>Ga0207711_10002329_pt1 | contig 17020 bp, 13 predicted proteins | sample KBSS34metaG_FD_184401 | JGI IMG/M metagenome (GOLD analysis project Ga0207711, IMG submission 184401) | Switchgrass rhizosphere microbial communities from Kellogg Biological Station, Michigan, USA - KBS S3-4 metaG (SPAdes) (version 2) | ecosystem: Host-associated > Plants > Roots > Rhizosphere...
GCTGCGCATGTAAATCCGGTAATTGACCCATAGTGAAGCAGCCGCCCGGCCCGCTAACGCGCGCTCACGGCCGCGCAACCGCGCGGTACATCGTGTCGCCCTCGCCCTTCACCTCGCGGTACCACTGTCCGTTGCACTGGAAGTAGGAGACCCCGTCCTCGATGAGCTTGAGGCATCCCCCCGGTAGCGAGCTGTACGTTCGCCCGATCACATAGGGCTTGCGCGGCGAAGGCGGCGGAGCGGCAGCTGCGGGTGGGTCCACGGGCTTCTCGTCCCGCACCACCTGCTGCACCACTACCGGCACATATTCCCGCTCGTAGAAGAAGAATCCTCCGTTGAAGCCGCCAAAGCGTCCAGGCTGGGCAGCGGGAGGCGGCGGCGAGACTACCAGCCCGCCTCCCGGTTCCCCGGCGTCCGCCCGGGCAGGCGCAGGCATCGGCGCGATGCAGATGGCCACGCTTACGGCTGCGAGACGAATGGCCTTCACGCGGGCTCCTCTACACCCTCACCAATCTCAGCGCACGCGCCAATGCCGCCACCAACTGGCTGCTCAAGACCCATTTATCTGCCCGAGTGGGTTCCGGTGCCGGCGACCCCGACGTTGAACGTCGTTCGCGCCGCGGAGGCAAAATTTGCGACGTCAGAAAAAGCCAGGAACGTCTTGGCTAGGCGTCGTCACCCATCCGGAGCGCCGCGATGAAAGCCTCCTGGGGAATGCTGACGTTGCCATATTCCCGCATCCTTTTCTTTCCCTCCTTCTGCTTCTCGAGGAGCTTGCGCTTGCGCGTCGCGTCACCTCCGTAGCATTTCGCGGTCACGTCTTTCCTCAGAGCGGCGATCGTCTCGCGGGCGATGATCTTGCCGCCGATCGCGGCCTGGATCGGGATTTTGAAGAGGTGTCTCGGAATTAGGTCTTTGAGGCGCTCGCACATGCCGCGGCCGCGTGCCTCGGCGTTTGCGCGGTGGACGATCATGCTCAGCGCGTCGACTGGCTCGTTGTTGACGAGAATGCTCATCTTGACGAGATCGCCTTCGCGGTGGCCGATCTGGTGATAGTCGAAGCTCGCATAGCCGCGGCTGATCGACTTCAGGCGGTCGTAGAAATCGAACACCACTTCGTTGAGCGGCAGCTCGTAACGCAGCATCGCGCGGGCGTGGCTGCCGGTGCCGACGTAGGTCAGGTCCTTCTGGATGCCGCGGCGGTCCTGGCAGAGCTTCAGCACCGCGCCCAGATAACTGTCGGGGACGTAGATGGTGGCGTCGATCCATGGCTCCTCGACGCGATCGATGATGCTTGGGTCGGGCCAGTCGGCGGGGTTGTGGATCTCCAGCTTCTTTCCGTCGCGAAGATGGACTTCGTACACGACCGAGGGTGCGGTGGTGATGAGATCGAGGTCATATTCGCGGGTCAGCCGTTCCTGGATGATCTCGAGGTGGAGAAGCCCGAGGAAGCCGCAGCGGAAGCCAAAGCCCAAGGCCGCGCTGGTCTCCATCTCGAAGCTGAACGAGGCGTCGTTGAGACGGAGCTTGTAGAGGCTGTCGCGCAGCTTCTCGAAGTCGTTGGCGTCGACCGGAAAGAGACCGCAGAAGACGACCGGCTGCACTTCCTTGAAGCCGGGGAGCGGCTCGGCGGCGGGCTTTTTCGCATCGGTGATCGTATCGCCGACCCGCGTTTCGGCGACTTCCTTGATCTGCGCGGTGATGAAGCCGATCTCGCCGGGGCCAAGTTCCTGCAGTTGCTCGATCTTCGGGCGGAAGCAGCCGACGCGGTCGACGAGGTGGGTCGTGCCGGCTTGCATGAACTTGATCTGCTGCCCCTTCTTCAGGCAGCCGTCGATCACGCGAACGAGGATGACGACACCAAGATAGGGGTCATACCAGCTGTCGACGAGCATCGCCTGGAGCGGAGCCGCCGCGTCGCCCCTGGGAGGCGGGATCTTGGCGATGATCGCGTCGAGGACTTCCTCGATACCGATGCCGGATTTGGCGCTGGCGAGGACCGCTTCGGAAGCGTCGAGGCCGATAATCTCCTCGATCTCCTGGCGAACCCCTTCCGGGTCCGCCGCAGGGAGGTCGATCTTGTTGATCACCGGCACGATCTCGTGGTCGTGCTCGATCGACTGATAAACATTGGCGAGGGTCTGCGCTTCGACCCCCTGCGCCGCGTCGACGACCAGCAGTGCTCCCTCGCAGGCTGCGAGGCTCCGGCTCACTTCATACGCAAAGTCGACGTGCCCCGGCGTATCCATGAGGTTGAGCTCATGGCCCTTCCACTCGAGCCGCACGGTCTGTGCCTTGATGGTGATGCCGCGCTCGCGCTCGATGTCCATGTTGTCGAGTACCTGGGACGTCATCTCGCGCGCGGAGAGGCCGCCCGTCGCCTGGATCAGCCGGTCGGCAAGCGTCGACTTTCCGTGATCGATGTGGGCAATGATGGAGAAATTGCGGATATGATCGATTTTGCGCATTTTGCCGCCCGCTAGCAGAGGGGTCCTCGGCTGTCAGCAAGTCGCGCGAAACTGGCCTCTTTAACTTCCGACTCAGTTCATTTTTTGTTAGACGCAGGCCCGTCAATCCAAGGGGGCATGCAATGACCAAGTACGCGTTTCTGGCAGGCGCAGCGATCGCGCTCATCTCGACCGAGGCTTCCGCCGGGCTCCTCGGTGGCGGGCAGGCGAAGCCGAGCTCAGGCCGCAACGAGCAGACCAACGGGATGGCGCAGATCCCGCAATGTACCCACCGCATCGGGACGCTTGCGATCGTGCCGTCCGACAATGAATGGTGGAAAGCCTACAACCTTGGCAGCCCCGAAGCGATCATCAAGGTCTTCGTCCAGCAGTCGGGCTGCTTCAGCCTCGTCAACCGCGGCAGCGCGATGCACAGCCGGGCGATGGAGCGCGCGCTCGCCGACCAGGGCGAGCTGCAGAAGGGCAGCCGGATGGGCACCGGCCAGGTCAAGGCGGCGGACTATTTCCTCCAGCCCGACATCGTCACCGCCAACCAGAACAGCGGAGGCAGCGGCGCCGGCGCCGGCATCGGCGGAATCCTCGGCCACATGGGCGGCTGGGCGAGCGCGGTCGGCGCGGTTGCGGGCGGCATCAACGTCAAGAAGGGGGAAGCGAACGTCACTCTCTCGCTCGTCAATGCTCGTACCACCGAGGAAGAGGCGATGACGGAAGGCTATTTCCGCAAGCGTGATTTGAGCTTCGCGCTCGGCGGCGGCGCTGGCTGGTGGGGCGGCTTCGCTGCCGCGGGCGGCTCTGGATACGAGAATACCGAGATCGGCCAGATCATCGTTCTCGCCTATCTCGATGCCTACAAGAAGTTGGTTACGCAACTCGGTGGCTATGCTCCGGCACCGGCTCCCGTGCCCGCGAAGTAAGTCTTCAACAGCTCGGACCAAGAGGCCCCTGCGAGCGATCGCGGGGCCTCTTTTTTTCAATACGGTAAAAAAGAAGGGCGGCCCTCATTGGATGAGGACCGCCCTTTGAAAGGCGCTAGGGCCGTTCCTGTTATGCGAGTTGAGCCAGGATCGGCTTCCGCCCACGCCGCAGGGTCATGCCGATTGCGCCAAAGCCGAGCAGCATGAGCGCCCACGCTGCAGGCTCCGGAACTGCCGCCGGGCTGATGTTGAGAGTGCCCGAATAAGAGGCATTGGCGACGCCGCTCGCGAGCGACCCGTTCACGAACAGGGTGTGCGCGCCGGACGTCAGCACGATCGGGTTCAGCAGGGCCCAGACCTCGGGGTTGGGATCCGAGCTTGTCTTCGAGAACGCATTTGCTGCCGTGTCGATGAAGATCGAGCTGAAGTTGATGTCCCTCGTGCCGGTCAGCGAGATGGTGCTGATCTGGCCGTTGGTGTTCGACGGCAGGTTCAGGTTGAACGTGAATGCGTCGCCAAAGGGAGACGTGTTGACGACCGCGCCGAACGGGCCGGAAGTGCCGGTCGAGTTCAGCGTCGTCGAGTTGATGCCGGTGATGATGTTGGCAGCGCTTGCCGATGTTGACCCCGCTGCCACGGCCGCCGCCGCTACCGCGGCGAGAAATAATTTACGCATTGCGACCTCCGCTTAATTCGCCTGTTCGCCCAAGTGGCAGGGTTAACGGGCCGTTAAGTCCTTGGTTCCGGATGTTGTTACCATTATATTTACTAAGTAGTTCCCGCCATGCGCTGCGAGCCGTCCCTCGAGCCCTGCCATCTCAGACAAAAAAAGAGCGGGCCGACGATGCCGGCCCGCCCCTTAATTGGCTTGGTTAAGCGTTAAGCGATCTGCGCGAGCGCCAGTCCGCGGCGACGCCTGCGCATCGTCATGCCGATCCCGCCGAAGCCGAGAAGCATCATCGCCCAGGTCGCCGGTTCCGGCACCGGCGCGATGTTCAGCGTTCCCGAGTAGGAGGCCGCCGCGATGTTCGGCGCCAGCGAACCGTTGACGAACAGCGTATGGCTGCCGCCGGTCAGGAAGACCGGAGCCAGCAATGCCCATACTTCCGGATTGGGATCGCTGCTCGTCTTGATGAACGTATGAGCGACATCGTTCACATCGATGAAGATCGAGCTGAAGTTGATGTCTCTCGTGCCGGTCAGCGAGATGGTGCTGATCTGGCCGTTGGTATTCGACGGCAGGTTCAGGTTGAATGCGAACTGGTCGTTGAACGAGGAGTCAACGACAACCGCACCAAACGGACCGGACGTGCCGGTGGAGTTCAGCGTCGTCGAGCTTACGCCCGTGAGGATGCTGGCCGCAGTGGCCGGCGTCGATCCAAGACTTAGCGCCGTTGCCCCGGCGATGATGAGCATTGCCTTACGCATAGTTTCCTCCAAACACGCAACTCGACTCAGCGAGCTGTTAACACTCTATTAAACACAGAACAGAACGGTTGTTAATCGGACTTTTCCTTGCGCATTTGTGCCAATCGAGACGTTTTACTCTCTGTAGACGCTGACAGAGTCCCGAACTTAGACAGGTCCGGGATGATAATGACGACGTGGTTTTCTCACGAACCAGGGTGAATCGGCGCCCATCGATCGGATTGAGCGGTCGCCACCTCGCACGCACGAAAAGCCCTGCCTGGGGCCTGCCGCCACTTCATCGGGCGGCCGCGAAACCGGTCATGCCTCCGTTGATCGAAAAATGGGAACGGTTGCGCGACGGCCGTTGCCAAGCTCTTATCGTCCGTTAAGGTCGCGCTCGTTGCTCGAAATTCACCGGAGAAATCAAGCTGATGCTTTCCCTCAGCCGTATTGCCCTGCTTGCCGCCGCAACGGCGTTGACCGCGCCGGCCTTTGCCGCACCGTCCCCGTCGGTTCCGATCCCGGCACTCGTCAAGCAGGTGTCGATCCCGCACACGACGTTCAAGCTGAAAAACGGGCTGACGGTCATCGTTCACGAGGACCACAAGGCGCCCGTTGCCGCCGTGACAGTATGGTACAACGTCGGATCGAAGGACGAGCCGGCGGGCAAGACCGGCTTCGCACACCTCTTCGAGCATCTGATGTTCAACGGCACGGAGAACCTGCCGGGGGATTATTTCACCTACCTGCAGCAGGTCGGTGCGACCGATTACAACGGGACCACGAACAACGACCGCACCAACTATTTCGAAACGGTGCCGGCCGGCGCGGTCGAGCGAGCGATCTTCATGGAAAGCGATCGCATGGGCCACCTGCTCGGCGCGGTGACGCAGGGCGTGCTCGATAACCAGCGCGGCGTCGTCCAGAACGAGAAACGCCAGGGCGACAGTCGCCCGGGCGGACTGGTCCAGTACCAGCTGTTCGGCAACCTGTTCCCGGCAAACCATCCCTATCATCACACGGTCATCGGCTCGATGGAGGACCTCGACGCCGCAAGCCTTGCCGACGTCAAGAACTGGTTCCGCAACCGCTATGGCCCCAACAACGCCGTGCTGGTCGTCGCCGGTGACGTCACTCCGGCGCAGGTTCGCACGCTTGCCGAGAAATATTTCGGTCCGATCCCGGCTGGGCCGGTGAACAATCCGGCGCTCGCAGCAGTGCCGAGCCTTGGTGCGCCCAAGTCGATCGCGATGAAGGACCATGTCGCAACGACAATCATCCAGAAATATTGGCCGGTCCCGGGCCTGCTCGACAAGCGCCTCGCCGCTCTCGACATCGGCGGTTCGGTCCTCGGCGGCCTGGCCAGCTCGCGGCTCGACAAGATCATGGTCCGCGACGAGAAGCTTGCGGTCGCGGTGAGCGCGCAGATGATCGCAATGCAGCGCGTCGGCATCTTCAACGTAAGCGCCTACGTGAAGCCGGGCGTCGATCCGGCGCTCGTGTCGAAGCGGCTCGACCAGGTCCTGGCCGATTATATCGCCAACGGTCCGACGGCCGATGAAGTCCAGCGCGCCGTGATGAGCGAAGTGTCTGGCCGAATTCGCGGGCTCGAGCAGGTCGGCGGCTTTGGCGGCAAGGCCGTGTCGCTGGCGGAAGGTCAGACGTTCGTCCACGACAGCGATTTCTACAAGAAGACTCTGGCTTCCTACGCCGCCATCACGCCGGCGGCCGTGCGCACCCAGATGCAGCAGTGGCTCCGCCGTCCGGCTCTGACCATTACCCTGTCACCGGGCGAGCGCGAGGCTTATACGGAAGCGAAGAGCGTGACCGCTGCGGCGGAAAAGCCTCAGGCCAAGTCCGAAGGCGCGGTGAAGGGCGATCGACCGATCCCGCCGGTCGGCCAGCTCGCGGCACTCGATTTCCCCAGGATCACGCATACGAAATTGTCGAACGGCATTCCGCTGGAATATGTTCAGCGCACTACGGTTCCCGTGACGCAGGTCGCGCTAGCGTTCGACGCCGGCAGTGCCGCAGATGCGCCGAACGCGCGGGGACTTGCCGCCACGACCATGGGCCTGCTCGACGAAGGCACGTCCAAGCTCAGCTCGCAGCAGTTCGCGGAAGCTGAAGAGCGGCTTGGTGCCGACGTCAGCAGCTCGAACGGCGGGGACCGTTCGTACGTGATGCTGAACGCGCTCTCGCCGAACCTCCTTCCGTCACTCGACCTCATGAACGAGGTCGTGAAAGACGCAGCGTTCCGGCAGGACGACATCGACCGCATCAAGGCCCAGAGCCTGACTGCAATCGCCCAGCAGCAGAAGGATCCGACGCGGGTTGCCAACCGCCTCCTTCCGTCAGTCCTCTATGGAACGACGCATCCCTATGCCGGACCTCCAGGCGGCGATCCGGCGGCGATCGCGAGGTTCAGCCGTGCCGACCTGATCGCGTTCCGCGATCGCTGGCTTCGGCCCGACAACGCCAAGATCTTCATTGTCTCGGACCGGCCGCTTTCCGAGATCGAGCCGCTGATCGAAGCGCGGTTCGGCCATTGGGCTCCGCCGGCCGCCGCGAAGGGAGTGAAGACCTTTACGGCTCCGCCGCCGCGACCAACGGCGCCCAAGATCTTGCTGATCAACCGCACCGGCGCGCCGCAGTCGAGCATCGTTGGCGGGCAGCTGCTGCCGGTTGATCCGAAGGGCGACATTGTCGCGCTCGATACTGCCAATGACGTGCTTGGCGGCACCTTCCTGTCACGCCTCAACATGGACATCCGTGAGGCCAAGGGCTGGTCCTATGGCGTAAACGGCGACTTCTCGGTCAGTGAGCATGCGGTGCCTTACGTCGTCGCTGCTCCCGTTCAGGCCGATCGCACAGGCGATGCGCTTGCAGCACTCAACGCCGACATCAGCCAGTTCCTGTCGACGAGCGGCGTCACTCAGGAGGAGCGCGAGCGAACGGTGGCCAACAGCGTCAACCGCCTGCCAGGCCAGTTCGAGACTTCGGGTTCGGTCCTCAGCGCGATGATGACGATGGACGCGCTCGGCAGGCCCGACAATTATTATGAGCTGCTGGCACCCAAATATCGTGCGCAGACCACGGCGAGCCTCGATCAGGCGGCGCGCGCTGCGATCGATCCCAAGGGGTTCACCTGGATCGTCGTCGGCGATGCCGCAAAGATCAGGCCGCAGCTCGAGAAGCTGGGCATGCCGATCCAGGTTGTCGAGGCGCCGTAGCGCCCTCAAAAATCGGCGACGGCCTTCCTAGATGGGGGTCATGACCCCAGACCGGCAAAAGGCCGTCGCCGAATTCAAACGGATCATGAAGTGGATCGCTGCAATTGCGGTCCTCATGGTCGTCGGCGCGCTGACCTACCTTCATTTCACCAGCTCGCTCGACACGAACACCGTGGTCGCAACGACGCTCGGCGTATTCTTCTCGGTGCTTCTCGGCTGCGGCCTCTTCGCCGCGGCCTTCTTCAGCGACAAGAGCGGCTACGATCAGAATGTCACCGACGTGACGAAGTCGGAACGCGACCGGAAGTAGGCTGAGGCCCGCCTAGGCCGCGCGTCGCCGGAATGATTGCATGATGGGCATGGCGGCGATCTCGTCGGCCGGCGCGGGCGGCTTCAGCCAGAAGCCCTGTCCGGCCGTGCAGCCAAGCTCGACAAGCAGCTTCAGCAGGTCTTCGCTCTCGACATGCTCGGCGACGCTCGAGACGCCGAGGATGTCGCAAAGGCCGATGACGGCGCTCAACAGGCGCTTGCCGTCGGCACTGTCGAGCGCCGCGGTGACCAGCGCGCCGTCAAGCTTGATCAGGTCGAACCGCAGTTCGCGAAGATAGCCGATCGATGCAAAGCCGGCCCCGAAGTCGTCGAGGACGATGGTGACGCCGGCAGCTTTGAGCTGCGCGAGATTTTCCCGGGCGCGCTCGAGATCGACGAGAAGGGCAGTCTCGGTAACCTCGACCTGAAGCCGTTCCGGGGCGAGCTTCGCCTTGCCGAGCGCGCGCATGATCGTGCTTGCAGACCCCGGCGAGCAGAGCTGGATCGCGCTGAGGTTGAACGAGAGATGGACGTCGTCGGGCCAGTTCCGCGCCTCCGCAAAGGCGACCGCCATCAAGTGATTGTTGATGTCGTCGATGAGGTTCAGCTGCTCCGCGATGGGCACGAACTCGGCGGGCGAGACCGGGCCGAGCTCGGCGTCGGTCCAGCGTGCAAGCGCTTCGTGCGCAATGACGCGGCCGTTGCTGAGCTGGATGATCGGCTGGAAGACCACACGCAAATCGTTGCACACGGTCGGCGAACGCAGCGCCTGCTCGATCTGAAGGCGCCGCCGCCGGGGGGCTTCCATCTGGAGCTCGAAAACCGCGAGACCCGTCGACGAGCTCCCTTTCGCCTCGTAAAGCGCGAGGTCGGCGTCGGCCATGATACGCGAGGGGGTTTTGTCGACGCCCCGTCGGGAAATTCCGAGCCCGCAGCATGCCGAAACCGCCACTTCGCGGCTGCTGATCAGGACTGGCCGGTTGACCTTGTCGAGGATCCGTTTGCCGATCGCCTGCGCAGCGTTGGATCGGTCGATGCCCGGAAGGAGGATTCCGAACTCGTCGCCGCCAAGCCGGGCAACCAGACCCTGCTGGCCCACGGCTTCCAGGAGGCGGGCGGCCACTTCCTGCAGAAGCTTGTCACCAGCGCCGTGTCCGAGCGTGTCGTTGACTGCCTTGAACCGGTCGAGGTCGAGGACTGCAACGGCAAAGGAGCCCGACTTCTTGCTCTCGATCGCCTCGGCCTCCAGCGCGGTCATGAACGCGCGGCGGTTCGGCAACGACGTCAGGAAGTCGGTCGTCGCGGCAACGATCGCCTCGAGGTGCGCATGCTCGGCGCGTTCCTGCTGAAGGACGATCATCGCGCGGGAATGGATCACGTCGGTAAAGTGGCGGCTGTGCTGGGTCAGCAGCCGCATGGTGATGGCTGCGACTGCGACGAGCCCGAAGGCGGCCCAGGTGAACAGGGGATCGTGTGACATCAGCGCGACGATCGAGATCGGCACAATGATCAGGACGAGCGGGATGCGCCCGGCAGCGGGGAGCGCCGTAAGTCCGTAGGAAACGCCGATCGCGGTGAGGCCGCCGAACAACATCACGGCCATGTGGGAGGACGTGTCGCCGACGCCAAAAAGGTAGATGCACCGAGCGCAGACGGCAAGACAGACGAGGGAGGCGAACCACACGGTCTGGCGCATCCGCCGGACCATCTCCTCGTGGGTCGTTCCTTTACCGCCGACGAACCAGTTCACGATTCGGACCACCGCGCAAAGGACAATGAAGCTAGGGAGATTGAGCCCGGGAGAGAGGCGACCTCCAGTCGCAAGCTCCATCCCGGCGAGATTGACGAAGCCGAGGAGGTACACAATCGGGACCTGCCGGCGGAGCGACCAGTAGCGCTCCTCGACGAGCGCGCGACCGGCTGCCGTTGTCAGATCGGACGCAACGAATCTCTGCATGAGACGATCGATCATTCCGCTCGCTAACCGCCCGTCGCTTAAACAAGGATTTATGAGCCGCGTACGCAACGGGCGGCAATGGATTGGGGGAGCTTAGCCGATCGCTGCCGACCGGGAAGTTAATCTTGCGTCCGATGCGGAGCTATTTTCGTTCACGCACCACCCAGGTGACATGGCCCATCTTGCGCCCCGGCCGTGCTTCACCCTTGCCGTAGATGTGGAGGTGCGCGCCGCGGTCGGCGACAAGGTCCGTCCAGCGCTCGATTTCGGCGCCAATGAGATTCTCCATCACTGCGCCCCCGCGCATCAGGCCCGTTACTCCCGGAGGCAGGCCGCAGATCGCGCGGATATGCTGTTCGAACTGCGAAGTCACCGATCCCTCGATGGTCCAGTGGCCGCTGTTGTGCACGCGGGGCGCGATCTCGTTGATTACCGGCCCGTCGGCCGAAGCAAAGAACTCGACCGTGAGCACGCCGACGTGGCCGAGGGCTTCGGCAATGCTGAGCGCCGCCTCCCGGGCCTCGGCGACCTGCACTTCGACTTCGTCGCTGCACGGAACCGTTGAACGGCGCAGGATGCCGCGGTCATGCACGTTCTCGGGCGAGTCCCAGAAGGCGTGGCGCCCGTCTTCCCAGCGCGCAACGATCACCGAGAATTCCGCGAAGAAATCAACGCCTGCCTCGGCGACAGCGGGTTCCTCGCTAATGCTGCGCCACGCCGCCTCGGCTTCATCGGGTGAGCGGATCCAGGCCTGTCCCTTGCCGTCATAGCCGTAGCGACGGGTCTTGAGGACGAGGGGCACGGCAAGCTGCTCGACCGCCGACCGGACCTCGTCGAGGTTCGAGACCTGGCGCCACGGCGCGACCCGGCCGCCGCAATCCTCGATGAACTGCTTCTCGATGGCGCGGTCCTGGGCCACGGCCAGCGATCTTGTTCCCGGCCGCAGCTTCTCGCCGAGTGCCCGCAGCGGCGCCACGGGCAAGTTCTCGAATTCGTAGGTGGCGACGTCGACCTCCGCGCCGAAACGCTCGATCGCCTCGACGTCGTCGAAGCTCGCTCGGGTTAGGCCAGCCGCGACATGAGCTGCACAGGTTTGCTCATGAGGATCGAAGATGTGGCACTTGTAACCCAGTTGCGCCGCCGCGATCGAGAGCATGCGGCCAAGCTGGCCGCCACCGATGATACCGATCGTTGAGCCGGGAGGGATCATTCGGGCGCTTCAGCCACCGATCCGGTTTGCTTCTCCCGCCACGCTTCGAGGCGCTCGCCGAGGGCGGCGTCGGAAGTGGCAAGCATTGCTGCGGCTAAAAGCGCGGCATTGATCGCGCCTGCCTTGCCGATCGCGAGCGTGCCGACCGGCACTCCGGCCGGCATCTGGACGATCGAAAGCAGGCTATCCATCCCCTTCAGCGCCTGGCTTTCGACCGGCACGCCGAGCACCGGCAGCGATGTCATGGAGGCAGTCATGCCGGGCAGGTGGGCAGCTCCGCCCGCGCCGGCGATCACCACCTTGAGGCCACGATTCTTCGCCGAATGGGCATAGTCATAGAGCCGCTTTGGCGTTCGATGCGCAGAGACGATCTTCTTCTCATAAGCAACGCCGAGCTGGTCGAGCGTATCGGCCGCATGGCGCATGGTCTCCCAGTCGGAGCTGCTGCCCATGATGATGCCGACGAGCGGCTCCGTCATCGTCCCGCCTTGAACCAGTTGTAGGATGCGGCTCGTTTAGGGACGGGATTCTGGCTAGGCAATCGGAGCTTTACAGCAGTGAATCGCGTTATGATTCGGCATCCGTAAAAGTTCCCGCATTTTCAGGGCAGTAGAATCGCGCTATGGAGAGGGTCACAGACAAGAGCAAAGGCTCAGGGGCAATGTCTGAACAAGTGGCCGACGTCGTCGACGTCGAAGATCGTGAACGGCTGATCGAAGAGATCAGCGCGTTGAGGGGCAAGGTCGCGCGCCTTCAGGAGCGCGTCGAGCAGCTGGACCAGCTGGCCCATCAGGATTCCCTCATCAACCTTCCGAATCGGCGCGGCTTCATGCGCGAGCTCGAGCGGTTGATCGCGCGAGTGGAACGTTACGGGGTCAAGGGCGCGATGCTGTTCGTCGACGTCGACGGTCTCAAGATCATCAACGACACCTTTGGACACCGGGCGGGCGACGAGGCTCTGATCCAGGTTGCCAACATGCTCGCCAAGGGCGTTCGGCACAGCGACGTGGTTGCGCGAATCGGCGGCGATGAATTCGGCATTCTCCTCGAAAATTCCGACGATGACGCCGCTCACGAGACCGCAGCGCGCCTCATCGAGCAGATTTCCTCTTGCGAGTTCATGCACGACGGCGAAGCGCTTCCGCTTGGAGTCGCGATCGGGGTCGGAATGATCGGTGCGCTCGACACCGCCGAAGCCGTGATGGAGCGCGCCGACGAAGCGATGTACGCGCGCAAGGCCGCCGCTTAGGCTTCCTCCAGATAATAGCGTCGGACGACCGAGAGATCGTCTGCGAGATCGTAGACGATCGGCTTGCCCGTGGGGATCTCCAGTCCGACGATGTCGTCGTCGCTGATGTTCGAGAGATATTTGATGATCCCGCGAAGGCTGTTGCCATGCGCAGCGACCATCACGCGTTTGCCAGCTTGAAGCGCCGGAGCGATTTCCTGTTCGTAATAGGGAACTGCGCGCGCGATGGTGTCCTTGAGGCTCTCGGTGTCCGGAACTTCTATCCCCGCGTAGCGCCGGTCGCGGCTCACGTCATAGGGGCTGTCATGGTCGAGCGGCGGCGGCGGGATGTCGTAGGAGCGCCGCCAGATCTTGACCTGCTCCGCTCCGACCTTGTCGATCATCTCCTGCTTGTTGAGGCCGGTTAGGCCGCCATAGTGGCGTTCGTTCAGTCGCCAGTCCTTGGTCACCGGCAGCCAAAGGCGGTCCATTTCGTGGAGCACGAGGTGCAGCGTGCGGATTGCCCGGGTGAGGACGCTCGTGAAGCAGCAGTCGAAGTCGAGGCCCTTCTCGCGGAGCAACACACCGGCGGCACGCGCTTCGGTGATGCCCTTGTCGCTGAGATCGACGTCCCACCAGCCGGTGAAGCGGTTTTCAAGGTTCCACTGCGACTGTCCGTGCCGCAGCAGCACGAGCGTGGGCATCAGGCGGTCACCGTTTCGCGCTTCGTCGACTTGCGCTCGGACTTGGCCTTCTTGAGCTCGGGAAGCACGCCATGGAGCGCGTCGAGGCAGGCGAAAGCGAGATATTTCGACCGCTGCGGCGACCAGCCATAGACCTCGTCGGGCAGGTCGAAATTGTCCTTGAAAGGCATTTCGAGAGTCATCGACACGCAGCCGTAGCGCTCGGCGAGCTGGGTCGTGGACATGGACATGTTTGCCTGGCCCGGGGCCGGGATTTCGTAACCCTGCTGACGCTGGAAATCGGGCGATAAGCGCTCGAGGGTCTCGCCGAACAGGTTGAAGAGCCTGAGCTGCGCGTCGGTTAGCGAGGGGATGCCCTCGAAGCCCGCCAGGAAGTTCGCAGGGATGGCCTCGTCGCCGTGAACGTCCATTGCAAAGTCGACGCCGGTCTCGTCCATCGCATTGCGGACCCACAGGACCTCGGGACTCTTCTCCGCGGACGGGGCGTGCCATTCGCGGTTGAGGTTCACGCCCGCAGCGTTGGTCCGCAGATGCCCACGGCGCGAGCCGTCGGGGTTCATGTTCGGGACGATCCGGAAAGTGCATTCCTTGCGCAAGACGCGGGCGACCGGATCATCGTCGTCGGTCAGCTTCTCGAGAGCGCCTTCCATCCACCATTCGGCCATGCTCTCGCCGGGGTGCTGACGGGCGTAAAGCCAGACGCTAAGCGGCCCCTCGCCGATCGTGAGGCAGTCGATGTCCTGGCCGTCGAGGCTTTTTCCGAGCGAGCGGTACTCGATGCCGTCGAGCGCCGCGGTTTGCGTGATGAGGTCGTGATGCCGCTCCATCGAATAGGGCGCAAAATAGGCGATCCACACGACATCCTGCGGGGGCGTCAGCTTCATCGTGAGAACCCCGTCGGCAAAGCTCGTCTCGTCGATCCGAAGCCATTCTTCGCGGTCCAGGCTCATCACGCCTTTGTAATCGGGCCAGCCGTTGGGATAGGCGGAGCCCGCGCAGTTGGTGATGCGCAGCGTAAGCTCGCGGCCGGCTCCGCCCGCAACGCGGAAATAGAACCATTGGTAGAAGTCGCTCAGGTGATCGTTGACGATCTCGAGGTCGGCGCGGGAATCGTCCTGGCGGATTACACGGATATTGCCGGCGTCGAACGAGCTGGAAATGGAGAGGGACATCGGACCTTCTTGGTAAACGCGGTTAACAAGCCGCGGCTGATAGTCCGCGACCGCCGATCAGGCAAACCGCCCTTCCTGAAGTCATTTGACGCCCGGCGGCCGCGAACCTAGGCCTCCACTTCCGGCGCGCGCGTCCGCGGTCCGCGCCGTCCCGAAAGAGGCTTGCTGAAGATGAAGTTCCGCACATTCGCGTTCGCCGTGTTTCTGGTCGCAAGTGCTGCGCCGTCCCTGGCGCAGATGGAGCACAACACGCCCATTGCGCCTTACTCCGTCGACGAGAGCTACCTGTCGGGCCTCAAATGGCGAAACATCGGTCCGAACCGCGGTGGCCGGTCGATTGCGGTGGCGGGCAGTTCATCGCGGCCGCTCGAATATTATTTTGGCGCGACCGGGGGCGGTCTGTGGAAGACTACCGACGGCGGCATCAGCTGGAAGCCGGCGACGGACAAGGATGTCGACAATAGTGCGGTCGGAGGCGTTGCGGTGTGCGAAGCCAATCCGGACGTTATTTATTTCACCACCGGCGAGACCGAGCTTCGCGGCAACATCATGCCGGGAAACGGCGTCTATAAATCAATCGATGCCGGCAAGACGTGGAAGAGCGTTGGCCTCAAGGCGGTCCAGAACTTCTCGCGCGTCCGGATCGACCCGAGAGACTGCAACACGGTCTATGTCGGGGGCTTTGGTCATTATGGCACGCCGAGCGCCGAGCGCGGCGTCTACAAGAGCAGTGACGGCGGAACGTCCTGGCGCAAGGTGCTCTACCGGGACTCCAAGACCGGGGCAGTCGATATCTCGATCGATCCTACGAACCCCAAGACCGTCTACGCTGCCTTGTGGGAGGCCTGGCGCAAGCCTTGGGCAATGAGCTCGGGCGGGCCGGGAAGCGGACTGTTCAAGAGCGTCGACGGCGGCGAACACTGGACTGAGCTGACGCGAAATCCTGGAATGCCGACCGGTCTTGATGGAAAGATCGGCGTCAGCGTGTCGCCGGTCGACGACAACCGCGTCTATGCGATCATTGAAAACCGGGATGGCGGCGTGTTCGTCTCGGACGACGCCGGTGCCACGTGGCGCCGCACGAACGACACCCGCGACCTTCGCCAGCGAGCCTTTTACTACACGCGCATCACCGCCGACCCGAAGGTCAAGGACCGGGTCTATGTGACCAACGTCCAGTTCTTCCGCTCGGACGACGGCGGCAAGACCTTCAAGACCAAGATCAAGGTGCCGCACGGCGACAATCACGACCTTTGGATTGCGTCGAACGACAACCAGCGGATGATCGAGGCGAATGACGGCGGAGCGACCGTCAGCACCAACGGTGGCAAGACCTGGACCAGGGAAGAGTATCCGACGGCGCAGCTCTACCGGGTGACGATCACCGGGCACTATCCGTATCTCGTCTGCGGCGCGCAGCAGGACAATTCGACGATCTGCGTGCCGAGCAAGGGCTGGAAGCACATGAACGTGCTCGGCGGCCAGTACGGCTTCTCGGTCGGGGGCGGCGAAAGCGGCTACATTGCCAACGATCCGCTCGATCCGAACATCTATTATGCCGGCAGCTACGGCGGCCAGCTGACGCGGTTCGACTATTCGAACGGCCAGTCACGGGCGGTCAATATCGTGCCCGACAATCCGATGGGTTACTCGGCCGCCGACATCAAGGAGCGGTTCCAGTGGACCTATCCGATCGCCTTCGATCCGCAGGACAAGAATGTCATGTACGCGACTTCGCAGCACGTCTGGCGGAGCGCGAACGGCGGGAACAGCTGGGAGCGGATCAGCGGCGACCTGACACGGCATGATCCGGTGACGCTGGCCGCTTCGGGCGGTCCGATCACGCTCGACCAGACGGGTGTCGAGACCTACGCAACGGTGTTCGCGCTGCAGCCCTCGCGGATCGAGAAGGATGTCATCTGGGCGGGATCCGATGACGGGCTCGTGCACGTCACGCGCGACAATGGCCGAACCTGGCAGAACGTCACTCCGAAATCCTTCCCGAAATATCTGAAGATCACGACAATCGAGGACTCGCCGAGCAGACCCGGCACCGCCTTCCTTGCAGGCCACATGTTCCTGCTCGACGACATGCGACCCTATCTGTTCAAGACGACGGATTACGGCAAGCACTGGACTTCGATCGCCAAGGGCATCCCCGCCGACGAGATCGTCCGGAGCGTTCGCGAGGACCCGGCGCGGCCGGGTCTGCTCTATCTTGGAACCGAGCGCGGTGTGTGGGTCAGCTTCGACGACGGGCTCAGCTGGCAGAAGCTCCAGCGCAACCTGCCGGTGACCCAGGTGGCCGACCTCGCAGTCACCGACCATGACCTCGTCATTGCGACGCATGGGCGCTCGTTCTGGGTGCTCGACAATATCGATCTGCTTCGCCAGCTCGACCGTACGAGCAGCAAG
>Ga0207711_10002332_pt1 | contig 17005 bp, 12 predicted proteins | sample KBSS34metaG_FD_184401 | JGI IMG/M metagenome (GOLD analysis project Ga0207711, IMG submission 184401) | Switchgrass rhizosphere microbial communities from Kellogg Biological Station, Michigan, USA - KBS S3-4 metaG (SPAdes) (version 2) | ecosystem: Host-associated > Plants > Roots > Rhizosphere...
TTTGTCGACTCACGCGTGCTGACCAATGGACCAATCCGCGTGATGTTCGAACTGGTATACGAGCCTTTCGACGTCAACGGAACCAAAGTCTCGCAAGTCTTTCGCGTGTCGCTCGACGCCGGCAGCCAGTTGAATCGTTTTACTCCGTATTTTCAGGCGACTGGCGGAAGTGATTCACTCGCGATGGCGGTGGGATTAAAGAAAGCCAAAGACGAACAGAAGCAGTTCAATGCTGCACATGGTTGGCTGACAATTTGGGAGCCGATGGACAAAAACCTTGGAATGCAGGGACTGGCGATCGTCGTCGATCCGCGTGCGGTCGATAAAATGGCGGAAGACAAGTTGAACAATCTCCTGGTGTTGAAGCCGGGTTCTTTTTCTTACTGGGCCGGTTTTGCGTGGGATCGGGCGGGGAAGATCACGTCGGCTGAGAGCTGGAATTCGTATGCGGATCAGTTTGCGGAACGGCTCCGAGTGCCGGTTGAAATACGCGTTAAGTAGTTAAGGAGAGGTGCGATGATTCATAAGCTTGCGGCTTTATTAATCATTTTTAGTCTCACGGGTGCGGCGCTGAGCCCGAGGTCGCAGACGCACACCCAACGCGAAGCGCCGAAAGAAGTTCGCAGCCGGCTGTTCAAGCAAGCCCTGGCCGACAGCGGCGAACGCGACTGCTTCGAAAAAGAAGAGGGTGGACTCCGCAGCGCGGAAGAAAACATGTCGGTCGAGGAAGTCGATGTGAATCGTGACGGCGTTTCGGAGTACGAAGTCGAGCTGTCAGGCCCATGTACGTGCGGCATGGTCAACTGTTCGATCTTTCTTTATCGACAGAGCGTCACTGGCTACGAACTGATCCTCGATGGCGCTGCGGGTCTTGGTCTCGAAGTACTGAAGACCTCGAGCAACGGCTACGCTGATGTGAAGGTTGATGCTCGCGATAATGCAGCCGCGACGTCGAGCACGATCTACAAATTCGACGGCAAACAATACCGCGAAGCACGCTCGACGATAACTCAGGTAGACACTGGGGAGACGAAACCCGCTTCGCGTCGCGTGCAGTTCAGACGCGGCACGTCGTCGACAACGATCCAGGGCAAGGTGTCAATCGCTCTACCTGACACGCTGATCGTCGGCGCACGCGCGGGACAGGTGATGAGTGTGCAACTTACCGCGCCAGGCAAGTCCGTCAAATTCATGCTGATGACCGCCAAAACTACGAACTCGCTTGCGGATAACACGAGGAGCTGGACCGGAACGCTACCGGAGAGCGGTGATTACATCATCCTGGTTGAAGGCGACGAGAAGGGCAGCACTTACTCGATGACCATCAGCATTAAGTAACAATCCGTCTTCAATCCGTGTTATCCGCGGCTCACTTTCCCGAGTCCATGTGCCACCCGACATTCACGAGCTCGTCTCCGCGTCTCACAAACATCTCAGTGGCGCGACCGCTTGCAGTTGAGCGAGTCCCGTTGACTTCGGTTTCGTAGAGATAAGTGGTGTAGACGATCACGGTGTTGCCGTAGACCTGAATCTCCGTCTTCGGAAACTCCAGCCGCACCAGTTTGCCGCCACTCTCGACGAAGCGTTTCGCTCCAGCCAGAACTGCCGCTCGATCAGACCACCCTTCATTGCCGTTGTCGATCGCGATCGTCTCTTCGGGAATCAATCTCTCCAACGCCGCGCGATCGTTGGTGAACCACGCCTTCCAGACTGCTTCGCGCGCGGCCAGTATTCGTTGACGAATCTGCGGCGTGATCGTCACCGGCTGCGACATCTGCGCCGCGCGCCATTCAGGATCGATTACGGTGTGCGACGCGACTTGTATCCAGCCTCCTTTTCGCTTCGCGTACACGTCCATGATGCGAAAGCGTCGCAACGTGATCGTAGTCTCGCCGTCTTTTCTTTGAAACTCGCCAAAGAACGACGCGACTCCCAGTTCCGGACCATAGAAATGTACGTCGAAGTCGCTGACCTTGTACGTCGTGCCGGCGGGAAGATATGGCGTCAACTTCGGTGCGTTTGCGGGTCGTGGCCACTCGATTCCATTCGCTCGCATGTAATCGTCGATGCCTTTGATTGGCGCCCGCGAACCTTCGAGGAAGCCACGCCAATCTTCGGAGTGTGTAGCGAAGATCTTGTCCTGATCGCCGTCGATGAAAGCCTGGAAGATACTCTCGATGTGCGCGCGAATCGCCGCGTCGGCCGGACGTTCCTGGGCATTCGCCGCAAAAGCAATCAACATCACCAGCGCCACTACGAAAAACTTTCGACTCATGGTCCACCTCCAAAAAAATTGTTAGCCACAAAAAGGCACAAAAGGCACAAAATGAGTTTTAAGTAAGAAACTGTTTGTGCCTCTTGTGCCTTTTTGTGGCAAGAACTAATACGCGAGCGGCGCCTTTGTTGACGTGAACGACATTGCGGCATGTGCTGGACCAGCGATACTGTGGCGCGGTGCGACGTTTACGCCCATGGATGATTGTCTCGGCAGCCTGGATCGTTCCAGCCGCCTTTGCTGTCATCAACCGAATAGCACAGGCGCGGCTTCAAGGGTGGGAACCTGCGACAACTCGCGAACTGCTCTTCGAGTTTGGCGATTGGCTGCTCTATGCGTTTCTCACACCGTTTGTCTTCGCGATCTCGAAGAGATGGCCACTCGCGCGTCCGCGTCTCGGTCGACGTATCCTGTTTCATCTCTTCATGTCGATCATGTTCTGCGTGGCCTGGGCCACTTGCGGTCAGGTCTTTCGGATGTTACTGGTGCGACTCTTCGCGCCGCAGCTTTATCACGAGGCAATGCAGAACGGCGCCGGCCAGTTCTGGTTGCGCATCGGTGTTGAATGGTTGAGCTGGATCTTCATCACGTTGCCTTTCGGTGTCGCAGTATATCTTTGTGTGGTCGGAATCGAGCATGCGACGCGTTACTTCATCGACGCGCGCGAGCGCGAAGTCCAAATAGCACGACTCTCAGACCAACTCTCCAGCGCCCGCTTCGCTGCGCTTCAGGCACAACTCAATCCACACTTTCTTTTCAACACTCTTAACACCATCGCCGTGCTCGTTCGCGACAACGATCGCGAGGGCGCCGTGAGTATCATCGAACATCTGAGCGAACTGTTGCGCCGCACACTCTCGCGCCATCAAGCCAACGAAGTCACCCTCGGTGAAGAACTTGATCTCGTGCGGCAATACGTTGCGATCGAACAGGCACGTTTCTCGGATCGCTTGCGCCCGGAGTTCAGAATTCCTGACATGCTTCTGACCGCGGCGATTCCCAGTTTCGCTTTGCAACACCTCGTCGAGAATGCGATTCGTCACGGTATTGCGAAAGACTCGGATGCGGGTCTTTTGATCGTCACTGCTGCGCGTTCAGACAACATGTTGGAGATCGTTGTCATTAACGATGGCGTAAGCATCGATCCGGCCGCGCCGGTACCACCCGGTCATGGTATTGACAATACGCGCGAGCGCCTGCGCGCGCTGTACGGCGACAAAGCCTCGCTCGAGATCGTACCGCGCGCTGAAGGCGGTACAATCGCGACACTGCGCGTGCCGTATCGGGAGCTGCGTCCGGAGCCAGTTGATGAAGCAAGCTAAGTGGAAAGCTTTGATTGCAGACGACGAGCCCGTCGCACGTCGCGGCGTTCGACAACTGCTCGCAAACTTTCCGGAGTTCACGGTGGCAGGAGAATGCCGCAACGGCGCCGAAGTGCTCGCGGCACTCGACAACCTCGGCGCGGACGTCGTGTTTCTCGACATTCAGATGCCGGGCATCGATGGTTTTGAAGTCATCAAGCGACGAACAGTCGAGCGCATGCCGGCGGTAGTGTTTCTTACTGCGTTCGATCAGTTTGCAATCAAGGCTTTCGAAACGGAAGCTCTCGACTATCTGGTCAAGCCCGTCAGCGAAGCGCGTTTTGCCGCGACGATGAAGCGCTTGATAAAGCGTTTGCAATCGGTGAGTGCGCCACACAATGAGACCATCCTCGTCACGACAGCGCGCGGCGCGACGGTGTTACACCTGAACGAGATCGATTGGATCGAAGCAGCCGGAAACTACTCGCAATTGTGGGTAGGAATGCGGAGTTATTTCCTGCGTGAGTCGCTTCAGTTACTGGAGAAGCGAATACATCAGAACGGATTCATTCGCGTTCACCGCCGCGCCCTCGTTCGCCTCGACAAGGTACGTGAGTTGAGTCGCACCCGCGCCGGCTCTCCCGTTGCAGTCCTCTTGAGCGGCGTCCGCATCCCTGTCTCACGCCGCCGCAGCGCCTCTTTCGCCGCCGCGTTACGACAACAAACAGCACTTGACCACAGATGAACGCGGATAAACGCTGATCTGTTCACAATTCTTAACAAATTTTTACCTCCACTTAACACACCTCTATTTGACCGCGCTTAGTATTCCACCACACTAATGGCACAATGTGGCCGGAGACTTTCTATGAAATCCGAGTACCCCTGGTCTTATCGTCTGGGCATCCTCCTGGCAATTTGTGGACTCTGTGCCACTCTTCCAGGCTGCGTAAACAAAGCGCAGCCAAACTTCGAACGTCCCCCGGCCCCGGTTGTTGTCGCTACCGCAGTTTCACAAGACGTTTCTAACTACATGGACGCGCTCGGCAAGATCGTCGCGCGCGAAACTGTTCAAATTCAGCCACAAGTTTCCGGACGCATCACTCAGATTCACTTCACTGACGGCGCGAACGTCAAAAAAGGCCAACTGCTTTTTACGATCGATCCGCGACCATTCGAAGCGAATCTCAAACAAGCGCAGGCAAACCTCGCCAAGGATCTCGCCGCGAAGAAACAAGCCGAGGCGAACCTGGCGCGCGAAGTGGCGCGCGAGAACTGGGGCCGCGCACAGGTCGAGCGATATCGCACACTCGTCGAGCAGGGCGTCGTCGCCAAAGAGCAGTACGAACAACTACGCGCGGACTACGATTCACTCAGAGCTAACTCCGAAGCTGCGCGCGCTGCTGTGCACAGTGCTGATGAGACGGCTAAGGCCGATAACGCGGCGATCGAAACCACGAAAGTGCAGCTCAGTTACTGCTACATCCATTCACCAATCGATGGACGTGCCGGACAACGTTTGGTCGATATCGGAAATGTCGTCAATCCCGGTGGTCCAGGCAATTCCGACTCGAACGCAGTTGCCAGTAACGCCCTGCTCGTAATTGAGCGTCTTAATCCGATTTACGCTGACTTCACGATCTCGCAAAGCAGTCTGAGCATGGTCCAGGACCAGATGCGCACGGGCAGGCTCAGCGCTGAAGTCCGATTGCCCGACGCGCCGAATGACGCGGTCTCAGGACAACTCACATTTATCGACAACTCAGTGCAGATCGAAAGCGGACAAGTAACTCTGCGCGCTACACTCCCAAATCCCGATCACAGATTCTGGCCCGGTCGTTTTGTAAACATTCGTTTGTTACTGGGAACAATTCAGGGCGCCGTGCTGGTACCCGTATCTGCACCACAGATGTCCGCAGCGGGTTCATACGTTTACGTGATCAAGCCTGACTCCACTGCCGAACAGCGCACCATTTCTTTAGGGCAACGCCAGGGCGACCTGATCGTAATCGAGAAAGGCGTCGCAGCCGGCGAAAAGGTCGTGATCAATGGTCAGCTCGGTGTGACACCGAATGGCAAAGTTGTCATCCAGCAACCGCATGAAGGAAACACTAGCGGGGCGAAGTCATGAATCTCTCTGAACCATTCATCCGGCGGCCGGTGATGACCGCGGTGTTGACGCTCTCCGTAATTCTTTTCGGAGTGATGGCTTACTTCCAGCTTCCCGTCAACGATCTGCCGGCGGTAGATTATCCAGTGATTCAGGTGACATGCGGCTACCCCGGCGCCAGTCCGGACACGATAGCAAACAATATCGCCACGCCACTCGAACGCCAGTTCATGCAGATCAACGGACTGGAAGTGGTGACTTCGCAGAGCACGCAGGGTTTCGCGAGTTTTACTCTTCAGTTCGCTCTCGAGAAGAGCATCGACGCCGCCGCTACTGATGTGCAGACTGCAATCTCACAGGCGATCAGCAGTCTGCCCCCAGATCTTCCCTCACCACCGACTTATTCAAAGTCGAATCCCAATGACCAGCCACTGATGTATCTCGCAATGGTCAGCGACTCGGTCACGTCCGGTCAGTTGTACGACTACGCCAGCACGCAAGTGGGCCAACGTCTCACTATTCTGCCCGGCGTGTCACAGGTAAACGTTTACGGCACCAAATCGGCGATTCGGATCAAGGCGAATCCGTCGGCGCTGTGGGCGCGCGGCATCTCGATCGACGATCTCAGTGCTGCCATTAAGAATGGAACCAGTTATACGGGTGCGGGCCAGTTGGATAGTTCCTCCCGAACCGCCATCCTGCGACCTCAGGGGCAGCTCGAAACTGCCGAACAATACGGCAACTTGATCGTCGGCGGTACAAACAACGCACCGATATACCTGCGCGACGTAGCCACGGTCAAAGATTCAGTCCAGGACGAACGTATAAACTTTCGCTTTTGGGTGCGTGGTTATTCTGTACCCTCGGCCACCGTGGTCTTAGCAGTGAGTCGCCGCGCCGGCGCTAACGCGGTTGAAGTGTCGAAGTCGATCCATGAAATTCTGCCCGCTATCGGCGCGCAGTTGCCCGGCTCGATCCGCATCATGCCGGTTTATGATCGCTCGGCAAGCATCGTCCACTCAGTCGCAGACGTACAGATGACACTGATCATCGCGTTCGTGCTGGTGGTGATGGTGATCTTTGCTTTCCTCGGTCGTGTGACAGACACGCTCATACCGGTGGTCGCGCTACCGCTGTCGCTGCTGATCACGTTCATGGCGATGCGTGCTCTTGGCTACAGCCTCGACAACCTTTCGTTGATGGCGTTGACACTCGCAATCGGATTTCTCGTCGACGATGCGATCGTTTTTCTCGAGAACACCGTGCGCCGCATGGAGCGCGGCGAACCACCTTTCGAAGCGGCAATCAACAGTGCGAAAGAGATCAGCTTCACGATTGTGTCCATGACGATCTCGCTGGCGGCTGTATTCATTCCCCTCGTGTTCATGACGGGACTGGTGGGACGAATCTTTCGTGAGTTTGCGATCACGATCGTCATCGCGATCCTGGCTTCAGGTTTAGTATCACTGACACTCACACCCTTGATGTGCGCGCGTCTGTTGAAAGAACGTGGCCACGGTATGAAGCTGACGTGGATGGAGCGGGTTATCGGTGGTATCGAGAAGCGCGTGCTCAATTTATATGGCGGATCGCTGTGGTGGTTCCTGCGTCATCGATGGATCTCGGCCATGATCTGGGTCATCTGTTTGGCCGGCACGATCTTTCTCTTCACGCTGGTCCCAAAAAGCTTCCTGCCGCCAGGAGACAGTGGCGTTATTTTCGGCGCGTTCATCGCTCAGGAAGGTTCGTCGCCAAAACAGATGCGCGAGTATCAGGATCAAGTCGACCACATGTTGCAACAGGATCCGAATGTTATCAACGACTTCACGCTGACAGGCGCGACGGGCTTTCTTTCCTCAAACACAGGTATCACGTTTACCTATATTGGACCACCGGACGAGCGGAAACCGATTGCCAACGTCACCGCGGAAATGATGGGCAAGCTCAACACGATTCCGGGCGTCATGACCTTCCTGCGACCCTGGCCAGTGTTGCAAATCAGCACGGGTGTTACAAATCAAACGCAGGGTCAATACGCGTTCACAATTTCGGGCGCCGATCCAAACCAGGTTTACGACACCGGGCAAAAGCTGCTCGCGAAACTCAGACCATCACCTCTATTTCTGAGCGTTTCATCCGACCTCTTCAACAACACACCGAACGTGAATATCGATATTCGCCGCGATCAGGCGAAGACGTATGGTGTCTCCGAGGCACGGATTCTGACGCTGCTGCGCAATGCCTACTCGCAAAATTATCTGTACCTGATCAAGCAGCCTGAAGATCAGTATCAGGTGATCCTCGAGATGGAGGATGCGGTGCGCGAGAAGCCGGAGGATCTTTCTCTGCTTTATATCAAGTCAGATAACGGCTCGCAGCTTGTGCCGCTTAGTGAGCTGGTTACGTGGAAAACGACTCTTGGCCCACAGTCAGTACACCACTTCAATCAGTTCACCAGCATGACGCTCTCCTTCAACCTGAAGCCGGGCGTCGCTCTCGGCGATGCGACCAATTTCATCAATGAGTCGGCGCGCGAGATAGTGCCACAGGGCGTTCGCGCAGAGTTGCAGGGCGAGGCGCTGACGTTTAGCAGGACCGTTACCAGTTTGACGCTCCTGATGGCGCTCGCAGTCTTTGTAATGTACGTGATTCTCGCAATTTTGTACGAAAGCTACGTCCATCCGCTGACCGTCCTATCGACGTTGCCGACCGCGCTCGTTGGTGGTTTGCTGACGTTAATAGTGTTTGGGCAGGAGGCGTCGCTCTACGCCTTTGTCGGCATGTTTATGTTAATGGGTATCGTGAAGAAGAACGGCATCATGATTGTCGACTTCGCGCGCCACCGCGTTGAAGCTGGTGAAGCAGCTGACAAGGCGATTCATGATGCGAGTATGGATCGTTTCCGTCCGATCCTGATGACGACGCTCGCGGCCGTGTTTGGCGCGGTGCCGATCGCGCTTGGTTATGGCGCTGATGGATCTTCGCGACGTCCGCTCGGGCTGGTCGTAGTTGGCGGATTGGTCGTTTCGCAGTTCATCACGCTCTACATCACGCCCGTGATTTATCTCTATCTCGAAGAGTTTCAGGAAAAGGTTCTGGACCGCAGTTCATTCTTCCGTTCACGCCGCTCGCAGAAGCCGGTCGTTAGTGAAACGTAAAAAAGTTTCACGCAAAGACGCAAAGAAAGACGCCAAGGCGCGCCGTTGCTAACTTTGCGCCTTTGTGTGAAAACTTGTAACGTCCTCACGAATCTCGGGAGTTAACAATTCATGCCAATCGATAAAGAACTGGAAATTAATACTACGGCGACGGCCCAGTGGACTGTTGGGCCAGCCGATCTCGCAAGCGCTCTGCCGAGCGAGATGGAAGATGCGTTCCCGCCGGTATTTGCAACCGCGCGCATGATTGCCCTCATGGAGATCGCGGCCGCGCGAGTGCTTCAGCCTCTGCTTGGACCAGGCGAACTATCGGTCGGCGTCACTGTCGACGTTAGTCACACCGCACCAACACCTGAGGGCGCGCAGGTCACGGCAACGGCGCGTTATGCCCGTCGGGAAGGGAAGCTTTTCCTGTTTGAGGTCAGCGTTAGTGATCCCGCCGGCGAGGTTGGTAGCGGCTGGCATAGGCGCGCGATTGTTTCGACTGAACGGCTGCGAACCGGCGCGGCCAAACGAGCTGCTGGGATAGCGTAAGGCAGTTTCACGCAAAGGCCCAAAGGAAGACGCAAGGCGCGAAGGAAATCTCCTTTGCGGCTTTACGTAAACTTTGCGTCTTTGCGTGAAACCTGTCTCACAAGTCCCTAACCCTCCGCTCCAACTCCCGTCTAATCTCCTCTGCTGTTTCCCCGGAGAATCTGATTGGCTCTCCAAAGCTAACCGACACTGTTCCGGGACGAGGGAACAGATCTCGTCGCTGTTTCACTTCAAAGAGCCCGTCCAACTTGATCGGAACTACGGGTACGTTCAACTCCGACGCCAGTAGCCCGATACCGGCCTTGAACGGTTGAATCTGCCCATCCTTCGTCTCCTCTCCTTCCGGAAAGATCAGAACACTCCAACCACGGTCAACAGCTTCACCTGCGTACGCGAAGCTTTGTCGAAACCCGCTCTGCCGCGGTATCGGAAAGACATTGAATAACGCCACGCCGAGTATGTAACCCAACTTCGACTTCAACCGCAGGTACCATGGCAACGTCGCCGGCGGATTACTCCAGTCACGCAACAACTCTCCCTGCATCGCGATTGCCAATCGCACTCGCCAACGCAAAGGCAGCGCGGAGAGAATCAAACCCGCATCAACGTCTGTCACGTGGTTTGAGATCAATAATGCCGGTCCCTTAACTTCAGCCAGTCGCTCAGCGCCAATCACACGAACACGACACATGAACCACGTCACGGGAAGTATGAAGAAGTGATAAACGAGGAAGCGTATCCACGTGATCGGCCAGCGCATGGCCCACCTCGGATAAGGGTAAGCAACAGCCTCCGACTTTCCACGACTAACAATCTCTTCGATATCGGCGATCGTCGTGGCTTCAGTGATAGCCGCCTCGTCAAGCTCGATCTGGTACTGATCTTCGAGAGCGCTCAACAACTCCACGCGTCCGAGTGAGTCGAGTTTGAGATCGTCCGAGAGTTTTGCGGACTTGTCTAAACGTGCGGCTTCAGCGCCTGCAATACGGCGGAGCACAGGCAAGCTCAACGGCGCAACTGTGTTCTCCAATGCCGCCGCAACTTGGCCCTTCATGACTTTTCGCGTGCCGGTAGTGCGTGGGAACTCGCTTTCAGGCCAGATGATCCAGTGCCGTATGCGCTGAAACTCCGCGAGCGAATTGTTTACTCGTTCCACCGCCGCATTCAAATCCGTGTGATCGTAGCGACGAATCAATACCGCGAGTGTTTCGGTGCCCCTGGAGCCGGGCAGCGGAATCACGGTGCTCTCTTTTATCTCGGGTTGACGATCGAGCGCCGCCTCGAGATCCGCCGGAAAGATCTTGAGACCCGCGGCTGTAACGATCGTGTCCTTGCTGCGACCGCGAAAAAAGATGTTGCCGGCCGCGTCAACTTCGCCGATGTCGCCAGTGTGTATCCAGCCTTGCTGATCTGTGAGCGTTTGAGTGGCGCTGTTCCAGTAACCGGGCGAGACGTTGTCGCCGCGTACGAGAATCTCCCCCTCGTCACTCAACTTTACTTCCTGGCCCGCGACTGGTTTTCCGATCGAGCCACGTTGCATGCGGAACGGATGCGACAGACTGGTGAGCGATGCAGTCTCAGTCATGCCGTAACCTTGAATGACTGCGTAACCGAGCCGTCGCCAAAAAGTTTCCGTATCGCTTTCGAGAGTTGCGCCGCCAGTGACGAAAGCCCAGAAGCGCCAACCAAATCGATGATGCACATTTCGAAATGTCCACCAATTACGCAGGAAATGCCGTCCCTCAGCCGTCGCAAGTTGCTCCTCCAACTTTGCGTCTTTTGGTTGTGTCTTTGTGCCTTTGCGTGAAACCTCTTCTCTTATTGTCTCCAGCACACGCGGCACCGTTACGACAACATTGATGCGCTGCTTCTTAACTACGTCAACGATCTCCGACGGTTTGTACGATTCACGAAAATAGACTTCGGCGCCGATGAGTTCGGGAATGAAGATCCCCATCAACTGCCCGAACACGTGACTCAACGGCAAGAGGCAAAGAAATCGCAGCGGGTGTACGAAACGTTCCCAACGCGCATACTTCCGAAACTCCTTTTCGATAGGCGCGATGTTCGCGAGCAGGTTGCGATGAGTGAGACAAACGCCTTTCGGCTCGGCGGTGGTTCCTGACGTGAAGACGATTTGGACCAGGTCGTTTGGATTCGCGTGGTAAGGCGCGTCTGAATGAATTGCGATTCTGTCGTTGAGGTTCTTCAGTGATAGTTGTGGCAAATCGAGTTGCGGTTCGTCAGCGAGCAGCAGTTTCGCGGAGACTTGTTGTTGCACGCGAGCCGCGAAGTCAGGCGCGGACTTTAGATCGAGCGGCACCACGACCGCACCGCGCAACAAGCAACCGTAAAAGGCCGCAATCCACTCCGGACTATTCTCACTCCAGAAAAGCACGCGATCGCCGTGACCTACGCCGCGCGCTTCAAGTTCGCGTGCAAACTGAAAGGCGCACGACGCGAGATGCGCATACGACCAGCGCGAGATTCGCAGTCCGCGCCAGTGCGCGACTGCGGTCTGCTCACCGTGCGCGGTGCAGTCGTCGAGAAAACTGAGTAGCGTGTCACGCATAATAAGATTTTCACGCAAAGGCGCAAAGTGGTAAAACCAAGGCGCAAAGAGAAGCTAGAAACCGCTTTGCGCCTTCGGTTTTGTCTTTGCGCCTTTGCGTGAAATAATGCGAACGCTCCACTGAATCCAAGTCACTCAATAACGAAAATGGTCAAACCACTTAGATGGTTTTGGATTGCGATCCTCGTTCTGGCGTCGTGTTCGAGTGTCGCCGCCCAGGTTACGGCGCCCGTCCTCTTCTTCGATGTCAAAAAGTTTGGCGCCAAAGGTGACGGGAAAGCCCTCGATAGCCCCGCCATTAATAAAGCAATTGATGCGGCGGCCGCAGCAGGCGGTGGGACAGTTTTAGTAACTGCCGGAACCTACCGCGCTTTTTCCATCCGCCTCAGGAGCAACGTTGCACTCTATATCGATCAAGGCGCAACCATTCTCGCCGCGAGTCCCAACGACGGCGATGGCAAGTACGATCTGCCTGAGCCGAACCCGTGGGACCAGTATCAGGACTTCGGTCACAGTCACTGGCGCAACAGTTTGATCTGGGGCGAGAACCTCGAGAACATCTCTATATTTGGACCAGGCCGGATCTGGGGCAAAGGACTCGTGCGCACTGGCAGCCAGTCGCGTACGAAGGAACAGAACGACGGACTCGAAAAGCAGGGCCCCGATCCGAAGGCTGGTCCGTTTGGTTATCCAAACGCGCGCGATGCGGTTGAACCCGGTTGGGGAAACAAGTCGATCAGTTTGAAGCTGTGTCGCAACGTCATCATACGCGACATCAGCATTCTGCACGGCGGCCACTTCGCGATTCTCGCCACCGGCGTAGACAATCTCACGATCGATAACGTGAAGATCGACACGAATCGCGACGGCATCGACGTCGATGCATGTAAAAACGTTCGTATCTCCAACTGCACGGTCAACTCGCCGTTTGACGACGCGATTTGTCCGAAGAGTTCATATGCGCTCGGGTATGCGCGCGTGACCGAGAACCTGACGATTACAAACTGCCAGGTCAGTGGCTACGACGAAGGGACGCTTCTCGACGGGACGTACAAACGCGATTTTCGAAACGCTAACGGGGCGTTCAGTCCGACAGGTCGCATCAAGTTCGGCACTGAATCAAACGGAGGCTTCAAGAACATCACCGTCTCGAATTGTGTTTTTGACTACTCGCGCGGCCTTGCGCTTGAAGCGGTGGATGGGGCGCTGCTCGAAGACGTGACGATCTCAAACATCACGATGCGCGACATCAGCAACTCGCCGATCTTCCTGCGTTTGGGAGCGCGTAATCGTGGTCCAAAAGAGACTACGAAAGCCGGCGCGATGCGACGTGTGAGCATCAGCAATATCCTCGTCTACAACGCTGATCCGAAGTACTCGTCGATCATCAGTGGCATACCGGGTTACATGATTGAAGACGTGCGGCTTCACAATATTCGCGTATATACAAAGGGAGGCGGCACGAAGGAGCAAGCCGCGCTCGATCCGCCGGAGCGAGAAGCGCTCTATCCGGAGCCGGCGATGTTTGGTGAACTACCGGCTTACGGGTTTTTCATCAGGCATGTAAAAGGATTACAGATGCGCGACGTTGAAGTGAGTTATCTGAGTCCTGATTTGCGGCCGGCGTTTTGGCTCAATGACGTCGCCGGCGTGGAGTTTATTCACGTTAAAGCCCAGAGAGAAACGGACGTGCCGGTGTTCGTCTTGAAGAACGTTTCGGACTTCAGTCTTCAGCAAAGTTGGCCACTACCCGACCAACGCCTCGAACGCGTCGACACGAAGAAGTTATAGCCACAAAGAAGCACAAAAGGCACAAAATGAAATTTGTTATGTGCCTTTTGTGCCTTTTTGTGGCTGGTTTTATCGCGGCTCTTCGCCTTCGATCGTTAACTTTTCGTGGCTACTGTCCGATTGGCGGATCGCTTATCGCGGCCGGCTGACTGTCGTTGACGTGAATGGTGTTTGTATCGGAGTCGACGTAGTAATGATTCTTGCCGGTGGCACTGACTCCGGTTGCGACCTGCGGGTCGGCGTTGATTGTGTAACCTGGTTGGGCGGTCGTCGATTTGGGGACGACCTTCATGGTGTAGACGTAGCCGTCCACAACCGGCGTCGTGCCGTCAAAACGCGAGTCGAGGAGGTTCTCTTTGCGCATTTCCTCAAAGGTCCCAAACGCGTTGCGCTGGTGGGAGTTGAAATAGAGCATTTGCTGGTCGGCTATCGACCTCAGAGTTTTGACTGCCGCCGCTTCGTTCGCTGCCTTGATCGCCGATTTATATCCCGCGACGCCCACGCCGATCAGGATGCCGATAATGGCGATAACGATCATCAACTCGATCAGCGAAAAGCCGCGTTGGTTTTTCTTGGTATTGTTCAGGGGTTTCATAACTCCTCCTCGGGCAATTACACGAAGCCTTGGGTTCTCAGTTCCGATTTCTGCTCCGCTTGCCCATCCTTCCTACGAGCCTTAGTCTACTACAGGAGTGCGCGAAGGTCATATCCGAGCGGCAGCCAACTTTTCCGTGCCTCATGTGCTCTTAGCATGTAGAATGCAGACCAGTTAATGCGGAACCTCGAACCCATCAGTAGTGAACCGATAGCCAGCGCCAACGCGGTCGAACAGATTGAACGCCTGCAACGCGCGGTCGAGACTGTTATCAAAGGGAAGCCCGAAGCGATTCGACTCGCCATCGTCACGCTGATGGCCGGTGGTCACCTGCTGGTGGAAGATGTGCCCGGCGTCGGCAAAACGACCCTGGCCCACGCGCTCGCACGCGCGCTTGATTGCAATTTTCAGCGCATCCAGTTTACTTCCGACCTGCTGCCGTCAGACGTAACCGGGCTGTCGGTTTACAACCAGCACAGTGGCCTTTTTGACTGGAAACCCGGGCCTGTTTTCGCGAATGTGGTGCTGGCCGACGAGATCAATCGCACCACCCCGAAAACACAATCTGCATTACTCGAGGCAATGGCCGAGAGACACGTCACCGTCGAAGGCGCGACTCACAATCTGCCCGCTCCATTTATTGTGCTGGCGACGCAGAACCCCATCGAGCACCACGGCACTTACCCGTTGCCCGAGTCGCAACTCGATCGATTCATGCTGCGATTGCGCATCGGTTATCCCGCGCCTGCCGACGAGCAACGTATCCTGCGCGATCGCGAGTATGCCGATCCGCTCGACGATCTCGAGCCGGTGATGAGCGCGAGTGAAGTTGTCGAACTGCAACAGGCAGTTGCTTCCGTATCGGTCGATGACGCACTGGTCCAGTACCTGATGCGTATTGTTGCCGCAACGCGTGATTCGGAGATGCTGGATCTCGGCGTTAGTCCGCGAGGAACGTTGGCGCTGTTCCGCGCGTCACAGGCGTTGGCGTTGACTGAAGACCGCAGCTATTGCATTCCCGACGACATCAAGCGACTCGTGATACCAGTCTTTGCACATCGCATCACGGTCAGTTCGCGATTCTCATCATCGCTCCGCCGCAGTGAAGAAGCAGAAGCCGTCCTTAACGAGATTCTGAAAACCGTCAGTGTTCCGCTGTGAAGCCAGAGCCGATTCCGCAAAAGGCTTCTGTGACCCGCATCGTTCTGGGAACGTTACTCGTTCTTGCCGGACTCGCTTCAGCACTCGTAACAGTTCTTGCTCGTCGCGCGGATCAGAGCGGACTAGCGGGCGCCGCGGCGATCCTGTCGCTCATCATCGCGTTGCTGTTGACGATCTTTATCGTGCCGCCATTGGCGCGTTCCGCGCGAGTTGAAGTAGCGAGTTTAGATTTTCCTTTCGAACCGACGAGCGGTGGCGGTGTATTTCTGGTCATCATCGTCGTGGTGGGCTTTGCGGCCTGGAACACCGGGAACAACCTGCTGTTTCTCGTCTTTTCATTACTCTGCTCGACGCTGTTTGTGGGCTGGATGGCCGCGCGCATGTCGTTGCGTGACCTGACTGTGTCCGCGCGTTTTCCGGATCACATCTTTGCGGCGGAAGCGGCGCCGGTGATCGTTACCCTCCGCAATAACAAACGGGTGTTGCCGTCGTTCTCGGTCCTGGTTGAAGCGCGTGGTCCAACCAACGACGCCGAGGTTAATTCCAAACGCCGCCGCCGGTATGTCAAACGTGTGCTGGCTTACTTCAGTTATGTGCCGCACCGTTCGGCAGCGGAGCAGCGAGTCGAACAACTGTTTCCGACGCGCGGTCACGTGCTGATCGATGGGTTTGAGTTGTCGACTCGTTTTCCGTTTGGGTTCTTTCGGCGCCGGCGCCGTTTGCGCGCCCGTAACGTTGACCTCGTTGTTTATCCGAAGCCGGAGGTGATCAGCGACGAACTGCACCTGTTGCCGATGTATGCCGGTCGCATGCCGGCGATGCGTCGTGGGGCGGGGCACGATCTGTTCTCGATGCGCGACTATCAGCCACAGGACGACTTGCGACACATCGACTGGAAAGCCACGGCGCGTTCGCGACGCCTGACAGTACGCGAGTTCACGTCGGAAGATGAGAAGCGGATCACGATCGTGCTTGACACACGTTTGCCGCGCGTTGGCAGTGGCGATTTTTCGGAACGGTTCGAGCGTGGCGTGGTCCAGGCGGCTTCGTTGCTCAAACACTTCATCGATGAACGTGCGGAAGTCAGGCTGGTGTTGGGGGAGGATGTTGGAGCATTTGGTTCGGGAACGGAACAACTTTATCGCTGTTTGCGGCGGCTGGCTTTAGTGACGCCGGTTGATAACGATGGAGCTGAAGCTGAGATGGCGCATGCGAGTCGGGATGTTGTTCAGCATGATTACGCGATCCTTTTGACTGCCGCCGCACCGGGATCGATCCCTGCAAGTGTCTGGCGCACCAGCCACGTGATTTATTTGTGAGCTCGATCTTTTCACGCAAAGGCGCAAAGGTTACGCAAAGACGCAAAGAAGAACTCAGGTATCTTCTTTGCGTCTTTGCGTAACCTTTGCGCCTTTGCGTGAAACTATCCTGGAAAGCAGATCGTGAACAAATCTCTCAAAATCATCAGCTTGTGTTTCATTCTCTCAGGCGCGACGGGTCTGATTTAT
>Ga0207711_10002334_pt1 | contig 17001 bp, 12 predicted proteins | sample KBSS34metaG_FD_184401 | JGI IMG/M metagenome (GOLD analysis project Ga0207711, IMG submission 184401) | Switchgrass rhizosphere microbial communities from Kellogg Biological Station, Michigan, USA - KBS S3-4 metaG (SPAdes) (version 2) | ecosystem: Host-associated > Plants > Roots > Rhizosphere...
ACAGAACCACGAGCTCGTGAGCGACATCACGATCAACAACCAGCGGTTCCCGTCGTTGCTCAATCTGTCGCACTATCTCACCACGAATGCGCGTGAGACGTTCCACGTCGCGAGCCGCTCGTTCCCTCCGAGCGGCGGAATAATTGATGCGAGCAACTGCACGCAGGTCGAGCCGAACGGCACGATCAGGAATGATTTTCGTATCCTCATGACGTCGCGCTATCTGCTTGTCGACGGTAGCAAGAGACCAACGTTCGTTTTCGATTTCGTAGTTGACCAGATGAACGGAGGCGTCAAAGTTGTCCAGCCGTTTATCTCTGGCCAAATAGTCAGCACGCACAACATTAAACTGCGCCGCGAGCATTGCTGCTTCCCCGTCAGTACGTGCTGGCGCTTTGTGCTCCAGCGCCAGCACGAGACGTAAATCCTCCAAGTCCTGCGCTGCTTCCGTTAGATTAAGGGCTACGGCCTGGTCTTGTAATTCAGATAGCGTCGATCGTGAAATAGCCGGTTCCCGGTGATTGTTCTGAGGGTCATAGATTTTTGCGAGACGAGCTTCTACCTTCCTCAATCTGGCGGTAAGGGCGCTTAGATCTTTGGCGAGCGATTGAATCTTACTTTTGCGTGCCTTTCGCAATTCATCCACGGTTTCTGTTTGCCGGCTGAGATCCGCTCGGTAAGCTTGTTCGCGGTTGGTACGTTCACGGAAGTGCTGAGCACGTGCAGATGCTCGCCGATGTACGTCCAGGTCGGAGATCTTTCGTTCCTCAGTGGTTGATTGATCGACAACCTCGAAACGGTAACTATCGCCGTACTCCACCGCCCGGTCGTACCAGGTCTGCGTAAATTGTAAACGCATGCTCAACTCGAGCCTTCGACCCAGCAAGAGCCGCACCTCGTCGTAAACAAATTTTTCTTGTGTGTCCTGGGTCCAACTTGTGGCGATAGTCGCACTGTCAAGAGAATCAGCCGGCTGAGTTTGAGCACGGGACACTCTTCCTTCGTTAACCTGCAAGCCTGACGGGTGATTTTCACTGCGCTCGTTCTGTGCTCTTCCAGCTTCTCGAGTTCTTTCGATTAACTGGTCCGTTGCCACACGCGCTTTTGTCTGCTGATGCTCAGGAGTCAAATAGAGCGCTTGCTGTTTCTCAAGCGCAGTAAGAAATCTGTCGCCAATGCGACCAGGAACAAGGACTTCCCTGCCTTCCTGCAGCTCCTTGTGCGGCAGCAGTCGCTTGGGAATGCGTTCAATTCTCTTCTCCTGGCTAGTGCCGCGTTCAATTGCCTTTTTGTGGACCACGATGTGAGCATGAGGATTCTCGGTGTTGCGATGAATGCCGGCTACCCAGGTAAGGCGCTCAACGTTCAACTCCTCGGCCATGCCCTTCATCCCTTCGCGGATCACCTCACGCAATCGGGCTTGTCTTTCCTTTTCATCGCCGCCGAGGTCTTCGAAGTCTGCTTCTTCGAGGCTGACCGAGAAATGAAGTAAGTCATCCTTTTGCGGCTGGCCGTCCGGATCGAGCACGCGGTCAGCAGTGCGATAGGTCAATCCTTCGCGATCCTCACTGAACAAAGGCCGCGGACCAGGACCCTCGCGCTGAAGGTCCTTGTCACGTTCGGCAATGTAACGCGTAACTCGACTGCTGCCTGGACCACCGCCGGTAGAGATAATGCGAAAGACAACTTTCACCGTCTATCTCTTTTTCTGCGGCAACGGCTCTTGTCTGATCATTCCGAGTATTCCGAGCTGCGCATACGTCGGCGTTCCGGTGATGGCGCTGGCTTCCGAGAGGTTAAGTGGTGGTCCCTTATACTTCTCGCGGTCTGTGGGTGTGAGAATCAGAAAATACGAACTTGCCTCGGCTGTGTGCGGACCAACCGGAATGGCCCACAGAGTACAGCGAGTCGTACTGATGAACGTGTAAAGGTAGTAATAGTTCTTGAGTACTAACGAATGTCCGTTCGCGCCAAACTCCGGTGGTCTCGCATGTTTCCAAACCTTTGTCTCAACCTCATTAAAAGTTTGCGGAAAAGTGGCATTGATCTTCTGGTACTGCCGCAGACCCTTGATGATAGTTAGTATCGGATCAATCTTTGGAACGCTGGCTTTCGCCTTCCAGTCAGCCGCGAACACGGAATATCCCCAGACACCGAAGTAAGTGACCACCGCGACAACCAGCAGAAGGTAGGAAATGCCAAACCTGCGCGTGCGTGTTTTTCCCTGAACTCCCTGCACGGTCTACTCCTCTTTCGCCGGCGGCTCGAACGGCAGTAAAGCGCGCTTGAACACCGTGCCTCTTATATACTGAGAATTAGGTGAGTCTGATGTTGGCGGCTTAGTCTTCGTCTGATCTGGTTGAGCAACATCAGTCGCGGTCAATCCATCCGTAATGGTTTCATCGTCACTATCACCATTGCTTTGGACCGCCGTAGCCGCTGATAGTTTTTGCGCTTGCTTGATCTCCGTCATGGCCTGAACTGCTTCAGCAAGCGTTTGTGGTCGATCCAACACACGCCGGGCGGGCACTGAAACATCACCATTGTCTCCGCGGGCAAGAAAACGAAACAAGATCGGATCCGCCGTATCAATAATGGCAATGCCCTGCCGATACTTCACCAGTCTCCTCAACTCGGGCGGCTGTCTGAAGTCACGCCGGCTCTCAGACACGCGTTCGGCGTCATTCTCAGTCCCTTCCGCATCGATCTCAGTGCGAGAGAGCACAGTCGTTGGGCCAAGCAACGCAGAAGCATGGATACCTGTTTGATGATCGACACCGGGTAGAAAGATCTGATTCTTGATGCCGGCGAGTACCGCGTTCCCCGCATTCTCGAATTTCGTCTTAATCTGTGTGACATCCTGAAATCCAAGCAGATAGGGCGTGTTGCGAAACCTGCCAATCTTCAGCTTTTCCGGCAGCTTTGGCGGATGGACATTGCCGGCTTCATCAAGGGCCATTAACACCGGCGTCGCATTCTTCCCGGTTGAGTCACACATCTCGATCGCGGCCAGACCGAAGATCAACTCGAGCACGATCCGGTAACGGCTGGCGTGGTCCTCGGATAGAACAACGTAGATGGCCGTCCGCGGGATTCTGAGATCGGCGAGGTTAATCTCGCGCACACCGCGGGCGAGCTCCGCAGGAGTTGCAGACTTCAGAATGCTGATGACATTTGGCGAGCGGAGCGGCGCAATTTTGTTGTTGAGTCCAGTGATCATTCCGCCCTGCGTCTTCTCCGGATCGACCTTGCTAAAGTTGCCCCACTCGATCTGTGCTTCTTCATCGTCAGAAGTCTTCATGTCCTCACCTAACTTCTTAAGATCGTTGCGCGACAAATACTCCTTGATCATCGGCAGGGTGGGATTGGCAGCGATGGTCGGCATGTGCAGACAGAGTGCTTTCATTAGAGCGGTCTCACCTGAGAGCCAGTAGTGACTGTTTTCATTCACTTTCATGTTCTCGGGCTCATAACTGACTACGATCGAGGCAACGGCATGAGCCAGTTCGCCGTTTTCTAAACAACGTGGGAGGGGATTCCAGAGATCAGAGCAAGCGGGATTCTCCAGGTCGAGACGATAGATATAATCGTAGTATCGTGACGTGTGCGCATAGAGCTCACCTTTGACATCCATGACCAGAGCCGAACCATACTCCGACCAGTCGCGCAACATGTTCATGTAGAACGTCGCCGACTTACCCGAACCGGATGGTCCAAAGATGCCGGTATGCGTCAGCAATCTTTCCAACGGCAGAATCAGATCGTACGGCCGCGCACTGAGCGCAGAGCTAAGACGCCCCACTCGGACGGCGCCACGAGGCAGAGGTTTACCGGCCCGATGGGCCAGCCCTTTGGCTTTTAATTCCGGGATAGTGGCCCAACGAGCAGAGCCGTGTGTGAGTCGCTGATTAAGACTGTAGTACGGGTAAGCGAGGTTGATGGATTCAATGACGCCGACAAACGCAACCAACAGAGCGCCGATGAGTACAAAGACGAGCCATTTCAGATCCAGCTCCAGCATCTGTCCGGATCGGAAAAAGAGATAACCGGCCACTGAACTACTTAACAGTAGAGTCCCGCAACTCGACAAATCCTGAAAGAATCGTCTGGCCGCCTGAAACGAATCGAGCTCCGGTTCATCCGCAGGTCGCGGAATGAAAAAGTCGGCATCGATTCTTTCAAGCGTCGTGCGAAAGCTCATGTCATGCCTTCAATCACTGCCTGGTTACAGACCTGGCCCATTGTTCGAGCTGCGCACGTTGATCGTCCGGTATCTGCGTCTGGTTGAAGGGACGTGGCTGCCAACCCGAAGCAATGATCTCGGCGATCGGCGCAAAAGGTGCGGGATAGACAATGCCGTCGAGTTGCATAGATTCGAAGTAACGCGCTCCCACACGCGTGTTCTCCAGATCGGGAAGCCGAATGAGGATGGCTGGCCCGTCTCTGCGATCGAGAGGCACAGAAATGACCTCCACCATCAGCTCTTTGGATGAATAGCGAACCTGAATCGCGCCATGCGGCGCCTGCAGCACACCCGGCTCGGAAGTCAGCCATTCGGCAGGAATCAGTTGTCGCTGGGCAATGTACGCAACAAGCTCTCTTGTATCCCGCGGAATTTTTCCACGCAGTGAACCTTCGACGACACTGGTGCTGGCGGCAATGGTAACGGCCGTTACATCTCGCAGTCTCTCAGCAGTACGAGGAACCTCGCTGTCAGGCCAACGGTATACGGGACTACTGCTACTCGAGGATGAACCGCTGCCGGTGTCGGCTATAGTAACCTTCGCGTCGACAGTTGCCATGCGACTGCCCGCTTGTCGCTGGATAGCAAGGGGAATGACGACGAGCACCAATACGGCGGCACCGGCAACGGAGACCACAGGCCAGATGTTTCCCTGTTCACGACTCATGCAGCCTCTCGTAGTTGAAGTTTTCGTTCGCTGAATACGCCCTCTATCATCTCGTCGATCACAGCATCAGGGGTGTGTGCCGCCCGTTCGAGTCTCATCAATCCCAATTCAAGGTTGGCGAGATCGTCTGCGTTGCGCGCAATGAACCCGAGGTGATCGTCGATGACTTCGGCTGAGATTTCACATACATCGTCTGTTGTCAGAGAGCGTAGTAAGGCAATCGATTCACGCAGTCCCGGCTTGTCTTTCACCGTCGGCATCATGATTCGGATGTATCTGATCACCTTAACCACCTGAGTCAACAAATTCGGGGATGCTTCAGCCACTCGCGAATGGAGAATGCGTGCTTCTTCCATATCAGTCGGTAGTCTCACCTTCGTGTAGACACAGCGCGATCGGAGCGGTGGATGAACTACATGCTGATTGTTGGAAGTGAGGATGACGATCGGTTTCTCATCGTGCTTCTTGACGCCAATGTAACCGTCTTCTACTAGCCGCGGCACTGAGGCATGCCCGTCAGTGAACAACTGATAAAAGAACGCCTGGCAAACTTGCGGCAATTTTTCGAATTCATCGAGCTTGACAATTGGTACAATTTCCGTGGCGGCGAGGTAGTCATAAGCTTTCAGGATCTCACCTAGATTTAGAAACTCACGCCGCCATTGCTGACTTCGAGCTTCCTGAAGACTCAGCTCATTCGTAGCGACCGCCTGCACGACAAAGTTGTTCTGCGCCGGCTGGTCCCATTCGAACAAAATGTCTTTAAGGGTTAAGTCATCCATTCCTTGAAGCTCGAAATATGGACGGTTGCAGGAGTAGGCGAGCGCATCGACCATTTCGGTCTTACCTCCCCCGCGCTCGCCTTCAGCCAGGAGCGGCATTCCTGACTTCAATGACAGGCAGAGATCTTTCAGCGGTCTTAGTTGAAGGATGTAGCCCGACTCCTGCGCAACGAGCTCGGAGAGCGCGTCACGGCCTTGCTCACGCACCAGCTGTCTTGGATCTATCACTGGTCGATTGGGATCGGACGGAATCATGGGCGTTTGTTCTCCTGAGATTGCGTCGTGAGCGCGAGTCGTTTTTGTTCCTCGGTCATTAACGGCATGGCCCCACGAACTTCTTCGGCCGTGCTAAAAAGAAGCAATTCCATGACTTCCCTATCGGTTAAAGTGTTTTCCGGGATCCCGGAAAAATGAGGAAGCTGTTCCGTACCGGGAGCATCAGCACCCTCAACTCTGTTTGGCAGATCTACAACCATCACATAGGCCTGTTGTCCCGCCTCGACCTTTACAAACGTATTCTTCTCAGAACCGCTGAGCAGATCACGCGCATGGTCGCTAATCGGATTCATGAGTCGAGATCCCGCACCATCGATCACCACGGTTCCCCGGCCCGTCAACGCGCCGGCCATCGAGGTCGCCACCTGAAGCCCGCCGGATGCGACCTTATGCAACGTCTGTTTAAGACTGCTCCGATCAACACTCATGCGTTTACCCGGAATACCGTTGGCGCCATCACTGCCGAGAACGTCACCAGCCATGGTCACGAGTTTGTTCTCGCGTGGATCGATATAACCAATTACATTTACAAAAGCGCGATCATGCTCGCTGCCTGTTGTACGACCAATCAAAACCGTGCCTTTGGGTAAGGACCAGCCATTGCCGGCTGTGTCTCTTGTCAACTCCAACCTTGCATAGGAATTGTTGCGCAGAGTGAAAATGACTCCCTGTGTCCGGACCGGCAGCATCGTGCCGAATGGCGGCACCGTTGGTGTCACACGCTTTGACGCAACCGGCACAAACGGCTTCGACTCACGACGAAGCGGAGGGACAGGTGTGGATCTCGGCGCCGCGTCGTCGATAAACAAACTCTGCGTAGGATTCGCATGTGATTCCGGCTCGACCAATGACGCGGCACTCGTTTTGGCAGTGCCTCCATTTGTCTGCGGGTTGGAATTCTCATCTCCATCGCCGGTCTTGCCGACCTGGTCAAAAACCGGCGAGTTGCCTGTGAAGTCAATTTTGCGGTTCTGAGTTGGCCCAGGCGAAGGCGTGGGGGATGGAACCAGAGAAGCGGAATTGACAGGCGTCGCATTCGCATCAACGCCGGCGGCGGACCGGGCCATGTTTATTGCCTCGGCAGTCAAAGCACTTTCTGATTTCGTCACTTCAGATTGTGTCTTAGTGCTCTGAGCATTTTTGCGAGGGTCGGCATTCACCGTAACGTTTACTCGCTTAACACGCATCACCAGATACAAAGCGCCTACCCCGGCGCCAATCAGCAAGAGAATGGCTGACCAGCTAATCAACTTGCGCTTCCACGTGGTCTTTTTCTTCGCGTCCGGATCCTTCGGTGGCTGAAGGACCGGATTTTTCGGGTCGAGAAGATTGCCGCCGGCGCCATTCCCTTCTGCGCCATGCTCGCCATCAACAATTGAGATCTTGCCGAGTCTTTGGTTCTGCTGATTCATGGGTATTCTCTTTCTGTGGATTGCCTATTTCAAGAGTGCTATCGAAGCTGGTTCGTCAGCCGCGTTGGTTTGCGCCACCACAATCTTCAACACGTGCCGCACACCCATCAGTGGCGGCGTGTAGGCAATGGCGTAGTAGACGGTTCGTCCGCCGCCAACTTCCCCATCCGAATCACTCATTTCGGTATGGAGCGGCTTGATTGACTGCACGTTGATGACTTTGCCTTTGTCATCGTGCATCTCGAGAATTAGATCGGGAGTGCCGGGAATAAGTTTCATTGGTTGCGCACTTGTGTTCCTGACCGCGAGTAACAACACGCGAAAATCTTTTTTCAGATCACCCTCCTGCTGCGTAGCCAAGGAAAGTCCGTGCAACGGCCTGGTCCAATTCTTGAATATGCTCGGTTCTGCTGTAGCACGGGCCAACTGCCTTTTGGCAGCACTAATGGCGTGTTCGTTAATGTTGGTAGTTCCGATCGCCAGGGGAGCAGGCGTGGTATCTGAAACCGGAGTGACATTCGGTTTTACGTCGTCCGGTAGCTTCGGCGCGCTCTCAAGATTCGCAGGGACCATGGAACCCTTGGGCCGATCAGTATCAATCGCCTTAACCTGCTCGTTCGGTTCAACCGATATCGAAGCGGGCGTGCCGGACTGCCCAGTCGGTTTTTCACCTCCTTGCTCTTTCTGATCGAGGTTCACTGGCAGTCCGGCGGCACGCCGTCGCGCTACTACCTCATCGCGGTGATAAGTCAGCACACACCGATGAACGTTTTGCGCGAGGTCGGCTACGGGATAGAAAAGGAAAGTCACGACCAGGCCGCTCCGCATCTGCGCCGTCACCGTAGCCGCGGGCGTACGCTTTTTCGCATTAGGAGCAGGCACGACAAAGAGTGAACCCGGCCGCACGACGATGGCGCGCTTGTTTCTTTCGAGCGCTTTCTCATCAACCGTTACCATTTCCGGATCACCGGGAATGATGTAACGCGGTCCGTCATTGGCCGGCAGCTCAATCAGAACACTGCCATGCTGAGCCATGGCTAGTTTTACCACCTGCTGGTCCTTAGTCACTTCAACCGTGGCTTCACCAACGAAGAAATCGGCTGTGGATTCAACCGGAGCAGGAGCGACTGTCTGGACCAGTGGCCGCTTGGCCCGTTTTGGCGTAACGCGCGGAACACACGGCCCGCCATTGAGTTTCGTAGTGCTCGCCACCGATTCTTGCGCCGAGCTTCCAATCGCGACGGACAGTAAAAGCGTGATGAGCAAAAGTGCTATTTTCATTTTCATTTGCCTCTTAGCTTGGGGTATTCGTGACGACCGGGGTATCCGATTCGCCGGAGCTGAGTTCCTTGTAATCGAGCGCGTTTATGCGGAAGCCTGAGCGAAGGTTGCGATCGAGCCGGAACGTCCCATCTTCGGGCGCATCCGGCAGCAATTCGACGGTCAGCAGTACGTGCTTAGTAATGTGCTTGCTCTGGTTCTTGAGGACGAGATCTATTTCCTGTGTGCCGTAGACCTTGATAGTTAATGGCTTTCCCGGTGCATGCTCCAGGTACTCTGCTTTCCACGTGGCATTCCATTGCTGCTCCCGTTGTGTTTGCAGCACTTTTTGCTCCGTCAGATACTGTGCGAACTTTTTCGCCTGGCCTGGCACCATCAGCCGCAGCGCGGCTTCGATGTCTTTGGCGCGCGAGCGCTGATCAACCCTGTAGAGATAGTCAAGGTACGTCCTGACTACATAATCCATGTCCGCGATCTGTAGCTTGTCTTTTTCGAGCCTCACCGCCTCTGTAGCGCCCAACTCGCGATTGTTGATCATAACCGTGCGCCCGGATGACATATCGACGACAATGCGGTCCGGACGCTGAATGGACTTGTAGACCACGCCGACCACGGCTGCGGCCGTAATAAATAAAGCTAGCAGTAAGAGCCGGGATTGCCTTCTGATAGTGCGCACATCGGCCGGATCGCGATAGCAGATGACCGGAGGCAATGAACTCTCCTTTTCAAGCACCTCCGTTTGGTCCATGTGCTGTTCGTGGTCTACCGTTACGCCTAAATCCAAAATGTCTGTTGACATAATTTCCTCGAACGTCGTTTCTGCGTCTGAAGTGGCAGTTGAAATTTGCTGATGCTTCAGAATTCACTGCCAACGCAGACACGCCTCATCAAGAACTGTTCCGCGTGCATCGGCAATACACTCGATGACGTGCAATCAATTCGAATGTACCGATTTCTTGGTGATTTCACCGTGAAGGACAAATACAGGCGCGAATGTGCGTGAGTCGAGTGCCGGGATTCAGGGCAACGACTGCTCGGAAATCCGGGCAGCCTTACCAAATGCGCTGCGCCGTGTTGCGGGTGCCGGAAGATGGTTCCTGATCGCTAACCGTATTCGGCTGTTAACCGAAGGGTTGTAGGTTCGAGTCCTAGCTGCGGATGCACTCAAGCCAAGAGCGTTACTAACGGCGGTCACATGAACTCCTTGGCTACTGCTTCGGTTTGATTAAAGCCATCCTTGAAGAGTTCGAGAAGATTACGCCGAAAGCGATGCGATAGAGACGCGGCACATCATCACTCGGGACGGCACATTCGAAGGTGCGTGAAACTATTCTGTCTTCTTTGAATAGATACCTAATAAATGTATTGACAGTATTGACAGCACTACTCAACGGGTCTATGTTTCCCACGCTAACTTACTTCGTTAGTCTCACATCTCCAGCCTTCGAGCGATGACTCAACGTTCTTTCCTTTGGAGATACTTATGCTTGAAAACCATGAAAGATTTAAGAATATAAGTGAGGGAATACAGAGCGTCATCGTTGCTGTTGCAGTTTTAATTGGCGGTATATGGACAGCTTATACCTTTTCTGCTCTCCGTACGACGGAGAAAGCTAAAGCTGACCTCGCAACTGTTCAACTGACCAACGAAAAGGCAAAAGCGGAAAGAGAACGGGCCGCTACCGAATTAGCCATGAATATTGAAAGAGCGAAAGAGGAGAGAGAACAAGCAAAAGAGGAGAGAGAGCAAGCAAGTGCTCGACTAGCCATCGAAAAGGCTAAGGATGAAAGAGAGCAGGCAAGCACACAATTAACTATGGCGCTGGAAAAGGTTAAGAACGAAAGGGAGCAGGCAGAGTACAAAATAAAGCAAGATAAAGAGCTAGCAGAGCAAAAGCGATTGGCCAATTATGGATTAGATATAACTATCGATGCAAAACAAGAGCAGCCTCCAGATAAAAGCGGATATTACATGTCAGTATTGGTCAAGATCAGAAATAAGGGGGTTAAGAATAGATTTATTAGCTTTGACAAGCCTCCACTCTTTGTGCAAGAAATCGGGTTCAGTGAAAACGGGCAGACAATAACTAAAAGCCTTCTTGAAGAGAAGCTAATCTCTTACATAGTATTAAGGACTGACACTACTGTAGATTACCCCTTTGTGATTAAGCTTCCAAGAAATGGATTTTACCTGATTACTTTTGAAGTAAAATTAAATGATGAAGAAAAGAGGCTTCATTTGCTAAGCGGCGGCCCTAATGAAGAAGTATATTGGAGTGGAAAGACATATCTTTTAATAAAATAGCGCCGACATTTAACTGGCAGCTAATGTCAACATTTCAATGCTCATCTTTAACGCTGGCTTTGGACTAGTGATGGTGGCTTGCAGGGATAGCAGAACCCTCCCGCAACAGTTGGAAGAAACTGAGCATTTCCCGCATCAAAACCAGTTGCGAAGATTGTCCACTGTGGGCTGTCCAGTGGTGGTTACACGCTGCACTCATAGGCGCTTACGTTGATGTGCGCGTACTCGGAATGAGTGACAGATTTAAGCGCTTCCCGCAACTTGTTGCAAGTAAGTGACACTTCTTGCGGTGGCTTTAACAAGAAAGTTGCGAAGATTGTCCACTGTGGGGAGCAGTTTTATCCTTAATCAATCGAAGCTAAGGCCACCCTTACGGGTGGCCTCAAGTTTTGTGACGTAATTTTAAGGTTTGTTGAATAGAGGCCTTGATTCCTGAAAGCGCGCGAGGAGCTCAGCCGCTTCCGTGTATCATGCAGCAATTCCAGCTCAGCCACATAACACCTGCGTTGGTGCATCCGGCACTGTTAACACAATTCTAGCGAATAGGCGGTTTGCTGAAACCCGGAACGCCAGCCACCTAGGAGATGCGATACTTTGGGCTGATCCAAACGAATACGCTCGGCAATCTCAGTTTGCGTCTAGCCTTTCTCCTCAATCTCTTCCGGATCTCGGAAACCAAAATCGAAAAAACGTCGCCGCCGCCGAGCTCGACCTTCTCATGGTCCAGACCGCTCGCCCCTAGTTCACGAGCGATGTTAGCGGGCCGGCTCTTCGACCCTGGCCGCACGACGGCAGCCCCTGCAATTTTTTCTGCCTATCGATGACAAAATTGAGCTACTACGATGCCAGTGCCAGCGTGTCCCGGATTCGGCCGGTAGCCGGTGTCGGTCTTGACAACGACAATACTCAGAACGTCACCGGAAACCGTCGAACCTGATTTCACAATTCTCGTCGATACCAGTATTCCCATATACGAGGGCAAGGGCAAATCTGGTGGATCCGAGTTATTTCCTGGCCCAGTAGTCCAAGCAATACCGCAGTTCGGCGGCTCGGCAGTAAGCGTGCTGGCGAGGCCCTTGAAGCTTGGCGGTGCGGCGCCACTGCTCAGACTGTTCAGCGCCGGCCACTGCGCGCTCCAGAACGTAACGCTTGTTCCGATCGGGGCGTTCAGGTCTCCAATGGCAAAGGCGCCATTGACCAGGAACGCGAAGACAATAGTGTTCGCGCTTGCAGATGACGGGAGATAGAATGCGTCTCCCGCAAAGACGTCGCCGACAACGCCGGGCCCGAGCGGTTGGGCGACCGGAGTAATGTTACAGGTCGCAATTCCGCTGGCATTAGTGACGCCATTACAGGTTTGTGCGCTTCCCCCTGAACCGAGTGTGAACGTAACGGTCCGGCCGGCAATCGGCACCAGGCCATCCTCGAGCAGCACTCCGGACATCGTTGCGGTACCGCCGTTGGCGATTACCGTATCGCCCGCGTAGGAGAGCGTTGTTTCCTCCTTAGTCACAGTCAGAGTATTTGTACCGCTGCTGTCGAGATAGAGGATGTCAGCACTGGTGAAGGCGGCGAGAATGGTGTGGAGACCCGGTATTTGTGTGATGTTATAAACCAGAGTCGCCACGCCGGTGACGCTGCTGTAGCTCGCTACGCCAACGTTCACGCCATCGATAAAGAAGGTCACGGACCCGGCCACGCCGGTGGGCGCGACCGTGGCTCGCAGGGTCACATCGTCATGATAATCCTGGGTTGCCGCGTCAACGGTGGTAAACGTGTGCTGGCGGACATTCACGTTGTCGGTCGCAGTGTTGTTGCCGGTAAGGTTGATGGTACTCGCTTCCCCTCCGCCAGACACGGTCGCCGTGTTAGTAACTAGGATCGGAGCATTGTTGGCCACATCTACCGTCACAACTATGGGCGGATAGCTGGCGAGTGTATCGCTGCGGATGCAGGTTAGCGTCCCCAAAGTGCAGCTCCAGCCAGTGCCATTGATCGCGGTTGCGGTGAGCGAGCCAGGCAGGGTGTCTGTCACCGTCACGACACGGCTCACTGGGCTGTTGCCAGTGTTAGTGACACTAATTGAAAACGTGTCGCCCGAATCGCCTTGAGTAAAGAGCGCGGGCGCGTGAGTTTTGGTAATCGCCAGATCAGGACCATTGATGACGATGGGCTGAGAGGCGATGCCGTTGGCAACAACCACCAAATCACTGGCGCCGGACTCAATTCCCGCGGGCGCATCGAACTGCGTGGTCACGATTTCATTGCTGCCCACCCGCTCGACACCCATTCTGCTGTGGTCATGCGTACGGGCATAGAAAACATGTCCGGTGGCGTGATTGATGATGCGCACCAGCGGGTAGTTTGTCGACATCTGGGCATCATCCCCGTAGGATGCCCCTTCTGAGAAACCGTTGAACATCTTTCCCGAGATTCCGTAAGTGTTTCCCGCATTGACATTCGCTGGAGCGGAGGTAATTACCGGTCTCCACCCGTCCTGGGGCGATCCACCGTTCGAGTACACCGAAACGCCTGTGTTCGGCTCAGAGGTGAAAAGTACTTCACCGGAGGGAAGCAGAAGAAACCGGCCCTGAAAGGAAATGAGGCTGGCCGCATTCGGCCCATCAGCTACCTGGGTCAGGTTGGTGCCGTCGAACTCAAAGAAGTGACTGGGTGGGTTGAAAGGAAAACCTGCAGACCCGGGAATCGGGGGGCTTGCCATGACGAGCACGTTGCCGTTGGGCAAAAGGGAGGCGGGCCCATCAGCGACGGAGTACTGCAGACATCCCGGACCGGTGGGCAGACACGGGAAGTCCATCTGTGCCGTGTGCGTCCAATTCCCAGTGGCCGTATCGTACACGGCGTTCTGCCCTGCCGGGTTACCTGAGAAATAAATGAGTGTGCCGTCAGGCCGCAAGACCGCCGGCCCAATCTCATCCGAGTTGCCGCTGCCGGCACCGGCGTCACCCAGGTTGACTGGAGTCGCTCCGAAAGTCCACGAGTTCGCGATGGGGTCATAGATTTCGAATTGACTGGCGCGCCCGGAATCGACAGTCAGGATCGTTCCGTCAGGCAGGATGTTCCAGTTTTCCTCGTCATTTCTGTCTTGCTTGCCAGTCGGGTTTGGGTTGAGCGCAGTGAAGGTCAGGGTATTCGGATTGAACGAAGCGATGGAATTGGTGTTCGTGCCGTTGATATTGGCCAGGAGCATCGTTCCGGTCGGTAGAACAACGGACTGGGCATCGCCGATGCTGCCCGTGCCGAATGGTTCCGTTAGTTGCGCTGACCACGATCCCATCCCGCCGTTGGCGGCAGGATCGAACAGGAAACCGATGTTGGTCCACGTGTTTCCATTGCTGTTGTATTCGCCCCCGATTATGACCACCCTGCCGTCCGGCAGCACTTGGGAAGCAAAATACTTAGGCGAGTAAGTGCACGGCGCACAAGGGCCGGTCACGTTCGGAGGTGGGTTGGGGTTGGCGACGCTGGTGTCGGTACCGTTTGGCATGTCTGCCAGGTTAGACCACGTGCCGTTAACGTAGCTGCCGTTGATGTCTGGGGTCAGGCGGTGCCAACGGTTGCTATTGGTCTGATGGCACATCACCGTGCCATCGGTGAGCAGAAGGCAAGTGTCCAGCACGACCCCAGGGGTCGAGTTCAGCGCCGTCCATTGTGCCTGGGAAACTCCAGCCCAGCCCACGAGAATGACAAAAAACAACACCAGCTTTGAGAAGACTTTCGTCCATTGAATTCGCATCGCATCTCCTTACGCACTGAGGGGTGCTCCAGAACATTTGAGGTAGGCAGTTAGCGGGTACTACCTATTGAGTGATTCAGTCGCGCGTTCTACTCGCAGTGACTACTGACTAATTGGGATATCAAAGCGCACAAGTGCTCGTAACATGGCGAGATTGCTGAAACGGGCTTTTATCAAAGAGAGTAGCACTCATGCCGAATTCTTTTCGTAATGGATAATTAACGAGCAATCAAATCACCGGGATAAGACCGTGGATCTCTTACCGAAGTCCTTCAAACGTGCATCTGTCTCAACCGGGAGCGCGATGTTCGCGAAAAAGGGAAACGAACGGTAGTCCGGTTGGAAAAGACTCTCTATAACCAATGGCGAAACCTTCAGAATCGTTTCAGGTGAGAGACCCCGGGCATTCTTAGCGTCAGAAGAAGTTGCGAAGATTGTCCACTCTGGGCCACGACGGTTCCACTCTTGCACTCTGAGGCGCTTACGCGCCAGTGCTCGCCACTCGGAGTGATTGGCAGATTTAGGCGCTTCTCGCAACTGTTGGCAGAAACTGAGCACTTCTGTGGTCGTGGTCAGAAGAAAGTTGATCGATCGCTCGAACTGCGAGACTTTGGCAAGCTACCTGAAAAGGATCTAACGGAGTTCTTTGAAGATAAGTACCTGAATGATGGAAAGTTAGTAATTCCGCCCGGTCTTTACCGAAAGATGTTCGGGCCTTTAAATGATCCTTCGCTTGGCGTCCCGAAGTTACTAGAAATTGAGTTTGTCCATGCGGGAAATAAAGTTTCTGTGCTGTTGCCGGAAAACATCAGCGTAACGCTGCCGTTTCCCTATTCAGTAACATCGGAAAATATGACTTAGATATTAGGGAAAAGATCCCTGTCATCGTCAATGATTTGCTCAACGGAAATTCCAGCAACGCGGGAGCGAGCGAACATAGCGAGCTGCGATTCATAACCTCACGCCAAGCTCACAGATTTTTCTTCTTGGCCGATTTCGGAGTCCCGTTAGAGATTTAGATCAACGTCATCATCCGCGATCTCATTCATCTCGACACTCGCAAGGCGAGCATAGGCAAGGGTGGTTTCTAAAAACGGTTCGCCTCGGTCGTGTTCATAGTTCCAGATGTGATGGTTAGTGATTTTGAATCCTGTCCGCTCTGAGAGTCGCTTTGCCATTCCCTTTTGAGACAAGCCAAGTGCCTCACGAATCTGTAGTAGCTTTTCGCCTAAACGTTTTGGTTTATTCCGTGGTGCTTGGCCCATGTAGTATGAGAAACAAGGCGAGTGTAGCCGAAAAAACTAAGCGGTTTTTATATCGGCCACAGTGAAGTGACTCGCAAAGTGCAACGGTTAAGGGTATGGTCTAAGACCATGCCAGCACACTTGTATAGTGAGGTAATTGATCTCAGTACCTAAGAGTGAGATCGATGAGGTGAGGCTGAGTATCAGCGAAAAGAAAGGTGACAAAGAAATGCAGAACGACATAGTTCTATTTCGGGCTTGAGATTTCTGCTACTGTCAGACCAATTGCTTCGACAACTTTTTTGAGCGTCGCGTAACGCACGGTCGGTTTGCCATTTCTAATCTTTGAGACTGTCACTGGTCCTACTCCCGCCTTCTTAGCCACTGCATCATTGCTCAATCGTTGAGCGCCCATAGCGGCGTTAATTAGATCAATTCTATACGGCGGGTTGATGTTCATATTGAGCGACTGCGCTTTTTACTTTTTGGGATGATCAATTCCAGATCATCATCTGCGAGCACTGCCCTTCTAACGCGAGCCAGGCGAGCGTAGCGCAGCACGACAATCAGATCGGGCACACGCACTCCATTTTCCCATTCGCTAATACGTGCGGCACCAGTCGGGACGCCGAGCTGCTTGGCTAATTGTGATTGACTCAATCCGAGAGTCTTCCGAATAGTCAGCAACTTCTCTGCTAAATGTCTTGGTGTGTCGCGTTTTCGACTACCCATACTGTAAAAGGGAGGCGTCACGCTTGGCCCCCTCACCAAGGCCCACTATGACGCCCCCGGCCCCACACTCTGGGCGGTGTGTGAGGCATGCCGCAAACTCAGGAGCTTTATAACTGCTGATTCGTACCTCGACAACGCCGCAACTGGAAACTGAATTTCCCAATCTCGTACAAGGATCTTGTAGGCACACTTTACCCTGCTCGCCAACGCGAGCCGTTCTCCAGACTAAGAGCCTGAGTGCGCGCTAGGGGTATATCAAACTAACAATCGTGAGAATTACAGACGTAGTGACTGAGGTTGTG
>Ga0207711_10002336_pt1 | contig 16991 bp, 14 predicted proteins | sample KBSS34metaG_FD_184401 | JGI IMG/M metagenome (GOLD analysis project Ga0207711, IMG submission 184401) | Switchgrass rhizosphere microbial communities from Kellogg Biological Station, Michigan, USA - KBS S3-4 metaG (SPAdes) (version 2) | ecosystem: Host-associated > Plants > Roots > Rhizosphere...
GCATTCAATCCCTCCGGCAGCGCGAGATAGACCAACCCGGCGCCCGCTCGCAAAGCAGCAGTGGAAGCGAGCACCGCGGCGCCCGTCATCCCCTCCGAACCGGCGATTACCAGCACGGTCCCAAATGTCCCTTTGCTGCTGTTGGCCCGGGCAGTGCGCTTAGGTATGCCTGTGCTGGCCAGATGAGCATCAATGATCTCCCGGTGCTGCTTTTCCCGCAGGGCGTTCTCATGTTCTCGGGCAAAATACCGGCCGATTCTACGGTGCGGGGCTCGATGCGTACTGGCGCCGTCCGCGGTGCTCAACTGGCCCAGCAAGTGATTGACGCTCTCAAGAGCGGCGATTCTGCTCGACTGGAAGTAGTGCGTCAGGTCCACGGCCAACAGGCCGACGACACCATTGCGTATTACCGCAAGAATCCGGCGGCACTGGACGAACCCCTGGCCATTCTGCCCGTCTTCATCGACTACCACAAGCGCTTCGCCGACTCGGATAAAGTCAACATCTTCTCTCGGATGTTCGGCGGCGCCACTGTCGTCATAGGCGAACCGATGCTGGCCTCGAGCTTGCCGGAAGATCCGCGTCAGGCTTCCGAGCTTGTGCGGCAAAGGATTGAAGGACTCAAGGGTCTGCGCACGGCCTCCTGAGCCGTCAGCAAACTTAACTGAGCCTCACTGCTCACACACGCGGTGCTGTCGGGATTGAAAAATCCCGGCAGCATTCTCGCTCACGTCTTTTGTGTCTTTGTTTTATTGAAAAAATAAATTTCTCACTATATCCCATAATAGTACTGCGCTATTTTTTTTGACCGTGGTGAGGATAAAGGCAGTTTTTTCAATGTGAATAGATAGAACTCTTATGGGTTGTCGAAAGGCAGTATCCCGCCGTCCGACCGTTTGCAATTTAACGAAAAACGGCTACTAAAAGCCGCTATTCATTGACAGTTGTGTACAACACCGAACCACGCGGAAGGTGAAACTCTGTCCGCTCGCCAAAACTGGCGTCGACAAAAAATGCCCACGGGCAACGAGGATCGGCCATGTGCTTGATAGTGCGCAGCACACCCGTACCATTGAGACCCTGGTCTTCAAAAATTCGCACCGCGTCGTTGTCCAAGGTTGTACGGGGTGTATAGCTGCCGTCGGCATTGCGCACCGCATAACTGAGACGCTGTACATGGCGGTAGCTGCTTGAGACAACATAGATGTTGCTATCGAGAGCCGTCTTAATCGTTGCAAGCGTAATATAGGCACCCACTACTTCAACCTGCGGTGTGGACAGACAAAGTACCAGATACGAAATCAAGCCAACAAGGCCACCGGACAGTCCAAAGGCCACACGAACGGGACTATACATGTCACGCTCGCCTTTAGAAGTGTATACGCGAGACACAAAAAAGACGCCGACGAAATATCCGATCAGAGCAAAAACGAGAATTGATACCAGCAATTATTCCTCCTGGTTGGTGGGTTTAAAGTCGGCCTGATGGGCGAGCAAACCTGAGAATTGCGTCTCAGGCTGGCTCGTCCATCACCGTTCTTAGGGTCTATCGCATCAGTCGAACTCAGCCTTCTTTGCGTTCGCAGGCCCAGGACTTGATGAAGGAAACTTCCTTCCACTGCGGATCGCAGACGGGGTCTTTGGCATCGAACTCAAAAACCTGTGCTTGCTCGATTACCCAGCCATTGCGATTGACTGAATACCAGATACGCAAGCCGTCGGTAGAGTGAGTGCGTTCCATATCGACTGTAACGTAACGTGGATGACCATTGGCCGGCTCGTTGTCGGCGGGAGGATAGAGCAGCTCGACGGCTACTATCTCGTCATTGCGCTTTACGGCATACCCGTCCTCGTAGCTATCCACAAGCACTTCGCGCTTCAGGGGAATTGATATTGGACTTGTCATTGCCATTGTCTTCTCCTTAGCCGATTACAAGGCTTTACTTGAAGTGCCGACGGCAAGCGGGGCTGAGCTTGGCCTTGTTCTTGATCATGCAGGCGGTGATCGCCTTTTCATTCGGCACGAATTGACCGCAGATGCTGAGAGCATCGGACATGCAGTCGGAGCGCTCGTCGGCGGTGCCGGCGGCGAAGCTGGGACTGCCGACGGCGCAGCCGAGAACGAGAACGGAAAGTACAACGCTGAGAGTCTTCTTCATGGTCTTTTCCTTGTGTGTTTCTGTGTGTATCTATGTGTGCAACCAATAGCGCGCCCCTGGCCCAGACAGTGCAGCATCCACACACCGTTCCGGTGAGTTTGGTGGCTGAGCCTGACGTTTTAGTAGAGAATTCGGGGCGAGGAAAATTCCTGCAAAAAAGAGAGTTGCTGACAATTGGTTGATAGGATCAGTGTATCGAATAGACTTGTGGCATAACAATGGCCGAGCACGTAGGGCGCTTGCTATCCGCTGGTGGGAACACGTATACAACTGATGCTAAAGGGGCTGACTGGCGAAAAAAATACATGAGGCAAACTTTGCGCAGCTTGCGCTATGATACCGCATATGGTGTCACGCAACAAGACGCAGTCCCTGGACCGGAGCCCAAGTAACTGCGTGAAAACTGCTTGTGCAAACTACAATGCCGGGATACACATGAAAAAGACGTGACTATTAATATTTCAACTATATTAGTTAATAAAAGAAAGGTAAAAAAAATTCGCAATTAACCAGGACAGCGCCCGCTGGGCGCTGTCCTGATTTAATACCCAAGGTCACCTGACCACGGGTAAATCAAGACGTTATTTTTATTGGAACGGGCCTGAGCTTACTTATAAGCCAGACGCAATAGTGACTCGACGACGTTGCCGGCTTCGTAGTAATGGTGCACACGATAACCGCCCAGCCGCTTGCCCAGTGTAGGCTCCTGGATGACGCAGTGTTCGTGCTCGTAGGACGTCAGCGTGACATCCTTCACCCCGGCGATCTCGGACCGCTTGTAGGGGATGACACCGTCGTTGGCCTCACCCATTCTGTCCATCATGAACCGCGGGACCGCAGTACCGAGGCTGTGCTTGTCGCCCTTCGAAATGATGGTGCGCAGGGTGACGATTTTGGCGCGGTCCTCTGCGGTGAGCGGAGGCAGCGTCACATTGGCCTGTCTGCGACCGGCGACGGAGAGTTCACGCACCGAGTCGATGACATTGTTGCCGAAGACGATGCGACTGAAAACAGCCACAATCCGGCGACGCAGTCCGTCCTTGAGAGCGAAGTCAGCCAGGGGCGTTCCGTTGACCGGTGCCTGGATGAGGACGATGCGCGAGATCTTGGCCTTGCGCTCGGGCGACAACCGTCGATAGGCGTCGAGCAGCATCACACCGCCGCGGCTGTGGCCGGCGAGGATACCCTCTCCGTCCTTCAGCTTGTCGATGTATTGCTCGATCATGACGCCATTTTCCCTCGTCGCGACGTCGGTATTGACCGGCACGAGCGTGACTTTCAGCGCCAACTTGCGGAAGCGGCCGACGATCTGCTTGGAGTGATTGGTTTTGTGCCGGGCGAGAATGCCGGGCACCCAGAGCACATGATCGGCACCGTCGGTTTTGAAAGCCGGGGCAGAGCCCGCCGCGACTTCCTTGTACAGCGTCTCGAAATCACCGCTGCTGTTGATGCAGCTGGTGGCCTGCGACGCTTCAGATTTGTCTTCTTGGGGGCAAATTTTACCCTCCTGTTTGTATTGGGCCACGACCGTTTCCATCGAACGCTCAGCCAGAGCGGCGATGGTCAGGGCCGGATTGGCGCCCATGGTGGCAGGAATAATCGAGCCGTCGAGCACGAGCAGATTCTCGTAACCGAAGACACGACCGAGATGGTCGACGACACCGCAAGCCTGGTCCTTACCCATCGGCACACCGCCCAGATTGTGCGGCACGTCGATCTTGCGCTGCAGTGCCCAGTAAGGGAAAGGCAGGAAACGCGTTCCCATGGCCCTGGCAAAAGCCTTCATGTGCTTGTTGGCCTGGGCGTAGAAACTGGCATTGTCGGCCGGGTTCAGGTCGGTCTGGATGCGACCGGCGCTGTTGAGCGAAAACTTGCCGACGGCACTGTCGCGCCCGATGACCAGGAGCGGCAGAGTGGTTTTCGGTTCGACCAGTTTCAGTTTTTCGGCCAACTTGAAGCCTTTGGAAACGAGCTTGATCGCCCAATCCTTGAGGCCGACAAGCTTGCCGGTGACGTAGAAGGTTTCGTAGGAGAAACCGCGGAAGCTGCCGTCGAACATCAGATGCCCCTGGCTCTTGCCGTCAGGCCCCGGGAAGTTGAGACCGGCAGTGATTTCCGGACCACCCGACGGATCGAGTTCTTGCTTGCTGCGAATGGCAAAACCGATGAAGGTGCCATTGGTCGTGTACTGCTGACCGAGCGCATCGGACAACGCCGGCAGGGTGCGGTGCAGACGCTTGTTGCGCAGAAGCAGCTCACTCGACCCGATACAACCGGCTGCCACCACCACGATTTTGGCGTGGTAGACACGCTCTGTACCGGTCTTCTGATCGATGGTCGTCACACGGTAGCCCACCGCCGGTGCGCGCAGGGGCTCGATCTTGTCGGCCCGGCCACCGGTGAAAATGGACGCACCGTACTGATGCCTCGCACCATAGAGGTAGTTGAAGTCGAGGCTGTTCTTGGCCTGGTAGTTGCAGCCCGGAAGCGAGCATTCACCACACTGGCGGCAGCCCTGTTGCTCGGCGCCGTACTGATTTTTCTTGACCGTGCCTACGGCTTCACCTGGTTCACGATACGTGATTGCCACAGGCGGCATGACCGAAGGCACACCGAGGGTGTCGGCGGCTTTGAGCATGAAGTGCGTCTTGGTCGTGGTCGCGTAGGGAGAAGCGGCGAAGTGCAGCGGATAAACCTTGGCCTCGAGCATGCGTATGGCCAGGTTGTAGTAAGGGTCAAGGGTCTGGCGTGAGATGCCGCCGGGCCAGTTGGGGAAGTCATCCTTGGGGATCATGACCGCAGCGTTGACGGCGGAGCCGCCACCGAGAGCGGTACCATGCCAGGCCTTGACAGATTTGTTCAGAGTGGTCACCGTATGCGGGCCGAAATGACCGGCCGACGGATTCCATTCCGACTCCTTGCCCCGAGGCATATTGGGAGCCCGGTGTTCATAGCCGGCCTCCAGAACAGCGACCGTGAGACCGGCTTCCGCCAGTCGATAGGCGCTGACAGAGCCACCGTAACCGGAACCAATAACAACAGCGTCAAAAGACAAGATTTGCGCACCGCCCATGGTGAGATGTGGCGGCGACTTGTTGGAACAGTTTTCCATAAATGAGGAGGAAAATGATGTTGAGAAAAGCCGGAAGCCACGCCGTCAATCCAACTGTGGATGACGGTTAGTGGCTCCCGGCCGCCTTTTCAGTCTCGGATTCCTCAGATGAGGATGTCGACGAATGCCGGCAGGTTATCCGAAAACTAGCTGAGGGAAGAACCGCCAGAGGGATGTGCAGTCCCTGGAGGCAGTCCCACCTCATCTATGCTTGAGGCCTTCTCGGGCCTTCTTAACTAGCGCCGCCGGCCGCTGGTGTTGCGGCGGACGAAGCGCTTGGGCGAGGAGTCGCGAGCGCAGGCCTGCGCGATCACGTCCTTGCCCTCGGAGAGCGCGGCCTTGATGTCGCGCACCTCGCGGCTGTTGGCCTGGCGCTTGGTGGAGGCGTAGAGACGCCCGTTCCAGATGCGCGTGATGCGGTTGTGGTAGAGGCGGTCCTTCTCGCCGACGGCGAAGACGGACTCCTTGAACACCACATCGCAGGGACGCTCGGTCACCTCGGCGCCGGGGATGTCGCTGAGCGTGACGAAGAACCACAGCCCGTCGATGTTGACGTACTTGTGGGTCTCGTCGACGCCGATCATCTCCAGCTCGGGGCGACGGTGATAGCGGTAGCGCTTGCGCTGCTCATCCGCGTTGTGGACCTTGAGGATGTTGGTCTCCGGGCAGACGTAGAGGTCGCCCGTGTACACCTTCCAGCCGCGGCGGCCGTACATCTCGTCACCGCTGATGGTGACGCGATCGTGCACCTCGTCGGCGACGAGTTCGCGCACGTGGTTACCGAGGAAGCTGCCCTTGGGGGCGTTGTGGCAGATGTCGGAGTAGACCGTGTCCCAGCGCCGGCCCACCTGCTTGCGCAGGTAGCGACGCAGGGCGTTGAGGTGATTGCGCGTGCTGTTGCGCTCGTCGAAGTTCCAGCGCTGGCCCATGCCCTCGTGCAGGACGGCGTCGATGCCGTCGCGCTGGAGGCGGACCTTCTCGCCCTTGGCGATGCGATAGGACGAGCCGCTGCGAGCGGGCTCGGCGATCACCTTCATCATGTCATTCCTCATGCAGTATCCTTTTTTGATGTTCTTGGTGGCACAGCTCCGAGCCCGTGTACAACGGCTCGGAGAGTGCATTTGATTGGCAATCGAATTCAGACTCAAACCTCACTTCAAATTTGAACTGAAATTCGACCACGCCAGATGCGTGTCAGACGTGGCTTAGTGGAAGCCGGTCGAGATGGCGTAGGCGCCGCAGGCAACGAGCCCGACGATGGCCGTCAGCAGGGCGTAGAAAAGCCCTGCCCAGACACCGGCGTTGATCGAGCCCGAGCGCTTGCGCGTGATGGTGGCACCGAGCACGGCGCCGGCCACGAAGTAGCCGACGATGACGGGCCAATAGGCACCAACGATGCCGATGATGACGATCGCCAGCATCAGAACGTAGAAGCCGAAGTAGACCGCGAAGCCCAGGCCAAGCAGGCCGGCAACGATGCCCAGCGCCCATTTGGCGTGCTTCGGAATCTTCAACTCCGGCATGGAGGGAAGCTTGAACTTGGAAAAGGGATTCTCCATCTTCTTCGTAACTTTCCGGTTGTGGTCAGCACTTATTGATGTTCAAGGCTGACCGGTTGCAAATCCCCAGGACAGAAGGCTTTTCAGGGCCGTCGGACCAGGGGCGTGAATCTGCAGTCTGGGCCAATTTCAGCAAATTCCGGGGAACTTACCCTCGGGGCTGATTAATACCCAGATGACGATGGCAACGACGACAATGACAAATGTCACGATCATCGCTTTGAACGCAGCGAACAGCGTCGAACGCCTTAACGAACGACTGCGGTCCGCCCCCTCATGACTTTTGGATGCGACAAGCGCTGCGGCCGAACCGGCCACAAGCAACAATGCACCCAGCGCCGGGACGTGAGCGGCAAGCTGAGCCTGCACAGCCACGCAGAGGAGTATGAGAAATACGCCGACCAGAGTCAGCGCATTAACGATGGCGTTGGAGAAGGCCCAGCCGAAGCAGAGGCCCGAAATGGTGAAAGCAATAGCCGAAGCGACTCGGCTCTTGCGCAAATTTTTCCAATCTTCGAAATTCACATTGAATTGTCCAAGAAAACGGCTCTGGGTTTTCACCCAGAGCCGTTCATGGATTTTGTGGCGGAATACCGCTCCACCACCCCCGCAGGCAGATTTACTTGCCCGCGCTCACCGTCGCCTTGGCAGCAGCCAGGACGTCGGCCTTGTTCACGACCTTGATGCCGAGCGCTTCCATCTCCGCCTTTTCACGGGCGATGACGACCTCGGCGGTTTCGCCCGGGAGGACGATCGGACGGGTGCAGTCAACCACCACCTGGACTTCCCACTGGGAGCCCTTGTAGACCTGGCTGCGAGCGTCGATGGCGGTGAACTTGACGCAGTGCGTCAAGGCCAGACCATCGCAAGTGATCTCGATGCCTTCAGCGCCGACGGCGTCAGCCAGCTCGGTCAGCCATTCGACGAAGCCCGTGGACTTGCCGAGGAAGGGGAACTGAGCCTTGACGTCGGCCGGAGCGTGCCGACCGTTGTCGTAGAGACCGCTGTAAGAGTCGACGCGATCGTCCTGGCCCTTCTTGAAGGTGAAGTGCGCCACCGAGCGATCCAGGCCGGCAGCGAACTCGCTGCTGTCCGCACCGGTGCGACCATCGTCGACACCGTGCACGGTCCACATCTGTTGATCCACGCCGTTGAGCTTGACGAAGTCGATGTAGGCGTTCTTGCCCGGGTGCTGGGTCACGAACGAACCGTGATTGGGCCCGTGCGCATCCTGGAAGTCACCCTGGACATCGAAGTGCTCGGACTGCGACAGCTCGTTCACCCCGGGGACGATTTCCTCGCCACCGGCCACCGGCAGGCTGCCGATGCTCGTGAACGTGGTCATGATGTCCACGCGACCATGCACGCGCAGGATGCGCTTGAGGCCGGCCTTCTGCCGCGCGTCGAGACGAGCGACGATGGTGTCGAACTGTGCCTGGGTCAGACCCAGTTTGGTCAGAGTTGCTTGGGATACCTTGAGAGAGCTCATGTTTGTCGAGTTTCCTTGTTTGCCATTGGCGGGCACAGCCGAAGCCGTTTTGTCCCCGCCGCCGTTGTTTGAAGGCGCATCCTTGCCGGCATCGCCACCATTGGTGGTGACAGGAGCCGGCTGAGAGGCGATCGCCTGGTCGACCCAGGTCAGCCAGATGGAAACCTCGGCATCGCTCGGCATGCGCCAGTCACCGCGAGGCGACAAGCTGATCGAGCCAACCTTGGGACCATCGGGAACGCAGGAACGCTTGAACTGGTTAGCGAAGAACCGCACCAGGAAATCCTTGAGCCACTTGAGCAGCTCGGAATCGCTGTAGTCCTGGTTGAACTTGGCGTGCTGAGCCAGATAGAACATCTTCTCCGGCGTCGCACCCCAGCGCACCATGTAGTACAGATAGAAGTCCGTCAGCTCGTAAGGGCCGACCTTGTCTTCCGTCTTCTGGCTGATCTTGCCGTCCTTGCCCGTGGGCAGAAGTTCCGGCGAGATTTCGGTGGCGACGATGTCCATCATCGTCGTGCGTGCGTTACCGTCGAACACCGCATTGGCAGCCCATTCCACCAGGAATTTCACCAGCGTCTTGGGCACCGAGCAGTTGACGTTGTACATGGACATGTGGTCGCCGTTGTACGTGCACCAGCCCTTGGCCAGCTCGGACACGTCGCCGGTACCGATGACAAAACCGTTGTCCATGAGGATCTTCGTCCGCATGCGAGCTTGCACGTTTTCGAAGTAGAGGTCCTTCAGCTCGGTCTTGGTGGCCACCGCATTTTCCTGCGCTTCCACCAACTTAGCCGAGAAGGCATCCACATCCAGACCGGCCAGGTCGATGCCGAAGGGCTTGTAGCCTTCTTCCTGCATCTGCGCCAGACAGGCCTTACGAATGTCGACTTCATGAGCGGTGATGCCCATGTCCTTCATCAGCGAGTGGGCATTGCCCTTGGTGCGGGAGGTTGTCCCGAAACCAGGCAGGGTGTAGCCGTGGATGTTGCTGCGCGGGATACCCAGCATGTCGTAGGTGCGCACGGCCGCCACGAGAGCGAGCGTGCTGTCCAGACCACCGGATACACCGATGGTGACCTTGGGAGCCTTACCGCTCTTGCCGCGCATCGTGTCCAGACGCTTGGCCAGAGCCGCGGTCTGAATCGAGAAGATCTCCAGGCAACGTTCGCCCAGAGTGGCCTTGTCCTTGGGGACGAAGGGCGATGCGTCGATCTTGCGCACCAGCCTGTCGGGGCGCTTCACCTTGCCGCCGGCGCTGAACTTCACGTCACGGTAGTGACGCATGCCGGCGAACTGCGTTTGACAGTCGGTGAAAGTCGGGTTGCAGAGCCGGTCCTGAACGATACGCTCGAGATCGATTTCGGCGTACTGCAAAACCGATTTGCGTTCGAAGCGAGGGTTTTCTTTGAGAATGGTGCCGCACTCGGCGATCACCATTGCACCGCTGAAAACCACATCGGTGGTCGACTCGTGCACACCGGCCGAGGTGTAGGCGTATGCGCACAACTGTGCGGAAGACAGACTGGAAACCAGTCCGCGACGGAATTGAGCCTTGCCCACCAGCTCGTTGCTGGCCGAGAGGTTGACGATCAGCGTGGCACCATTCAGCGCCGCCAGCAGACCGGGGGTGACGGGCGCCCAGGCATCTTCGCAGATGTCGACGCCGATGGTCAGGTCGCCGAGCTGCTCGCAGGTGAAGAGCAGGTCCACACCGACAGGCACCGTGTTGCCCAGGATTTCCACGTGGGTGGCCTGGAGTGACGGCGATTGGGCAAACCAGCGCTTCTCGTAGAACTCGTTGTAGTTGGGCAAGAAAGTCTTGGGCACGATGCCCAAAATCTTGCCCCGGCTGATGGCCACCGCGCAGTTGAAGAGCTTGCGGTCAATTTCCAGCGGCGCACCGATGAAGATGATGCCGTGGAAGTCGAGACTGGCCTTGACCACAGTTTCCACCGCGTCGACAGTGATGTGACGCAGGGTGCGGTTCTGGAACAAATCGCCGCAGGTGTAACCGGTCATGCCCAACTCGGGGAAAACCAGCACCTTGGCGCCGACGGCTTCGGCCTGTGGAATCAGCTTCACCGTCTCGGCTGCGTTGAAGACCGGATCACCGACCTTCAGCACCGGAACGGCAGTAGCCACTCGCACATAACCGAGATTGCCGTGATCGGACGGGCCATTGATTTTGGCCGTCCTTACATGCAAGTCAGATTTTTCATGTGTCATATAAGTTTCCTTGGACGTTCCTATTTGGAGATATTCCCAGATTGGGGCTTAGACAAGCTCAGCCCTGCTCTTGAGAACAGCATCCGTGAGGAGCGACGCGATAGAGTTTACAACGAGAAAGTCGTCCGCTTGCGCGACGGCGTTCGGATGTGAGTCGGTGACGTAGATACAAGTGAGCGAGCCCAGGCCTTTCAGCTTGTCTCGGGTCTTGCCGGGGATGACCGCGTGCGTGGCGATGGCCACGACATCGATTGCCCCCTTTTCGCGATAGGCCTTGGCAGCCTTGTCCAGGCTACCGCCGGTGCGGATCATGTCATCGTAGATGATGACCAGCTTGCCCTCGACATCCGCCGAAATGTCACGCACTTCGGTTTTGGTGCCGGACTTGCGGCGCTTGATGATGAAGGCAGACTCGGCGTCGTAGCCCATGGCCACGAGGTCGGAGGTGAGAGATTCCACCCACTTGGCGCGGCCGGCGTCGGTCGAAGCCAGTACGAAGGGCGTCTTCAGCGCAGCGGCGCGCTTCTTGGCGTCGCCGCCGACGGCGGGCACACCCGAGTGCTTGAGCAGCTGTTGCTTGATCGCCTCGAAGACCACGTTTTTGGCGTAAACAGAACGACCCTGGACACTGCCCTCGAAATAGTGCTGCACGCCGTCGGCATGCGGATCCACGAGGAAGACCGTGTTGCCGAGCGAGGCCTTGGGGATAGCCGAAATCAGCCGGGCGCGGACCTTGGCCTTGACCGATTCGTTCTTCTTGACGGCGCGCTCCATGGTGGAGTAGCCGAGATACGGGACGACGATCTTGAGCTCCAGAGCGCCTCGGTCCACGAGCAGGTTGCCCAGGTCGAAGAGCTCCATCGTTTCGCGATCATCGATCGTGCCGCCGACCAGCACCACGTTGCGGTGCTCGACGTCGGTCATCAGGCGGTGATAGCGCTCACCATCAGGAAAGTCTTTCTCCTCGATTGTGGGTTCACCGTTATCGTCCATACCGCGGGCGATGGCACCGTCTTCGAAGCGCCCGCTCTTGAGCATGGCGGCCTTCAGGTACTCATAGCGCGAAGTGGCGAAGAGGATTGGTTTGCTTTTACGAGCCATATAGATTCTCCAGTAGACAAAGTTTAGCCTGACGGCCCCCGTTTGAAGAAGGGGCCGCCAGGCGAGTTGACGAGACGAGAAATAACAGGCGCGCTAGGCGTCCAGGGGCTTGCCGTAGTGCGTCCAGAGGGCGACGCGAACGGCATCCTTGTCACCGCTGGCCTTCTCCGGAGTGTCGGAGAGCTTGACCACGTGGCAGATGGTGCCGTCCGGCTCCACCACCGTCGACAGCTTGATCACGATCGAGAGAGCGGGGCTCTCGGGACCGTAGTCATTGCTCATCGAAGTGCCGATGCCGAACCAGCAGCGACCGCCCTTCGCCTTGACCCAGTTGTGGATCTCGATGGCGCTTTCGTCGGTGTTGCCGTCGGTGAAACCGAGCGGCTTGGACTTCCAGTCGATGCCCAGCGACGTGTAGTGCTTGATCATCTTCTCCGCCCAGACGTAGGGGTCACCCGAGTCGTGACGGACGGAGTCGAAAAGACGAGCCAACACGCCCTGGAAGTCGCGCAGGAACGCGTCCGTGCCGTAGGTGTCCGGAAGCGCGGTACCAAGGTTGCCCTGGTAGACGTCGTTCCAGCTCTCCAGCGCGTACTTGTTGGCGTGCTTGAGCGAATGCAGGGCGGAGTGCGCCATGATCCACTCGTGAGCCATCGTGCCGATGGCCTTGACGCCGTACTTCATGGCCAGGTAGACGTTGCTCGTGCCGGTGAAGTTCTTGAACTGCTTGCCGATGCGCACCACACGTTCCTGAGCTTCGAAGTTGCGACGACGGCGCGTACCGAAGTCACCCCAGGCAACGCCGGCGTCAGCCAGACGTTGGGCCTTGGCGAGCATCTTCTCCTCCTGGCCCTCTTCGGTCCAGGCGGTGTCGATCATCTCGTACCACACCTCGCAGACGAGGGCGAGCAGCGGCACTTCCCAGAAGATCGTGCGGCACCAATCGCCGGCGATGGCGATCTGCAGGTTGTGCTTGGCGTCGAGCGACACGGTCACTTCCTTCGGGTCGAAGCGGTAGGCGGCCAGGTAGTCCCAGAAACTGCGGTTGATCCAGGGCATGTTGGTTTCGCAGTAGACGCGCTCTTCACGCGTCAGAGCCAGCTTGGCCATCGCCTTGATGCGACGGCGGAGCTCACGCACAGCAGCGGTCGTCCAGGCGCCCTTGGTGCGACGGTCGGTGAACTTGTAGCTCACCTTCAGCTTGGGATGTTTGCGCAGCACCGCGTGGCCCATGGACAGCTTGTAGAGATCGTTGTCGATCATTGATCTGATCATAGTTTTCTCCAGTTTTTGATTAACAGAAGTGCGAGATTTCGCACAATGAAAAGGCCGGCCTGCAACAGCAGGGTCGGCCGCGGGACAGAGGTAAAACCAAAACCGCTCCTAGAAGCGGCTTTTGATGCGGTAGTAGAGTGCACGCACCTTGTTGGCGATCTTGCGTGACAGGCTCGAACGTCGAGGGGCGGTCAGCCCGTAGAGCCTGCGGTCACGAATGATCTGCCAGACTTCCGGCAGCACCATGTACCAGACCGACAGACCCTTAGCGATGCGATCGCGGATCAGTGAGCTGGAAACAGGCGGGGCCGGACAGAACGACAGGTACTCGATGCGAGCTTGCGGCAGAAGCTTGCCCCACTCCTGCGCCATCTCGATCGTGTGATCGCGGCCGGGGAAGATGAGCAAGGTGCACAGCCCGAACAAGTGTTCGACATCATGCCACTTGGACAGATGCCAGGGGTGGGTGGGCTCCAGATATTCGGAACTCATCATCAAGAAGAGCTCGGTATCGGGGCCGTACAGGGCGTGGATATCGCGCACGGTGTCCAGAGTGTAGGACGGTCCGTCGCGTTTCAATTCCACGTCACAGGCTTCGAAATAACAGTTGGGACCGACGGCGGCAGAGACCATCTCGTGTCGAATCTCGGCATCCAGAACACCGGTCTTCTTGTGAGGAGGAACGGCACTGGTGACGAAAAGGACCTTGTCGAGTTTGAAAAACTCGCGAGTCATCTCTGCGCACATCAGGTGTCCCATGTGCGGAGGGTCGAACTTTCCGCCATAGATACCGACGCGTTTGGGTTTGTTCATAGATAACTCCTGGCGCGCTTCCGAGCATCGATTCCCGAGGGGACATCAATGCTCAAGGCACGGCCGTTTTTGTTAGTTGCCTTTCCTGCTGTGAGGGCAAGGGCGGGCTAGAAAGCAGAGGGCATCAAAGAACCGATACATAGCGCTAAAACTAAGAGAGCTAGCATGAGCCTATTTACCGGGACGCCATAAAAACACATCAAAGACAGTGGTCGTTAAGAATCCCGAGAACTCCTGATGAGCGCTCAAAGAAGTTATGACCAGAAGGTGTGGGAGTTTGGCTTGGTCTGTTGATATGTTTTGAGAACGGGAAGAGAAATTACTCGTTTAATCTATTCGGATATCAAGAGAACGTACAAGCCAAGAGTGTCTATGTTAAAAGCTCTTGTTACAAGCTAATACCTCCAAAGGCCCACCCCACGGCCCCCTCTTGACAATTGTGAGGCAAGGCTTATCTAGCGCGGCTAGCGCCACTATGGAGATTCTTAAGTCCCTTAGCGTCAGTGTTATCTAGCGCCAGGGGCCTTTTCGGGCTTAGATGTCTTGTTTATGCCGGTACCTTTAACCACATCATCGCGCTCATGCATGACCGCCGAATCTGTCTTAAGCGGCAAAACCGGACGCGCCTGAAACATTATTTCGTCCTTTTCCATTGCCTGATGTCGTCCCAATTCTGCGTTGGGAGAATGGGGGTCAGCGGCCTCTTTTATGACTTGATTGGCATGAATGACCTGATAAATGAAAGCAACTATGGCTAAAACCAGACAGACGGTCAATATGCGCACCTGGCGCTTTTCCTTATCAGACAGAGGGACCTTAGCATTCTTAGCTTTCTTATCGGTCTTCTCTGCGGTCGCTGCAGCCTTTTCGGCCTCCGAGCTGGTTTTGCTTGCATCCGTTTCGTCAGTCATAGGTGAGCACTCTCTAGCAGCGGGAGCCTTTGCCCTCTCCCTTTACCCGTTGCACTGCCAGCCAAAACACAAGAGGACTCGAGGAATTACTTTAAAGATCAGGGTCAATGGCGCCACCGAGAATGAGCACCACATATAGTATCAATTGCAAATAGTAGCACTCAAAAGCCGGCCTCCAAATCCGACAAATTTGCCTATATATAAGATCAGCCAAAATCAGGACGGCGCCTTGATTGGCAATTGTTACAGCAGTGTGAAAAAAGAGCGAAATAAAAAACGAATTTGTCGTATTCCCGCCATGTACATCGGCTCCAGGCAAGGTTATTGTGAATGCATCGAAGCCGAGGCGACTCCCATCGCATAACTTCATCGCACAATTCATCCACTATTTCGCCCCATCTCCCTCGCATATTTCTTCCTCCCACCCCATCCATAGCGGAGCGTTTCAATCATGTCCCACCATTCAGATAAGTGTGAAGCTAATCAAAATGACGGTAATCAGTTCGATCAAGCAGCAGCGGCAGGCGCAAGATTCAGTCAGGAAGCCAACTGTGCCCCCCAGGCCAGAGAAGTAAAAGCGGAGCCGGCGCAGTGCGAAAAACCACACGGTCATTTCCACGGACTAAATCTGGGCATCATCAAAATCGGTTATGTAGATCACGGATCCATAGCTCTGGGTGTCAATATCGGCATCGCCAAAGTAGGAACGCAAATCGGCAGAGAAACCCGCGTCGACGCCGGACTCAATCTCGGACCAATCGGCGCACGTGGCGGAGTGGGCCTGGGCATTGACCGCCATGGCTTGCACAGTGATGTCGGTGCCCGCGCTCACGTAGCCAAAATAGTCGATACCGGCGCTCAGGTCGGTGCCAAACTCGGCCCCCAGAGCGGCGTACACGCCGATACCGGCGCCAAGGTACTGGGCCTGCACACCCGTCACACATTCAATAGCGATATGGGCGAAGAAGGCTTCAACAACGGCTACAAAGGTGATGTCGGCTTGACCAAGATTGTCGGAGTCAAAGCCGGTGCCCACGCCAACCTCAACGATGACTCATCCTTCGGCGCTCATGCCCACACCAACTTGGGCGAAGCCAAATTGGGCGGCGGTGCCGACATCAACACAAAAGGCAACAGCGCCATTAAACCGGATGTATATGTAGACGCAGACTCTGGTGAAGAAAAAGCCCGCTTCGATGTCGGCGCTCAGGTCGGCCCCAAATTGGACGTCAAAGTCGGCACCGCATATGACACCACCGATCGCTACAACGATCAGCGCGGCGGCGAACTCAGCCTGGGAGCAGGACTGAGCGGAGTAGGAGCCCAGGTGACTGACACCCACAATGGTCAGCGCAAAATCTCCAAAGCTGGCTGGGGACCAGATTACATGTCTGACTTCTAAACGGTTTTTTACAGCGGATGAGAAAAGACCCGGATTACAGTCCGGGTCTTTTTGCGTTCATTGGTGTAATCACGAAGAAGAGGCGTCTACAGTTTCACGTCTTTTTCAAGTGTTGGACCCTACTGTCACTTCAGAGCGAACCAAGTTGATCGCCTATCACCACTGAACAAAATCGAAGCCAGTCTTCGCTACTCTGTCGCGGCCGACACAAGTCCGCCACAGGGTATTTTCGCATGAGTAAAAACGGCTATTCATCAGCCTTTTCACAACTTTGCGCAGTTGCGCAATCAGTCAACATTACTACAAACACAATAATAGTAATTCGTTACAGCAAAAGGGCTTGATCGAGAAGCTCTTGAAGACTCAGTTTGTATTTATGACTCTTTTCACACTCTAGACCCGCAATAACAAAAAACAAAACACCATCACTTCCACCGCTCAATCCCCATCCATTCGCACACGCGCGAATCAGGCCCCGTCAGGCCGATTTAATGGAAAATATCAGATGACGAATCTTGTAAGCGCGCTAAACGAACTGAGCGATACCGAACTGCTGCAACTCCAAGACGAAGCGCGGGCCTCACTGCGCCAACTGCGCTCCCCGGGAGTCCCGCTTCACTCTCTCACGCTGGAAAAATTTCTGCAGCAATCCCAAAGTTTGATCGATCTGCATGAATTGCTGTTCACCGCGTCCCTGGTGAGCGCCCTCAGAGAAATTGAAAATGCTCCCTTCGCACCTGCCCTCGAAGAGTCGGAAAAATTTGACGGCGAAGTGCTGGGGGAAGTGCGAGAGATCGAGACACAGCACTATCCGCCAGGGACTCTTATTTACATTTGAGTTCGACTACTAGATTCGCACTAGCGCGAATTAGGCTCTAACCGACAGAAGTCGCCGGAATAAAGGCGATCTTGTCACGAAGAGGACTACTGTCATGGAGAAA
>Ga0207711_10002337_pt1 | contig 16990 bp, 10 predicted proteins | sample KBSS34metaG_FD_184401 | JGI IMG/M metagenome (GOLD analysis project Ga0207711, IMG submission 184401) | Switchgrass rhizosphere microbial communities from Kellogg Biological Station, Michigan, USA - KBS S3-4 metaG (SPAdes) (version 2) | ecosystem: Host-associated > Plants > Roots > Rhizosphere...
CTGAACGCCGACGCGAATCGCGCTGCGGCAGTCGAACTTTCGCGACGCGTTCTCGCGCTGACGAAAGAGATTGCCGTGGTAGATGCTGAAGCGGCATTGGCTTGCTTCCGCTCGAGTGCGCGAGCGTTGCGGAGTGTGTCGATAGAACAGTTTGAGACGTGGGCCCGCCGCGGGCTGACGTCCGGACGAGCTGATGCACGCGCACGTCGCAGTTACTTTTCACTGGAAACGCGTGGTAGTTACGAAGCGTTGCTCAGCGGCAGCGCTGGTCTCGGGCTCGACACAGTCCAGCACCTGCTGTGCTTGTACGTTGAAGCACTTACCGGACGCGAAGTTGAGATTGCGCCGCTCGCCGCTGTACCCGATGAAGCTCGCATCGATGATGGCCGCACGATTCACCTGCCTTCGCTCGTCAATGAGTTCGGTGATGACGATCTCGATTTCAGGCTCTACAAGGTGCTCGCCGCTCACGCTGCCGGACAGATCGAGTTTGGCACTTATGAACGCGGCGGCACGTTGCCTGTGGCGTATTCGGCGATCGCGGCGAGATATTCACCGGAGAATGTCGACGCGCTAGACGCCTTTGCACTCGCCGATCAGATGGTCCAACTTCTTGACGATCAGCCTGAGATCGCACAGCAGGTCGCTGAGCCACCTGAAGATCTTGGTTATCGCGAGGTGCTGAAGGTTTTTCCCACCCCGCAACTCGCGCGTAGAGTGTTTGGAACGCTCGAGAACGGCCGCATCGATCGCCGGTTGCGGCGCGCGTATCGTGGTCTGAGTCGCGACCTCGATCTGATTCGCCAGCACCTCAGTCGCAGCCGTCCCAGGATTATGGAACTGCCCGGCTCGCTCGTACCGTTCGAGTTGCTGTTTCAAATCACGATGCTCGGCGGCGCTCGCGAAGACGCGAGGCTCGCTTACGGCCAGATCGTTTCGGAAATCGAAACAATCGTTGGGGAATATCTCTCGCGCGACGCGACTACGGTCGCTGACACGTTGATGGCCACGAGTCGTGTTTACGATCTGTTTCAATCTGTCATACCGGTCGATGATTCCGTGCAACAGGTCGAGGTGCCTGAAGAAGAAGCTGAGTCAGACGACGATTCGGCGGCGGAACGAATGAAGCAACGGCAAGGCGAGCGGATGCCGGAACGCCGCGACGCGCGCGAGTTGTTCAACGCCTGGAACGATCCTTCACCGCAAGGCGACCCTGATGAACTCACCGGCGCCGAAGCGTGGTCCGAGGCAGAGACGCCCGAGCATGTGCTGGCTGAAGGCGAAATTGCTTACAACTACGATGAGTGGGATCGAGAGTTAACGGATCACCGGCTTGGCTGGTGTCGCGTCGTCGAGAAGAAAGTGAAACACGGCGATCGGCATTTTGTGGATCTGACGAAAGAGCGGCATAAGGGTGTTATTTCGTCGATACGACACCAGTTTCAATTGATGAAACCGGAGAATCTCACGCGTGTTGCGAATGAGGTCGATGGCGAAGAGTTTGATCTCAACGCCGTAATTGACTTTGTAATTGATCGCCGTGCTGATGGCTATCAGTCGGAGCGGATTTACACGAAGCGATTGCGGCGGCGGCGCGACGTGGCGGTCTCGTTTCTATTGGACCAGTCGTCATCGACTGCGCGCACGATCGGGCGGCATCCGCTGCAACCGTATACGCGGCCCGGGCGGCGCATCATCGAGATTGAAAAAGAAGGTCTCGTGCTGATGAGTGAAGCACTCGAGGCCGTCGGAGATGTTTATTCGATCAATGGGTTTACTTCCGAAGGTCGCCGGAACGTGAAGTTTTATGTCGTGAAGGACTTCAATGAGAAATACAGCGACGAAGTGAAGCAACGTATTGGCGGTATCACTTACCAGAACAACACGCGACTCGGGGCTGCGATTCGTCACGCGACTGCGAAACTCGCGAAGCAGGATGCGCGCACGCGTCTCTTGATCGTGCTTTCAGACGGGCGACCGTACGATCACGATTACGGTGACGCTCGCTACGCGCGCGAGGACACACGCGAAGCGCTGCGACAGGCGAAGAATGAGGGAATTACGCCGTTCTGTATAACGATCGATCGCGAGTCGGAAGCGGAGTTGCGGGATCTTTATGGTGAAGTCGGGTATACGATTATTGACGATGTGCTATCGCTTCCAGAGCGACTACCCGGCATTTATCGCAGGCTAACTACGTAACACGGATGACGCGGATTTAGTCGGATTTACCCCAGCCGCCGCCGCCGGGCGTCTCGATACGGATTCGATCACCTGGTTTCAGTTCATGTGAGCCTTTGCCGGGCACCTCTCGATTGTTGATCTGGTTGCGGCCGACCGCGCCGTCCTCGCCTCCAAACAGTCCGTATGGTCCATGTTTGCGACGATCGCATAACAATGACATGCGTGATGGCACAAGTGTTTCAATCTCGCGTACGACGCCGTCGCCGCCACGCTGCTTCCCTGTACCTCCGGAACCTTTACGCAGTCGATATTCCCGCACGCGAAGCGGATACGCGTACTCGAGCGCCTCGGCCGGCGTATTCAAACTGTTCGTCATGTGCGTGTGGACGCCACTCATTCCGTCAGTAGCCGGACGCGCGCCCATGCCGCCCGCTACTGTCTCGTAGTAAGAAAACTCCTGACCCTGCCCCCTTCGTGAGTCGATGCCGCCGATCGTGAGATTGTTCATCGTGCCCTGGCTCGCTGCCGGTATTTGCTCGGGCAACGCGTGGGCCAACGCTTTGAACAACACGTCGACTATGCGTTGCGATGTTTCCACGTTACCTCCCGCTACCGACGCAGGCGGGTTGGCATTCACAACCGTGCCGCGCGGCGCGATGACTTCGATTGGCTCAACGAGTCCCGCACTCGCCGGCACTTCGCCACCAATCAGACAACGAAACACGTAACTCACTGCCGACACGGTGATCGCTTCGACTGCGTTGATCGGACCTGCGACCTGTGGCGCGCTCCCGCTGAAATCAACTACCGCGCGCTCACCCTTGATCGAGACGCGCACTCGAATCGGAACCGCGCGATCCTCAACGCCGTCGTCGTCCAACGCATCTTCCGCTTCGTACGTGCCGTCAGGAATCGAAGCAATGGTGTGTCGCATCAGCCGCGCGGAATAGTTGATCAGTTGCGTCGCGTATTCAGCAGCCTCACGTTCGCCGCGCCGTTCGATGATTTCGAGCAGACGCGCGGCGCCGGTTTTCAACGATCCGATCTGCGCGTCGAAGTCGCCCCGACGTTCTACGTTGCCGCGAACGTTCGCGAGCAGCAAACGCATCGTGTCGCGATCGAGCGTGCCGCCGCGAACGAGACGTATCGGCGGGATGCGTATTCCCTCACCGTAGATGTCAGTTGCGAGGCCCATCGAGCCGGGTGTGGCGCCGCCGATGTCGGCATGGTGCGCGCGATTCGCGACATAGAAGAGAATTCTTTTTTTGATCGTGACGGGCATCACGAGCGTAACGTCGGGCAGATGCGTGCCACCGGCGAACGGATCGTTGAGCGCGACAACGTCTCCCGGCGCGATATCGACTTCAGCGAGCGCGGCGGCAACAGCCATCGGCATCGATCCGAGATGCACCGGCATGTGATCACCCTGCGCGATCACTCGCCCGTTCGCCTCGAAGACCGCGCACGAATAGTCGCGTCGCTCTTTGATGTTTGGCGAGAACGCGGTGCGACGCAACGCGACACCCATCTCTTCCGCGACCGAAGTAAAGAGCGCTCGATAAATCTCGAGCGTCGTTGGATCAAATCGATCTTTCATCAGCCAACCGTTATTAGAATATTGCCGAAGCTATCAATCCGCGCTTTCGAATCCGCGTCAATCAGTGTTGTGGCTGAATACTCAGTCACGATGCACGGCGTTTTTAGTTTTGTTCCGGCGCGGAGTTCTTGTCGTCGATAGATATTGCCCTGCGATCTGCTCCTGCCTGTTTCGATCTTTCTTTGCGCGAGCTTTTCCACGATGCCAAACGATCGCAGGCGCGCGCTAACGATTTCGATCTCGCTTTCTTCCTGCGCGTAACCGTAACGCTCGCGGTGCACGCGATGAAACGCGGCGCCGAGATCGCCGGTCGTGTCTCTCACTTCCAGTTCAAACGACTGCCCGCGATAACGCATCGCGAGGGAACGCTCGTGACGTTGCCTTGAACGCGGAAATCCCTCGCTGCGCAACACCGTCGCTGCTTCCCTTTCCATTTGGGAAAAAATGTGCGCGAGCTTCTTAGTTTCTTGCGCTCCATAAGTGAACATCACCGTGCGACTCTGGTCCTTGATCACGTCAGCGACGAGTACGCCCACCGCCGAAAGCGCACCCGGAGCGGTAGGCACAATCACCGTCGGAATTCGCAGTGCGCGCGCAAGTTCAACCGCATGCAAACCACCCGCGCCGCCGAACGGCAAAAGCGCAAATTGTCGCGGATCGTGACCGCGCTCGACTGAGATGTGCCGCAGCGCGCGCTCCATGTTCGCATTTGCAACCGCCAGCACTCCTTCAGCCGCAGCGTTGATGCTACAACGCTTACCAGATACGCGGCTCAAATCATTCGCGAGGTCCGTCATTGCTTGACGTGCGCGGTCTTGATCGAGCTCGAACTCACCACCGAGCAAACCTGCGCCACCGAAATGACCTAAGACAACGTGCGCGTCGGTTACCGTCGGCAATAGTGAACGGCCGTAACAAGCTGGTCCGGGATCGGCGCCCGCCGACTCCGGGCCAACCCGTAACGAGCCACCCTCATCGACACGCGCGATCGATCCGCCCCCAGCGCCTACCGTGTGAATGTCCATTACGGAAACTGCCACCGGCAAGCCCGCGACGGTGGCTTCGTTCGTGGTGCGGATGGCGCCACTATCGCAGAGCGCCACGTCTGTTGAAGTGCCGCCCATGTCAAACGTGATCACGTTTTTAATTCCAGCGGATTGAGCTGCCCGCAACGCACCGACAACACCGCCGGATGGTCCGGAAAGAATCGTTCGCACCGGCTCAATCGCTGCCACCTCAGCGGAGATGCTGCCGCCTGACGATTGCATCACGCGCAATTTCGTCGTAGACAAACGGTTCAAATACCGGCCCATCAACGGTTGCAGGTAAGCGTTAATGACGACTGTCGAAGTGCGCTCGTATTCGCGGTATTCGGGAAGAATGCGACTCGAGATCGACAACGGCACACCGAGCGAACCGAGCGCCGAAGCGATACGTTCTTCATGTTCAGGGTGCAGGAATGAAAACAAGAGGGAAATCGCAACAGCTTCTACGCCCGCGCGTTCCAGTTTTCGCAACAGATTTTGGAGATCGCTTTCATCGAGAGGCTCGATCACTTCCCCGGAAGCAACGACGCGCTCGCGAACTCCCAATCTGAGTTCGTCTTCAACCAAAGGCGGCGGCTTAATGGCGTTAAGATTGTAAAGCTCAGGTCGCGCCTGGCGACCAATCACCAGCACATCTTCGAACCTACTCGTCGTAACCAGAGCGATGCGCGCACCGCGTCGCTGCAACAGCGCGTTCGTGCCGACAGTCGTGCCGTGGACCACCTCGAGTCGATCGAGCTGCGCGCCTGTTTCCGCGCAAATGCGATCGAGTCCCTGGCGAATAGCTAACGAAGGATCGGAAGGCGTCGAAGGAAGTTTGAAGAGTGTTAAGCGTCCGTCACGTTCAAAGACGAAATCTGTAAACGTGCCGCCGGTGTCGACACCGATGCGTATGAGTTGTCTACTGGCCAACCGTTACCCAGCACCCACTTTCATTCGAAGCGCGCAGTGCGTCCAGGACGACTTGCACTCGATAGCCGTCTTCAAAACTCGCGGCGTCTTTTACGGTTGTTCTTCCGGCTCGCATGATTTCGACGATAGCGAGTGCGAAAGCGGTAAAACCTCTGGACCAACTGGAGTCGCGCATCCCCTGGGCCATGTGGTCCTGCTCCACCTGGACCGGACGCCACGTGCCCGAGCCGGCCGGTGAAAGCCACAGTTCGCCTGTCTCTTCGACCATCAGCGCGCCCTTCGTGCCATAGATCTCCAGCCGGTTCTCATACTTTCCTGACTCGACTACCGAGACCGAAGCCGCGCCGGTCGCGTCCTGCGTGTGTGGACCACCAGCGAACCGAAATAAAAGTTTTGCCTCGTCGTCCGTCGTCACTGCGCGCAGGCCGCCGCTGGTTTTGTCGGGACGTTGCTTGATGTGAGTCGATAACATTCCGAATGCGTGAGTCACTTCAGTGCTCAACATCCAGCGGAAGGAATCGACCACGTGCGAGCCGATGGCACCCAGAGCGCCGCCGCCCATTGTGGCATCGGACCACCAGTCCCAGGCACGGTCCGCGAGACCGCGATAGTCGGAGCGAAAAACATAATTGCAATGACGCACAGACCCGATCGCGCCGCTTTGCAACATGCCGCGCATCACCCGACGGCTGTTCAGGAAACGCAACTCGTGATCGACCAACGCGAGCACGCCGGCGGCGTTCGCTTTCTCAACCATGCGCGCCGCTTCATCAGCATTCAGCGCCATCGGTTTTTCGCAGAGTACCGCTTTGCGTTCAGCGAGCGCGGCGAGAGTGATTTCCATGTGAGTGGATGGAGGAGTGACGATGCTGACGAGATCGACGTCTTTGTGGGCTACCAGTTCCTGCCAATCGGACGCGACGTGCTCAATTCCGAACTCTTTTGCAACTGCTTGCGCGCGTTCTCGATGACGACTCGCAATTGCGACGACTTTCGCGCCCATACAATCGCGAAACCCCGGGATTTGGGTCGTGCGGGCAAACCCCGTCCCTACAATTCCGATTCCGACCGGTGACTTCTTCATGGCCCTATTATTTAGCCACAGATTACAGAGATTGCACAGATCTGTTTTTTAACTTTCCCGGCCGGCGAGGCGCGCCACCATGGTCACGAGTTGAGTTGCACCGATCGGTTTGGCGATGTGCATTTGATAACCCGCCGCGAGAGCCTGACGACGATCGATGTCGCGGGCATAGGCACTCAGTGCCGCCGCAGGCGTTTCGCCGCCTTTCTCGCGTGGCAGCGAGCGAACTTTGCCGATAAAGCTGTAGCCATCTTCGTCAGGCATCGCGATGTCGCTGAGAATCACGTCGGGCTTCCACTCCAACAACCTCGCCAGCGCTTCACTCGCCGAATGGCAGGCCGTCACTTCAGCGCCGGTGCGCGTCATCACGGTGCTGATGATCTCGCGTGCCTCGGCTTCGTCGTCGACCAGCAAAACGCGGAGGCCGTCGAGTGAATGATTTTCCAGGCCGTTCGTCTCGCTATGCGGCATCGCGACGGGTTCGGCACGTTCAGCCAGAAGTGGAAAAGTCGCTGAGAAAGTGGCGCCTTTGTTTAGTCCGTCGCTTTGTGCTGAAACAGTGCCGCCGTGAAGTTCAACGAGATGTCTCACGATCGCGAGGCCGAGTCCAAGGCCACCAAAACTGCGTGTCGTCGAACTGTCAGCCTGTAAAAATCGATCGAAGACGCGAGGCAAAAACTCCGGCTCGATTCCCTGGCCCGTATCCTTCACCGTTACGCGCGCATTCGCGCCATCCTGCTCGACTCGAACACAGATCTTACCGCCGTGTGGCGTGAATTTGACGGCGTTTGATAACAGATTCCAGATGATCTGGTGCAGGCGAGCAGAGTCGGCCGAGATCGCACCGAGGCCCGGTTCGGCCCAGTAGTCGATCGAAATGCCCTTCGCATCAGCAGCAGGTCGAACTACGTTTATCGCCGCTCGTGTGACTGACGTAAGGTCCAAAGGCCGCACTTCCAGGTTGAGTTTGCCCGAAACGATACGCGAGACATCGAGCAGATCGTCGATGAGTTGGGCCTGCACGCGCGCATTGCGATCGATTGCGTCCAATCCCTGGTTCAATATCTTCTCATCACGCTTTCCTTCGCGCAGTACGCTGGACCACCCGAGCAGCGAAGTCAACGGGGTGCGCAACTCGTGAGAAAGAGTCGCGAGAAACTCGTCTTTGATTCGATTGGCTGCTTCGGCTTCGGAGCGGGCGCGTTCGGCGCGAAGCAACAACTGACCACGCGCTTCTTCGGAGCGTTGTAGCTCACTGATGTATTTGGAGAGCTCCTCAACGTGCAGCCGCGCTGCTTCAGTCTGTTCGATCGACGCTTCGATATTCTTGAGGTAGGTTTGATAGGTGAAGCAGATGATGAGGATTATGGGCGCAGTCGCGACTACGGCATAGAAGTTATATTTATCGATCAGAATGGCAACAATACCCGCCGCAGATGCGCCCGCAATATAAGTCACCGAAGTCCACAGATAGTAAGTGCGCCAGGTATTCCAGACAGATTCATTAATCTTGTTTGACTTCTCGATTGCAATCAGAGTTGTGTTGGCAATGTACTGGACCAGGGCCATCAGACAGATCGCAATAACGAACTGGGATGTAAACGCTTTCGGGATCGCGACGGGCGAGCCATATCTCCAAAATAAAACCGCAACAGTAAAAAAGGTTGAAGTCGCGAGGATGGCCGAGTTGAAAAGGATGGTACGCGGTTTTTTACTGATGATCAGCGTGGCCGTGATCCCTTCGAGGGCCGACATCACAATCGCAGCCGCGCCGCCGTAAAGAAGCAAAGTCAGAAAAACAAAAGTATCGGCGACAGTGATACGACCGCTGACGTGAGGAATTTTAATCGCAATCAGCGAACTCGCCATCACCATCAGGCAGAGAAAAACGAAAGGCGCGTCCAGATGAGTGAAGCGTAGTTGATAAATCGCCCCAACTACGATCGCTGCTCCCGCGATTACCAGCGACCACATGTAGACTTGCCCAAACTGAGCTCGATTAACATCCACTTCTGCCGCACTCATTATTTTACCCTCGTATTTGCAGAATACACGGATCACATAGATCGCCCTGCGGGGATCTGTGTGATTAGTGCAACCTGTGTAATTTGTGAATGCAGGTCAATAGCTTAAGCAGTCGTTGCCGTTGTCCGCTGCCGCCGCCATTGCTGAACTATCGTCTCCGCTAAGCATTGCTGACTGCGCGCTGGCCACGAGGTCGCCAGTGATCACGCCGTCGCCGGTGATAACTCCGTCACCGGTAATCACCCCATCACTTAACCAACTACCTTCCGACAAGAGATCCTGGAACAACAGATTTGCTGCCAGGAAAGCAGAACGATCCCCGGTGATCACGCCATCACCGGTAATTACACCGTCTGAAAAGTATGTGCTATCGCCTGTAATTACACCATCGCCAGTGATCACGCCGCTGCTGAGCAAATTCCCAGGCGCGTAAACGAGTTGATACTTCGTGATCAGATCAACGCCCGTCGCATAAGTGTAATTTAGAATGATGCCGCGCGACCAGGTGAACGTGTGATACGCAATGGTCGTTTCGGCTGCGGGTGGCGTGTCGACAGTTAACAACGGCGAACCAACCGCTGTCGTGCCGTTCAGATCATTTCGGACCAGTCGGGCCAACTGCACCGCGCCCGCTACGTTAAGTTCACCGGCGCCTTGCTCCAACATGTTGAACCCGGCAATTGGTTGCGCTGTGTACATCAACAACGCTTTCACGAGATTCGGTGTCAAACTCGGATTTGCCTGTAGCATCAGCGCCGCGGTACCGGCGGCGACCGGAGTCGCCATCGAAGTGCCGCTCAGGTACATCATCTTGCGATTCTCGGAACCACTGACACCCGCATCGAGCGAAGGCGTATGGGTGACGAGGTAGTTGTTATCTGACTCGGCGTCGATCAGTTTGTTTCCAGGCGCGATCAGATCCGGTTTCATCAAATTGTCGTAATGCTTGACGCCGTTATCGTCAATCGTAAAGCTGCGCGTTGGACCACGCGAGCTGAACGATGCTACGCCGTCGTCGCTTCGATCGTCAGTGCCGAACGTGTTCGCTGCGCCCACGGTGATCGCGGAAGGTTCGTTACCGGGCGAGTGAATGTGACCGTAAAGTTTGTTGCCTTCGCTGTCCTTGCCGTTGTTACCCGCAGCAGCAAAGACGACCACGCCCGAATCGACCAGTCTTCGCACTGCACGACACACCGGATCGTTGCGATATGAATCGACCGCGGGCATGCCGAGGCTCATGTTGACGACACGAATGTTGTAAGTGCTTTTGTTTGAAGCGACCCAGTCGAGTGCGCGCAGGACGTAAGCAGTCGTGCCAACACCTTCGGAGTTCAACACGCGCAGGTTGATCAGATTTGCGTTCGGCGCGATGCCGGTGTACTCACCGTTTGAGATGCGACCGTTGCCTGCCGCGAGCGAAGCGACGTGAGTTCCGTGTCCGTATGGATCGTCGGTGCGACCCTCAGTCGTAAAATCTTCGCTATAGACCACGCGCACGCCGTTTGATTTATTCAGGAACGAGTTGTGGTCCGTATCGATTCCCGAATCGATGATCGCGATGCCGATGCCGGTGCCGTCGAGTGAACTACCGGTTTCACTGCTGGCGCTTCGGGCCTGATCCGTGCCGGTCGTTCGTGAAAGATGGCCCATTGGTCGCACGTCACGATTCAGTGAAACGTATGCGACGTCGCTGCGACTCGCGAGATTCGCGGCAGCCTGCGCTGGTAGCGTCGCTACACGTACGGCGAAGTTTCTGAACTTGCGTAGATTGCTGCCGCCTGAGTATTCGATGGTGGAGTCGATGGAGGTATCTGAAGCAATTGCCGGCTGGATGATTACGCGAACGAAATCTCCACCGCGCCCCTCGGCGACTTTTTTGAGAATTTCCTTCGAGACCTTCCGTTCGAGACGCACGTTCGGGTTGGAATCAGCGTGAGTTCTGGTCTGAAAGACAAACAGTGTTAAAAACAGCAGCGAAAAGACGCCACTACATAAGATCGGGTATTGCAAACGCTTCATTCTGTTACTCCGGGAAACTGTGAGTAGTTTCACACTCGGCTGCTAGTCAGTCGGTGAATGAAGGAGGAAAATCCTGGGGCAAATTCACCCTTCGGCCTTGTCGGGGGACTGAAAGTCTACCAGACCGTACAAAGAGGTTCAACACTCAAGCGTGTGTCGAAATGTGGAGATTTCGTGTCGGACAAATGGGTCCTGAGATGGCTGGAAATCTCCCGCAAAAGGCGCAAAGAGAGCCACGAGGTTTTCTTTGAGTCCTTTGCGTCTTTGCGGGAGAAGTCCTTTAGAATGCAGCGCATGATAATTCGTCTTCTGATAATTCTGCTGCTGACCTGTTCGTCTATCTATGCTCAACCTCAAAAAGATCTGCCGAAACTACTGACCGTCCGTGAGCAACAGTCCGTACGTGAGGGTTGGCTGAAGAAGCGACTCGATACGATGCTGCTGCCGATGATGCGGCAGCAGAAGATCGAGATGTGGATCGTGGTTAATGAGGAGTTTCATGCCGATCCGGTCACGGAGTACATCGCGCCGCCACTCCCTTACGTCGGCAGGCGCGACTACTTTATCTTCGCCGATCGCGGCGGTGACAAACTCGATCGCATTGCGCTCGTTCGTTATGACGAAGAGCATTTAAAATCCTTCTTCGAAGTCCTGAATCCTCCCGGCAGAGACGTCCCCGCCACATTGCTGCGTATCGTCGATGAGCGAAAGCCGAAAACGATCGCGCTGAACATGGGCGGTACACGTGGCGCGACCAACGGTCTCACCCACGATGCCTACAAGTTTTTGACTGAGACACTCGGCACGGATTATTCATCACGATTCGTACCGGCGGCGCCGCTCATCGTCGAATACATGGACACGCGCCTGCCTGAAGAGCTCGAAACCTATCGCACCGCCGTCGCACTGACAGATGTGTTGACTCAGCGTGCGTTTTCAAACGAAGTGATCACACCGGGAAAGACAACGGTTGGCGACGTGCGCTATTGGTTTCTACAACAACTCAGCAACTTCGGTTTAGACACGTGGTTTCAACCGGATCTGCGCGTACAGCGACAAAGTCAGGAGACAGGCAAGACGTTGCAGTTTCTCAGCGTCAGTCCAGAGTCCACAGTGATACAGCGCGGGGACGTGATCCACATCGATTGCGGATTGAACTACATGGGCTTGAGCACCGATTGGCAGAAGATGGCTTACGTCTTGCGTCCTGGGGAGAAAGATGCGCCCGAAGGACTCAGGAAAGCGCTCGCGAATACGAACAAACTTCAGGATGCGCTCTTCACGCACATCAAGCCCGGGGCAAAAGGCTTCGAAGTTTACGAGGCGACGATGGCAGACATGAAAACCCTCGGTATCGAAGCGATGATCTATTCACACTCGGTCGGTAACCAGGGACACGCGCTCGGCGCGACTATCGACTTTCGTCGACCGGCTACGGGCACGCCGTTCGAGCCGCCGTTTCGCGAAGGCTCTTACACGTCGATCGAATTGAACACGAGTACGCCGGTTCCCGAGTGGAACGGACAGAAAGTCACGATCATGATGGAAGACGATGCGTACTTAACGAAGGACGGAATGAAGTGGTTTCGACCACGACAGACCGCTTTCTACCTGATCCGGTGATCTTCTCTGCGGCCCTCTGCGTTCCTCTGTGTGCTCTGCGTTTAAGATTGACTTTAACGCAGAGGACACAGAGGGCCGCAGAGGTCTCAACTCTGCTCCTGAAGCAACTGAACAAACTGCTGTAGCTCCGCGAGGTTGAGATCAGACACGGCCCAGTAAGTCATCCCCGCATTGGACCAGCGAATCACGTTATAACCCTGACGTTCCGAAGCTTTTCCGTTCGCGGCCGGCGCGTGTGTTGCCGGCCAAACGAACAGGTTGATCGAATGTTGCCGGCGTTGATAGACGAGCGCCGCGACTGGGCGGTTGCCGATGTAATCGAGCCGGCCGCCATTCAGGCTGAATCCCTGCGGAGTCAAGTCCTTCACAGTCGGTGAGAAATCGAGTTTGCCGTCGAACCATGGCTTGACTGTATGTCGATCGGAAGACGGCACGTCAGTCAGATGATTGGCCATCAACGATCGTACGTGACTGGCGACTACTTCCTGCGCGAGCACGTCTTCCGGCGATTGTCTCGAGGAAATCGCAGCTACAGTCCAGATGATTACAACAGCCGCAACCAACGACGCCGCCGCTACCGCCCACCTCCAGCGAAATAGCAACGGTTGCGGTTTCTCTTCGCGACGCAACGACGAGCGCAAACGCTTTTCGAGACTTGCGGGAGGTTCGAAGCGAAGCGAGTTGTCAGTCACGCGCGCTTGCAAACTGCGCAGCGCCTCGTAGTTTTGAGTGCAGGTGTGACAGTGCGACAAATGTTTTTCGATCTCGAGACTCTTCACCAGGTCCAACTCGCCGTCGAGATAGCCGTGAATCAGTTCATGCGTTTGCTGACAGCTCAATGCTTGCCTCCTTTCCCATACGGCCGGCGAGCAGCGCTTGCAGTCGTTTGCGCCCGCGCGCCAGCCGCGACATGACAGTACCCAGCGGCAGGTCCACCACGTTAGCGATCTCTTTGTAAGACAGTTCTTCCATTTCACGCAGCACTACTACTTCGCGAAACTCGACCGGCAGTTCCTGTAACGCCGCTCGTACGATTTGCGCGTCAACACTGCGCAGCAGCAGCATCTCGGGATCTGCGAAGTCGAGCCCGAGTTCGTCCAATTTGTCTTCGATCGGATCGGCGAGGGTCAACATGCGATTCTTTTGCAACCACGTGTAACAGGTGTTTCTGACAATCGTCAGTAGCCACGCGCGGCTATTTCCGCCGTAGTAACTGTGGAACGACTTGAACGCGCGCATAAACGACTCCTGAACGACGTCTTCAGCATCCTGATCGTTATGGACCAGCCAGCGCGCAAGGTTGTAGGCAGCAGCCAGGTGCGGCAGCGCAATCTCCTCAAATCGACCGGCTCTGGTTTGCTCCGACAACTATGTGCCTCCTAAGTTAAGACTCAATTAGATGCAAATTTATTCCCGGGTGAGCGGGGGCAAGCCCCTCTTCCTGACTTGTTCTAGCTAACCTGCCTGACTTCTTCCATTTACTGAGGATTGTAAGAAAGAACAAGTCAGGAAGAGGGGCTTGCCCCCGCTCACCCGGGGAATATGCAAGCCCAGACGGAGGTCTGTACAGGCGGACAGCAATTTTGACGAGGAGTGAAAAGCAATGAATAACTTAATGAACTGGCTGCTTAATCCGCCAACCGAAGGCCCGCGAGCAACCTTTGTGATCCGATTGATGGCGGGCTCGGTGTTTTTATGGGAAGGTGTGATGAAATTCGTTTTTGCAAACCAGGGCGTAGGGCGTTTTACAAAACTCGGTTTCCCATATCCTCATTTCACCGCAACTGCCGATGGCTGGTTTGAGATCATCGGCGGCTTGTTAATACTTGGCGGTTGGCTGACGCGACCAATCGCCATCCCTTTCATCATAGAAATGCTGGTGGCAATGGCCTCGACGAAGATCCCACTGTACCTGGGTACGTCACCGCTGCCGTTACCACCAGTGCCCCCACAAATCGGGTTTTGGGCCGTGTTGCACGAGATCCGTTCCGAATTCGCGCAACTATCGTGTTGTGTGTTCCTGATGCTGGCCGGTCCTGGGCCATGGTCCATCGACGCGCTGTTTGCAAACAGGCACAGCGAAGTCGAACCACTACCGCGCAACAGTTTTACGTCAGCCCTTCCGGCCGCCGAGTCCTGAACAGGGGCGAAATATTATTTCGGCCTTTCAGGCCTCGACGCTTATTTTGTGAAACTAACCAGGGGCGACGCGCTTCGCGCTTGCCCCTGGCTGTCATATTGCGCGCCTTCGGCGCTGCGAACCATTCCGCGCCTTTGGCTCTTACTCTAACGACGACTCGATCGTCGCTTTCAGCGCCTCATACGATCGGTCTGAGACGCGCTTGCCGTTGACGTAAAGCGTAGGCGTGCCGTTCACTCCGAGCTTGCGCCCGTCCAACACATCACGCTGAACCTTCTCGGCGAACTTGCCGCTGTCGAGCGACGAGTCAAATCGCGCGCGGTCCAGACCAAGCTCAGTCGCATACTGCTTGAGCTTATCGACACCAAGCGCAGACTGATTTCGGAAAAGTACGGCAACGTATTCCCAGTACTTACCCTGCTCGCGCGCGGCCTCCGCAGCTTCGGCAGCTTTCAACGCCTCGGCATGTTGCGACAGCGGAAAGTCTCGCACCACTAAGAGCACGCGATCGCCAAACTCCTTCATGATCCGCTCAACAACCGGATGCTGCTGCGCACAGCTCGGGCACTGAAAGTCCGTAAACTCAATAACCGTAACTCGCGCTTGTGGATTTCCCTTCGACGGCTGATCGTCAGTCGAGATCTGAAACACCGGCGACTCAGGAGCGCTGAGATTGATCTCGACCTTTGACGCGCGTCGCAACTGCTCGGCAAACACGAGCGTCGCTTCACGCTCCTTCGCCTCCTGCATGTACTGAAGGATCTGCGCTTTAGTCTGCGCGAAATCGCCGCTGATCCGATCTTTGTTTTCGTTATAGAAGGCCTGCGCCTGCGCCTCTGTAACTTGCGGCACTTTCGCGGTCACCTCAGTATCGAGCAGCGCCCGCGTGGTCACCTGTCTCTTCTGCGCCTCCTGGGCCAGCAACGTGTCGTTGATTTTCACGTCGAGGTCCTGCTTGCGAAGCGCATAGACCTGTTCCTGCACGTTGAAGATCAATGGCTGTAAACTCTTTTCGATGTCACCCATCGTGATCTGCTTACCGTTGACTTCCGCCAACACACGCGCGCGATCCAACGCGGTAGCCGGTGGTGCAGTCGGCCTGGCAATAACTTTGACCTGGGCTGCAGTGCGAAATCGCTCCGACAACTTCTGGGCCAATTCCTGCTCACGCTGGTAGCGGAGGAACTGAATGATGTCGTCCTTCGCGGTTTTGAATTCCGCCTGAAGCTTTGCTTTGTTCTGATCGTAAAACGCCTGCGCCTCAGCCTCGGTCGGCGCCTGCACCTTCGCGATGACCTCGTCTTTGATCACCTGCGACGGTGAAACTCCGCGCTTCTTCGCCTCTGCCTCGAGCAGTATCGAATCGATCTGAAGATCGAGTTCGCGCTGGCGCGCCTCGACTATCGAGTTCTGCAACTCTGCGATACGCGACTGAGTCTCCGGACTGAGATCCTGTTTAGTGATCTTCACTCTATTGACCACACCCAACACCTCGGGAAGGTCGGTCTGCGCCATTACAGACGAACCAGCCACAATAAACATAAGAAGACCGAATAAAATTGCTTTCATAACTTCCTTCATCTTTCTGAATTGAATTTAATTGTTCTTGACCCAGCCGCTGGCCGAAACGAATCCTTTTTTCGCGGGATCAATTGAAACCACGTAACTCCCCTTCGAGCCGACCCGACGGTTTGGTCCAAACGTAATGCTGGGTGTCACGCCGGTGTCATACTCGTAGAGACCTTCGAGAGCCGTAATCAACTTTTCGCGACTCAGATCTCTTCCGGCACGTTTCAAAGCCTCCGTGAAGATCTTGGCGGCCGCGAGAGCCATCACCTGCGATGCCGTGTGTCGCACCGGAAACCTGTACTTCACTTGCAGCTCGCGTAATTCGGCTAAGCCCGCGGGCGTCAAATCACCCGGCACGGTGGGAAACGAAACGAACACATGGTCCTTGAAACTCACCGGTACGGTTTCCACAAGATCCCTGCCCGCCAATGCGCCGAGCAGAAAAACATGCGGCGTCCAATTAGCAGCGGCCGCCGCGTTGATGAACGCGGTCTCCCGATCGTCGCCGCCGAAAAAGAAAACCGTTTCCGCACTTTCCGCTTTTAGCTCTGCCGCGATCTTCGCCGCGTCGAATCGGCCGCTTGAAAAAGATTTCTTAATGACGGAAGTCCAGCCCATCGCTCGTGCCTGCTCCTCGATTGCAGCGGCAGCCGCAACGGCGAGTTCGTTCTCGGAGTAGACAATCGCGACGCGCGACTTTTTCCACTCCGGCTTACTCGCGGCGAAATTGACGAGTGCGTGCGCTTGTTCGCTTGCGCCGGCGAGCAGGTAGAAAACATTGCGATTGGTTT
>Ga0207711_10002341_pt1 | contig 16976 bp, 11 predicted proteins | sample KBSS34metaG_FD_184401 | JGI IMG/M metagenome (GOLD analysis project Ga0207711, IMG submission 184401) | Switchgrass rhizosphere microbial communities from Kellogg Biological Station, Michigan, USA - KBS S3-4 metaG (SPAdes) (version 2) | ecosystem: Host-associated > Plants > Roots > Rhizosphere...
GAGGACGACGATCGCGTCATCGACGACGAGGCCGATCGCGAGCACGAGCGCCAACAGAGTCAGAAGATTGATCGAATATCCGAGCACCCAGAGCACCGCACAGGTCGCGAGCAGGCAGATCGGGACCGTGACGGCCGGGATCAGCGTCGCGCGCCAGTTGCCGAGGAAGAGGTAGATCACTGCGGTTACCAGCAGCGCGGCTTCGATCAGCGTGTGCCACACCCCTTTGATCGCCTCATCGATGAACAGCGAACTGTCCCCGCCCATTTCGATGGTCACCCCCGGCGGCAGCTCCTTCGCGAGTTCCGCCATCATCGCCTTGGCTGCTTGCGCAACGGCAAGCGTGTTCGCGCCCGATTGCCGGACGATGCCAAGGCCCACGCCGGTCTGGCCGTTGTAACGATACAGCGAATAGGGATTTTCCGGCCCCTCCTCGACGCGCGCGACATCGCCCAAACGGACGAGATAGCCGTCGGGGCTGCGGCCGATGACCAGAGTCCGGAAATCCGCCGGCGTCGTAAAGCCGCGTTGCACGCGCAGCGACAGATTTTGCTGGCGGGCCTCGATGCGCCCCGCCGGGAGTTCGACATTCTGGTTGCGCAGCGCCGCCTCGACGTCCTTGGGCGTCAGGCGGAACGCAGCGAGCCGATCCGTGTTCAACCACACGCGCATCGCCGGACGGGCGAGGCCAAGCGGTTGAATCTGCGCCACGCCGTCGATCGTCGAAAGACGGTCGATGATGACGCGATTGACATAGTCGCCGAGCTGGGTGCGGTCCCAGCCGGGTGCGAGAACCGCAAAGAACATGATCGCCTGGGCATCCGAGTCGACCTTGCGCACTTCGGGCGGAAACGCGTCGGCTGGCCGGTCCGACGCACCGGCAGCCACACGGTCGCGTACGTCATTGGCCGCGGAATCGACGTCGCGGCCGGGGCGGAACTCGATCGTGATGTCGGATCGTCCGTCGGTCGAAGTCGAACTGATCGTCTCGATCCCTTCGACGCCGGCCAGCCGGTCTTCGAGCGGTTGGGTAATCCGGCTTTCGACTACGCCCGCGCTGGCGCCGGTATAGACCGTCTGAACCGAGACGACCGGCGGATCGGTATCGGGATATTCGCGGACGGAGAGACCGAGGAAGCCGACGACACCGACGATAGTGAGAAGCAGCGTCATCACCGCGGCAACCACCGGTCGCCGAACCGAAAGGTCGGAGAGGATCATGACGCGCTCGGCTTGCGCTTGCCGCCCACGAGTCCGACCTTCATGCCGTCCGTTACCTTGACGACCCCTTCCGATATCACGCGCGCCGTGCCGGTAAGCCCGCTGACCTCGACCAGGCCGTTGTCGCGCAGGCCGGTCTGGACTGCGGTCCGTTTCGCCTTCCCTTTCGAACCCACGACAAACACATAGCGGTTCGCGCCTTCGCTCGTGATTGCGATTTCCGGCACGGCAAGCGCGGTTCGCCGGGCGGTTTCGATCTGCACCGTCAGCAACATGCCCGGTTTGATCTTGCCGCCGGGATTGGGAAGCAGGGCGCGCACCATTGCGGCGCGGCTCTGCAAGTCGATCACCGGGTCAATCACCGATATCGTGCCGGTGATGGGAGCATCGGGGAACGCAGCCGACACCGCCGTGATCGTCTGGCCGACACGCAGCGCCTTGAGCTTCGTCTCCGGCACGGTGAAGTCCAGCTTGATGCGGGACAAGTCGCTCACGGTCACGATCGGCGTACCGCTGGTAACGATCGACCCCTCGGATATCGTCCGGAGCGAGACGCTTCCGGAAAAGGGCGCGCGGATCATCCGATCGTCGATCCGGGCGCGAATCGAGCTTGCATCGGCGCGGGCCTTGCCGACCGTCGCGGTTTGCTGATCGAGTTGCGAACGCGTGACGAATCCCAGTTCGTTCAGCCGTTCGACGCGGCGGAGTTGCGCGCGCGCCTGCACTTCGCTGGCTACCGCGCCGGCAAGCGCAGCATCTTCCTCGCTGTGCGACAGCACCGCGAGCAATTGTCCGCGCCGGACGACCATGCCGTCGTCGAACAAGAGGCGGTCCACGCGTTCGGTGACGTTGGCGGCGAGCGTCACCTGCTCATTGGCGCGGGCGGTGCCGATCGCCTCGATTTGTTCGTGGAAGACGTGCGGCGTCGCAGGCACGGCATCGACCAGCGGCGGTTGCCGCTTCTTTGCTCCATCGCTGTGCCGAGTGCACGCCGTCGCCAAGGACAGCGTCAGTATTGCTAACACCAGGTTAGCCCAGCGACCGGTCCGCCGCGCCCAAGCAAGGCCGACGCGGAAACGCGGCAAGTCGGCGCCATATGCGCGGGCGCGGAGAGAGTTGGACGCCGCCATTGATGCTCCGGTCCAGCTTAGCGAGGTGTGCGCGCGGAGGTGCATCGATCGACGCCGGGCACGCGCGCTAACGCCCAACCGCGACGCGCGCCGCGCTCCGTCTTGACCGTGCGGTGGTGCCGCGGCGACTTCATTCCGTACACTCGCACCCTTCGGAGACCGGCGGCTTGGTAGCGAGCTTCTTGACGTCGGCTTCGGTCACGGGATCGGGGTAATTATTGAAATGGCTGCGCACATATGTGACGACCGCCGCCATCTGTGCTGGCGTCAGCATGTCCGTGAACCACGGCATGCCGCCCCGCCCCTTTTGCAGCATGGTGATCGGATAATTCGGGTCCGCGAGGCGCGGATTGTTTGCCAGTGCCGGAATTCCGCCGGCACCACCGCTGCCCTTGGCATCGGCCATATGGCAGGCCTGACAGATCTGCTCGTAGACTTTCTTCCCCTCGGCGGGAATTTCGACTTTGCTCGAGCTGCTCCCCGACTGGTCCTGTGCTTTGCCCATCCCCGCCGCGAACAGCAGCATTGTCGTGGCGGCAAGCAAGAGACTGGAAGATCGACGGTGCTTCAAGCCGCCAGCGCTTTCTGATGCAGGCGCGTGATCGCATCGAGCCCGGACAACAGCGAGCCCTCCATCCAACCGCCATAATAGGAGGCGTGCTCACCCGCGAGGACGAAACGCCCATCCATCGCGACCAGATTCTGGTAGTGCGTCGCGCGCGACTGGTCGGTCCAGCGGGAAGTGCAGCCCATGATCCATGGGATGCGGCTCCATGGGAACGAGACGCCGTTCATGAACTCCTTGCGGTATTGCGCGGGGTGGAACACCGAGCCCTGCGCCAGCGCCGCCTCGATCCGTTGGGCAGGCGTCATGCCGGTCAGCTGATAGGCGCCGGCGTCGTTCGCGAAAGCGCCGAGCAGCACCGCCGGACCATCACCGAAGTAATTGTGGTTCGGATAGGAGATCAGGCCGATCGCCTGATCGGTGAAGCTGTGGCCGCCATAGATGTGATCGTCTTCCTCCCAGAAGCGGCGGCGGAACTCGAGTCCCATCTTGACCTGGCCGCCATAGGGCACGGCCTGGATCGCCGCCTTGAGCTGCGGGCCTATTTGCACGTCGAGTTGGCTGAGCACCGGCAGAGGAATGGTGCACACGCACCAGTCGGCCTTGGCCACGCCGGTGGCTCCGGTCGCGGTGTCCGTCCAGTTCACGGTGACGCCCGCGTCGTCCTGGGCAACCCTGGTGACCTTGGTGTTGTAGCGGATCATCTTGCCGACCTGCCGGGCAAAGCCCTTGCCGATCATGTCCATGCCGCCCTTGGGCTGGAACATCGTAGTCTGCATGACATTGCTGTCGAAGAAGTTGAGCTGGGTCCAGATGTGCGAACCGAGCACATCGGCAAGGCCGTTTACGGTGGAGGGCAAGGGCACGCCGTCGACACCACCACCAGGCGCACGGGCAAAGCCGCGCTGACCCGACGCCTTGAGATTGCTCGAATAGGCCATGTCCTTGTCGAGCACGCCCCACTCGCGCATCGCCTCGAGCAGCTTTTCCTTGTCTTCCTTCGTAACCTTCTGGTCGAGCGCGCCGGCGTTGAGCGCCTTGCCGAGCAGCTCGGCGACATGGCCCTTGAAGTCGACCGCGAGCTCCTTGTAGCGCTGCGGCTTGCCGCCGAACGCGCGGCTGTTGTGAACGAACGCGTTGTGGTTGAGCTGAATGAACGGTTCGAGTTCGACGCCGAATTGCTTGCAATAGTGCAGCAAGGTGCGGTGATGGTGCGGGATCCGCCATGGACCCGGATTGAGATAATTTCCCGGCGCGAAGCCGCAATTTTGCGTCGTCCCGTCGATTTCGACGACCTTGTCGCCACCGCGAACCGAATAGTTCCGTCCGCCGGGGCGGTTCTGATATTCGAGGATCTGGACCTTGTATCCTGCCTTGGTCAGTTCATAGGCCGCGACCATCCCGGCAAGGCCTGCGCCGAGCACCAGTACCGACGCGCCCTGACGAGCACCTCCGAGCGCAGGTGGTCCAGCGAAGCGGGAATCGGCGGCGTGCGCGAGCGCCGTCATCGCCTGGTACATCGCAGCGGTGCCGCCGACTTTGCCAATCATCGTCAGCAACGCGCGGCGTGAAGGGGAAGTGATCTCGACCATGGTTCAGGCGGCCAAGGCGCGCTGGTGGAGCCGCGAGATCGCGTCGAGCGCCGACAGCAGCGCACCCTCCATCCAGCATCCATAATAGGACGCATGCTCGCCGGCGAGAACGATGCGACCGTCGAGCGCGACCAGATTCTGATAATGCTGGGCGCGGGTCTCTTCGGTCCACCGCGCGCACGAGCCCATGATCCAAGGCATGCGCGACCAGGGATAGGACGCGCCGGTCACGAACTCCTTGCGATAGGCGGCGGGATGGAAGACCGAGCCTTGCGCCAGTGCCGCTTCGATCCGCTGTTCGGGCGTCATGCCGATCAGCCCATAACCCCCCGCCCCGCTCGACATGGTGACGAGCACACCCGACTTATCGGTGAAGAAATTATAGTTGGGGTAGGACACCAGGCCGATCGGCTGGTCGGTGAAGCTATGGCCGCCATAGATGTGATCGTCTTCCTCCCAGAAGCGGCGCTTCATTTCGAGGCCGATCTTCATCGGATTGCTGTACGGCAGCGCCTTGAGTGCGGCGATCTTGGCCGCGCTGACCTGGACTTCAATTTGCGAGAGCATTGTCGCGGGCATCGCGCAGACGCAGAAATCGGCGGTAGACGAACCTTTTTGGCCGGTGACCGGATCTTCCCAGCTCGCCGTCACGCTCTTTTCGTCCTGGGCGATCCTGGTGACCTTGCTGTTGTAGCGGATCAGATGGCCGACTTGCTTGGCAAAGCCCTTGCCGACCATGTCCATGCCGCCCTTGGGCTGAAACATCGTCGTCTGCATCGTGTAGCTGAAAAAGAAATTCATCTCGGTCCAGATGTGCGAGCTCAGCACATCGCTGAGACCGTTGACCGTCGATGGCAGAGGCGCGCCGTCGACCCCACCGCCGGGCGCTCGGTTGAAACCGCGCTGGCCGGAGGTCGCGAGGCTGCTCGAATAGGCCATGTTCTTGTCGAGCACGCCCCATTCGCGCATCGCTTCGAGCAGCTTTGCCTTGTCCTCGACCGTCACCTTATCGTCGAGCGTGCCGGCGTTGAGCGCCTTGGCGAGGAGCTCGGCGACATTGCCCTTGAAGTCGACCGCGAGCTCCTTGAAGCGTTGCGGCTTGCCGCCGAACGCGTCGGTCCGATGCACGAAACTATTGTGATTGAATTGAATGAACGGCTCGAGCTCGACGCCGAACGCCTTGGAATAGTGCAGCAGCGTGCGATGATGATGCGGCATGCGCCACGGGCCGGGGTTGAGGTAATTGCCGGGCGAGAAGCTGACGTTCTGGGTCGCGCCGCCGAGCTCGACGATCTTGTCGCCGCCGCGGACCGTGTGGTTACGCCCGCCGGGCCGGTTCTGATATTCGAGAATCTGAACCTTATAGCCGGCCTTGGTGAGTTCATAGGCGGCCAGCATGCCCGCGAGACCGGCGCCAAGCACCAGCACCGACGCCCCTTTGCGTGCGCCGGTAAGTTTGGGGGGCCCGGCAAATCGCGAATCCGCCGCGTAGCCGAGCGCGGTCATCGCCTGGTACATGGCGACGGTGCCGCCGACCTTGCCGATCTTCGTCAGCAGGTCACGGCGCGTCTGCCCCGAGTTGCTCGTCATGCGCATGCCCCCCAATTCTTCGGATAATCCGCCCCCCGGCGGGCCTGATCAGGGCGCCTTGGCGACCACCGCCTCGATCTCGACGAAAGTCGTTGGCCGGCCGAGCGCGGCGACCTGGACAGTCGAGCGCGCTGGGCGATTGGGCTGATCGGCCGTGCCGAAGAACGTCTTGAACACGTCGTTCATCGCCGCCGAGTCCATGCGACCGCCGGGCGTGGGCGCGACCAGGAAGACGTTCATCTTGACGATGTCGCCCATGCCCAGGCCCATCGCCTCGAGCGACGCCTTCATCTTGGTGAGAATGCTCAGCGTCTGCGCCCGGGTGTCGCCGACTTCTTCGGGTTTGGCCGGATCGAGCGGCGAGCCGGTCGAGCCGGAAAGATAGATGATGCGGCTGCCCGGAGGGATCGAAACCATGCTCGAGATGACTGCAGTGGGGCTCGCGACAGCGCGTTCGATCATCGGTTTGGTGACCGGTGGCTTGGCTTTCTCTTTCGCCTCTGCGGCGGTGGCAAGCAGCGCCAGGGCGGCTCCAAGCATAAGCTTGAATTTCATCGATCCATCTCCTTCGAGGGTCACTTGGAACTGTGAAAAGCAGGGTGGCGGCTCGCTGGCCGCCACCGAACACGTCAGAACTTCAAGGTCACGCGGGCGTAGTAATAGCCGCCGTTGGTGCCATAGGGGCCGAAGCCGTAGGGTGCGTTAATCGTGCCGCCGTTGTTGATGTAAGGTGAAGCGCCGTTCGTAGGCCACTTTGCCGGATCATAGTTGGCGACGAGCGGCGGAATTTCTGGATTCTTGTTGAACAGGTTGTTCGCGCCGATCGCGATATTGGCGAAGTCGGTAAGGTCATAACTGACCTCCAAGTCGACGATCGCTGTCGGCTTCACTTCGGCGTTATAGTAGTACTGGCCGTTCGACAACAGAATTGGAGGCTGCAATTTCGGAATACCGGCCGCCGTGCTGCCGTTGGACGATGTGCCGTTTGGTTGAACATACTGATTCGTCTTGCTGTAATAATTGGCGCGCAGGTTGGCAGCAAACTTGCCGCTGGTGAAAAGCGCACCGAAATTGGCCTTGAAGTCGGGGCTCGCCTTCTCGATGATCTGCTGTGCGGTCGGGCTGAACAGCGTGCCGAGCCTGCTGTTGGTGACCTTCGTGATGTTGTAGTTCGCGCCGATCGAGAAATCGATCTTGCCGAAATCGAGTCTGACCGGATAGCGGGCTGCGAGTTCGAGACCCATGGTGCGGGTATCGATGCCGTTGGTGAAGGTCTGGAGGGAGAGGTCGCCTCGCGCCACGACGGTCGGATCGATCTGCTTGCCGCTCGCGATGATCGCCGCCTGGACGAGGTCATAGGGCGTCATGCCGTTGATAATCGGCGTCTGTACCTTGATCGGAGGGGACGTCAGGCTGACGAACCGCTGACCAGTAATCGTGCCCGACGAAACAATGCGGTCCCGGATTTTCATGTAATAGCCGTCGAGCGTGACCACGAGACGCTGGATCGGGCGAAACACGATGCCGGCCGAGAGGTTGGTCGATTTCTCAGGCTTCAGCGCACCGAAACCCGCGATGAGCGAACCCGGCGAACCCGGGCCAAGCTGCAAGGTCGCGGAGGTCGGGCCGACATTCGTGGCCGAATAGCCCGATTCCTGGAGCGACGGCGCCCGGAAGCCCGTGCTGGCCGTCCCGCGCAGCGCGATCGCCGGCGAGAAGTCGTAACGCATCGTGATCTTGCCGATCTTGGCATCGCCGAAGTCGCTGTAGTGCTCGTAGCGGCCGGCGACCTCGACCGACCACGCCGGTACCGGTTTGAGGGCGACATCGACATAGCCCGCTTTGGCATTGCGCTTGGACGAAGTAGCGTCGCTCAGTGCATAGCCTGGGAACGACTGGCCACCCTCGAAATAGCGCGACATCGCGTCGCCCGCGCCGATCTTGTAGGTTTCCTTGCGATACTCACCACCGAATGCGAAGGTCAGCGGATCGGCGAAGCCGACATTGAATTCCTTGCGCACGTCGAGTTGGGTAACGAACTGGGTGAAATCGAAACTGCCGTCGTAGAAGTCGGTAGGCGACTGACCGGTGTCGACGAAGAGCGACGCGTTGACTGAATGGGTCGTGAAGACTTTCGCCGAGTCTTCCGAATAGCTGGTGGCCAGATCCCAGTTCCAGCCTCCGCCGACTTCGCCTCGCAGACCGGTGGTGAACGAGAATTCGTCCTGCTTCACTTCGATGTGCGGGATAGTGCCGGCCACGGTGGAGGTACCGAAGCATTGGGTGGGATCGTTGGTCTGAGAGACCCACTTGTTCTGGGTCGTGCTGAAGGTGCGGCAGAGGCGCGTGGGATGGCGATACCCCTGCAGGGCGTCGCCATGTCGGTAGGACACGTCACCGAACGAGTAGAGTTCGACGCCGCCGAAATCATAACCGAAATTATAGAAACCCAAGGTCAGCTTCGACGCCGGCTGGCCGCCGTTGACACCGGCCGTGCAGTTGACCGCGTTACACGCGTCCAGCAGCGTCGTGAACGCGGGGAAGTTCGTGACGGTCGTGCCGTTGTAGTTCTTCACCGTCATGATGCCATCGCCGGTCGTGGTAAACCCATTCCGGCGATGGAACAGCGAGATGTCTAGGAAACCGCTGTCGCCTATCCCCATGCCGAAGTTGCCACTGGCGCTGTAGGTCGTGCCTTCGCCGTCGTAGTACTGGCCCGCGTTGAGCTTGATCGTTCCGCCCCGGGTATCGGACTTTAGAATGATGTTGATGACGCCGGCGATCGCGTCGGAACCATATTGCGCCGCCGCCCCGTCCTGCAGCACTTCGATGTGCCCCACGATGTCGGGTGGGATCAGGTCGATGCTGGGCGCGGCGGAGCCGCCAAACGCGCCGTTGATGACCTGAAGGATCGAGTTGCCGTGGCGGCGCTTGCCGTTGACCAGCACCAGCGTGTGGTTGGGGCTGAGGCCGCGCAGGCGGGCGGAGAGCGAGAAGCTCGCCATGTCGGTGCCTTGGGTCTGCGCCTGGAAAGACGGCACCAGCTGGGTCAGCGCCTGGTTGAGGTTGGGCTGGCCGACATGGGTCAGTGCCTGGTCGTCGAGAACCTGGATCGGCGCGGCACTGTTAGCCGCCTTGGTCCCGACGCTACGCGTGCCGGTGACGATGATATCGCCTCCCTGCGCGGGTTCGGCCGCCGGGGCTTCGGCCTGCTGCGTGTCGGCGGGTGTCTCGGCCGGAGGCGTGGTCGCGGGATCCGCCGCATGGGCGGCGGTCAGCGCCGTGGAGGACAGCAAAGCAACACAAGTAAACTTGGCGATTCGTAACATTGGTTTCCCCCAATTATCTTCGCACGCCCCTCCTTCGTTATTTCGCCACAGTCCACGCGATAGATATCTTGTTGACGCGACTCTTTTTTTCTATCGTATATTATCGCGGGTCTACTCCGGAATCCCCGAGCAGCCCACCTTAATGCTGGACGCGAGCTCACCGCATATGTTGCCTTTTGCATATACGCCGATTTGCGTATGAGATTTCGCTGCCCCCCGCCTAGGATAGGGGCTCGGTGAAGCACCGTCGGGAGGGCCAAATGATCGGTCGTCGAGCGATCTTGCGACCACCCGCGGCGCCGGCGAAGTTCGCACAAAAGGACGCGGCTCCGGCCCGCGCGCCTGCACAGAGTTTGTTTTGGAGATGCGCGGTAGGGCGCATGTCCATCCTGTCACATCCTGGAGGGACCGGTTGATGCTTTGGAAGATTCTACCCGTTGCGGCACTGGTGACAGCGCTGATGCCGGCCACGAAAGCCGAGGCGCAAATCACTCGGATCACGAGCAACCCGTCCGCCCTGATCCTCGAGGCGGCGAAGGTAAGCGCGGGAACCGACCTGCTCTTCGTGTCCGGACAGCTTGCTGCGCCGCTCGATCCGAGCAAGCCGGTCGCCGAGGTCAAGAGCCTCGACGAAATGGGAGACAGCAAGACGCAGACGATCAGCGTCCTGGGGAAGATCAAGGCGATTCTTGCGAAGCAAGGCTACGCCATGTCCGACCTGGTCAAACTCACTTTGTTCATCGCCCCCGATCCGCGACTGGGCAAATTGGATTTTGCGGGCGTCAACGAAGGCTTCAAGACCTTCTTCAAGACGGCCGAGAATCCCGAAACGGTCGCGCGTTCCGCGTTCCAGGTCGGCGCGCTGGTGGGGCCCTATTATCTGATTGAGATCGAGGCGATTGCAGCCAAGCAGCCAGTGAAATAGGGAGCCGGCTGGTGCCGCGATCCACGCCGGAACGCGTATTTCAAAACTGGGAGCTTCTCATCGGTCGATGGCGCGTATCGCAAGCGCAGCGGCGGCCGCCCGCGTTTCAACGCCCAGCTTTTCGAATATCCGCTCCAGATGCTTCTGCACGGTGCGCGGGCTGATGCTGAGGACGTCGCTGATATCGATGCTGGATTTTCCGTAGCTCAACCACAGGAGAACTTCGGCCTCGCGGTCGGTGACCTGCAGTCGCTGCTTCAATCGGGCGGCATGTTCATCGGGATTGAGTTCATTGAGGCGCACCAGGACATTATTGTCGCGATGTTGCGCGATCAGGACGAGCTCGAGCGTTCCCAATGGCTGCTCGACGCGCACGGAACCCTCCGGCGCGCCCCGCGCGAGCAGGCGCTGCACGGCGGACTGGAATGGAAGGGGCAGCACTTCCTCCTCCTTGCTCCAGCCGGGCACAACGCGCGCGATCGCCTGCTCGGCCAGCGGCGTGCACCAGAGGAAGCGGCCACGCGTATCGGTTGCCAGCATCAGGCGGCCGGTCGCGTCGAGACTGGCGACGCTCGCGTGCCGGACGCGCCCATGCTCCGCATGCACCCTGACCCTGGCCAGCAATTCCTGGATATTGGCCGGCTTGCGGACATAGTCGACGCCGCCAACCTCAAAGGCTTCGACGACATGTTCGCTTTCGGTCAGACCCGTCATGAAGATGATCGGTATATGCGCGAGTTTCGGATTTTTCTTGATCATGACGGTCGTCTCGAAACCGTCCATCCCCGGCATCACGGCATCCATGACGATGAGATCGGGCACGATATGGGCCAGCAACCGCACGGCTGCCTCGCCCGACGTGGCGATGAGGACCGTGATGCCTGCAGCCTCCAGCGCGTCACGCATCAGACGCAATGAATCATGTTCGTCATCGACAAGCAAAACCGTGTCGGAGTGGCTAGGCAAGCCGTCCATAGCTGATGTCGTCCAATATTCTGGCTAACGCAGAGAGATCGAAATGATCGAGGCAGTCATAGAGGCGCGAGGCAATTGCCTGCGCGTCCGGCACCGCCTCCGCAAGCTTCTTGATTTCCGCTTCGATACCGCGAACATAGCCGATATCGAGCAGTTCGCGCAGGCGCCGGACGTGGTCCTGCGCGCTATCCGGCAATATCACCTGGTGCTTGGCGGTCCTGTCGTCGTTCAACGCACCTTCGCCTGAAACTTCCCAGTTCCAATGAAGCTTCAACTCGCTACCAATCGTATCGACCAGCGCGTCGATGTCGAAGGGCTTCGCAATGAACGGATCGCACGACTGGCCTTCTGACTCGTGCCGGCGACATTCCTGCGTATTGGCGGAGAGCATGACAATCCGGATCGCGCTTCCCCATCGCGATCGCAGTCGCCTCGCCGTCTCCCAGCCCGACAGCCCGGGCATCGAGATGTCCAGAATCACAAGGTCGAAGCGATCCGTTGCACACAGGTCCAGCGCAATTTCGCCGCTCGGAGCAACCGCGACTTCGAACCCGAGCGTTTCGAGAATCTGGCGCATCAGCGCCAGTTGCTGGATGTCGTCGTCGACCACGAGAATCGAACGACGCTCGCCTTCATAGCCGGTCACGCGTCGGATGGGCATCGCTTCGAGCATCCGCCCGGAGACATGGCCGAGCATCATGGTCACGCGAAAGCAGGTGCCGGTACCGAGCGTGCTCTCCATTTCCAGATTGCCGCCCAGTATCTGGACCAGCGCCCTGGTTATCGGCAGGCCGAGACCAAAACCGGACTTCATATTGGCATGGGCATTCGTGCCACGCTCATAGGGTGCGAAGACGGCGTCGCGATCGGCGGGCGCAATTCCCGGGCCCGTGTCGGTGATTTCGAACACGGCAATTTGCGCGGAATAGGAAATGCGCAGGACCACCGAACCGGCGGCGGTGAACTTGACGGCGTTGGACAGCAGGTTGATCAGCACCTGCCGTACCCGCTTTTGGTCCATGCGAACGAATTCGGGGAGCGGGCCCGTTACTTCATATCCGAACTTCAATCCCTTGGCTTCGGCCGCGGGGCGAAACATGCTGGCAATCTGATCGAGAAATGCGACCAGACGAACGGTCTCGCTTTTCACGGTCAAAACGCCGTTTTCCACCAGCGAGATGTCGAGCAACCCTTCGACCAGGCTCGTCAGATGCTCGGTGCTTCTCCGGATGACGCGGGCAGCCTCCTTGGGGCTGACTCCGTCCCCGCGTTCCACCAATTGCGCGTATCCGTAAATCGCATTGAGCGGCGACAGGATTTCGTGACTGACAGTGACCAGATAGCGGCTCTTGGCGGCGTTAGCGGCCTCTGCCGACTCCTTGTCGCGTGTCAACTGGAGGATCGGCGCGACGTCTTCGCTCGCCAATTCGGTCGCCCCATCTCTGCTGCGATCGCGCCCGCCAAACCACAGCGCCGCGGCCGACAGCACGGCAATCACCACCAGGTCGGCGACCGCGGCAACATGCATCGCCGTATCGCCGGCGTCGTAGATTTCGGCACCGATGACCAGCGCCACGGCGGCCGCCGCAAGAACGAAGATCAGCGCGGGCGCGACAAACGGAAACCTTCCTTGCAGCACAAGTCTGCGAGAACCGGCGCCGACCTGCGCTCGTGGCACGAACTCGGCGCGGCGGAAAGGCACACTCATTTGGCGCGCGCCGCGAACGACCGCGCGAGCACGCAGCATTTGACCCATGGATCCTCACGCGAAGCGCGGGACCCATCCACGTCGCGATGCGTCATCGTCTTGCTCTTGCCCCCAGAAGCGCCCGACTCGTCGTCGTTCGCCGCCGAGTTGATTTTGCGTTGCAGCGAATCGAAACGCAAGGCCCGGATTCTTACCGGTGCGACGAACTGGCACATTCGACGGTTGGAACCGAATCTGCTTCGAAAAGCCTCTCCGTGCAAGCCCGCCGCGAGCCTAAGTAAACGAACAGTCTCATGATATATCAATATTTTATCGCAACGATAGGCAGCGAACCATCCCCTGGTCGAATCTGGGCGGCTAGATCTTGACTTTGCTAACATTCGTGATTTTTCGGGTCAAAATGGTACCATTTGAAACGGGATTTCGAGCCCCCGCCACCACCGTGCTCCGCGTGCCGCTGAAATGCCACGATTGTGCTGCGCAGCAACGATAATATGCCCATTTTTCAAATCCTGGCCCGACCTGGCGCCGACGGCGCGGGCTTTGGCAGAACGCGCATGAGCGCGCCAAACAGATCGGAACTGCCGGAATACGCCAAACGGCGTATCGACGCATCTCTTCCGGCGCCCCCCAATGGGCCCATCCTTCCCCAGCATGCACCCATCGGGATGGGCGGTGCGTGCCGCCTGGGGAAGTCGTCGAAACTGGGGGCATCGCGCATGCAATACAGGTCATGACCGAGAATATCGTTCCGCCGATCAGTAAGCGCGAACTGCTAGCGCTGATCGGGCGCACGGCGGGCGCTTCGGCCATGTACATGGCGATGTCGAGCTTCGGACAGGCGCAGGCCTCGAACTTCAAGGCGCCGATAAAGCTGGACGGCGACCCGAAGGGTACCTCGGTCCTGATCCTCGGCGCCGGTGTCGCCGGCGCGACCTCCGCGCTGGAACTCAGCCGCGCAGGATATAAGGTCCAGGTGCTCGAATATAACGACCATGTCGGCGGCCGGTCGTGGACGCTGAAGGGTGGCGACACCTTTACCGAACTCGGCGGCGCGACGCAGCACTGCCAATTCGCCCCGGGCAACTACATCAATCCCGGGCCGTGGCGCATCCCCTGGCACCATCACGGCTTGATCCACTATTGCCATGAACTCGGCGTTGCGCTCGAGCCGTTCATGCAAGTCAATTACAACGCCTATGTCCATGACACCAAGAAGTTCGGCGGCAAGCCGCAGCGCTATCGCCATATCCAGGCCGACTATTACGGCCATGTCGGCGAATTGCTGGCCAAGGCGGTAAACAAGGGTGCGCTCACCGATACCCTGACCAAGGAAGACGGCGAGATCCTGCTCGAATCACTCAGGAGCTGGGGCGCGCTCGACAAGAACTTCCGCTATGTGAAGGGTCGCGAGTCGAGCGGCCGTCGCGGTTGGGACAAGGAACCCGGCGGCGGCCTGAGTGCGGTGCCGATTCCGTCCGAACCGATGTCGGTCGAGACGGTGCTCCAGTCGGGCATGTGGCGCACCATCGGCGGCAATCTCAGCTGGGATCACGAATTCACCATCTTCCAGCCGGTCGGCGGCATGATCAATGTCGGCAAGGGCTTCGAGCGGGCGATCGGCCACCTCGTGCGGCTGAACAGCAAGGTGACCGCCATCCGGCAGGGCGACAAGGGCGTGACGGTCGACTATGTGGACACCAAGACCGGTGCGAAAATGACGGCGAGCGCCGACTATTGCATCTGCACCATCCCGCTGCCGATCCTTGCGCAAATCGAGATGAACGTGGGCGCCGAACTCGCCGCGGCGATTCGCGCGGTACCCTATTCGACGAGCGTCAAGGTCGGGCTCGAATTCAAGCGGCGGTTCTGGGAACAGGACGAGCAAATCTATGGCGGCATCACGTCCACGGATCTGCCGATCGGTTCGATCAGCTATCCGAGCAGCAATTATGGCGCCACGGGGCCCGGCGTGCTGCTGGGCGCCTATTCCGGCGGCGCCGCCGGCTATGAGCTTACCGCGCTTCCACCCGATCAGCGCGTGGCGAAGGCACTCGAATGGGGCTCGCAGATCCATCCGCAATATAAGGAAGAATTCATGAACGGTGTCGCGGTCGGCTGGCACCGCGTACCATGGGTGCTCGGCTGTTTCGGCACCTGGACGGAGGAATCCCGGGCACAGCATTACACGAACCTGTGCAAGATGGACGGGCGGATCATGCTCGCCGGCGAACACGCGTCCTATTACGGCGGCTGGCAGGAAGGTGGCATCACCTCTGCGATCGACGCGATCGGACGCCTCCATCAACATGTTCTGGCGAGCTAAGGCGATGAAAATCCGGACCTTCACCTGCATGGCGGCCACCGCCTTCGCGCTGGCTGCGGCGACAGCCGCAGCCGCCCAGTCCTCCCCGCCCCCGCCGTCCACCGCCGACGCGGACGGTGCCTTTGCCGGGCGGGGTCAGTTCGGCGAGACAACCGGCGAGAAGATCTTTTCGCGCGTGTGCGCTGCCTGTCACATGCCCGACGCGAAGGGCGCTGTGGGCGCGGGCGCCTACCCGGCGCTGGCCGCCAACAAGAAGCTCGCGGTGAGCGGCTACCCCGCTTATGTCGTCGTGCACGGGCTCAACGGCATGCCGCCGATCGGCAGCATGATGAGCGATCAGCAGGTTGCCGATGTCGTGAACTATGTCCGAACCCATTTCGGCAACAAATACAAAGACGTCGTGGCCGCATCTGACATCAAGGCTCTGCGCTGAGTAGCCGGGCCTTGACCTGAACGGACCGGGGTTGCGCGACGGCTTAGCCGGCCTGGCGCGCGAGCAACGTGTGAATCTGGGCGATCGCTCCGGCGCCCTCGCCCACCGCGGCGGCGACGCGCTTTGTGGAGCCGGCGCGGACGTCGCCGACCGCGAAGATCCCCGGCTGGCTGGTCTCCAGCGGCAGGCGCTTGCCCTCGCCCGCGGCGTCGCCCGTCAGCACGAAACCCTTGTCGTCGACCGCGACGCAACCATTGGTCCAGCCGGCGTTGGGATCGGCGCCGATGAACAGGAACAGATGGCCGATCGCGAGCTGCTTGGTGTCGCCCGACTTTCGATCGCGTAGCGTCACTCCGGCGATATTCGTCGCCCGACTGCCTTCGATCGCGACGACTTCGCAGGGCAGATGGATCTCGACATTGCCAAGTGCCGAGATGCGATCGATCAGGTAACGCGACATGGTTTCGGCAAGCGGGCGCCGCACGATCAGATGCAGCTTTTCGACCTGTGGCGCGAGAAACACCACGGCCTGGCCGGCGGAATTACCGCCGCCCACCAGCGCCACCTGCTGGCCCGCGCACAGTTTCGCCTCGATCGGCGACGCCCAGTAGGACACGCCGGCGCCTTCGAGCTCGCCGAGGTTGTCGACATCGGGTCGGCGATAGCGAGCCCCCGAGGCAATAACCGCCGAGCGGGCGCGGACGCTGGCGCCGTTGCTGAGCGTCAGCACGAACCCCTCCCCGCCATGGCGCGCGTTGCAGTCGAGCCGCTCGACCGTCAGCGGGATGGCCAGCTCGGCGCCGAACTTGGTCGCCTGGGTGAAGGCACGGCCGGCGAGCGCCTGGCCCGAAATGCCCGTCGGAAAGCCCAGATAATTCTCGATCCGCGCCGAGGCCCCGGCCTGCCCACCGAACGCGCGGGTATCGAGCACCAGCACCGAGAGGCCCTCGGAAGCGCCATAGACCGCAGTGGCAAGCCCGGCAGGCCCGGCGCCAATCACTGCGACATCGTACATCTTGTCGGGATCGAGATCGGGCGTGATACCCAGGCAGGAGGCAGCTTCAGCGTCGCTCGGCCGCTTGAGCACGGTACCGTTGGGGCAGATCATCAGCGGCAAGTCTGCGTAACGGACCCCCAGACGATCGACCAGCTCACGTCCCTCGGCGTCGCACGCGGCGACCA
>Ga0207711_10002343_pt1 | contig 16968 bp, 18 predicted proteins | sample KBSS34metaG_FD_184401 | JGI IMG/M metagenome (GOLD analysis project Ga0207711, IMG submission 184401) | Switchgrass rhizosphere microbial communities from Kellogg Biological Station, Michigan, USA - KBS S3-4 metaG (SPAdes) (version 2) | ecosystem: Host-associated > Plants > Roots > Rhizosphere...
CGATGCGTCCGGCAATCAGATCACGACCAACCAGACAGCTTCGCGGTTGAGCTCGAACTCGTCGCGTTTCGGCCTTCGGGGAACCGAGTCGCTGGGCGGTGGGCTGAGCGCCATTTTCCAGATCGAATCAAGCATCAACGGCGACACGAACGCGGGCAATCTGGGCGGCCGCGAGACGTTCGTCGGGTTCCAGGGCAGCTGGGGCACGTTTAAGATGGGCCACTTTCTGATGCCGCTGGACGACATGCACCCGATCTTCGGTAACGTTCCGACCTACACGACGTCGATCCTGTCGACGGCCACGTTGTGGGCGCAGGGCACGTTGGCCAAGTCCGACGGCGGCTTCGATGCCCGTCTCGGCAATTCGCTGCGTTACGACTCGCCGTCCTTCGGCGGCTTCACCTTCAGCGGCCAGGTCGCGCAGCGGGACGGCTCGGGTACGACGGGCGCGAACACGGGTGACCATCCGTCCGAACTGCGCCACGCGGTCGTGTATGGCGCCAACGGTATGTACAACAACGGCCCGGCCCAGTTCGGCATCGGCTACGAGCTGAACAAGGGCGTCCGCGGGCAGAACCTTGATGACTACGATATAACGGTTACCGGCGGTTGGAACTTCGGTTTCGTGCGAGTCGCGGCGCTGTACGAGCGGCTCAAGTATGACGTCCTCCTCGGCGGCGACCTGAAGCGCGACCTGTGGGGCGTCAGCGGCACGATCCCGATGGGCCCCGGCACGTGGTACGTGTCGTGGCAGCGCGCGAACGACGGCAAGGGGAGTGCGGAGGATGGTTCACGCGTCGGCGGACTGGCTAAGGGCTCGGACACGGCCTCGGACCAGTATGAAGTCAGCTACACGTATCCGTTCAGCAAGCGCACGCAGGTGTACAGCGGCTATGTGTACATAAACAACCACAGCAACGCGTCGTACACGTTCAACATCAACCCGTACCCGATCGCCATCGGCGGCAAGCCCCAAGGCCTCGTGTTCGGCATGATCCACTTCTTCTAAAAACCCTCGCAACGGCACGTCGGGACTGTCGATGAGCACAAAGCGGGCGCCTTCGGGCGCCCGTTGTGCTTTAGCGCTACGATGCGAGCAGTTGCATCGATTGCCGTCGATCTCGAGTCTTGTCCGCCGGGGATTTCGAATAAAGGAGGAATCGTGATGACTCCGGATTCTCTGATCATCGGCTTCGATCGCGCGCTGCGTACGCTGACGGGGACGGTGACGCCCGCGCGCGCTGTGCCCGGACGAGAGTTGCCCGAGCCCGCGCTCGAACCGTTCGAGCGCCGCGACGCCGCGGGCCTCATGCGTGTCAATCACACCGGCGAAGTGTGCGCGCAGGCGCTCTACGCGGCGCAATCCCTCGTCGCCCGCGATACCGACGTGCGGGAGCGTTACGCGCAGGCGGCGCGCGAGGAAGAAGACCACCTGGCATGGACGCAGGCGCGGCTCGCCGAGCTGAACGCGCGGCCGTCGCTTTTGAACCCACTTTGGTACGCCGGCTCCTTCGCGATCGGCCTTGCCGCCGGACTGGCCGGCGACCGGACGAACCTCGGTTTTGTCGTCGAGACGGAACGCCAGGTTGAAGAGCACCTGACGGCGCACATCGAGCGGCTGCCGGCGAGCGACACGAAGAGCCGGGCGATCGTCTCGCAGATGCGCGACGACGAAGCACGTCATGGCGCCATGGCGCTCGAAGCGGGAGGACTGCCGCTCCCCTTTCCGGTTCGCCGAGCGATGCGCGCGGCGGCCGACGTCATGCGGGCCGTCGCTTACCGCGTCTAGGGCGCGCCGAGTTCCGCCCACGCTTGTCGCGCGCGGGCCGGCCGGCGTTCTGGCCACTCTCGCCGCGCGTCGGCCGGCCCGTCTTCTCCGCACTCTCGCCGCGCGTCGGCCGGCCCGCGTTCTGCGCACTCCCGCCATGAAGACCGCGTCTCCACCGGCGCAGCGCGGCCAGGCGCGCCTCGCGCAGCGCCGCACGAATCCGCTCTCCCTGCTGTCCCGTCACGGGCGCTGAACCGGACGCCGCGCGCGCGATCGTTTCCGCATCCACACTTCGGACGACCGCCACCGCGTCGCGAACGATGCGGGCCTCGGCGCCATCCCGCTTGGCTGCGCCCTGGGTCGCCGCGATGTGCGCGGCCGTCGAAGCGAGGAGTGTGTCGAGGCGATCAGGACGTCGAAGCGCGTCGACGTCGGTGATCAGCGCAAGGAGTTCCGAGGGAGCGAGCGTCTGCGCGACGGCGACCTTGCGATGCCACCGCGCGGCGAGCCGCGCGGCATCGCGGCACTCGAGCGGCACGCGCAATCGCTTCGACACGGCTTCCGCACGCGTCACGCCCGAACGTGTCGACACCGCTACCGTGTCCGGGACACCGCGCGAGCGGTTTGTCGCTTCTTTCGAGGATGGACGCCGCGCGTTCGCCGACGCCGGGCGTCGATTCGCGGCGCGCGCATCGACGAGGTCGAGCTCCTGAGTCAGCGCCGCGTAGCGGACGGGCAGGTCGCGCTTCTGCTGCGCGGACCAGTCGAGCGCCCGCTCCGTCAATGCGCCCGCGTCGTCCCCATTCAAGCGCACGCGATACTGCGCATCGACCTCCGGCATCAACGCCGCAAGCGCGTTGCATGCGCGAAGCGCGCGCAGCATCCTCGAGGGGTGCGCTTCGCTGAGGCCTCGCGCGAGCTCGGTCCACACGCGTTCCGACGCAATCGTTGCGAGCTCGCCGCTTGCGACGATCGCGCGCATCAGGTCGAGCGTCTGGTCGGCGATGCGGAAATCGAAGCGCGCCGCGAACCGCGCGACACGCAGCACGCGCAGCGGATCTTCGGCGAACGCTTCGGAGACGTGACGCAGGATGCCGGCGCGCAAATCGCGCGAGCCCCCATACGGGTCGATCAGCGTGCCGTGTTCGTCGCGCGCCATCGCGTTGATTGTCAGATCGCGTCGGCGCAGGTCGTCTTCGAGTGTCACTTCGGGCGTCGCGAAGAACTCGAATCCGCGATAGCCCTGCCCGTGCTTGCGCTCCGTCCGGGCGAGCGCGTACTCGTCGCGCGTTTCCGGATGCAGGAATACCGGAAAGTCGCGGCCCACCGGCGTGTATCCCGATGCGACCATCATCTCGGGGTTGGCGCCGACGACGACCCAATCGCAGTCGCCTGCGGGCAAGCCGAGCAGTTCGTCGCGAACGGCGCCGCCGACGCGATAGACGCGCACCGGCTGCGGCAATCGCCGCGTCATCGCCCGCCGTGAGCGCGGAAGAAGTCGAAGCGACTGTGTCGCGCGCTCGGCGCGAGATACTCGGGAGCGATCGCTTCGAGCGCAGAGGGCCTGATGGCGAAGCGCCGGGGAAAGCCGGCGTCGCACACGTTGTCGACCTGCATCGATGCGAGGTTGTCGCGCGTCAGCAGCGACCCCGGCAGCCGCTCCATCACGCTCGCCTGCAGCGCAGCGAGTGCGGGAGGAAGCGGAAGCACCGGCCGCGGATGACCGCTCGTTTCGGCGACGAATCGAACGAGCTGCTCCAGCGTGTAGACGTTCGGACCGCACAGGTCGTAGCGTTCGCCGATCGTCTCGTTGTCTTCCAGCGCGCGGACGAAGCACGTTGCGACGTCGGCGACATACACCGGCTGGAAGCGCGCGTTCGCTCCCGCGAGCGGGATGACCGGGAACATCCGGACGAGCTTGGCGAACAGGTTGAGGAACGTGTCCTCGCGACCGAAGATCACCGACGGACGGAAGATCGTCGCAGCAAGACCGGACGACGCCACGACTGCCTCGCCCTCGGCCTTCGAGCGCAAGTACGCGCTGGGCGCGGACGCGCCGGCACGCAACGCGCTCATGTGCAGGATGCGCGGCACACCGGCTACGCGGCACGCGGCGATCAGGTGCTTCGGCAACTCGACGTGCGCGCGCGCAAACGTCTCGCGTCCGCGCTCGTGCAGCACACCGACAAGGTTGACTGCCACGGTCATCCCGCGGGCGAATCGCGCAACCGTGTTCGGATCGTAGGGGTCGCCCTCGAACACCTGCACCGTGGGAAGCGGCCACAGGTGGCGGGCGCTCGCCCGCCTGCGCGTGAGAACCGCGACGAAGTGGCCGGCCGCGGACAGTTGCGGCACGACGTAGCGGCCGACGAAGCCGCTGCCGCCGAGCACGAGGACGCGCGCGCGCGGCGCCGTCACGGCCGCCTCACTGATCGCCGCTCGTGGCGACGAAATCGGCGCCCCGCGGCGTCACCACGCCGAGCCGCTGGGTCAGCGCGACGTAAGGACGGCCGAGCGCATGCGTGTAGACCATCGTGTTGGCGAGGACGCGCTTCACGTAATCGCGCGTCTCGTTGAACGGGATCGTTTCCACCCAGATCGCGCCTTCGAGCGAACCGGTCGCCGGACGCCAGGCTTGCGCGCGGGACGGTCCCGCATTGTAGGCGGCGGCCGCGAGCGCCGGCAGTCGGCCGAGCCGCTCCTGCCAATACTTGAAGTAGAACGCGCCGAACTGCGTGTTGAGATCGACGTTTGCGATGCGCGCCGGCGAGTAGTCGCGCACGGCGAGCTGCTTCGCCACCCAGCGCGCGGTGCCGGGCATCAGCTGCATCAGTCCGATTGCGCCAGCCGACGACACGATATCGGCGACGAAGCGCGATTCCTGGCGTGCGATGCCGTAGAGGATCTCCTCGTCGATGCCCTGGTCCTGCGACGCCGTCGTGAATTGGGTGCGGAATGGCGTGAGGTAGCGCAGCGAGAAATCGTGGCGCGTCGTCGTGCGTTCCGCGGTGTTGATCGCACGGTCGTAAAGCCCGCCGCGGCGCGCGTACTCCGCCGCGAGCAGCAAACCATCGTCGTCGAAGCCGCGGATCGCAAAGTTCCACTCGCGGACCGATTCCCCGCGCGCGTCGAGCTCCGCGAGCTTGAGGGCGCGCTTCACTTCGGGCCGTGCACCGAACGCCGCGAGCGCCAGTTCATCGGCCACGACCGGATTGCTCGGCACGTTGGTCAGCGCCGGTCCGCCGAGTGCGTCGGCAGCGAGCAAGCCGTAATAGCCGACGCTCGAAGCGAGACTCGTGTAGATCGCGCGCGCCTCGTCGGTGGCGCCGAGCGCTGCGAGCGCGCGCGCGCGCCAATACTGCCATCCCGGTTCCTGCTGCTCGTCCAGCGGCAACGCGTCGATCGCGGCCTTGACGTCACCCCACGCGCCCGCGCGCAATGCCGCGCGCACGCGCCATGTGCGCTGCTCGGACGTCAATGCCACGTCGCCGCCTTCCCGATACCACTCGTTCGCCGACGGATGCAGCTGCCGCGCGGCGTAGTAGGCGACCCGCGCATGACCGTAGTTGCGATCGGCTTCCGGCAAATGCGTGCGCCATTTGAGCCACGCGTCGTGTGCCTCGGCCGCGTCCTTTCGTGCGGCGCGATCGAGCGCGTACAGCGCGAGCTCGCGGCCGGCCGTCGTCTTCCACGCGAACTGGCCCTTCGACACGGCGCGCAGGGGATCGCGATCGATCGCCACGAGCTCACGCTCGCTGATGCGATCCTGCGGCGGCATGTCCGCGGCGATCGCGTGCGCAAGACGGGTATTTCCAGCGGCGGTCGCTAGCCGGAAGCGCTCCCGCCGATCCGCCGCCGAGAGCTCGCCGCGCGCAATCAGCGCGGCGAAAAGCGGCTCGCACGCGTCGGGAGTGGATGACCCGGTGAACCACAGCGGCCGCGCGCCGGCGAGCGCCCCGACGCCGGCGAGCGCCCCGACGCCGGCGAGCGCCCCGACGCCGTCGCGCTGGTAGCGATATTGCACGCCGTAGCACGCGAGCTCGGTGTCCTCCGTCGCGGACTGCCTGTATTCAATCGCGAAGCGGTCCCAGTCTCCCCGCTTGCCGAGCGTCTTCAGCCACTCGCCGCGAAGCCGCTCGGCAAGCGGGCCGTCGGGGTAGCTTGCGATGAACGTCTGGACCATTTCAGGCGACGCGTCATCGAGACGGGACTTGAGCTGCCAGTACCGCACGTAGCGCTCGAGCAAATGCCCGGACAGCGCAGGCACGAGCGCATCCAGCCGACGCCAGTCCCCGCGTTCGTAGGCCGCCTTGGCCGCCACGAAATCGGCGTCGGACTGGGCAAGCGCGGGCGGAACGATACACAGCGTCGCCATAGCCAGGACCACGGACGCGAGCGCGTTCATCGAAAGACGTTGCATGCGTTTCATCGCAGTGATTGTCGCTTATCCCTCGTTCCCGGTTCAACGTTAAACGCACATGCACGACGAGCGGACTCTGTCGCCGTCGAACGGCGCAACACAGGTACCGCTTCCAGTCAGTGCACGGCCCGGCCGAACCGACCCGTTCCGCATGGGGCTGCTAGAATCGCGCACCTCTGATGCACGGCCGGGAGCATCGCATGGCACAGCGCAAAGCGGCGCCGCAGATCGGCCTCGTCATGGGCAGCGACAGCGACTGGGATGTGATGAAGCAGGCCGCCCTGCAACTCGACGCGTTCGGCGTTGCGTATGAATCACGCGTGCTCTCGGCGCACCGCATGCCGGACGAAATGTTCGAGTATGCGGAGGATGCCGGGCCGCGCGGACTGCGCGCAATCATCGCGGGTGCGGGCGGCGCGGCACATCTACCCGGCATGCTCGCGTCGAAGACGACGGTCCCCGTGCTCGGCGTTCCCGTTCCGTCGCGCTATCTGCGCGGTGCGGACTCGCTGTTGTCGATCGTGCAGATGCCGACCGGCGTTCCCGTCGCCTGCTTTGCGATCGGCGAGGCAGGCGCGGCGAACGCGGCGCTCTTCGCGATCGCGATGTTCGCGGCAACCGACCCTTCGATCGCGCGGAAACTCGCGGCGTTCCGGCAGAAGCAGACGACGGATGCACGGGCCAGGCAGCTTCCCCCCGCGTGATGACCGGCACCCACGCGTTCGCACACCGGCGTTGAACGCAGCAAGTTCGTCACCCGAGCGGGCAACACCGATTGCCCCGGGGTCCTGGTTCGGACTCCTGGGTGGCGGCCAGCTCGGCCGCATGTTCTGCATGGCCGCGCAGAGCCTCGGATATCGCGTCGCCGTACTCGACCCGGGCAAGGACAGCCCGGCGGGCACCGTGGCGGATCGGCACATCGAAGCCGACTATCTCGACCCCGAGGCGCTCGCGACGCTGCGCGAATCCTGCGCAGCGGCCACCACCGAATTCGAGAACGTTCCAGCCGCGGCGCTCGAATTCCTCGCCCGCGAGCGCCGGGTGACGCCGGGAGCCGCGAGCGTCGCGATCGCGCAGGACCGGATCAGTGAAAAGACGTTCCTGGCCGGCAACGGCTTCGCCGTCGCGCCATTCGCGGTCCTTCGCACGCGTGCCGATGCGGCGTCGGTGGACGAGGCGCTCCTGCCTGGCATCGTGAAGAGCGCGCGCTTCGGCTACGACGGCAAGGGCCAGGTTCGCGTGCGAACGCGCGACGATGTCATCGCGGCATTCGACGCGGTGTCGCAGAGTCCCGCGATCCTCGAGCGGATGATCGACCTCGAGCGCGAGATCTCCGTAATCGTCGCGCGCCACGACGGCGGCAACGTCTCCTGCTGGCCGGTCGCGGAGAACCAGCACCGCGACGGCATCCTGGACGTGTCGATCGTCCCCGCGCGCGTCGCCGCGCATGTCGCCGCCGACGCTGCGCGCATCGCCACGTCGATTGCAGCGACGCTCGACTACCGGGGCGTGCTGTGCGTCGAGCTCTTCGTCGCGCCGGGCGAGGTGCTGCTCGTGAACGAGATCGCGCCACGTCCGCACAACAGCGGTCACTACACGATCGACGCGTGCGCGACGTCGCAATTCGAGCAGCAGGCGCGCGTCCTCGCCGCGCTGCCCATGGGCGATACGACGCAGCACACGCCAGCCGTCATGGTGAACCTGCTGGGCGACATCTGGTTCGAACGTGAAGACGCGCCGCCACGGGAGCCCGACTGGACGCGCGTGCTCGCGCGCGGCCTCGCGAAGCTTCACCTGTACGGGAAGCGTGAGCCGCGGCCCGGGCGCAAAATGGGCCACGTCACATGCCTCGGCGCCACGCTCGCTGACGCGCTGGCGACGGCGGCGGCGATCAAGCGCGACCTCGGCATCCCCCAATGATCGACGCGCCGCTCGCCGGCGTCACCGTCCTCGATCTCACCCGCCTGCTGCCGGGGCCGATGTGCACGCTGTATCTGGCCGATCTCGGCGCGGACGTCATCAAGGTCGAGGACACCGGCGCGGGTGACTATGCGCGGGGTCTGCGCCTCTCCGCGGGAGCGGGCAACACGCGGGCGACCGCCTGGTATCAGGCGCTCAACCGCAACAAGCGCTCGATTGCAGTCGATCTCAAGCGCCCGTCGGGACTCACAGCGTTCATGTCGGTCGCGCGGAACGCGCATGTCGTCATCGAAGGATTTCGGCCGGGCGTCGTGGGATCGCTTGGCGTCGACTACGAGGCCGTCCGAAAGATCAATCCGCGTATCGTTTATTGCGGGTTGTCGGGTTATGGGCAAACCGGGCCGCGGTCGCTCGCACCCGGCCATGACATCAATTACCTGGGCTATGCCGGTGCGCTCGCCTACAGCGGCGAACGCCGCGGCGCGCCTGCAGTTTGCAACCTGCAGATCGCCGATCTGCTCGGGGGTGCGGCCAGCGCCGCCATCGCAATTCTCGCGGCGCTGTTCGGCGCAGAGCGCAGCGGACGCGGTCGATATATCGACGTCGCGATGGCCGACGGGGTGCTCGCGCACGAGATATTCCTGCTCGGTGCGCTGGAGGATCATGGCGCCGTCGCGCCGCGTGGCGAGGACCTGCTGACCGGCGGCGTGCCCTGTTATGGTGTCTACGCGACGAGCGATGGGCGCTGGCTCGCAGTCGGCGCCCTCGAACCGAAGTTCTGGCGGACGCTGTGCGAGACGCTCGGGCGCGAAGACCTCGTGCCGCTCCAGTTCACGACCGGCGCGGAAGGCGACGCCGCGCGCGCGGCGCTTGCCGAAGTCTTCGCAGGGGCGACGCTCGCACACTGGCGGGCCCGACTCGAACGAATCGAGTGTTGCGTCACGCCCATCCTGACGTTCGAAGAGGCGTTGGCCGATGCCCAGTTCGTGTCCCGCGCGATGTGCGTGGCGAGGCCCGACGGCTCGCGCCAGCTCGCGCCGCCGTTCAAGCTCACACCGCCCGCGTTCGACATCGTGCGTGACGCTCCCGGTCAAGGGGAGCACACCGACGACGTGCTGCGTGACGCAGGCTACAGCACCGACGCAATCGAAGCGCTGGTCCGCGAGGGCGCGGTCAAGCGCGCTTCGTAGGCCCGCGCACGCTTTCGCGCACGGCGGCCGTGGGCAACCCGGCCACGCGAGCGTACTCGGGGTCCGTGAAGCGGGCGCCGTTACGCATGTACTCCAGGGCCATTTCCGTGGCATCCACGCCCCAGAAGAGCTCGCTGCCGACGGCAATCGTCGGAACGCCGAACACGCCGCGGGCAATCGCCGCGTCCGTTTCGCGACGGAGCCCGCCTTTCACTTCGGGGTCTGCTATGCGGGCCTGCGCATCGTCGATCCCGAGCTGATGGAGGAGCTCCGCCCACTCGAGCGGCAGGTCCGGGAGCCGACCGTCGCGCCACACGAAACGAAAGATCCGCGTGATCGCATCCAGCCGGCATTCGCATGCGAGCGCGAGCCGCAGCAATGGAATGGGATTGAATGGGTGGGCGTGCGGAAACTTGAGCGGAATGCCGAGCGCCTTGGCCTGCCAGACGACGAAACGGTATGTGAATACGCGCTTCGGACCGATCTCGGCGGGTCCCTTCTGCCCGTTGGCGTCCAGAACCGCGGCGAACACGATCGGCCGCGGCCGCATCGACGCCGCGTATGGCTGGAGCTTCTCGCACTGCAGATACGAGAATGGAGAAACGAAATCGAAGTACCAGTCGGCGATCATCCGATCAGGGCTCGTTCGCCCGACGCGCGGCGATCGCGCTCCACACGTTCCGGCGCGCGGCGTCGTCGAGCGTGCTCCACGCGGCGATCTCCTCGAGCGTGCGCGCGCAGCCGACGCAGAGGCCCGTCACCGGATCGATCCGACAGACGCTGATGCACGGTGAAGCAACGCCGGCGCCGTCGGCCGGCATCGTCTGCGGCGGTCCCGCCATCGCGTCATCGTCCTGCGTTGGCGGAGTTCGAGTCGTAGCGAAACCACGCGACGAGTTGCGTCACGATGCGCCGGGCCGCGCGGTACGCCTTCGGCAGCAGCCAGATCATCACGGCGATAAGCGCGAGCACGACGACACCCGCAGCAAGCGGGTGTGCGATCGCAAGCCACAGCAATCCGCCCACGGCGACGTCCTCGGTGAGCGACGCCGCCCAGTTCGAGAAAGGCTCGGGCGACGTGTTGATGACGGCGCGACTGCTCGCCTTGGTGAAATGGCTCCCGGCGGCGAGCGTGCCGCCGAGAATTGCCGCCGCAAGCGTCATTGCGCTCGATGAATCCCCGAACACGCCCGCGGCAAGCGCGGCGCCGGCGGGAATGCGGATCAGCGTGTGCACGACATCCCACAACGAATCGACGCCCGGGACCTTGTCCGCGAAGAACTCGACGAAGCACATGAATCCGGATGCCGCGAGCACGAGTGGATGTGCGAGTGCCGCGAGGCCGGCCGGCAAGTCGATGAAGCCGAGGTATCCCGCAGCGCCGACGATGAAGAGCACCGCGTAGAGCCGCAATCCGCTTGCGATGCCAAGCGCCGCGGCAAGGGCGATCAACTGCCAGGTATCGAAATGCGCGAGAGCGTCCATGGATGCCTCGGAAGCTACCTCAAGATGGGCTGCACGGATTCTGGGATAAGTTCAAGGCCGGATCAATCGCGTGCAAGGGCGGCGAGGCGTGCCGCGAGCACGATGAACAGCGCGCCCGCTGCTCGCTGCATCCACACAAGCCCCCGACCGCCTCCTCGCAGCCGAGTTCCGGCGCGGCTCGCGAGCCACGCGACAGCGAGATTGACGAACAGGCTGTTGAAATTGAACAACGCCCCGAGCAGCAGGAATGCGAACGCCTTCGCCGGCGCGTCGGCGGCGATGAATTGCGGAACGAATGCGAGGAAGAACAGCGCGACCTTCGGGTTGAAGACGTTGATCATCAGCGCCTCGCGAAAGATGCGAGGCGCGCGAGCCGAAGCGAACCCGGTCGTGCGCGGGCGAATGCCCGGCTGCCGCGCCGACGAGCCTGAGTCGGGACGCGCGAGCTGCCGCGATCCGCGGGACAGGATCAGCCGCACGCCCGCATAAAGCAGATAGAGCGCGCCGCACCACTTGACGATCTCGAACGCCGTCGCGGACGTCGAAAGCAGTGCGGACAGGCCGAGCGCCGCCGCGAACGTATGCACGAAGCAGCCGGCGATGATGCCGAACACGGCCGCAGCTCCGTCGTGGAATCCGCCCGCCGCACTGCGGGCGGCGATGTACGCCATGTCGGGACCCGGCGTCAGGTTGAGCAGCAGGCCGGCAACGATGAAGAGCGCGACGTCGTGCACGCCGCTCATGGGACGTGCGAACGCGGATGACCGGGCATCAATTCGTACGGATGCTTCCACCCGGGTTCGTCCCGGAGGCGCGCGATCCAGTCGCGAAGATGCGGATAGCGGTCCCAATCGACGCCGATCTCCTCGGGCCAGAACACGTACCCGCAAAGCGAAAGGTCGGCGATGGTGAGCCGGTCCGCGGCGACGTAGCGTCGCCCTTGCAAATGCGCGTCGAGGATGCCCCAGGCGGTTCGTGCGCGTTTGCCGAACTCGGCGATCACCGCGGCATCGGCATCCGCGGCGAACGTGCGGAGATAGCGGTACGTCGCCGTGTAGCTGGTGAACTTGTGGTTATCGAAGAGGAGCCACCGCAGTATCTCGCGCCGCTCGTCCTCGTCCGCCGGACCGAACTTGCCGAGCCGCGTCGCCAGATAATCGAGGATCACGCCCGACTGCGACAGGCGCAGCCCGCGGTGCTCGAGCACCGGAACTTCGCCCATCACGTTGATCGCGCGATAGCGCGGCGTCTGCGTCTCTCCGCCGAAGTAATCGACGTGGCGCGGTGCCCAGTCCGCGCCGGCCAGCTCCAGCATGAGCGCGGCCTTGTACGCGTTGCCGGACTGCGCGAAACAGTGAAGAACGTACTCGGCCATGCGTGAGGTCTTCGTTACGCCGACTAGAACCCGCCGGTGGCGAGCCAGCGATCGATCTGTTCGAATCGATCGAAACCCCAGAACGGTTCGTCGTCGACGAACACGAACGGTGATCCGAAGACTCCCGCCGCAATCGCGGCGTCCACGTGCTGCCGAAGCTGGTCCTTGATGGCCGGATCGTCGATGGCCGCACGCGCGCGCTCCCGATCGACGCCCGCTGAACCGGCAACGTCGGCGGCGACGTCGGGGTTCGAGATGTCGCGATCGTCGACGAAGTAGGCGCGGTAGAGCGCCTTGATGAGCGCGGCGCTCGCGTCGGCCTTCGTCGCCTTGCACCAGATGACGATGCGGGCGGGCGCCTGCGTCGCGATCGGAAATCGCGTGGGCATGTTGAATGGAATGCCGTGATAGCGCGCACTGCGCGGAAGATCGCGCCGCGTGTAATCGCCCTTCAGCGGAATGGAGGTGAGAGGCTGGGTCCCCGCTACCTTGAATGCGGCGCCGAGCAGCATCGGTTTCCAATCGACGTCGCGACCGTGTCGCGCCGCGAGCGCTTCGATTCGCTGCGAGGCGAGATAGCCGTACGGCGACGAAAAATCGAAATGGAACCGGATCGAAACAGGCATTTCAGCGTCTCGCCGTCGAGGTCGATGGGGGTGATTCAGACACTTGTCGCTTGCGGACGAGGTTACGTCCGGTCGCGGTGACGTAGACGATACCCGCGTCGTCGATCGCGCGGCCTCGAACGCTGACGATATCTCCGGCGAGCGACGCCTTGTGCTCGATGGCTTCGATCGTCCATTCGAGCGTCAGCGCAGCACCCGCAGGCACGACCTTGACGAACCGGAATTCGAAGCCGAGCCCGAGCGCGACGTCGTGCGCCGACAGGAAGCTTGCGTCGAGTCCCATCATCAGCGCGGTGACGTGCGGCCCGCTCGCGATCAGCGTTCCGAATTCGCTCGCTGCCGCGATTGCCTCGTCGTGATGCAGCGGATTGTGGTCGCCGCACATCGTGGCGAACCGGCGAATCGCCTCGGCGTCGAAGGTGGCGCGGCGCGCGAACCGCGCCCCGACCCGAATCGACCGGCCGGGCGTCTCCGCGGCCTCGTTCATGTCAGCCAAGGAGCGCGCGCCCAATGACGAGTCTCTGGATGTCGCTCGTGCCTTCGTAGATCTGGCACACCCGCACGTCGCGATAGATGCGCTCGACCGGGAAGTCCGTGACGTAGCCGTAGCCGCCGTGAATCTGGATGGCGTCGGAGGCGACTTCCTCCGCCATCTCCGAGGCGTAGAGCTTGGCCATCGACGCTTCCTTGAGGCATGGTTCGCCCGCGTCGCGCAGCGCCGCAGCGTGCCAGACCATCTGCCGCGCGACGTCGATCTTCGTCGCCATGTCCGCGAGGCGGAACGTGACCGCCTGGTGCTCGGCGATCGCCTTGCCGAACGCCTTGCGCTCGCGTCCATAGGCGAGGGCAGCCTCGAGCGCCGCGCGCGCCATGCCGACAGCCTGCGCAGCGATTCCGATGCGACCGCCTTCGAGATTGGCGAGCGCAATCCGGTAGCCGTCGCCTTCCGCGCCAAGCAGGTTCGCGACCGGGACCTCGCAGTTCTCGAATGAGATCTGCGCGGTATCGGACGCGCGCTGTCCGAGCTTGTCCTCGATGCGCGTTACGACAAAGCCCGGTGTCTTCGTGTCGACGATGAACGCCGAGATCCCCTTCTTGCCTGCGCCCTTGTCGGTGCGCCCGAACACGACGGCGACATCCGCGTTCCGGCCGCTGGTGATGAACTGCTTGACGCCGTTCAGCACGTACGCATCGCCGCGGCGCTCGGCCCGCAGGGCGATGGCGCCGGCGTCCGATCCGGTGTGCGGCTCGGTCAGGCAGAAGCAGCCGAGCCGCTCGCCGGCAGCGAGCGCCGGCAGAAAGCGCCGCTTCTGTTCGTCGGTTCCGAACGCATTGATCGGCCCGCATACGACCGAGTTCTGCACGCTGACGACCGTCGACGTCGCACCGTCGCCCGCGGCGATCTCCTCGAGCGCGACGGCGAGCGACACGTAATCGAGACCCGCGCCTCCCCACCGCTCGGGCACGACGATGCCCATCGCGCCGAGCGCGCCCAGCTTGCGGAGCGCGTCGCGCGGAAACCGATGCTCGCGATCCCACGCCGCCGCGTTCGGCGCGAGCTCTTCGGCCGCGAACGCGCGGAGCGTGTCGCGGATCTGCGCCTGTACCTCCGAGAGGAGCATCAGCGCTGATCGACGACGGCGAGCCGCACCGCGATGCCCGCGAACACCGCGCCCTGGACGTAGCGCTGCACGGCCATCCAGGCCGGTCGCGCCGACAACCAGCGCGACATCCGCGCGGCCGCAAGCACGAACAGGCCGTCGCTGACGACGGCAATCGTCGCCTGCGTGACGCCGAGCAGCAACGACTGCAGCAATACCGAGCCCTGCGCGGGAACGATGAACTGCGGAAAGAGCGCGAGATAGAACAACGCGACCTTGGGATTCAGCACCGTGGTCATCAGACCCGTGCGAAACAGTTTCGACGGGCGCTCGGGCGGGAGGGGTCGCGGCGTGAACAGCGACGCGCCGTGCGAACGCACCGAGTCGAAGGCGAGCCACAGCAGGTACGCCGCGCCGGCGTAGCGAACGATATCGAACACCACCGGCACGGCGACGAGGACCGCCGAGAGCCCGAGCGATGCGGCAAGGATATGCGCGACAAAGCCGCTGGTGGTTCCGGCGAGCGAGAGCAGCCCGGCCGAGCGTCCCTGGCAAAGCGTACGCGAAACGAGATAAAGAAGGTTCGGTCCGGGCGTGATGGCGAGCACCACGCACGCAGCGAGGAACAGCGGATAGTGGTCGAACATCGCGCTCACGCAAGCCGCTCGATCGCGAGCGCCGTGGCCTCGCCGCCACCGATGCAGAGCGCCGCGATGCCCCGGCTCTTCCCGTGCTTGCGCAGCGCGCCCAGCAACGTGACGACAATGCGGGCGCCGGACGCGCCGATCGGGTGCCCGAGCGCACACGCGCCGCCGTGCACGTTCACGCGCTCGTGCGGAATGTCGTGCTCTTTCATTGCGGCCATCGTGACGACGGCGAATGCCTCGTTGATCTCGAACAGGTCGACGTCGCGTGTCTTCCAGCCGATGTTCCGATAGAGCTTCGCAATGGCGCCGACGGGCGCCGTCGTGAACAGCCCCGGCTCCTGCGCATGTGTCGCGTGGCCGACGATGATCGCGAGCGGCTTGATCCCGCGCGCTTCCGCCGTGGAGCGGCGCATCATCACGACGGCGGCAGCGCCGTCCGAGATCGAGCTCGAGTTCGCGGCCGTCACCGTGCCGTCCTTGCGGAATGCCGGCTTGAGCGAGCCGATCTTGTCGGGGGTCGCCTTCGCCGGCTGTTCGTCGTGCTCGACGACGATGTCGCCTTTGCGGCCGCTCACTGTGACCGGCGCCGTTTCCCAGCCGAAGGTGCCGTCCTGGTTCGCCTTCAGCGCGCGCGAAAGCGACGCGCGCGCGAACTCGTCCTGCGCCTCTCGGGTGAATGCGTAGCTGCTCGCGCATTCCTCGGCGAACGTTCCCATCAGCCTGCCCTTGTCGTACGCATCCTCGAGCCCGTCGAGGAACATGTGGTCGTAGACGGTCTGGTGACCCATCCGGTACCCGGATCGGGCCTTCGGCATCAGATACGGCGCGTTCGACATGCTTTCCATGCCGCCGGCGACGATCACGTCGGCGCTTCGCGCGACGAGCGCGTCGTGCGCGAGGATCATCGCTTCCATCGCCGAGCCGCACATCTTGTTCACCGTCGTGCAGCCCGTCGCAAGCGGCAGTCCGGCCTTGAGCGAGGCCTGGCGCGCAGGCGCCTGCCCGAGGCCCGCCGGCAGCACGCAGCCGAAGATCGTCTTGTCGACGTCCGACGGCTTCACTCCGGCACGCTCGACGGCCGCCTTGATCGCCGCGGCGCCGAGATCGGTCGCCGCGAGCGGCGCGAGCTCACCCTGGAATCCACCGATCGGCGTTCGTGCTGCGCCGACGATGACGATCGGATCATTGGTCGTTGCCATGTTCCTTTCCATTCGCGTCGCCGTCAGGGGAATGGGTTCATCGGCGCTGATCCGCATGCATGCGACCGGTCATCCGGCGCCCGCATCGTCGCGCTTGCCGTGCATCACCATCAGCGTCTGCTGCATGATCGCGACGAGGGTCCGTTTGCCGTCGTGCTCCGCGTGCACCTCGCCGCGCGTAATGGCAAGCGTGCGTCCCGGTTTGACCACGAAGCCTTCCGCAACGATCCGCTCGCCCTGCGCCGGCGCGAGCAGATTGAGCTTGTATTCGACCGTCAGCACCGAGCTCTCCTCGGGGAACAGCGTGTATCCCGCGTAGCCGCCCGCGGAATCCACGATCGCCGCCACGATGCCCGCATGCACGTAACCATGTTGCTGCGTGACATCCTCGTGCGGCGTGAGCGCGATGGCGCAATAGCCGGGCCGAACGTCGGTCAGCATAGCGCCGATCAGCGCCATCGCACGCTGTCGGGCGAAGCTTGCGCGAACGCGGGCAGCGAAGCCTTCGAACCGCGGCTTGAACGCCTCCGATGGTCTGTTACCCATGCCTGCCTCGCTTAAGCCGTGGACCTGAAGCCAGCGTGAAAGCTCGCGGCGCCCGGTCGCCGTGTTCGGCGCATTGTCCATAACGTTTACGTTAACGTCAATCCGCCTCGGCGCGCGCCTCCGCCTTGAGGCGACGCCGGCATTCCCGCTCGATCCCGTCGATCTCGGCGAGCACGATCTCGATGTCCTCG
>Ga0207711_10002345_pt1 | contig 16962 bp, 14 predicted proteins | sample KBSS34metaG_FD_184401 | JGI IMG/M metagenome (GOLD analysis project Ga0207711, IMG submission 184401) | Switchgrass rhizosphere microbial communities from Kellogg Biological Station, Michigan, USA - KBS S3-4 metaG (SPAdes) (version 2) | ecosystem: Host-associated > Plants > Roots > Rhizosphere...
TGGTGACCACCGGCCTGAATCCCGGTGACGTGGTGATCACCGACGGCCAGCTGCGGGTCCAGCCCGGCGCGCGGGTCAAGATCGCCGCGCAGGGCGGCTGAGACGATGGGGAGCTTCACCGACATCTTCATCCGCCGGCCGATCCTCTCGGTCGTCGTCAGCTTGCTGATCCTGCTGGTCGGCGGCAGCGCGGTGGTCCTGCTGCCGGTGCGCGAGTACCCGAACCTGCAGAGCGCCACCATCGTCGTCAACACCAGCTTCCCGGGCGCCACCCAGGAGGTGATGCAGGGCTTCGTCACCACCCCGATCGCCCAGGCCATCGCCACCGCCAACGGCATCGAATACCTGACCTCGACCTCCAGCGCCGGCAGCAGCGCGGTCAAGGCCAAGCTGGTGCTGAACGCCAACGCGGACCGCTCGATGACCGAGATCCTGGCCAAGGTGCAGCAGGTCAAATACCGCCTGCCGCAGGGCGCCAACGACCCGGTGATCAGCAAGATCACCGACGGGGCGACGCCGGTGGAGTACGTCTCCTTCGTCGCCGACAACCTGACGCCGCAGCAGATCACCGACTTCGCCACCCGCGTGGCCCAGCCGCAGATCACCGCGGTGCCGGGGGTGGCGTCGGCGGACATCTTCGGCGGCCGGACGCTGGCCATGCGGATCTGGGTCGATCCGGTGAAGCTGGCGGCGCGCGGGCTCTCGGCCGGTGACCTGTCCGCCGCGCTCAGGACCAACAACGTCCAGGCCGCCCCCGGCCAGCTGAAGGGCGCCTCGACGGTGATGAACATCACCGCCGGCACCGACGTCACCAGCGTCGCCGACTTCCGCGCCATGGTGATCAAGAGCGGGACCGACGGCCTGGTGCGGCTGGGCGATGTGGCGACCGTCGAGCTCGGCGGCTCCAACTATGATTCGAGCTTCCGCAGCAGCGGCCGGCGCGCGGTGACGATCGGCATCTCGCCGAATCCGGACGGGAATCCATTGGAGATCGTCAGGAAGGTCAACGCCCTGATCCCCGGCATGCAACGCGTCGCGCCCCCGGGCATGACCATTCTCGACCAGTTCGACGTCGCCCACTTCGTCAACGCCTCGATCTCCGAAGTCGTCCATTCGCTGGTCGAGGCGATCGTCATCGTCATCCTGGTGATCTTCCTGTTCCTGGGGTCGGTGCGGGCGGTGCTGATCCCGGTGGTGACGATCCCGCTGTCGCTGGTCGGCACGGCGGCGCTGATGCTGGCGATGGGCTTCTCGATCAATCTGCTGACGTTGCTGGCCATGGTGCTGGCGATCGGCCTGGTGGTCGACGACGCCATCGTCGTGGTGGAGAACATCCACCGGCACATCGAGGAGGGGCTCTCGCCGGTGCGCGCCGCCCTGATCGGCGCGCGCGAGATCGTCCGCCCGGTGATCGCCATGACCATCACCCTGGCCGCCGTCTACGCCCCGATCGGGGTGATGGGCGGGCTGACCGGGGCGCTGTTCCGCGAGTTCGCCTTCACCCTGGCGGGCGCGGTGATCGTCTCCGGGGTGGTGGCCCTGACCCTCTCGCCGATGATGAGCTCCTGGCTGCTCAAGCCGACCCAGGCCTCGGGCCGGCTCGCCTGCGCCATCGAAGATCGGATGACCAGGACCACCGCCGGCTACGGCCGGCTGCTCGAGCGGACGCTGGCGGCGCGCTCGCTGGTGCTGATCTTCGGCGCGGCGGTGCTGGTGGCGATCGTCGTGCTGTTCTCCGGCGCCAAGCGCGAGCTCGCGCCCGGCGAGGACCAGGGCTACGTCTTCGTCGCCACCAAGGCCCCGCAATACGCCAACATCGACTACACCAGCCGCTACACGGCCGAGGTGGAGAAGATCTTCCGCAGCCTGCCGGAACATGTGAGCACCTGGTTCAGCAACGGGACCGACGGGCCGAACAACGCCTTCGGCGGGGTGATCCTCAAGGAATGGGGCGAGCGCACCCGCAACGCCGACCAGATCCAGGCCGAGCTGAACCAGCGCGGCTCGGCCATCACCGGCATCTTCGCCACCGCCTTCCAGCCGACGCCGCTGCCGGCCTCCTCAGGCGGCCTGCCGGTGCAGATGGTGGTCCGCTCGCCCGACGACTTTCCGGCCCTCTATGCGGCGATGGAGACGATCAAGGGCGCCGCCTGGGGCAGCCATCTGTTCGTCTTCGTCGACTCGGACCTCGCCTTCGACAGCCCGGAGGCGCGGCTCACCATCGACAAAGCCAAGGCCGGCGAGATGGGCGTCAGCATGCAGGCGATCGCCGACACCCTCGCCGTCCTGGTGGGCGAGAACTACGTAAACCGCTTCAACTTCCATAACCGCTCCTACGACGTGATCACCCAGGTTCCGCGCGAGCAGCGGCTGACGCCGGACAACCTCGGCCAGTTCTACGTCAAGGCCAGCTCCGGTCAGCTCGTGCCGCTGTCGACGGTGGCGCGCATCGACATGCGCCCCGAGGCCAACCGGCTGCCGCAGTTCAACCAGATGAACGCCGTCACCCTATCGGCAGTGCTGGCGCCCGGGGTGACCATGGGCGAGGCGGTGAAGTTCCTGCAGAGCCAGCCGCTGCCGCCCGGGGCGACGGTCGATTGGCTGTCGGACAGCCGCCAGTACGTGAGGGAGGGCGACCAGCTGACGGTCTCCTTCGCCTTCGCCCTGGTGGTGATCTTCCTGGTGCTGGCGGCGCAGTTCGAGTCCTGGCGCGACCCGCTGGTCATCCTGGTGACCGTGCCTTTGGCGGTCTGTGGCGCGCTGGTCCCGATCTATCTCGGCTTCACCACGCTGAACATCTATACCCAGATCGGCCTGGTGACCCTGATAGGCCTGATCTCCAAGCACGGAATCCTGATGGTCTCCTTCGCCAATGAGATCCAGCGGCGCGAAAACCTCGACCGCAGCGCAGCGATCGCCAGGGCCGCCGCGGTGCGGCTGCGGCCGGTGCTGATGACCACCGCGGCGATGGTGGCGGGCCTGGCGCCGCTGCTGTTCGCCGGTGGGGCCGGGGCGGCCAGCCGCTTCGCCATCGGCATCGTCGTGGTGATGGGCATGCTGGTCGGCACCCTCTTCACCCTGTTCGTCCTGCCGACGGTGTACAGCCAGTTGGCGGGCGATCACCGGGCGAGCGCGGCGAGCGCGCGCGAGAAGGAGCTGGCCGTAACCCATGCTTGAGCGTGCAGACGAACCGGGGTCGAAGGCGTGAGCGAGAAGGCCAAACTGCAGAAGCGTCACCTGGTGCAGGCCACCGCCGAGCGGTTGCGCGACCGGGTGCTCGCCGCCGAGCCCGACGCCCAGATCCTCCACCGCGCAGCGGGGGAGGTGGCTCGCGAGCGACGGAGGGGGCGCTCGGCGCCCTTCATGGGCTCCGGCGCCATTCCGTAGCGCCGCCGCTTCAGCCGAATCCGTCAAGCCGGTTCAGGCGCTCCAACAGGTCCTGGCGGTAGCGCAAAACACGCGTGTTATTCGGCGAGGAGGCTCTCGTGCGGCGAGAGCGCGTCAGGAAGAACGGGCCATGAACTCTGAGGCCGCTTGGCCGATGCGTTCAGTCGATCAGGGGTTAGGTCTAAGGGTGGAACGGCTTGCGGCTGATCGAGGCCTGACAGCCGACGCCCTCGGCATAAGCCATGCGCCGACGTCGCCGCGCGGCCAGCTGCGCCGGTCGAGGACAAAGAGGCCGGCTCAACTCAAGCCGAAGCATGCTCTTGAGGTCCGAGCGCATCTCGCAGCCGCTCCACGAGCGCTTTGTGGCCGAAGGGCTTGGTCAAGAGCCGACGTTCGTCGACCTCGCTGAGCGCATCCCGCTCGACGTAGCCAGTGACGAAGAGGATCGGGAGTGCAGGGCGCTTGGCGGCGGCGGCCTTGGCCAACTGCGCTCCGTTCATGCCCGGCATGGCGTAATCCACCATCATCAGGTCAAGCGGCCGGCCATCTTCGAGTATCTCCAAAGCCGCTGCGCCGGATCCCGCCTGAAGAACCGTGAAGCCCAGATCGCCAAGCATCAAGGCGGTGCTCTCCCGAACGATGTCATCGTCGTCGACGAGCAGGACCAGGCCGTCCCGGCCGACGGAGAGGTGTTCGTCATCGGCGTGCGATGGCCCCGCGCCAGTCCGGCTGACCTTCGCGCGGGGAAGAAACACCTGCACTGACGTTCCTTTGCCAGGCTCTGTTTCGATATGAACGCCACCGCCTGACTGTTTGGCGAAGCCGAGCACCTGGCTCAATCCCAGGCCTGAGCCCTTCCCGACGGGCTTGGTTGTGTAGAACGGCTCGAACACCCGCTCGAGCACCTCCGCGGGCATGCCCGAGCCGGTGTCCGTAACCGCGACCATGGCGTATTCGCCAGGTTCCGGCTCCTCGGGACGCTCGCGCGGAGCCGTCACGGTCACGTTGGCGGTCGCCACGGTCAATTGTCCGCCGTCGACCATCGCGTCGCGCGCATTGATCGCCAGATTGAGGATGATCATCTCGATTTGCGTGGGATCCACCAGCGCGGGCCAGGGGTCCGGTTGCAGCTCGGTCCGCAACTCGAACGTGCGGCCGATGGTGCTTAGCAGAAGATCACGCAGGCTGAGCACCGCCTCGTTCAGGTCGACAACCTTCGGCTCCAGCTTCTGGCGACGCGAGAAGGCCAGCATCTGGGACGTGAGTTTCGCTCCCCGTTCGGTGGCGGTTCGCACCATGTTCAGGCGCCGCTTCTCCGCGGGGCCGGCCGAGCGATCGAGGAAGTCGAGACTGCCCATTACGACCGAGAGCAGGTTGTTGAAGTCATGTGCGACGCCGGCCGTCAGCTGACCGACAGCCTCCAGCCGCTGGACGCGCCTGAGCGTCGCCTCCATTCGCTCGCGCTCTTGCATCTCGGCGAACAGTTGCCGGTTGGACGTGGCGAGCTCGATTGTGCGGGCCTCGATCCGCCGCTCGAGCTGGTCGGCGGCAAGGCGGGCCTCCGTGACGTCCACGCTGCAGCCCACGTATCCGACGTGACCGTCGATGGCCCTCGGCACCGCCTCGCTTCGAAGCCACCGCGTTTCGCCTTCTGCGTCGGCCACGCGGAATTCGATCTGCAGCGGCGTGTGGTCCCGCGCACTCTGCTCGTAGGCCGCGATCACCCCAGCTGCGTCCTCAGGATGCAACACGTCGCGCCACCCGGTTCCGAGGAAGGATGCCGTCGGCCGGCCGAAAAGCGTTTCGTGTCGACGATTTGCGTAGATGTACTTGCCGGTCTCGTCGGACATCCAGATGAGCGCCGGCGTGCTGTCAGCGAGTGCGCGGAAACGCGCCTCGCTTTCGCGCAGGGTGTCGGCCGCCTGCGCGCGCTCAAGGAGCAAGGCCTCGGCCTCACGCTGGCGGCGGCGCGCGCGGACCGCCGATCGCGCCGCCGCCACCAGCGTGATCGGATGAAGCGGCCGTTCAAGGATGGTCACCTTGCCGAGGCTCTCGATGAAAGCGGACGTGTCCGGCGTCACCGGCGCATTGCGCGTTCGGAGTAGGACAATCGGGTAGTCCGACCAGGCCGGTTGATGACGCAGCCATTCGAAGAGCGGCGCGGAATCCAACCGTACGAAGGCTTCTTCGGCGACGATCAGTCCCGAGCCACACTCCAGAGAACCGTCCGGAGCGAAACTTTCGATGACTTCGGCGCATAGGCCGGCGGTGCGCAGCATGCCCTCGATCACCTGCGCGTCACGCCCGAACGGGGCGAGCACGAACAGCGGATCGAGGCGGGGTTCAGCTGCCATTCTCATTGCCGTCAATCAGTTTCGAGGCGGCCCCGGAGAATGAGGGCACCCCCGTCAGAACGCCCTGGAATTGCGTCAGGGCAGGACCCACGCGCAAGCCCTCGCCGCTCAGCGCGAACTCGCGGATCGTGGCCTCGTAGCTCCCGGTCCGCTTCTTCATGACCGACATGGCCCGCCGAATACTCCCCTCGGCCTCGAAAAAGCGCAGCATGAGCACGGTGTCGCTGATGTAGGTGAGATCGACCGTCGTCTGCATCGGTCCTACCAACCCGTGTTGCGCCAGCACCAGGATCGTCACCACGCCCTGCTGGCCAAGATAGGTCAGAAGCTCGTGCATCTGCAGCGTGAGGTAGGATTCCTCCGGCATCGCATTCTGATAGCCGGTGAGCGAGTCGAGGATGACCATCCCCACGCCGGCTTCGACGGCGCGGCGCACCATGCCGCTTAGCTCGCCGGGCGAGATTTCGGCTGGATCGACGTGCTCCAGCATGAGTTGGCCGGATTCAACCACGCCCGCCAGTGCGAACCCCATGCCGGCGGCGCGTTTGAGCAGCACGCGGCGTGTCTCGTCAAACGCGACGATAAGCGCCGTGTCGCCGCGGGCGAGCGCTGCACATGCAAACTGCAGGGCGATCGAGGATTTGCCGGCCCCGGAGGGCCCCATCAGCAGAGTGCTGGTTCCCCGGTCGAGCCCGCCGCCAAGAAGGTTGTCCAGTTCGGCGATCCCGCTCGCGACCGGCGCGTCATCGGAGTAGTCACGATGATGTTCAGCGGCGATCAGCCGTGGAAACACCACGATGCCGCCGCGTCGGATCACAAAGTCATGGTACCCGCCCTTGAAGGGCCGCCCACGCATTTTGCAAACCCGCAACCGGCGACGGTCGCCCCCGAACTCCAGCGCCGACTGGTGCAGCCGGATGACGGCGTGCGCCAGACTGTGCAGGCTCGTTTCGCCCGGGTCCTGGCTAAGGTCGTCAAGGAAGAGCGCTGTGCATTCTTGTTGGGACAGGTAGTGCTTGAGCGCGAGGATCTGGCGGCGGTACCGCAGCGCGTTCTGCGAGAGCAGGCGGATCTCGGCGACACTGTCGAACACCACCCGGTTGGGGCGCACCCGGTCGATCTCCTTCAGCACCATGTCCACCGTTTCGCCAAGCTCCAGGTCCGAAGCGTAGAGCACGCTCTGGTCCTCCCTCGGGTTCAACGTCAGCTCCGGCGGGATGAGTTCGAAGATGTCGAGCCCGTCGAGGGACCAGCCGTGGCCCTGGGCGTTGCGCACCAGTTCGGCCTTGGTTTCGGACAGGGTGATGTAGAGCCCGCGCTCACCCTTGGACCGTCCGTCCATCAGGAACTGCAGCGCCAGTGTGGTCTTGCCGGAGCCCGGTGGACCCTCGATCAGGTGCAGGGAACTGTCGGCGTAGCCGCCGACCAGGACGTCGTCGAGGCCCGGGACGCCGGTCGGCACGAGCACGTCTGAAGGTGCTTCCAGATTGATTGGGACGTTCATCGTCATAAGTCGCTCAAATGGGCTCGTTCCTAGATCACGGGTCGTGTTCACAGCGGGCGTCGACCAGGCGCCAAGCGGCGATATCAGCGCATAAACAAGGCCAAGGTTCCGTCGCTCACGCCGCCGAAGCCATCAGGACCGCCCCGTCTTGGTGAGGACATTCGGTCGCCGCTCAGGCGCCCTCAACATCGTTGCGGGCCGCCTGAGACCGGCGTCGCCTCAAAGCCATTTGAAATGCTTGAAGCGGGAGTAGAGGAAGGCGCAGGCCGCGACGATCACCACGACCACGGCGAAATAGCCGTACCTCCAGTGCAGTTCGGGCATGAACTGGAAGTTCATCCCATAGATGCCGGCGACGGCGGTGGGCACCGCCAGGATCGCGGCCCAGGCCGCCAGCTGGCGGGTGATCTCGCCCTGGCGCTGCTGCTCCAGCAGGGTGCTGACTTCGAACACCGACGCCAGTACGTCGCGCAGGCCCTCGACCAGGGAGGAGACCCGTCGGACGTGGTCGCCGACGTCGCGGAAATAGGGTCGCACCTCCGGATCGATGCAGGGCTGGTCGTGGTGTTCGAGGCGGTTGGCCACCTCCTCCATCGGACCCAGGATCCGGCGGAAGCGCATCAGTTCGCGGCGCAGGTTGAAGATGCGAGTGACTTCGTCGCGGCTCAGGAAGGCGTCGAGGGCGTGGCGCTCCATCGCCAGCACCTCTTCCTCGATCTGCTCGACGATCGGGAAATAGCCGTCGACGATGAAGTCCAGCACGGCGTGCAGGATGTAGTCGACGCCGTGCTTCAGATGGGTCGGCGCCTGCTCCAGATGGTGGCGCAGCTCGATGTGGGCGCGCGCCGAGCCGTGACGGACGGTGATCAGGTGATGCGGGCCGACGAAGATCTCGGTTTCGCCATAGCCGATCTCCTCGTCTTCCAGGTGCGCGGTGCGGGCTACGACGAACAGCTGGTCGCCGTAGACGTCGATCTTCGGCATCTGGTGCGCGACCAGCGCGTCCTCGACCGCCAGCGGATGGAGGCCGAAGCGATCCTGCAGGACGCGAAGCTCCGCCTCGGACGGTTCGAACAGGCCGATCCAGGCGAACTCCCCGTGATGCAGCTGCAGGCTGGCGGGAATGGCGAGATCGATCTCGCGCAGGCGCTTTCCATCGCCATAGACGTAGGCCGCAACGACGCTCATTCGCTCTCCGTGGCTCCGCGGTTGCGAACTTCGGACTCGGGGGACACTAGTGTCCCGTATCTGACGTTTGTAGTCGCTTGGGGCGACCTCGAACGAACGTCAGATACGATAAGGACACTAGAAAAATTATGTTTCTAGTGAGGTTTGCGAATTTGACGCTCGCCACCGAGCTTGCCCGCCACCCGCGAGCGAGCGTCAAATTCACCTCACTAGACCGGTTCGCAGCCAAGTCGGAACGGCTTGACGCCAGGCGGTATCCCCACGGCTGCGAAGTTCCGCTGTCGCACTGCGGCGGTGCGGCTTGACAATGGCTGGGCGGGAGATCATTCCGCCGCTCGTCGCCCCAGGGACGCGGGCTGACGATCAGCGGAACCCGACCCGATGCCGAGCGACAGTGGTCGATCCGAGGCGCTGGCGGGGGCGGACGGCCCGACGGCGTTCGGGCGCAACCGCCTGGCGGGCGCGGCGCTGCTGCTTGCACTCCTGGTCTTCACCTCGCCCGCGCTTGCGGCCGGCGGGGCGAATGTCGTCGACGATGTGACGGTGGAAACCCCCGGCGTCTGCCACCTGGAAGCCTGGGCCACCCGCTATGATCCGGGCCGGGGCCTGGCCAACCTGTCGCCGGCCTGCACGCGGAAGGCCTGGCCGGCGCTGGAGATCGGCGCTGCGCTGCAGCACACCTGGTCGCCCAAGGTCCGCGACACCACCCTCGGACCGGCGCTGAAGCTCACCTTGCGGCCCGCGGAGTCGGGCCTCGGCTTCGCCGTCGAAGGCGGCGGGAACTGGAGCCTCCGCGCCGGCCGGCCGGAGACCGCCGGCCTGATCGCGCCGGCGACGATCGAGCTGAATGACCGAGTACGGATCAATCTCAATGCGGGCTGGAGCTACAGCCGCGCGAGCGTTGCGCGCAACGCCCTGTTTTATGGCGACCAGGTCGAGGTCGGCGTCGCCCGCGACCTGACGCTGATGGTCGAGAGCTTCCGGCGCGATCATGACCGCGTCGGCCGCCAGCTCGGCCTGCGCTGGAATCCTGGCGGCGGGCGCTTCGATTTCGACCTGCTGGCGGGCCAACGGATCGACGGCGCCAGCCCCCGCGCCGTGACGCTCGGGGTGACCGCGCGGAAATGAGGCGGCAGTCTATCGCTCGCGCCCGCCGCGCAGCAGTTCGCCGACCCGCTCGCACAGGGCATGGCCGTCATAGGGCTTGGTGATCACCGGCAGACCCTTCGCCAGGGCCGCCGGCATGGCTTCGCTGTAGCCGGTCGCCAGCAGCACGGCGACCTTCGGGAAACGCCGGCGCAGCTCCTCGGCGAACTGCACGCCGTCCATCCCGCCGGGCATGAGGATGTCGGAAATCACCAGGTCGTACCGCTCGCCGGCGCTGAGCAGATCGAGCGCAGCCTTGGCGCGGTGCGCCAGCGTCACGGCGTAGCCTGCCCCCTCGAGCAACTGGCCGGTGAGGTCGGCGACCTCGATGTCGTCGACGACGACCAGGACCCGTCCCGTTCCATTGGGGTCCGATTTGGCCGCCGGCGCCGCGCCGAGGGCCTCGGCGGCCTGCTCGAACGCCGCCGGGAGGTAGAGGCGGATGGTGGAGGTTGAACAAAGATGCGATTCACAACCTGTGCCGTTTTGGCGGTCAGGGGTCTTGGGAACTTTTTGCCCAGCCATTTGCTCCAGTGACCGACGCCGCCATTCGAGCGGCCGACCGGCATCGAAAGGGCCGGCATTGGGAAGGAAAGCGCATGTTCAAAGCTCTCGTCATCGCTGTCGCGGTCGCTGCGGGGGCGCCCGTCGTGGCGCAAGCCAACGACGCCCAGATCGCCCACGTGGCCTACACCGCCGGCAAGATCGACATCGCCGCGGGCAAGGAGGCGCTCGCCAGGTCGCACAACAAGGCCGTGCGGACTTTCGCCGAGGAGATGGTCCGCGACCATACGTCGGTCAACGACCAGGCCCTGGCGCTGGTCAAGAAGCTGCATGTGACGCCGGCGGACAACCCGACCAGCCAGGCGCTCTCCAAGGACGCCAGCGCCAGAATGAAGACCTACGCCGGGCTGAAGGGGAAGGCCTTCGACCGCGCCTACGCGAGCAACGAAGTGGCCTACCACAAGACCGTCAACTCGGCCCTGGAGAAGACCCTGATCCCCGGCGCGCAAAACCCGGAGCTGAAGAAGCTGCTGCAGACCGGGCTGAAGCTGTTCACCGAACACCAGCACCACGCCGAACAGCTGGTGCAGGAACTCAAGTAGCCGGCGGATGGCGCAGTCGTTGAGCCGCGCCGCGCGGGCGGTTTCAGCAGCGCTCGCCCTCGCGCCCGGTTCGGCCCCGGCGGCGGGTCCGGCGGCGGCCAAGGTCTACACCGTGACGATACGGGACATGGCGTTCGGCCCGCTTCCGAAGACGCTGAAGGTCGGCGACGCCATAGAGTGGGTGAACGCCGACCTGTTTCGCCACAGCGCCACTGCGCGAGACAACAGCTTCGACGTGGAGCTCAATCCCAGGGGCAGGGCGCGCACGGCGTTGAAGAAGGCCGGCCAGATCTCGTTCTACTGCCGCTTCCATCCGGGAATGACCGGACGCCTGAGCGTCGCCAAGTAGGGGTCGGTTGCCCGGATTAGGCTGCGCCGATCACCTTGCGGATGCTGGTCAGCCACCAGGGGATCAGCAGGGCGAAGAGCGCCAGCTGCGCCGAGAAATTCGCCGCGCCGCCGAGGCCGCGACACAGGGCCAGCAGCGCCCCCTCGGGCCGCTCGCCGCTGAGCAGCAGCGGCAGACCCACGCCGGCGGCGGCGAAGCTCGTGACGGCGGCGATCAGCAACTGGCGGGCGGTCGTTCGGGCGGCGGCGAGCGAGGCGCGCTGCCGACCGCGCAGCGGCCAGGCGAAGGCGAGGGCGCTCAGCACCGCCGCCAGGCAGTACATCGGATCAAGCGCGCCTTGCAGGCCGATCAGGCTGGCGGCCCCCTGGCGCGCGGCGTGGCCGAACACCGTCGCGCTCCAACAGGTGATCGCCCAATCGAGCCAGGTGTAGACGTTCGGATCGGCGAACCGGCGTTGGGTCGCGAGCAGCCCGCGCCAGCCCTCGGCGAGGCGCGCGCGAAGGATTTCGAAGAACGCGTGCAGCAATAGGGCGCGATCCAGAGTTGAGGGGTTGCGCCGCGAAGCGTCAGCACAGCGACGTTATACGTGTAGAACACCGGTGTGGACACGTGCTAGTGGTGATCCGCCAAGCACCCCCACTTGGCGGCCATCCAGATGGATGTCTCGGATGAGCCCCGGCCGTAGCCCCAATCCCCCCTGCGGCCGGGGCGAACCGCGCGGCGCTATTGCGGCGCCGCGGCTCGCGCCCCGCATGCTGGCCCGCCGTCGGCGCAGACCCGCCAGACGACGCCGCCGACATCGTCGGCCACCAGCAGCGCCCCTTGCGAATCCACGGCGACGCCAACCGGCCGCCCCTGGATCTTGTGGTCGGCATTGAGGAAGCCGCCGAGGAATTCGCGGGCCGGCGTCTGCGGGCGGCCGTTGGCGAAGGGAATGAACACCACCCGATAGCCGTTGAGCGGCTGCCGGTTCCAGGAGCCGTGCTGGCCGACGAACGCGCCGCCGCGATACGGCGCGGGGAAGGCGCTGGCGCGGTAGAAGGTGAGGCCGAGCGAGGCCGTATGCGGCCCCAGGCCGTAGTCGGGCGTGATCGCCCGGCTGACCAGGTCCGGGCGGGTCGGTTTCACCCGCTGGTCGACGTGGCGTCCCCAATAGCTGTAGGGCCAGCCATAGAAGCCGCCGTCCTTGACGCTCGTCAGATAGTCCGGCGGCAGGTCCGCGCCGATCTCGTCGCGCTCGTTGACGACGGTCCACATCGCGCCGGTTTGCGGCTCGAAGTCGAGGCCGTTCGGATTGCGTAGGCCGGTGGCGTAGAGCCGGGCGCGGCGCGCGGCGATGTCGTATTCCCAGATCGCCGCCCGCCCCTGTTCCGCCGCCATGCCGTTGTCGCCGATGTTCGAGTTGGATCCGACGGTGGCGTAGAGCTTCGAGCCGTCCGGGCTGGCCACGACGTTCTTGGTCCAGTGGTGGTTGATCGGCGGTCCCGGCAGGTCGAACACCGCGGTCCCGCTTCCACTGACCTCGGTCATGCCGGGGCGATAGGGGAAGCTCACCACCCCGTCGGCGTTCGCCACATAGAGGAGGCCGCCCGCCAGCGTCATGCCAAAGGGGCTTTTCAGCCCCTGGGCGAAGATGGGGCGGGTTTCGGCGACGCCGTCGCCGTCGGCGTCGCGCAGCAGGACGATCCGGTTCGGGCTGGGGACCGCTGACTCAACCTTCTTCATCAGCCGCTTCTGGAACCAGGCGCGAATGCCGGTGTTGGTCCGATCCCCCTGGCTCGGCGGCGCGGCGCCTTCGGCTACCAGCACATCGCCGTTCGGCAGCACCAGCAGCCAGCGCGGATGCTCCAGGCCCTCGGCGTAGCGGCTGACTGTGAAGCCCGCGGGGGCGTGCGGCGTGACGTCGGGCGCCCAGTGGACCACCTTGGGTATACCGATGGCGGGAATCAGGCTGGACTGCGGGGCCGGCAGCGGCGGATCGGGACCGAAGCCCACGAAGGGGTCATCGGACCCCGGCGCGGCGCATCCCGCCACGATCGCCGCCGCGCCCAAGGCCGGCCACAGCCGCTTCATAGACGCCTCCTGTCGCCGCCGCCTGGCCTCCAAACGCGGACGCCGTTGCAAAGGCTTCAAATCCGCGTGCGGAAGGCCAGGCCCCCGGGGAGACAGTCGTGTCGCTGGCGAGCATGAACAGGTCAAAAGCGCCACTAAGAGACATTCCCTTGCATCCGGAGACCGGACCTTCGCCGGCCCGATCCAGGAAAGCTAAACAGGGCAAGGCGGACAGCTGCAGAGGCGTCTGGGTGGGGCCAGAGGCGCAAATCCGGAGCCCGAGGGCATCAGCCTTCGCTGTTCAGCGTGCGGCCGGAGCGCTGACCCGGATCGTGCTCTGCGGCGATGGACGCGCCAGCAGATAGAAGGCGACTCCGTGGGTGATCATCAGCAGGGGTACGTAGACGATCGGGATCGCGTACGCCGCGCCCAGCTCGCCCGCCGCCATGGCCAAGCCGAATTTCGTCCCGTTGTAGTAGTCGACGAGGATGTCAGCGGTCCCAATCAAGTTGAAGCCCACGACGAGCAGCCAGAACAGGCGACGATGCCGCACGGTCATCAGCGCCAGCATGGCCAAAAGTCCGGTGGCGAAGTCGCCGTATGCGGCGGGCGCGGCGAACGCCGCAGGCAGGCCGGAACCGACCACGCCTGGAAGAAGGAACACCAGCCCAAAGAACCTGAAGCTGTGCAGCAAGGCGATGGCGCAATGCGCGCGCACGCGGTCCATGGCCTTCAGTCTTGGCCAACCGTATTTGGTCATGGCCAGCAGCCAGGGCGCGTAGCCCAGGCCGAGTTGAACGTCGAAGATGGTCGAGGGTGACATGGTGTTTCCGATGAAGCTTGGGGTCAGGCGGCGGTGAAGACCGCGGTCAGGACGCCGAGGCGGCCTTCCACGAGATTTCGGCCGAGGTTGGCGGCGAGTTCGGGGAAGTCGGGACCGAACACCTGGCCAAGGTTGGGCGTTGGCGGCGGCCCGGACGCGCGCAGCTCGATGATCCACGCCTTGGCGGCTTCGGTGTCGTCCCGCCACGCCGCGGTTCGGAAGCCGACCCTTTCGACCGCGTCCCGGGTCTCGGCCGCGGTCAGGAGAAAGCTGGTTTCGGCCGTCCGCCCCCAGGGGACCGGGAAGAACGGCTCGCCGCCGGCCGCTACGACGTCGAAGACCGCCAGCCGGCCGCCCGGCCGCAGGATGCGCCGCATCTCGCGATAGAGGCGGTCGCGGTCGGCGATGTTCATTGCGACGTGCTGCAGGAGCGCGACATCGAACGCGCCGCGCTCGAACGGAAGCTCGAGCGCGCTGCCGGCCTGGAACGACACCTGCCCGCACTGGCCGGTGCGCTCGGTCAGGTATCGGGCGGCCTCGACGAATGACTCGCTGAGATCGACGCCGGCGACCCGGCAGCCGTAGGTCGCGGCCAGCAGGCGCGCAGGACCGCCGAGCCCGCAGCCAGCATCCAGGACCGTCGTGTCGGCGGCTATCCCGGCCAGCGTGGCGATCTCCAAGGTCGCGGCCACGCCCCGGGTGTGGAATTGATCGAGGCCGCCAAGTTGCTGCGGCGAAAGGCGCTCGTTCTCCGGCCCTAGGACCGCGAGCGCCGTCCTCAGCCGCTCGACGAGGCCGCTCGCCCGGTAGTGGGCGCGAACAGGTTCCAGCAAATCGGTCATTCCGGGTGCTCCAGGGTTTTGGGCTCCCTGCGATCTGACTCCGCTTTCGCCGTTCGCACAGACGGCGTAATGACTACAGGCTGTGAAGAAGAACTACACAGTCCGGAGCGGCGCGCTCGAAGGCGTCGAGGTATTCCTCGCGGTTGCGAGACGCCGTGGCTTCCGTCGCGCCGCTGCGGATCTTGGCGTGACCCCATCCGCGGTGAGCCAGTCGGTCCGCAGCCTCGAAGCGCGCCTGGGGGTCGCGCTGTTCGTGCGCACGACGCGCAGTGTTGGCCTGACCGAGGCGGGCGAGCGGTTCTACGCGCGGGCCGCCCCGGCCTTCGACGAACTGGTCGCCGCAGGGGAGGCGGCGCGAGATCTTGGCCAACGCCCGACAGGCCTTCTGCGCCTGTCCGTGCCCCGGTCGGTCGTGCCGCTGATCCTTGAACCGGTCATCGCCTCGTTCTGCGAGGCCTACCCGGAGGTCGAGCTGGAGATCGCCGCCAGCGACGAGATGGTCGACCTCGCCGCCGGCGGGTTCGACGCGGGCATCCGCCTCGGCCAATTCATTGCGCCCGACATGGTGGCTGTGCGACTGACCCCCGCTTTCGACTGGGTGGTTGTCGCCAGCCCAGACTACCTCGAGCGGCGCGGCCGACCGGAGCGCCCGGAAGATCTGCGCCGCCACGCCTGCCTACGCCTGCGCCGTTCGAACGGCGCGATCGCACCGTGGCGCTTTACGGACGGCGGCGCCACGATCGAGGCCAAGGTTTCGGGCCCGCTGGTAGCGCATGACTATCCGACCCTGGTGGGCGCCGCCACGCGCGGCCTCGGCCTGGCCCAGGTCCCCAAGCCGCTGGCCATGGAGGCGATCACCCGAGGCATTCTCCAACCGGTGCTCGAAGATGTCGCCGCCAACATGCCGGGCGTCTTCCTCTTCCATCCCGGACGGCGGCAGGTCCTGCCCAAGCTTCGGGCCTTCATCGACCACGTGAGGTCGGGAGCCCGAGTGCAAGAACCAGCGCCGTTGGCGCGGAACTCGGGCCGTTAGGCCAAAAGCGGAACTTCGGTCCCCTGCAGAGACCTGACGTTTCGCACGCGGCGAGCGCCTCAGGGCTCAACGTCCGTCAGCCACCCGCCCCGGCCACGGCGCTCGCCGAGCGGCTGAGCGGCGCCATGAGCAGACGTCGTCCTCGCCCCAGGGACGCGACATTCAGGCGGGCCGCGCCGCAGGCGCCGATGCCGCGGTGGCCGCGGAGTCGCCTGGAAATTCACCGGCGAGAAGCCTACAAAAGGCGCCTATCAGGGTCAGGTGGCGACAATGCCTACGGCTCATACGGGATGGCGAGGCGCGGCTGGAGGAAAAAGCTCCGGTTTTCCCGCCGCCTATCCGGCTCTCCTCGGGCTCGAGATCTTTCTCGTTGAAGACGAGGCGCTTGTGGCGGCCTTGCTCGAAGACATGCTTGCGGAGTTCGGCTGCGTCCTCGCCGGGGCCGCCGCCACGGTCAGCGAAGCGCTCACTGAAATTCAGACCGCCACGGAGATCGATGCCGCGATCCTGGACGTAAATCTGGGCGGCGAGAAGGTGTTCCCGGTGGCCGACATTCTCGTGAGTCGAGGCGTCCCCATCGTCTTCTCGACCGCCTACGGTCCCGCCGATCTCGCCGAGCGCTATCCGCAAGCCCGGATCATCCAAAAGCCCTACCGACCGGAGGCCTTGGCCGCGCTGCTGATAGACATCGCGCACGCCTGATTAGGCGCCTTCGCACCTGAACGGCGAGCACTCTTAGGCGAGTGAAGCGCCACGAGGGGACGTTGGCTCCCTTCCAGATTCGAGACGTTGACGCGGGAATGTCCCCGGACTGGTTCATTCCAAAGAAGAGCTTCGCCACGCCGCAACGCTCCGAGTAGGTTTCTCCGCCGCCACACATTGGGGCGTCGGACCTGCTGGCGATCGGCCGGTGGCGAGGGGCCAGGACGATACGGAGCGTCCGTTGAGGCCCCGCTTGCGCGGGGGGCTCAAGCGGCACAGGCTAGGCCTCGTTCGAGACGCGCGCGGGCCGTGCATGGGTGGCGTTCTCAGACGAGCTCCGTCTCCGGCGCGTGATCCTTGAACGTCGCGAGTTGCGCCGCGAGCGCGCGCTGGAACGCCGGGCGGGCTTCGCCACGGGCGACGTAGGGCCCCAGCACCGGGTCGGCGCTGACGATGTCGGTGTGGCGCAGATTGCG
>Ga0207711_10002347_pt1 | contig 16955 bp, 13 predicted proteins | sample KBSS34metaG_FD_184401 | JGI IMG/M metagenome (GOLD analysis project Ga0207711, IMG submission 184401) | Switchgrass rhizosphere microbial communities from Kellogg Biological Station, Michigan, USA - KBS S3-4 metaG (SPAdes) (version 2) | ecosystem: Host-associated > Plants > Roots > Rhizosphere...
GCGGGGCTGGCCGGCCAGGCCCGGGCGCAGGCCTTCGTCAACCCGCTCTGCCAGACCTATGTGTCGCCGGCGGGCCTGCGGTTCGACAGCGCCGAGCACCGCCGGTGGTACAAGCGGTTCTGGACTGGCCAGTGCGACCACCTGTTCGGCTGCCTGCCCGGCAAGCCGAACTGGAACGAGGTCGTCGCCCAGCTGCTCGCCCGCGGCGGCGGCGGCGAGCGGCCGGCGCTGCAGCCGAAGGTCTGCACCCTGGGCCAGCGGATCGGCCTGGAGTGGTCGCGCGAGCATGACGTGCGGCGGGTCTCGACCTCGGACCTGCGCCGCTACTTCGACATGCTGAAGCGCGACGGCGATCCGCTGCATGGGGTCGACGCGGTGGCGCGGGCGGTCGACGCCGACTTCAAACGACCGCCGCCGCACTGAGGTCGATCGGCGCGGCTACCCGAGGGTCGCTCGCGCGGCGCCGCGCCAGCCATAGGCCGCCACGACGGCGAAGCAGGCGGCGGGCAGCAGGAAGGCCGCCGGCGTGCCGTAGGCCTCGGCGATCCGCCCCATCGGATAGGGCAGCAGCACCCCGCCGCCGATCGCCATCACCATCAGCGAGGCGCCGCGCTTGGTGGCCGCGCCGAGGCCCGCGACGCCCAGGGTGAAGATGGTCGCGAACATGGTCGACATGAAGAAGAAGACGGCGATCAGCGCCACTGCCGAGACCTTGGCGATCCCGCCGGCGACCACTACGCAGAGCGCCAGGTTGATCAGGCCGTAGGCGGTCAGCACCGCGCGCGGGGGGAAGCGCAGCAGCAGGGCGGTGGTGGCGAAGCGGCCGACCAGATAGGCGGCGGTGGCGATCGACAGCAGGAAGGCGCCGTCCCGCGAGGTCAGGCCCTGCCAGGTCTCGGTCACCAGGTTGATGAAGAAGGCGCCGATGCCGACCTGGGCGCCGACGTACAGCGCCTGGGTGATCACCCCGAAGACGAAGTGACGTTGCGCCAGCGTCGCCGGGCCGGCCGCCGCGCCGGCCGGGGCGGCGTGCAGGGTCTCCAGTCCATGGTCCGCGCCGAGCTCCGGAAGCCGCGCCCGGGCCACCACCGCGGCGAAGATCAGCACGGCGATGGCGATGGCCAGATAGGTGGCCTGCACCGCCTGTTGGGCGCCGTCCGCCGCGCCCTCCTGGAAGAACAGGGCGCCGCCGATCAGCGGGCCGAAGAAGACGCCCAGGGCATTGAACGACTGGGCCAGGTTGAGCCGGCGCGAGGCGTGCTCCGGCGGGCCCAGCACGTTGACGTAGGTGTCGGCGGCGGTCTCCAGGAAGCACAGGCCCGTGGCCAGGACGAACATCGAGGCCACGAAGTAGGGGAAGCTGGCCAACTGGGCCGAGGGGATGAACAGCAGGGCGCCGACGGCGGTGACCACCAGGCCGAAGACGATGCCGAACTTGTAGCCGCGCGCCTGTAGCAGCATCCCCGCCGGCAGGCTCATCACCAGATAGGCGCCGAAATAGGCCATCTGCAGCCAGGTCGACTGGGCCTTGCCGACGTGCAGGGTCTCCTGGAAATGCTTGTTGAGGACATCGAGCAGGCCGTAGGCCAGCCCCCAGACGACGAAACAGGCGACCGCGAAGGCCAGCGGCCCGCGCAGGCTGCGCAGATCCGGCTGGCTCAGGCCGGGGGGCGCGGCGTCGATCTCGATGACCATAGCGGTTTTCCTCCAGACGGCCGCGGATCAGCCGATTGTCGTTCTTCGATGGGGTGGGCCCGGCGCGATCTCGAGTCGCGCCGGGCCCCGCCGCCCGCCGATCGGGACTACGGAAGGATCGGCGAGCGGCGGTCGCGGATCAGACGATGCCGGCGCCCAGGCCGACAGGCCGGCGCTCCTGGGCCTTGCGTTCGCGCCAGCCGGAGTCGCGATAGGCCGCCAGCACGTCGATGGCGCCGCCGGCCTCGACCCGGGCGAGGGCCAGGATCGGGGCGACGTCGACGTTGTAGGCCCGGCGCAGGGCCTGGAAGCCCATCATGGCGTCGTTGGCCTCCTGGGCGGCGTGCAGGGCCTCGCGGTCGACCAGCACGGCCTTGGCGTAGGCCCCGACGATCGCCTCGGCCGACGACAGCATGCTCTCGATGGGGTCGGTGACGTTGTGCGACTGGTCGATCATATAGGCCGGGTCGAAGCCCTCGCGCGGGTTGAGCTCGGCTTCCACCAGCTCGTTGAACACCAGGTAGAGCTGGTGCGGATTGATCGCGCCGCTATCGAGATCGTCGTCGCCGTACTTGCTGTCGTTGAAGTGGAAGCCGCCGAGCTTTCCGAAGCGATGCAGCCGCGCGACGATCTGCTCGATGTTGACGTTCGGCGCGTGGTGGCCGAGGTCGACCAGGCATTTGGCCTTAGGGCCCAGCTGCTGGGCCGCCAGGATCGACGAGCCCCAGTCGGAGATCACCGTCGAATAGAAGGCCGGCTCGAACATCTTGTGCTCGAGCAGCATCCGCCAGCCGTCGGGCAGGGCGGCGTACACCTCGGCGGCGGCCTCCAGATAGCGGTCGAGGGAGCGGGCGAAGTCCTGCTGGCCGGGGAAGTTGCTGCCGTCGCCGACCCAGACGGTGAGGTCGCGCGCGCCGAGCTGGCGGCCGATCTCGATGCACTCGATATTATGCTCCACCGCCTGCTGGCGGGTGGCGGCGACCGTCGAGGCAAGCGAACCGGTGGCGTAGGTCTGGGCCTGGCCGGGCTGGTCCTGAAAGGTGTTGGAGTTCACCGCGTCAAAGCCGAGGCCCAGGCTCGCGGCTTCTTCGCGCAAGCCCGCGTAGTCGCTGACCTTGTCCCAGGGGAAGTGCGGCGAGACCCGCGGGGTGGCGCGGCTGAGCTGGTTGACGACCGCGCAGTCGGCGAGCTTCTCGTGGATGTTGGTCGGCTCGCCGGGGATCGGGAATTTGGCGAAGCGGGTGCCGCCGCGGCCGGCGCCCCAGCTGGGCACGGCCACTGAGAAGCTGGCCACCTTGGCCTTCACCGCATCGATGTCGAGGCCGCGGCGCGCCAGCTGGCGGCCCAGGCTGGCGTAGTCGTCCTCGAGCGCGGCCATGCGCTCGGCGTTGTGCGTTTCGATCTGATCGGTCGAGAGCGGCAGCGAGGTCGCCATGTCGTTTCCTCCGGCGGCCTTCGCGGCCGCCTGTTCTCGTTATCGGGTGAAGGCCTGGGCGTTGCCGGCGTCGACGTTGAGCATGTTGCCGGTCGACTTGGCCGAGACCTCCGAGGCGAAGAAGAAGACCGCCTCGGCGACGTCCTCGGGCAGCACGTCGCGCTTCAGCATCGAGCGCTTGCGGTAGTGCTCCTCCAGCTCCGCGCCCGGGTCGATCCCGTGGGCGCCGGCGCGCTCCTTGCGCCAGTCGCCGTCCCAGATGCGCGAGCCGCGGATCACGGCATCCGGATTGACGCTGTTCACCCGGATGCCCATCGGCGCGCACTCCAGCGCCAGGCAGCGGGCGAGGTGCAGGGCCGCGGCCTTGGCCGAGGCGTAGGCCGAGGCGCCGGTCGCCGCGGCCAGCCCGTTCTTCGAGCCGATGAAGACGATCGAGCCGTTCTTCTGCGGCGCCATCAGCTTGATCGCTTCGCGCGAGGTCAGGAAATAGCCCAGCGCCAGGACGTCGTAATTCTTGGTCCACAGGGCGACCGTGGTCTCCACGATTGGCGCCGACGAGGCGATGCCGGCGTTGGCGACGAAGACGTCGAGGCCGCCGAACTCCCGCGCGCAGTCAGCGAAGGCGGCGATCACCTGGGCCTCGTCGGTGACGTCGCAGACCGCCGAACGGACCACATCCTTGCCGTACTGTTGCTGGAAGCCGGCGCGGACTTCGTCGAGCGCCCCGCCGTCGCGGTCCACCAGCATGACGCAGGCGCCGTCCGCCATCAGCCGGGCCGCGGTGGCCGCGCCGATCCCGCCGGCGCCGCCGGTGACAAGGGCCACCTTGCCGACCATCGGCTTGGGCTTGGGCATGCGCTGCAGCTTGGCCTCCTCGAGCGCCCAGTATTCGATGTCGAAGGCTTCCTGCTCGGGCAGGCCCACATAGCCGCCGAGGGCTTCGGCCCCGCGCATGACGTTGATGGCGTTGCCGTAGAATTCGCCGGCCAGCCGCGCCGTGGTCTTGTCGGCGGCGAAGGTGATGCGGCCGACACCCGGAACCAGCACCACCACCGGATTGGCGTCACGCATCGCCGGGTCGCTCGGCCGGGCGCAACGGCCGTAGTAGGCCGCATAGCCGTCGCGATAGTCGGCCAACGCCTGCGCCAGATAGGCCTCGTCCTCGAGCTTAGCGGGATCCAGCGTCAGCGGCGCGATCTTGGTGCGCAGGAAGTGGTCCGGACAGGAGGTGCCGATCGCCGCCAGCCGCAGGAAGTCGTTCGAGCCGACAAACTCCAGCGCCTCGGCGTCGTCGGAAAAATGGCCGAGCTTGCCGCGCGCGCCGGTCATCAATCCGCGCAGCCGCGGCATCAGCCGGGCGGCGACGGCGGCGCGCTGCTCCGCCGGCAGCGGCCGAACCGCCTGGCCGCCGAAAGCCGGCCGGCCCTCGAGCCTGCTGTTCAGATAGGCCGCCGCGTCGGCGATCAGGGCGATGGTGTTCTCGTAGCAGGCCTTGGAATCCTCGGCCCAGCAGATGATCCCGTGGCCGGCAAGCATGACGCCGCGAAGTCCCGGATTGTCCGCCACATAGTCGCGGATATTCACGCCAAGCTCGAAGCCTGGCCGCCGCCACGGCAGCCAACCAATGGCGCCCTTCCAGATGGCCTTGGTCGCCGCCTCGCCGCCGGCCGACGCCGCCAAAGCAATGATCGCGTCGGGGTGTACGTGATCGACGTGGGCGAACGGCAGGAGGCCGTGCAGCGGCGTGTCGATCGAGGCCGCGCGCGGGTTCAGGTTGAAGGTGCAGTGCGGCAGGTAGCCGACCATCTCGTCTTCGTGCTCGACGCCGCGGTAGAGCTTCTCGATGGCGCGGAACTTGTCGAGGTAGAGGGTCGAGAAGCCGTCCAGCTTCATCGAGCCGATGTCGCCGCCGGAGCCCTTCACCCACAGCACCTTGGCGGTCTCGCCGGTGAGCGGATCGCGCTCGTCGAGCTTGGCCGAGGTATTGCCGCCGCCGAAGTTGGTGACCGTCAGGTCCGAGCCCAGCAGGTTCGAGCGATAGAGCAGCAGGTCCTCGGGCGACTTGCCGGCCGCGTCCGCATCCGACCAACGGCTGGTCGGAACCGCAAACAGCAGGGCGTCGGTGGTCGCCGTGGGGGACACGTCGTTCATTCGGCTTCTCTCCCGAGGTGAGGTGGCGGATCTTATCCTTCGGGCTGGCGCTAATCAATCAACTTCGATAACAATCGATCAAATGGAGCCGAACAGCGACGTGTCCGTGTACATTACAGGTCCCTCCAGGTGACAGGTCCCGACAAGGCGATGGGCCCCGATAAGGCGATGGGCGACGATCTGATCGTGGTGCTGGACGTCGGCAAGACGCTGGCCAAGCTCAGCCTCTGGACGCCCGGCGGCGAGCTGGTCGCGCGCGCCGCCCGCGCCAACACCAGGGTCGACGCCGGCTCCTATGTCGCGCTCGACGCGGCGGGAATCGAGGCGTGGATCGCCGCCACCCTCGGTGATTTCGCCGCCAAGGGTCGGATCGGCGCGATCGTGCCGGTCGGCCACGGCGCGGCGGCCGCCATCGTCCGCGGCGGCGCCCTGGTGGTCCCGCCGCTGGACTACGAGGAGGCGATCCCGCCAGCCGACCGCGAAGCCTACGATCGCGAGCGCGACCCCTTCGCGCAGACCGGGTCGCCGGCCCTGCCCGAGGGGCTCAATCTGGGGGCCCAGCTGCACTATCTGGAGCGGCTTCATCCGGGGCTGCTCGACGGCGCGCAGATCCTGCCCTGGCCGCAGTACTGGGCCTGGCGGCTCTGCGGCGTCGCCGCCAGCGAGGTGACCAGCCTGGGCTGTCACAGCGATCTCTGGCGGCCGGCCGAACGGGCGCCCTCCGAGCTCGCCCGCCGGCGCGGCTGGGCCGAGCGGCTTGCGCCGCTGGCTGCGGCCGACGACGTGCTCGGCGTGATCAGCGCCGACTGGGCGAGGCGAACCGGCCTGCCCGCCGACGTCCGGGTCTACTGCGGCCTCCATGACTCCAACGCCGCCCTTTTGGCGGCGCGCGGATTCCCCGAGATCGCCGGGAACGAAGCGACGGTGCTGTCGACCGGCACCTGGTTCGTCGCCATGCGGACGCCGGGAGAGGAGGGCGGCGTCGACATCGCCGACCTGCCGGAGGCGCGCGATTGCCTGATCAATATCGACGCCTACGGCCAGGTGATTCCCAGCGCCCGGTTCATGGGCGGCCGCGAGATCGAGGTGCTGACCGGCGTCGATGCGCGACGCATCGACATCCGGCCCGACCAGCCAGGCCTGGTCAGCGCCGTCGCCGGGGTGGTCGCGAGCGGCGCGCGCGTCCTGCCGACCTTCGCGCCCGGCGTCGGCCCCTTCCCCGGCCAGCGCGGCCGCTGGATCGACATGCCGACCGACCAGGCGGCGCGACGGGCGGCGGTCTCGCTGTATGCTGCGCTGATGGCGGACGTTTCCCTCGACCTGATCGGCGCCCGGGCGCGCATTCTCGTCGAGGGCCGATTCGCCGAGGCCGAGGTCTTCGTGCGCGGCCTGGCGAGCCTGCGGCCCAACGATCGGATCTATGTGTCGAACGCCCACACTGACGTCTCCTACGGCGCCCTGCGGCTCTTGATCCCCGACCTGCAGCCGACGGCGGCGCTGGTGCGCGTCCAGCCGCTGGAGGTTCCGCTTGCCGCCTACCGCGACGCCTGGCGGCGCGACGTCGCGCGCGCGGAGCCGGCGGAATGAAGGCGGCCTCGGCGCTCGACTACCGCGAGCTGGCGCGCCGGCGCCTGCCGCGCTTCCTGTTCGACTACATCGACGGCGGCTCCTATGCGGAGGTGACGCTTCGGCGGAACGTCGCCGACCTGGAGCAGATCGCCCTGCGCCAGCGGGTGTTGCAGGACGTCGGCTCGATCGACCTGTCGACGGAGATCTTCGGCCAGAAGCTGGCCATGCCGGTGGCGCTGGCGCCGGTGGGGCTGTCGGGCATGTACGCGCGCCGCGGCGAGGTGATGGCGGCGCGGGCGGCGGAGGCCGCCGGCGTGCCCTTCTGCCTGTCGACCGTCGCGGTCTGCCCGCTGGAGGAGGTGGCCCGGGCGGTCGAGCGGCCGTTCTGGTTCCAGCTCTACATGATCCGCGATCGCGCCTTCATGCGCGACCTGCTGGCCAAGGCGCGCGAACTGCGCTGCTCGACCCTGGTGTTCACCGTCGACATGCCGGTCGCCGGCTCGCGCTACCGGGATCTGCGCTCGGGGCTGAGCGGGGCGGACGACCTGCCCGGCGCGCTCAACCGCTACTGGCAGGCGGCGCAGCGGCCAGGCTGGGCCTGGGACGTCGGTCTGCACGGCCGGCCGCACAGCCTTGGCAACGTCGCCCCGGTGCTGGCCGGCAAGTCCGGCATCGGCGACTTCTTCGCCTGGCTGGGGGCCAACTTCGATCCCGGCATCTCCTGGAAGGACCTCGACTTCATCCGCAGCGAATGGACCGGCCCGCTGGTCATCAAGGGGGTGCTGGACGTCGAGGACGCCCGCGAGGCGGTGAAGCTGGGCGCCGACGGCCTGGTGGTCTCCAACCATGGCGGCCGGCAGCTGGACGGGGTGCCGTCGACCGCCCAGGCCCTGCCGCCGATCGCCGAGGCCGTGGGCGATGCGCTCACCGTGCTGGTGGATGGCGGCGTGCGTTCGGGCCTCGACGTGGTGCGGATGCTGGCGCTGGGGGCCAAGGGGGTGTTGCTCGGCCGGGCCTGGGCCTACGCCCTGGCCGGGGGCGGTCAGGCGGGGGTCGCCCATATGCTGAGCTTGGTCGAGGCGGAGATGCGGGTGGCCATGGCGCTGACCGGGGTGACCCGGGTGGCGGGCCTCGATCGCCGGGCGCTGGTCGGGCGTCCTTAGGCCGCCTGCGGCGCCGAGCGCCTAGCTTTGCCGAGAGCGCTTCTGGTTGTATGTCGTCACATTGGCGGCGAATCTGACCACGGCCGCAGCCGGGAGATTCCGATCCATGCATGCGAACGAACGCGAGCGGCTCATCGCCGAGATGATGCAGAGCCGCGGCTTCGTTTCGTTCCAGGAGCTGGATTCCCGGCTGGACGCCTCGCCCGCCACCATCCGCCGCGACCTCGAGCGAATGGCCCGGCAGGGCCAGTTGAAGCGGGTGCGGGGAGGGGCGCGAATGGTGTCGCGCGACGCCTCGCCGCCGCCGAGCGGGCAGGGACATCTCAGCGGGGTTCCCTTCCACGAGAACATCGGCCGCCATCCGCTCGAGAAGTCGGCGATCGGCCAGGCCGCCGCCGCGCTCTGCCGTCCGGGCGAGGCAGTGATGATCGACGGCGGCTCGACCACGTTGCAGATGTGTCCGCACCTGGCGGGGCTCAATCTGCAGGTGCTGACCAATTCGCTGCACATCGTCAGCGCCCTGCTGCCGCAGCTCGGCACCCGGATCCTGGTGCCGGCCGGGACGGTGTTCCGTGAGCAGAACATCATCCTCTCCGCCGCCGGCGACGACAGCATGCCGCGGTTCCATGCGCCGCGCCTGTTCATGGGCGCTGCGGCCATCGGGCCGCAGGGGGTGATGCAGGCCGACGTCGTGCTGGTCGCCGCCGAGCGGCGGCTGATCGAGCGCGCCGACGAGATCATCATCCTGGTCGACAGCTCGAAATTCAGCGGCCCCTCGGGCCACGTGGTCTGCGACCTTGCCGAAATCGACACCGTGGTGACGGACGCCGGGGTGTCCGAAGCCGATCGCGCCATGCTCCGCGACCGCGGCGTCAACCTGATCATCGCCGGGTAGGGCGGCGAAAAGGAAGCGCCCGCCAACCAGCGCCCCCAGGTCATGCCCGCGAAACGAGAAACCAGCGACCCCGTCCAGCCGCGCCGGCCCAGGGGACGACCCAAGACGGACGATCTGGCGCTCAAAGCGCGGCCGCTGCTGGTCGGCCGCCAGCTGTTCTTCCGCCACGGATACGGCGCCACCACCATGTCGGCCGTGGCGCAGGCGGCGCGGGCGTCCAAGACCACCCTCTACGCGCGCTTTCCGTCGAAGGCCGCCACTTCAAGGAGACCCCGACCATGCGTTTTGTCACCCTGACGTCCGCCCTCGCGCTGGCGATGGCCGCCACCGCCGCCACCGCCCAGCCGGCCCCCGCCGCCAGCGCCCCGGCCGCGGCGGCGGCGGGCGATCACTACAGCGTCGCCGCCACGACCATCGGCACGCTGCTGGACGATCCCGCCGCCAAGGCGGTCCTGGTCAAGCACCTGCCGGAGATGGCCAAGAGCGACCAGATCGACATGGCGCGCGAGATGACGCTGAAGGACATCCAGCAGTACGCGCCCGACATGGTCACCGACAAGGTGCTCGCCGAGGTCGACGCCGACCTCGCGACGCTGAAGCCGAAGAAGTAAGGCGCCGGCGCGGCCCCTGATCCTCGATCGGGGGCCCTCGACAGGTTGCGAAAAGTCGCGAATGCAGCTGAATCTGTCGCCGCGGTTCAAGGACGGTAGAATGCGAGACACCAACGCCCTCAGGCGAGACCGCGTCGGCGCCGAGATCGGTCTTCAGCTGCATCTGCCGCAGCCGATCTACGAGATGGTCGAGACCTACGCCGGCACGCACCGCATCCGCAGCAGCGAAGCGCTTCGCTATCTGATCGAGGCCGGTCTGGCGGCGGAAGCGCGCGCCCTGCGCGAGGCCCAGGATAGCGAAGCCATGTCGGGGGAAGCGACGTGGGGGGAAGCCATGTGGGGGGAAGCATGAGGCGCGTCGACACCAGACCCAGCCGGCCGCGGGCGGGCGCCCTTGGCGCGCTGGCCGCCGGCCTGATCGCCCTGGCCGGGCTAGCCGGCCCGGCGGCGGCTGAAACCGCGCTCGCCGATTGTCCGGCGGCGCGCACGCCGTATTCGAGCGACACCCTGCTGATCGACCTGCTGCTCGATCCGCGGGCCGAGGCGGTGCTGGACGCACAGGGGTTGCTGAAGCCGCTGCCGGCCTTCCTGCGCAACCCCGCCCCGCCGACCTTCGCGACGATCATCACGCCGAAATGGATGCTGACCGCCGCGCCGATGCGGTTCGGGCAGGGCGCGGCGGCCGGGCCCGAGGCGGTGGCCGCGCTCGACCGGGCGCTGGCGGCGATCCCGATCACCGAGGAGGCGGCGCAGCGGCGCTGCGCCCGCTACGACCATCAGCCGCCGGTGCTGCCCAAGCCGACGAACCATCCGGCGATCCTGGTATTCGAGAAGATCACCGGCTTCCGCGACGGGCCTTCGGTCGACGCCGCCCACAAGGCCTTCGCCGACATGGCAGCCCGCCGCGGGTGGTCGATCACGTTCACGCAGAACGGCGCGGTCTTCAACAAGGCCCAGCTCCGGGCCTACGACGCGGTGGTCTGGAACAACATCAGCGGCGACGCCCTGACCGTGCCGCAGGAGCAGGCGTTCAAGGCCTATCTGGCGGCCGGCGGCGGTTTCGCCGGCGTCCACGGCTCCGCCGGCGACTTCACCTATCTGTGGCCCTGGTATCGCGACACCCTGATCGGCGCGCGCTTCATCGGCCATCCGCTGAAGCCCCAGTTCCAGGCGGCCAAGGTGGTCGTGGAGCGGCCAAAGACGGGGGGGAAGACGGGCATCGTCGCCAACCTGCCCGGCAGCTGGACCATGACCGAGGAGTGGTATTCCTTCGCCGCCAGCCCGCGGCCGAAGGTGCACGTGCTGGCCCACCTGGACGAGAGCACCTATGCGCCCGGCGCGCCCCTGCTGATGGGCGACCACCCGATCGCCTGGAGCCATTGTCTCGGGAACGGGCGGGCCTTCTACACCGCCATCGGCCACCGCCCGGAATCCTACACCGAACCGAACAGTCTCGAGCTGCTGGAGCAGGGCGTGGCCTGGGCGGCGGGCGCCGGCGACACGGCCTGCCGGGCGGGGCGCGAAGTCGGCGCGCCGCCCGGGCCGCGGCGATGATGCGAGCGATCTCTTGCGCGGCGAGGCGTTGAACCTGTTCCTGCCGCTGTGGGTCTACGCCGCGGCGGGATTTGTCGGCCTGGTCGTGACCCTATTGCTCGGCGTCCTCCTGCTGAGCCGAGGTGGTCGGCCGGTCCATCGCGCGGGCTGAGCAGCCAGATAGCTTGAGGTTGGCGATTGACGGCGTGCGCGGGCGCCTCATAGTGATCGAAAATGAGTAAAAGTGACTGATGGCTTGCGAGCCTGAGGAGGAAACAGATGCAGGGTCGCAAGATCGGTCTCTTGGCTGCAGCGCTTCTGGCCAGCACGGCGATGGCCACGGTCGCCCAGGCTGAAGGCGCGCCCGCAGCGGCGTCTTCCCTCGAGGATGGCTTCCAGACCCCGCCGAACAGCGCCAGGCCGCGCGTCTGGTGGCACTGGATGAACGGCAACATCACCAAGGACGGCATCCGCAAGGACATCGAGTGGATGTCGCGGATCGGCGTCGGCGGCCTGCAGAACTTCGACGCCCAGCTGATGACCCCGCAGATCGTCGAGAAGCGACTGGCCTACATGACGCCGGACTGGAAGGACGCCTTCCGCTACGCCGCCGCCCAGGCCGACCAGCACGGGCTGGAGCTGGCGATCGCCTCCTCGCCGGGCTGGAGCGAGACCGGCGGCCCCTGGGTGCAGCCTCGCGACGCCATGAAGAAGCTGGTCTGGAGCGAGACTGTCGTCGAGGGCGGCCGGCGGTTCGACGGCGCCCTGGCGCCGGTTCCCCAGGTCACCGGACCGTACCAGGACATGCGCGTGGCGGCGGGCGTCGATGCGATGCTGGGCGGCGGCAAGTCGGGCCCGCCGCCGGCCTATTCCGGCGACATCGCCGTCCTGGCCTACCGCCTGCCGCAGAGCCGGACTTTGCCGGCGGCGTCGTTCGCCAGCGGCGACGGCGAGGCGCTCGACGCCGGCAGGCTGGCGGACGGCGACGTCAAGACGGTGGTCGAGGTCAAACGGGCGGCCGCCGAACAGCCGGCGGCGATCGTCATCGCCTATCCCGCGCCGCAGACCGTGCGGTCCGCCACCGCCTACATCCCCTCGGCCCAGGCCATCTTCGGCGGTCCCGCGCTCGACGCGACGCTGGAGGCGCAGGACGGCGCCGGCTGGCGCAAGGTCGCCGACCTGCCGCTGAGCAACGTGCCGACCACCGTCAGCTTCGCCCCGACGACGGCGGCGAAGTTCCGGCTGGTGATGAAGCCGCCGGCCAAGCCGACCTCGCTGTCCTCGTTCCTGAGCGCCGCCCCAGGCGTCGCCATCTCGCTGCCGACCCCGCCGGCGCCCAAGACGGTGCGGGTCGCCGAACTGCGGCTGAGCAATGAGCCGCGGGTCAACGCCTTCGAGCTGAAGGCGGGCTTCGCCGTGGCGCCCGACTATTACGCCCTGGACGCCGACGCCGGTCCCGACGTCGCCGGGATCGCGGCGGCCGACGTCGTCGACCTGACCGGCAAGCTGAGGCCGGACGGCAAGCTCGATTGGACGCCGCCGGCGGGCCGCTGGAAGGTGCTGCGCTTCGGCTATTCGCTGCTCGGCACGACCAACCATCCGGCCACCGTCGAGGCCACCGGCCTGGAGGTCGACAAGTACGACGGCGCCGCCGTGCGCCGCTATCTGGAGACCTACCTGGCGACCTACGCCGACACCACCGGGCCGGAGCTGTTCGGCCAGCGTGGCCTGCGCGCCCTGCTCACAGATTCGACCGAGGTCGGGCCGTCGAACTGGACGCCCGAGCTGATCGCCCGGTTCAGGACCCTGCGCGGCTACGACCCCACCCCCTGGCTGCCGGCGCTGGCCGGGGTGGTGGTGGGCTCGCGCAAGCAGAGCGACGCCTTCCTCTACGACTTCCGCCGCACCCTGGCCGACCTGCACGCGACCGAGCACTACGGCACGGTCGCCGCCGTCGCCCACGAGCATGGCCTGAAGGTCTACGGCGAGGCGCTGGAGGACCATCGCCCGGAGCTGGGCGACGACATGGGCCTGCGACGCTTCACCGACGTGCCGATGTCGGCGCTCTGGACCTACAATCCGCAGACCGGGCCCAAGGCCACCTACCTGGCCGACATGAAGGGAGCCGCCTCGGTCGCCCACATCTACGGCCAGAACCTGACGGCGGCGGAATCCCTGACCTCGGCGATGTCGCCCTGGGCCTATGCGCCCCGCGACCTGAAGCCGTTCATCGACCTGGAGTTCGTCACCGGCGTCAATCGCCCGGTGATCCATACCTCGGTGCACCAGCCGGTCGACGACAAGGTCCCGGGGCTGTCGCTGTTCATCTTCGGCCAGTACTTCAACCGCCACGAGGCCTGGGCCGAGCTCGCCAAGCCGTGGGTCGATTACCTGGCGCGCTCCAGCTACCTGCTGCAGCAGGGCCGCAACATCGCCGACGTCGGCTATTTCTATGGCGAGGAGGCGCCGCTCACGAGCCTCTACGGCGATACGCCGGTCGCCGACGCGCCGGTGCGCTACGCCTACGACTTCGTCGGCGCCGACGCCCTCCTCAACCAGCTGAAGCCCGACGGCGGCGCCTTGGCGACCGCCGGCGGCGCGCGCTACCGCGTCCTCTACCTGGGCGGCTCCAGCCGGCTGATGACGCTGGCTGCGCTGCGCCGGATCGCCGAGCTGGCCGACGCCGGGGCGACCATCGTCGGGACCGCGCCGGAAGGCTCGCCCAGCCTGAAGGACGATGCGGCGGAGCATCAGGCCCTGGTCCGCAAGCTGTGGAGCGGCCAGCCGGTCACCCAGGTCGGCCAGGGCCGGGTGTTCGCCAGCCACGATATCGAGGCCGCGCTGGCGGCCGCCGGCGTGACGCCGGACTTCGCCTATGCGGGCGCGGCCGACGCCGAGGTGCGTTTCCTGCATCGCCGGCTGGCGGACGGCGACATATATTTCGTCAACAACCGCAAGGACCGGGCCGAGAAACTGCAGGCGCGGTTCCGGGTCACCGGCAAGGCGCCGCAGATCTGGCGCGCCGACACCGGCCAGGCCGAGCCGGTCTCCTATCGCATCGAAGGCGGCGAGACGGTGGTTCCGCTCGACATGCTGCCGCAGGACGCCTTCTTCGTGGTGTTCCGCGATGCCGCCAAGACGCCCGCGCTAAGCGTCGCGCCGCGGACCTGGACCCAGGTCGGCGTCGTCGGGGGGCCCTGGGCCGTCGGCTTCCAGCCGGGCCGCGCGGCGCCGGCGACCGCCAAGTTCGACAGGCTGCAGTCGCTGACCGAGAGCGCCGATCCGGGGATCAAATACTTCTCCGGCGTCGCCACCTATCGCCAGACCTTCACCGCGCCGCGCGGGGTGAAGCCCGGCGTCCCGGTGATGCTGGACCTGGGCCAAGTCGGCGACATCGCCCAGGTATTCGTCAACGGCCAGGAGGTCGGCTACGCCTGGAAGGCGCCCTATCGCGTCGACGTCACCCGTGCGCTCCGCCCGGGCAAGAACACGCTGGAGGTCCGCGTCGCCGACAAATGGGTGAACCGCCTGATCGGCGACGCCCAGCCTGGAGCGAAGAAGATCACATACACCACCTTGCCCACCTACAAGGCCTCGGCGGAGCTGCGGCCGTCGGGCCTGATCGGACCGGTCACGCTGGTGGCGGGGCAGTAATCGGCCGCTGACCCAGCGTGAGCGGCTGAACGTCCAGAGCGTCGAGCCGTCCGAGGCGGTGCTTTCGCCGGCGATCGGCTAAGGTCGGCCGATGGCTGCACAGCCGATCTCGATCAGCGTCCGCGAAGGTGAGGCGGTTTCCGGCCTGTGGCTGGCGCCGGACCATCCGCGGGTGTGCCTGGTGCTGGCCCATGGCGCGGGCGCCGGCATGAACCACCGCGCGATGACGGCGATCGCCGAGGGGCTTGGCCGGCTGGGCGTGGCGACGCTGCGCTTTCAGTTCCCCTATATGGAGCTCGGCCGAAAGCGGGTGGACGCGCCTGCTGTCGCCCAGGCCACGGTGCGGGCGGCCGTCGCGGCGGCGCAGCAGCGGGCGGCGGACCTGCCGCTGTTCGCCGGCGGCAAGTCTTTCGGCGGCCGGATGACCTCTCAGGCCCAGGCGCAGGCGCCGCTGGAGGGGGTGCGCGGCCTGGTCTTCTTCGGCTTTCCGCTGCATCCGGCCGGCAAGCCGTCCGTGGAGCGGGCGGCGCACCTCGCCGCAACCGCCATCCCGTTGCTGTTCCTCCAGGGGACCCGGGACGCGCTCGCCGACCTGGCGCTGCTACAAGGCGCTGTCGACGGGCTGGGCCCGCGGGCGAGCCTGCGGCTGATCGCCGACGCCGACCACGCGTTCCATGTCCCGGCGAAGACTGGGCGCAAGGACGCCGAGGTGCTGGACGAAGCCCTGGTCGACGCCGTCGCCTGGATGGCGGCCTGCTGAGCGCTCAGCTCATCCGCGGCACGCCGACCTTGGCCTCGGAATGGACGTAGACCCCGACCAGCTGGAATTGCGGACTGCGGATCAGCTCGCGCAGGCTGCTCACGCCGATCCGGCCGGTCGCACTGGGCAACCCGGTAGACACGGGCCGGATCAGGCAGTCGAATGGACTTCGCCTCTAAGCTCACCGCGCTTCTCTCCCCTGTCTATTTTTCGCGGCCCGTCTTTTCGCGGCCCGTCGAGCGGCCGTGCCTTGAATGTTCAAGTCCAGCAACTTGAAGGGCCGGCCCTCGTCGACGCAATGGCGTCGAGGACGACCGGCGCCGACAGGGGGCCTAACGCGCGTAGCCGGCGCAGCCCGACAGGGTCTCGGCCGCGAGATCGACCTGCGCCGTCAGCGGATACTGGCTGGTCCCCACGGTGCAGGACTTCGTCTGAATGCTCACCTTCAGCAGCTGGCCATCCGCCGTCTTTGCGGACCAGCTGGCGCCCGCCGGCGAGATCGCGGCGCCCGGCGCCGTCGCGACCAGCGCCGGCTTGCCGGGCCGGGTCAGGTGGAATTGCGTGCCGTGGGTCACCTTCAGGGTCCAGGGCGGCTTTGCGCCTTGCGCATTGATGTCCCGGCTGACGTCCATCGCAGCCGCGCCGGCCGAGGTCGCCAAGAGCGCCGCCAGCAGCGCGCCTCCGATCGCCAATGCCTTCGTCGTCATGGGAGCTCTCCTGTGGTCGGGCCTGTAGGGTTGGGCGATGCGACGTGCGATCGCGCCCTGTCCGGGGTGCGCGGTTGGGTAGCGGGGAGGCTGGGCCGAAGTTGGGCGGGCCGCGCCTTTGGGCCTTGGCGAGGCGAGAGACCGCTCAGGACGAGATCTTGGGCCGGTTGACGACGGGCGGGTTGAAGGTCGCGACGAACTCGGCGGCCGGGCTGACATAGTCGGGGAGCCGGCTGATGAACGGGACGTCCGGCGCAGGCCTGGCGGCCGCCTGCCGGGCTTCGGCCGCGCGATCCATCGCCTGGATGATCGCGTGGCGGCCGTCTTCGATCCGCACCGCGGTCAACACGCCGGTCTCGTAGGCGCCGGTGTCCAGGCCGATCCGGTGGCCGAGAAGCTCGGGCTTGTCGCTCGTCCAGGTGTGCCCGTGGACCACGATCTTCTCGAACCGCCGCGGGGTGGTGAGGAAATCTTCGCGCGCCCAGAGCAGGTCGTCCTCGGTCTGCTCGGCCAACGACGAATGGACGCAAAGGCCGGCGTGAACGAAGGCGTAGTCCCCCAGCACGATCATCAGGTCGAGGTCCTGCAGGAAGCGCAGATGCGACGCCGGCATGTTGGCGAGCAGCTCGTCGCGGGCGGCGACGAGCGCGGGCCCCGGCGCGGCAGGCTCGGGCGGGACGACGCCGTAGGAGCGCAGGGTCGCCGCGCCGCCGAACCGATCGACCCAGGGGGCGGCGGTGGCGGGCGACTCCAGGAAGTGCAGGAACGCCTGCACGTGATTG
>Ga0207711_10002351_pt1 | contig 16947 bp, 15 predicted proteins | sample KBSS34metaG_FD_184401 | JGI IMG/M metagenome (GOLD analysis project Ga0207711, IMG submission 184401) | Switchgrass rhizosphere microbial communities from Kellogg Biological Station, Michigan, USA - KBS S3-4 metaG (SPAdes) (version 2) | ecosystem: Host-associated > Plants > Roots > Rhizosphere...
AGCGCCGGGTCATATTCCTTTCCAAAGCGTCCGCCATGGAAAGGAATATGTCCCGGCGCTGATCGCCTGCGACTTGCTGCAGCCGGTGATCATGGAAAATGCGTCCGTCGATTCGCTCCATGAGATAGAATGCGGTCCCGATCACGCTGCGATCGGTTTCCAGCAATATTGGCGCGGGCGCAGGCACTTCGCCGCCTTCGAGACAGGCCAAAGCCTTGTACTCCCGCGCCACGTCGTGTGAGCCGGGCGGATGCTCGCCCGACGGCTGCTTACGCAGCACGAGCCGGTAATTGTCGAAGGACACGAAGTAGGTCGGATTGGACTGCCCGCCGCCGACCCGCTGAAGCCGCATCTCGCCGCGCGCGTCGGGCAGTCGACGGTCAAGATATGCGTTCAAGGCGCCAGGGTCGAAATCTGTCGTGCTCGGCGCCTCAGGCGGGCGGACAGTCACAAAGGAACTCCATCATTCAGCGGCGGCGACCGCATGTCACCACGTCCGCGCCCGATTGTGGCCAAAGCATGCGTATCATATAGACTCGTACATTACGCGCAACACGACTATATGTTATAAGAAATACGCGTTTGCGCAGGGTGGCCGTGATCGCCCTGGCCGCGACGCGATGGACGTCGCCAGCACGGCGGCGAAGCTCGCCGACGTGGAGGTCCGCGTGCACGGCTAGAGCTTGCCAGGCCTGGGGAGCGGACGTCACGAGGCGTCGACGGCTCCTCCAACCAACGACGGCGCCTGCCGAAACGAAGCCGGGGTGACGAACCGGTTCGCCGTGGAGGAACGTAGATGACCTTCGTCTTCAGCGCGGGCGGGCACTTTGTCGAGCCGTCAGACCTTTTCGGCGAGGGCCTGCCGGCCTCGCTGCGACAAGTTCGGTCTGCGGTCGGAGATACGTGACGAGTTCATCGTCTCGCTCGCCGGCGACAAGGTGCTCAACAAGACGCCGCTGCATCGCGGCGCACCGAAGAGGGGCCCCGACGGCGAACCGTTCGGCCGCCCGGACCGGCGCGGCAACCGCGAGGTCGAGTGGCGGCTTGCGGTTCGGATCTACGTCGTCTGCCGCGCCGACATGCGGATCTGTGAAGACGAACTGCGCGACTGGCTCAAGCCGCGCCTCGCGCACTTCAAGCTGCCGCGCGAGATCATCTTCGTCGAAGACCTGCCGCGGCTTGGCAGCGGCAAGCTCGACCGCCTCGAACTGTCGCGCTGGGCGAGCCGGGCGGAGGATTACGCGGCGTGAGGCGCTGGCATGACCTGTATGGCCGCCGCCGCCCACTACGATCACCGATCAGACATCGCCGATGGCGCCTCAACGCATCTGGAAGTGCTCCATCGCGCCGCCCTGCGCATAGGGCGCGAACAAGGTCAGGAACACGGGATGGGCCAGGCTCTTGTTGAACGCGGCGTGGGATTCCAGCGCGGCCCATTCCACCAGGAAGATGAACTTGCCAGGGTTCTCGACCCCGCGTCCGATCTTCGCCCACTTCACTCCAGGAGTCGCGGTGAGCATCGGCAAGCCGCGCCTGCCAGCAGCGCCTCGACCAGCAATTCGGTGCTCACGCCTGAAGCAGGTGCTCCGCGGCGGCTGCGCGGACGGCGGCTGTCAGGTCGTCGATCAGGCGCGCGGCGATGCGCAGGTGTTGCCAGAACAGCGGCACGTCCACGCGCACCCGTCTGTCGAGGTCGACAAGCCGTCCTGACGCCAGCAACGGCGCGGCCAGCGGCTCCGGCGTCATCGACCACCCCACGCCGGCAAGGGTCAAGTCGAGGAAGCCGTGCGTGGACGGCGCCCAATGTGTCGGAGCCTCCACGGTCGCGCCCAAGGCCTGCTCCGCCCAGCGGTTCTGCAGCTCGTCTCGGGCGTCGAAGCGCAGGACGGGCGCTCGCGCCAACGCCTCGCGGGTCACGCCGCCACTCAGGTATCTCGTCGCATAGGCGGGGCTTGCCGTCGCAATGTACCGAAGGGCGCCCAGCGGCAGGATCCGGCAGCCCTGGACGGTCTTGCCCGTCGTGGTGATCGCCGCCAGCACCTGGCCCGAGCGCAGCCGCTCCGCGGTATGCGCTTCGTCGTCGATCACCAGGTCCAGGGTCGCCGCGCCAGCCTCGGCGAAGCGGGCGGCGGCCGCAGGGAACCAGGCGCCCAGACTGTCGGCGTTGACGGCGATGCGCAGCGTCGGGCTTTGCGCGCTCGTGGCGCCCGCACAGCCTGGAATGTCGACCATCAGATCGTGCTCCAGCAGGCTGACCTGATCGAAGTGGGCGGAAAGACGCGCGCCGGCCGCGGTGGCGGTGCAAGGCGCGCCGCGCGCGACGAGCGGGACGCCCAGGCGTTCTTCAAGCCCCTTCACGCGCTGAGAGACGGCCGAGGGCGTGACGCCGAGTTGGAGCGCGGCGCCTTCGAAGGAGCCAGTCCGAACGACGGCGGCGACGGCGGCCAGGGCGGGATAGTCAAGCAATTGAGGAAAGCTAATCCAGGCTAAGCGGAATGAGTTTCACTTAATATGCCGAATGGTCGATCTGGCGCCACATGCAAGCGACTCCATTCCTGCAGGGCTTCACCGTGTCGGCCCCGCTCATCATGGCGATCGGCGCCCAGAACATCTTCGTCCTCCGGCAGGGCATGCTGCGCCAGCACGTGCCGACGATCGTCGCCTTTTGCTCCGCCATGGACGCCTTGCTGATCAGCGCGGGCGTCGGCGGTCTCGGGGCTATCCTCGGCGCCGCGCCAAGGCTCAGGCTGGCGATGTCGCTTGCGGGCGCCGCCTTGCTGATCTGGTACGGCGTCGGGGCGGCCCGCCGTGCGGTCCGTCCAGGCGCGCTGGACGCGAGCCTTGCCCAGGGCGTCCCCGGCTCAGGCGAGGCCTTGGCGCGGGCGGCCGCCTTCACCCTGCTCAATCCCCATGTCTACCTCGACACGGTGCTGCTGGTCGGGTCGATTGGCGCGGCGCAGCCGAGACTCCTGCAACCCATCTTCATCGCCGGCGCCGCTTCGGCGAGCGCCCTGTGGTTCGCCAGCCTGGGTTTCGGGGCGCGGCTGCTGGCCCCCTTGCTGTCGAAGCCGAAGGTGTGGCGCGGGATCGAGGCGCTGGTCGCCGCCATGATGTTCGCCATCGCGGCGAAGCTGCTTGCCGCCGCCGAGCCGCTGTGGGCGGCCTGAACCCGTAGCTTGTGATCGAAACTGGGCTATAGAGCGGCCGCGTCAGCGGCTGGCCTGTCCAGGGAGGCGGCCGTCTATCGCCGGGCCGCCGCACGCAGAACAGGTCGCCGCCAATTGAGGCGGGCAGGGACGGCCCCTGCGGGCGGCCCACGGAGCCCGGGGCCGCCCGCTGCCGCTGGCGTCGCTAGCGACGATCCTGCCACCCGCGACGAGCCGCTTCCGAGTGGCCGCGTGAGTCGCCGTACCACCCGCCGTGGTCGCGTGAGCTGGAGCTGTGGTCGCGTGAGCTGGAGCTGCGGCGATCATCGTCGTCGCGCGAGCGAGCCCGACGATCGTCGCGGTCGTCGCGATCGTCCCAGCCTCGCCGCGCCGCTTCGGCGTGGCCGCGAGAATCGCCGAACCACCCGCCTTGGCCGCGACTGCGGGAGCCGCCGCGATCATCATCCATGTAGCGGCCGCGCTCGTCGCGATCTCGGTCGTAACCGCGCGATCTGCCGCCACGATCGTCGTCTCCGACAAAGCGGCCACGGTCGTCGCGATCACGGTCGTCGCTGCGGGAACTGTAGCCACGGTCGTCCTCGCTCACGAACCGGCCGCGTTCGTCGCGGTCGCGGTCGCCGCCGCGCGCACCGTAGCGGCGATCGTCATCGTCGTCGCGGAAGCTGCGCCCCTCGGATCGGTCGCGCTCAGCCCACCCTCGGCGCGACGCCTCGGAATGGCCTTCGGGATCGCCGCGCCAACCGCGTCCGTCGTCGTCGTCGCGGTCGGAGCGGGCGCGGTAGCGCCTGTCGTCGTCGCGCGACCGGCCGCGGCCATAGCGGTCGTCGTCGTCGCTCATGAACCGGCCGCGGTCGTCACGATCACGGTCATCGCTTCGATAGCTAGCCATGGTATCCTCCTTGTTCTGGCCAATCTGAAGTCTGGAGAGCTGGAAGGAAACGGTCCGGGACGGAGCCAGCTTTTGGCTCCCACCCATCAGTTGCTGCTTCCGCTCCTGCAGTTGGGTGGCGAGTTCGGGCGTGTCGACGCCCGCGGATTGCGCTCGCGCGAAGATCCCGCGGCCGGGCGCTTCTTCCTCGCCGACGTGGTGCTTGATCTGCTCGGCGAGGACACTGACCTTCGCGTCTCGGAAGCGGTCGGCGTCTGAGCTGTCGAGCAAATCGGCGATCAGCACCTTGGTGCTGTCGTGTTCCACCTGGGCTTCGTCGAGAGGTTCCTCGTCCGAGGCTGCGCGCCGGCAGGCGGGATAAAAGATCTCCTCCTCGAGGGCGGTATGGGCGATCAATTCGGCGCAAATCTGCCGGGCGATTTCCCCTTTGCCGGAGGTCGCCTTTTCGAATTTCGAGAACAGTTCCTCGACCTTGCGATGGTCGGCCTTCAAGAGCGCGATCGCGCCTGTGCCCGCTTGCGCCGCCGTTCCCGTCTGAGCCGCAGCTCCACCACCCTTCACACTCTCGCCGGCCGCCTGTTGTGCGCCGCTCTGGCCCGTCTGGCCGGTCCTTGCATTGGCGTCGTTTGACGCGTCCTCCGGCTTGGCCATCTGCCATCTCCTGTCATTTTTTTCGCTGTCTCGACCCGTGGATCGGCCTCTGCGAGGATCCGCCCGTTCGGTTAGGTTCTCAAAACAGCACAGCAGGGATGCTGGTTTCAGCGCGGCTATTTTAAATTTCGCCTGCACTGCGCAAGAAGTTTCTCGTTCTTTTCGCCTCCGGATGAGGCCACGCTTAGTGTTCGACCTCGGCAATAGTGAAAAGCGAAGCTTCTAGCAGTGGATTACCTCAGGTAGATCATTAGCTCGATGCAAACCTGTCGTTAACGACAAGGCGGCGTAGCGGCCGAAACAACCTGAGCCGGCTCAGTCCGCCGTTTGGCCGGACGCTGACGGTCGTCGGATGGACGAGGGGGTAGGGCCCCGTCAGACGCCTTCATCCATGAAGAGCTGATAGTCCCGGCGCGCGAATAGCCAATCGCCGCCCTGGCGCACCAGCACATCGTCGTAGATCCCGACGACTTTGCGAAGCCCGCCGCCCTTCAGAAACAGGATTTCACGGCAATAGCAGCGCGCCCGCGCGCGATCCCCGTCGATTTCGATCGCCCCGATCTCTGCAAAAAAGGCCATCTTCTCGAGGAAGCCCCAGACCTCATCCCACATCGCGCGGAGCGCGGGCTTGCCGCGGACTTCCGACCCATTTTGCGACCGGACGGCGTCGTCGGTGAAGCAGGCGAGCCAGGCCTCGGCGTCCGCCCGGAAGGTCGCATCGCTATAGGCGCCGACCCGATTGCGGATCAGCGATTGATCCTCGAACGGCCCGCGAAAGGCCATCAGCAAACCTCCGGCAAATCCCGCTTCGCTCACCCTTTCCCCGGTCCGGCGTCCGGTCAATGCCGCGGCGGGGCGGCCTCGATTTTCCTGCACCTTGGTCTTGTGTAGAAGGTCGTCGCCGCAGAACGCCGACAGGTGAGGAGGCCGATGACCGCAACCCACCTGTTTGAACTCGCGATCGCGATGGTGATGGCGATCATCGCGCTTCACTACGCGGCGCACCGGTTGAAGCTGCCGCCCTCGCTCGCATTGCTGATCGGCGGCGCGGCGCTGGCGTTCCTGCCAGGACTGCCGGCGATCAACGTCGATCCCGAACTGGTGCTGGTGATCTTCCTGCCGCCACTGCTGATGGATGGCGCATGGTCGATCCCGGTCGCGCGATTGCGTCGCCACATGGTCGGCATCAGCTCGCTCGCAGTCGGGGCGGTGGCCTTCACCTGCGCAATCGTCGCGTTGACGGCCCACCTGCTGTTCCCATCGCTTCCGTGGGCGGCGTGCGCGGCGCTCGGCGCCATCGTGGCGCCGCCCGACGCCGTCGCGGCCCGCGCCGTGCTTCAGCGGGTGAGGTTGCCCCGGCGCCTGCAGATCCTTCTCGAAGGCGAGAGCCTGCTCAACGATGCGAGCGGTCTGGTCCTCTTCCGCTTCGCCATCGCGGCCGGCGTGACTGGAGCGTTCAGCCTGGCCGGAGCTGTGGGAAGCTTCTTCATCCTCGCGGTCGGCGGCGCGCTGGTCGGAGTCGCCGTGGGGTTCGCCTGGGTCAAGCTGGTGCGCCGCCTGGGCGACGAATACCTGATGATCGCCGCCACGGTGCTTCTGTGCTGGACCTCCTACCTCCTCGGCGAACTCCTGCATGTCTCCGGCGTCATCGCCACAGTGGCCACCGGCCTGATCGCAAGCTGGCACCAGCACACCGTCTTCTCGGCGTCCACCCGCATGCGCGGGACCTCGTTCTGGACCGTGGTCATCTTCCTCATGGAAGCCGCGGTCTTTGTCCTGATCGGGCTTTCGCTGCGCGGCGTGGTCGAACGCGGCGGCGGGTTCGGGGTGGTGAGCGCAACGATGGGGCGGCCGATCATCCTGATACTGGCCGTCCTCGTCCTTGGCCGCTTCGCCTGGGTGTTCGGCAGCGACGCCGTGATCAGGTTTTGCCGGGCCTTGTGCTTCACACGAGCCGAGCCGCTCGGGCTCGGCGGTGCGACGGTCGTAAGTTGGGGCGGGGTTCGCGGCGTCGTCACCCTGGCCCTGGCGCTCAGCGTGCCTGAGGGTTTTCCTGGCCGCGACTTCATCCTCGTGACCTCGTTCGCCGTCATCGTCGGCACCGTGGTGCTGCAGGGTACGACACTCGGGCGGGTGATCGGCTGGGCCCGCCTTGCCGAGGCCGACGCGGACAAGCCCCGCCTCAGCATGACCCAGGCCGAGGTCGCGATGGCCCAGGCGCAGGTCGTCATCGTCGAGCGGTTGGCCTACGACGGCGAGGGCGCGCTCATCCACCCCATGCTCCTGGAGCGTTATCAGCGGCGGGCCAAGGCGATCGTCGACTACGCCGAACGGACGGAACACTACACCCCGCTGCTCCAAGCGCACTTCGACGTCGTGCTCGAAGCCGTCGCCGCCGGCCGCCACGAGTTGATCCGACTGCACCGCGCCGGCGACATCGACGACGAGATCCTCAATGAATTGGAGCGCGACCTCGATCTCGAAGAGCTGGGCGCGATCTCCGCCAAGGCGTGATGCTGCGGGCGCTGTCGCAGGATCAGGCGGCGCTTGGCGGAGCAAATCCGGGAAGGCGCTCCTCAACAGCTTCATGGACGGCAAGGTGCTGCAGTCGACGGCGGGGGACGCTGAGTTTGACGTCGAGCTGGCCGGCTTGATCTACGTCGGGAGCCCGCGCCGACGTTGCGGCTCTTAGTAACCGCTGCTGTTCTCCGTCGAGCCGCCCGTTTTTCCGGCCGTCGGCGTCGGTGTAGCGCCGGGCACGCCGAGAAAGTCACCTTCTTCGCCGAACCAGTTGCGGAACTCCAGGAAGCCCGGAATGCCAGCGAAGGTGCTGTTGGCGGCCTGATCGACCTCCACGTGGATGACGGCCGGCTTGCCCGAGGCGAGGGCGCACTGGACGGCCGTGCCGATGTCCTCGGCGCGGTCGACGTATTGGCCGTGCGCGCCGAAACTCTGGGCGGTCTTGTCGAGCCGCACCTCGCCGCCCCAGCGGGCTTCCGGGGTTGCGGTGTTCTCGCCTGCGCGCCGAGCGCCATGGGCAGGCCGTTGCCGATCGCGCCCCAGTTCGAGCTCCACATCGCATCGCGCGGCGTCCACTCCAGCAGCGCCGAGAACCACATGCTCGCCGCGCCGCCATCGCGCACCAGGATGGTGTCCGCGGGCAGCATCTTGGTCGCCTCGATCGCCAGGCGGCCCGTATGGATCGGCTGCGAGGCGGTGGGCACGCGGTCCGTCAGCGCCTGCTTGGCGCCCTCCCGGATCTGGACCCACTCGGCCAGGCTCCATGCCCGGGAGGACAGCCTCGACGGCGTTCGACTGGAGAATGGGGCAGGCGAGCTTGGCGGCCAGCTTGGCGGCGGCCTCGTGCTGACGGCTGACGAACACGTCCTTCAGCAGGGCGACGGCTTCGGCGACGGACAGGTCGTCGGCGCGCGCGTATTGGGCAACTGCCTGACTTTTCTGCCGACAGGATGTCAACGGGTTATGCGCTTCGTAAACGCCGCAGTCGCAGGCGCGCGCGGGCGGACCGAGTCACCAACGATCAGGCGATCGCCTAATTACACTTCAGTTGTGACCGGCCCTGATCCCGTCAGGCGGCCACGCGTCTGCACTTCAGGTGCTGGCCTCGGCCGCGTCGAATTCGATGGGCAGCCCCTTCAGGCCCCAGGAGCCGGGAAACGGCCGCCAGCGGACTTCGCCGGGAAGGTCCGCCGCCGCCGAAGCCGTCAGTCGGCCGCTGGCCAGATCGCGCAGCACCCAAGCCGCGCCAGCTCCTTGTTGCTCATTGTGGGGTGACGCCATAGGACGGGCAGAACACCACGCTAAGCGGACAAACGGTGAACGGGTGTCAGAGCAAGAAATCGCTCCCCTGTAGGCTTGGCGTGCCGGTCAGGCGTAACGCGAAATCCGCGTTTGCCGCCTGCGCCGCAGTCGCTGCAGCCTTCTTTGCGGGGGCCAGGATCTGCCAGGTCGACCGTCCAAAGGCGGGTCTGCAAACTCAGCCGCAAAGTGGCCGCGGCGAGGCGGGAGGGGAGGGGAGCGGCTGAGGCCCAGTCCGCGCAGCCCGGCGCCTCGCGGGTCGATTAACCGAACAGCCTCAATGCCGCCCTGCGACCGTGAGGGTTTTGTCGCCGGCATATTCATCGAACAATTCCTTCAACACATCGCTCATGATCCCGAAACCTTCGTCGAGAAGATCCAGGGGAATCGTCAACGGTGTCAGCAGACGAATACTCTCCCCACCCATACCGCAAGTAAGAAGGATCAACCCTTTCTCCGCCGCCCTGGCGACAACGCGTTTGGCTGTCACGCCATCGGCCTGACCTGTAATTTGATCGGCGGCTATGTCGAATGCGATCATGGCGCCAATCCCCCGAATATTCCGGATCGGCAGAACATCATTGCGCAAGGACAGTGCGTTCAGATGCTCCAGGATGCGGCGCCCAATCTGATCGGCGCGCTCGATCAGCCCTTCGTCCGCAATGACGTCGAGCACCGCCAGCGCGGCGGCGCAGCTGATTGGCGAACCGCCATATGTGGCCCCGAGCCCCCCCGGCTGAACCTTGCCCATGATCTCGGCCCGACCGATGACGCCGGAAATCGGAAACCCTCCGCCCAGCGACTTGGCTACAGCGATCAAGTCAGGCTCGACGCCGCTGTGTTCTATCGCGAACATCTTGCCCGTGCGGCCAAAACCTGTCTGCACTTCATCCGCGATCAGCATGATCTCGAAACGACTACAGTAATCATGCAACGTTCGCAGAAATTCTGCGGGCGCGGGATTGAAGCCGCCCTCGCCCTGAACCGGTTCGACGATGATCGCTGCGACGCGCTGGGGGTCCACCGTCGTCTTGAACAGAAAATCCAGGCTGGCTCGCGCATCGTCATTGCTGATCCCGCGGTGCTCCACCGGGAAAACCGCGTGATAGACTTCGCCGGGCAATGATCCGAAGCCGGCCTTGTAAGGTTCGACTTTCCCGGTCATCGCCATCGCCAGCAGCGTACGGCCATGAAAGGCGCCCGAGAACGAGATGATCGCGGAGCGTCCGGTGACATAACGCGCGATCTTGATCGCATTTTCGGTCGCTTCAGCGCCAGTAGAAAACAGGACGGACTTGGCCTTGCCCGCGATCGGCGCAATCGTATTCAGCCGTTCGCACAGCTCGACATATTTCTCATAGCCGACAACCTGGAAGGCGGTGTGCGTGAAATGCTCCAGTTGCTCACGCACCGCCGCAATGACACGTGGATGGCAATGACCAGTGTTGAGCGTGGCGATTCCGGCGGCGAAATCGATATAGCGCTTGCCCTCGACATCGATGATCTCGGCATTGCTGGCGTCGCTGGCGAAGACCGGTAGGCTGGTTGCCAGCGCATCTGGCAACGCGACTTTGCGGCGCGCGAAAAGTTCTGCGTTGGTGGGCATCATTTCCTCATACTTGAATTCGCGTGAACATAGGTTCGGCGCCATGTTCATCCGTCTTCGCCGCCGGCTTGTCGCCGGGAAGCAGAAACGCCGTCGCCAGCATCAGGAGGGTCGAAGTCATCACGAATCCGATGGCCCAGATGACGGCGGAAGGAGCTGGGAACACGCCGGGAACGCCTGCCTTCGACACGGTCGCCATCGCCAGGATCAGGGTCATGATCTGCGCCCCGACAGCTTGCGATGCGGAACGCAAAACCTGGGTCACTCCAGTGCTTTCCGCGGTATTTTCTCCCGGAGAGGTCGCCACGATCAGGTTGGGGATGGCCGAATAGATGATGGTTGTCCCGATGGCCTGAATCGGACCGCTGACCACCAGGGCGGCAAGGATGGATGGAAACAAAAGGATGATGACCCAGCCGATCGCCAGTGTTCCCGCCCCGGCGATTATGGCCGTCCTCGATCCTAGCCTCTTGCAGATCAACCCGGTCAGCGGGGCGACCGCCAATGAGGTCAATTGTCCCGGAAGTAGATAGAGGCCGGCGAGGGTCGCCGAAAGCCCCGCCCCTATACCGGTCCAGCTTGGCTGTTGCATCAGGATTGCATGAAGTTGCCCCTGGATCGGCCCGAGCGCATAGAAAACCATGGCGATGTTGGCGAGCGCGAGATTGCGGTTACGCAGGAGCCGCAGGTTGATAAGAGGCGCCGGAACTCGAAGTTCATAATAGACCCATCCAGCAAAGGCGGCGGCCCCAGCCAGCCCGAGCGCCAGCGTACCCGGCTGCGTCCAGCCCCAGCTGTTCCCGTTGGTGACGACCAGCAGGAGCGCGAAGATCGCTGGAACGAAGAGCAAGCCGCCTACGATGTCCGGCTTGTGACCCGGCAAGCGCCGTTCCCCCCTGGGCAGGACCAGCATCACCACGAGGACGGAGATGACCGCAAATGAGGCGCTCGCATAGAAAATGCCGTGCCACTGGAAGGTATCGACCAGCACCCCGCCCAACAGCATGCCGAAACCGGCGGCAAGCACGGCGGTGGAACCCACCGCCGACACACCGTAAGGCACTTTATCCTGCGGCAAGGCTTCGCGAGCGATCCCGAAGCACAAGGGCAGGACTGCGCCCGCCATCCCCTGAATGGCGCGCCCGATGACCACATAAAGCAGAGTGGTCGAAAAAGCACTGATTAGAGAGCCAGTCATTGCCCCGGCCAGCACGACGACCAGCACCCGCTTGCGGCCATAAAGATCGCCCAGCCGCGCGCACACCGCCGCAGATGCGGCGGAGACCAGCAAATAGGCGGTGATGACCCAACCGACGGCGCGAGGATCCCTGAAGACCACGAAGAGCGTCTTGAGCGCGGCATAGACCATCGTCAGTTCGAAGGCTGCCGTGAACTCCGCGACCATCAGGGCGATAATGATCGTCAAGCTGCTCCGCGTCTTGTCGAGAGCTGCCATTTGGCATCGACCTTTCAGGTGAGAGTTGCCAGCATTTCCCGCTGGAAACCCTGGAGTTCATCCAGCCGCCCCTCGCGGAGCTTGTGCATCCATTCGGGATCCGTGAGCAGTGCGCGACCCACGGCCACCAGGTCGAACTCGCCGCGTTGCAAGCGTTCGACAAGGGGGGCCAAGGTCTGGGATCCGCTGCTAACCGGATCGCGACTGTTGAAATCGCCCTGCACACCCACACCGCCCACGGTGATGGCGGGCTTGCCGGTCAGCTTTTGCGCCCAGCCCGCGAGGTTGAGGCCAGATCCCTCGAACTCGGGAAGAAAATAGCGGCGGGTCGAACAATGGAAAATATCAACCCCGGCATAGGCCAGCGGCTTCAGGAAAGCCGCCAGTTCCTGGGGCGAGCGTACCAGCTTGGCGTTGTAATCGCCGCCGCGCCATTGCGATATCCTGAGGATGATCGCGAAATCCTCGCCCACAGCGGCGCGGATCGCGGCGATGAGCCGTGCCGCAAATTGAGTTCGCGCCACCAGATCGCCGCCATATTCGTCGGTGCGATGATTGGTGATGTCGCGGAAAAACTGATCGACCAGATACCCATGCGCGCCATGAATTTCGACTCCGTCGAAACCCAGTCGCCGGGCATGGGCGGCGGCATCGGCGAAGGCGCCTATCACGGCGCCGATCTGCAGGGCTGTCATCGGCTCGGCCACCGGATCGCCGTTGCGATCGAGGCCGGAAGGCCCCTCGCTCGGCTCACTCGGACGAAAAACATCCCCGCCCGGGCTCCGCTCCATGCCCACATGCCATAATTGCGGAACGATCTTGCCACCGGCGTCGTGGACCTCGTCCACCACACGTTTCCAGCCCTTGAGCGCCTCGCCGCAAAACAGCGGGTTCCGCGTGCCCGGCGCCCCCAATTCTGAAACGGGGGCGCCTTCCGTGATGATCAGGCCGACAGCGTTCTCGGCCCGGCGCCGGTAATAGGCCGCGACATCGTCCCCCGGCGCGCCGCCCGGGGACATTGCTCGCGTCATGGGAGCCATGACGATCCGGTTGGCCAGTTGCAGGCTTTTGCAGGCAAATGGCTGGAACAACGGCGATAAGTCCAGGTTCCGGTCGGCCGCAGCCGTTTCCGGTGTGCTGGCCAGGGTCATGCTGCGTTCTTAAGCGTGGGCTTACGCAGCCCCGCCTCTTCCATCAGCGGCAGCACGCGATTGACGATCAGCGGAAGGTCTTCGAGGAAGTTCAGGGTCGTAAGTGTCGCACCTGCGAAACCGGCGTCGCGCAGTTGGATCAGACGTTCAACGACATCTTCCGGGGTGCCGACGATCGAACCGCCACCAGCCGCACCGATCTTCATCTTTTCAAGATCATTCTTGTGTGGTGAATCGGCATTTGCGTTACGGGCGGTGACGAACTGTCCCACCGCAATCTCGTCGCGCTGCGCAACCGCGTAATAGTGGTTGAAGGCTTCCGCTTCGTCCCGCGATTCCCGGCATGTAATTGACACTGTGCCGATGAGCCCCAGCGGATCGCCGGTGCGGCCCACTTTAACCTCGCGGTCGCGGATATCCTGAACTTCCTTCACAGCGCCATCAAAGTCGCTGAACATCGTCAGGATAAAATCGGACGTCTTGATCGCGAAGTCGCGGCCAACCGGCGAATAGGCGGCCGAGATGATCGCCGGATGCGGCTGCTGGATCGAGCCCGGCTCGCCGCTGACGCCGTTCAGCTTGAAATATTTGCCGTCATAGTCGAATTCCTTGTCCCCCTCGGCCAGGAGGCGGGTAACGATTTCCCACCATTCATAACCATGGGCATAGCGCTCGTCATGCGGCAGTCCGGTGACGCCGAACATGGCGTTGTCCGCCTGGTTCCACCCGCAAACGATATTGACCCCGGCACGCCCACCCGATGCATGATCGATGGTCGCCAGCGCCTTCGCCGCCAAGACCGGCGGAACCAGCGGGGCATGGACGGTGGAGAAAAGGCCGATCCGCTTGGTGACGCCCGAAAGCGCCGCAGCGTGAGTCAGCGTTTCGTAAGACCAGCGGCGCTGATCGATCTCGCCGCGCCAGCCTTTCCAGCTGGAGATCGGCACCAGAAAATCCATGCCGCCTTCGTCCGCCATGCGGGCCATCGCCGCGATATCGGACCAGCGGGCTTTCCAGCGTTCCGGCGCCTTGGTCAGCGCCATGCCACCTTCGTGGAGATAGGCGAACAGCCCGATCTTGAACGGCTGATCGCCGAACACGGGATTAGTGGAACGATCTTGTGTATCGGACATGCACAACGTCGCCTTCTAAAATTCCTCAATCGAGGAAGTCCGGTTGTTCTGCGACTATCTGATCCCAGTAGGGCTGGAACTGAAACACGCCGGCCAGTTCCATGCCGATCTGGGAATGAGTTAGACGCGCTACATCGGGCGCCATCGAGAGTGGTTTGCCAGCGGATTCGGCCGTGATCTGCGTCTTGCAGGCGTTTTCCATGGCGAGATACCACCAGACGGCGGACTCCACCGATTGCCCCACGGTAAGCAGGCCGTGATTCTGAAGGATCGCTGCCTTGTTACAGGCCAAGGCCCGGGCAATGCGCTCGCCTTCTTCCGTGGCGTTCACCACACCCGTGAAGTCGGAAAACAGCGCGTGGTCTTCGTAGAAGGTCGCGGCATCCTGGCTGATCGGATCCAGCAATCGTCCGAGCGACGACCACGCCTTACCGTAAAGCGAATGCGAGTGCGCCGCGCCCACCACATCGGGACGCGCGCGATGGACCTGCGAATGGATCGCGAACGCGGCGCGATTCAACCGTCCGCCGCCTTGCACGATCTCGCCCTGATGGTTCACCAGCAGCAGGTCGGAAACGCGCACATGGAGGAAATGGACGCCGAAAGGGTTGACCCAGAGGTGATCCGTCAGGATCGGGTCGCGGGCAGTGATATGGCCGGCCCCTCCCATATCGAAGCCGAAGCGCCCGAAGATGCGGAAAGACGCCGCCAAGCGCTGCTTCCGGTAGAGTCGTTCCTGCTCGGGCGTCGGTTGGCTGCGCAATTTTAGTCCGCTTTCCGGCCACAGGGTCGGCAGGATGGCGCGGGCTGACGGCGCAGGCGAGTTAGTGGCGATATCGGGCATGGATTCAATATCCTCTCGATGGATCAACGACGTCGATCAGGGGATCGCCACGCTCGAACCGGTCGAGATTCTGCAGGAACTTCGCGAGGAAACTGGGCAGGTTGTCCCTCGTAATGGCCGCCAGATGCGGCGACAGACGCACCTTCGGATGGGTGTAAAAGGGATGGCCGGTCGGCAGTGGCTCGGGATGGGTCACGTCGAGCGACGCGAGCGACACCTGCCCGCGGTCAAGGGCGGCAAGCAGGGCGGCGTCATCCACCAGGACGCCGCGGGCGATATTGATCAGGTGCAGACCGGGTTTCGCGGTTTTGAGTACGGCCGCCGATATCATGCCCTGTGTTTCGGCCGTCGCCGGCGCAGCGAGCACCACATGGTCGCTGCGGGCAAACAGGTCTTCAAGGCTTTCCGCGCGCTCGACACCGGCGACCCCGAGCGGCGTGTCCGTGCGGCGCGTGGCCAGCACTTTCATACCCAAGGCGAGCGCACGCGGCGCCAGCGCCTCGCCGATCGCGCCAAGGCCGACTATGCCCAGAGTAGCGCCGCGCACCATGCCGATGAGATGCATCGCCCATTGCGAGGCGTCTTGAATCCAGATTCCGGGCAGGTCCTTGGCGTGGGCGAATATGGCCGCCAGCGCGAATTCAGCCAGCGCCACGCTGTTGGCGCCACGCGAGCAAGTGACGACCGGACCATCGAACAGCCAGCCCGGGTAAAGATCGGCGCCGACTGAAATCATCTGCACCCATTCCAATCCGAACGGCCATAGCGGAGGCCTGGGCGGCTCGGCCTGGCCTAATCGGCGGAAGGGCAAAGTCACCAGGGCGCGAATGTCGGGCTCAAGTTCCGCCGGGGCGCCGGCCTCGATATTGACGATGGCGAGGTCGGGGCGCACCGCCCGGAGGGCTGCTTCGAACTGGGGACCGAGCTGGCTGGCGACACGCATGGGTCAAAAGCTCGGCGAAGAACTGGCGCTCACGACTTCGCACGGCTCTGAACCGACGCAGCGCAAACGATAGGGGGTGGCGCTGTCCAGATAAAAGCCATCGCCCACCTGCAATATCCTGCGCTCCGTGCCGGCGGTGACTTCCACGCACCCGCTAAGAACCAGGCCCGCCCTTTCCCCTTCATGCGATAACATCACGCGACCGGTATCGGCGCCGGGCTCGTAGCGCTCCCTGAACAATTGGAGGCCATGGCCGGTTTTGCCGGTTCCGATCCGCTTCAACGAAACCTTGTCCTTCCCGAACTCGGGAATTTCGTGGGAAGGGAAAAAGGCGCCCTGCGACTTCGGCTCGATCGCAAAGAAATCCGCCATCGGCACAGGAATGCCGTCAAGAATGCGCTTCAGCGCCGCCAACGACGGGTTCGTGCTGTTCGATTCAATGAGGGAAATGGTGGAGTTGGCGATGCCGACGCGATGGGCGAGTTCGCGCTGGGACATGGCGTGTTGGGTGCGGACATACCGCAACCGCTCGCCAATCGTCACGCTCCTGCTCATCCCGCTCATTTTCGGACGCCTTCGAAACTCCGGTCGTATATTTTATTGAGCAATCCGCTCAATAAATCAATTCATTTCCTGCATGGACCGGCTGGCTCCTCATGCGACCGCCGGTTCGATTTCTTCCATGATCCAGCGCGCGTGGGCCGAGATTTTCTCGTCGTCGTGCAACTGGCCGACCAGCTGCACGCCCACCGGCATGCCTTCGATCTGAAACAGCGGCAGGGTCAGGGCCGGGCTGCCAAGCGCCGAGGTCGGCATGTTGAACGCCGGATCGCCGGTCGGCATCACGCTCATGTCCGCCTGCGGCTCGACATGCGGGATCGCCGGTCCAAGGCAGGAGGGCGAAATCAGCGCGTCGGCCAGCGGCGCCAGCGCGGTGAAGGCGGCCCTGGCGTTGTCGCGGTCCACAAGCGCCTTGCGATACATCTGCTGGGTGATGCTGGGACCGTGTTCGAATTGACGATGAGCGGCCGGGCTGAGCTTGTCGGGGATCAGCCGCATCAGATTGGTGAGGCTCCAGCGATTTTCGTACATGACGGTGATCCCCGTCACCGCCCGAGCCGCGGCCAGCGCCTGCTCGAACGCCTCGATCTGGAGGTCGTCGCCGCGACGCAGGATCTCCACTCCCTTGGCGCGCAAGCGGTCGAGCAGATTTTCGAACAGGTCGCGGGTCCGCGGATCGGTCTTGGCCCAGCCCTCCGCCTCCATCACGATCAGGCGGCGCGGCTTG
>Ga0207711_10002353_pt1 | contig 16942 bp, 19 predicted proteins | sample KBSS34metaG_FD_184401 | JGI IMG/M metagenome (GOLD analysis project Ga0207711, IMG submission 184401) | Switchgrass rhizosphere microbial communities from Kellogg Biological Station, Michigan, USA - KBS S3-4 metaG (SPAdes) (version 2) | ecosystem: Host-associated > Plants > Roots > Rhizosphere...
AGGATCGGTCGCCGTTGCTGAGAATCGGGATGATGGTAGGCATCACGCTATTGCCGAAGATCCGAGTGGGGTGAATCCAGTAAGCGCCGGGACCTGTTCCATACTGCACGATCGGCGCCAGGCGGGCATCGAGTGGTTATAGAGCGCTTTCCCTTCTCTCTAGTGGCGCAGCCCTTTAGGGCTGCGAAGCCCGCAGGGCTAAAGCCCTGCGCCACGGTTGTGAAACGCGCACTCGGATGTCGCTCTGCCGACATGCGGGCAGCCGCCGCACGGTCTCTGGACAGCGGTGGCGAGCCGCCCCGGCTGTGGCGCGGCCCCAGAGGCACCAGGGAGATCAGCGGGTGGTGCTGGTAGAAACGGAAGAATCGCGCGGCTGGCCACGCGACGCGGAGACAAACGCCGCAACGTCCTGAAACCGCATCGCCTCGTAGAGCCGACCGGCGGCGGCGTTGCGTTCGCTCACGAGAAGCGTCGCGCGCGCACAACCGGCGACGCGGGCGGCATCGAGCGACGCGGTCAGAAGCCGCCGGGCCAGACCGCGCCCCCGTGCGTCCGGCGCGACGGCAATCTGCGCCAGGTGCGCCGTATCCGGCGTCAATCGCGTGAGCAGCGTGGCGCCGTCGAGCTCGGCCGGCGAGGCGCCGGGGGCCGTGACGCTTGCCTCCGGAAAAAACCATCCGCACGCGTTGGTCGTCGCCAGCTGCGTGACATAGTCCAGCCATTCGTGCGGCGTCCCGCCGCGCGCAAACGGCCGCGCCGCATCGTCTGCCGCATACGCACGCCGCAGCAACGCCGCGACGGCATCCCGACGCGCCGGGTTCCACGTCTCGAGAGCGGGATCCAAGGCCTTGGCCGGTTCGGAAGACGTGGATGGTCCGAGGCCGGATGCGCCGTGCGTCAGGTCGGCCTGCAGATACCGATAGCGTTCGACGGCGAAGCCGCGTGCCGCCAGCTGTTCGACCAGTTCGGGCGCGGTCGAAAAGACGAAGAACATCATCGCGGACGCCGCCGCGGCTTCGCGGGTGCGCACAATGGCGTCGAGCAGCGTCGCCGTCGCCAGCGGCGAGTCGGCCACGAACGCACCGACCTGCAGCACCCCCTCGTGGACGAGGTAGAAGGCCCAGCCCCTGACCGCCCCGCGATCGTCGCGCGCGATCAGCCCGGGCAGCGTGCCGGCGCTCCGCGCCAGCTCGACGCGCGCCAGTGCCGGACGGGTGTCCCAGTGCAGCGCCGACAGCCAGCGGGCCGCTTCGGCATCGTGCAGGTCACCGGCATCCTCGCTCGAGAGGAACCGCCAGTCGAGCGATCTCATGGGAATTACTCGGGTGTGGGGCGTGCCGCGCGCACGCGCAGACGCGCAGCGAACTTCTGAACCGGCTGGGCGTCGCTGGACGCCGCCGACGCGTTCGCCGCGCTGACCATGTCGTAGATCTCGCGCCGGTGCACGGCGATCTCGGCCGGCGCGGTGACGCCGAGACGCACACCGTCGCGGCCGATCCGCAGCACGCGGATCTCGATGCCGTCACCGATCATGATGGCCTCGTCGAGCTTACGGGTGAAGACCAGCATGGCGTCAGTCTATCGGAAGCGGATGATCGAGGGGGTACGCGCTCTGGGCCGCAACCACCTGAAGCCCGAGCATCCGCCGCGGGTTGATCACCAGCGGCGCCCGCAGGTTCACCGTGGCGCGGTCGCCGTCGGTGTGCACGAGCGAGAGCCACAGCAGCGGTTCGTCGCCGGAGACGTCGATGCGCTGCCGCTGGACCGGGTCCAGCGGCGACGCGTAGCCATCCACGACAAGATGCGGGTCGATCGCGAGAAATGACGGCCGCGGTTCGTCGAGCCCGTGGACGCACGTGAACGGCGCGATGTCCGGAGAGGACGCGAGCACGAAGCGGCGGCACCGCTCGAACCCGGGCATCCCCTCGGGCAGGACGACCACGTCGGCAGCGAGCGCCGCGCATTTGCCGAAACGCGTGTCGATTTCGAGTGCAGCGTTGGTGTCGGCGTCCGGCATTCCTACCTCAAGTAATCGAGCAGCGACGACTTCGATGCCGTGCCGACGGCGCCGAGGGCCGCCTGGTATGCCGTCTGCGCGCGACTCATCTGGGTGATGGCCTGGGCCATGTTGACGTCCTGATCGCCCGACAGCCGCTGCGTGGCCGCGAGACGCAACGATCCCAGTTGCACGTCTCCGTCAGCCAGTCCGGACTCGTCGGTGCCGACCTGGCTCTGCGCCTTCACCACGCGGGTGAACGCCCGGCTGAGCGCGTCGATGCCTGTGGTCACGGCCGCGTCGTTCCCGGCGCTGACGGCTGCCGCCAGCGTCTCAATCACCGCAAACACGTCGGTGGCGTCGCTGCCTTTGGCGATCGCCTGGCCATCGCGCGACAGCGATACCGTGCGGTTCGGCGACGTGTCGACCGTCACGGAAGATGAGTTTCCCGCATACACCCATGCGCCGGTCGCGTTCGAATAGGGCTGTGTCGACGATTGAGTGCCGCCGAAGACGTAGACGCCCTGGAAAGTGGTGTTGAGCGATCCCGCGAGCCCGTCGCGGAGGGCGAGCAGCTTCGCGCTCGCCGTGTCTCGTGTGATCTGGTTGACCGTGGATCCGTGTCCGCTGGTGGCGGTGGCGAGCGCGTCGGTGAGGATGTCGGTCATGCTCGACAACGCCCCGTCGAGAACGGAGAGCCGCGCAGCCGCGGTTCCGGATGTCTGGGAATAGGAGTCGATCGTCCCGATGGCCGAGAGATCCTGAATCGCGCGCTCGGTTCCCATCGGATCGTCGCTCGGCCGCTGCATGCGTTTCCCGCTCGCGACCTGCTGTTGCGCGCGCGCAAACTGAGCGGCCGCGGTGTTGATCGCATCGAGGCTGCCTTGAATCTGGCTGAAGGTGACACGCATTACGCAACTCCTACCATGGCCATCAACGTCGTCATCATCGAATCGGCGGCCATGAACAACTTGGCGTTGGCCTGATAGGCACGCTGGAATTTCAACATCGAGGCCGCTTCTTCGTCGAGCGACACGCCCGAGACCTGATCGAGCAGCTTCGTAATCTGGTCCACCATCTGCTGACCGCTCGCCTGCCGGGCCTGCGCCGTCTGCGAGTCGCTGCCGACGCGGTAGACCAGCTGGCTCCAGACGTCGGACATCGATGCCGTGCCGCCGGTCATCACGCGTGCGTCGGCCAGGTTCGCAATGGCTTTCGCCGTCTGATTGTCGCCCGATGCGCCGGTGAGCGAGCCCGCCACCAGCGCCGAGTTTCCGGCCAGCGTCGGGTCCATGGCCAGTGCCGCCGCCGCACCGGCGGCCGTCGTCAGCGGCGTGAAGAAGGTCTGCCCCGACACTCCGGTCGCGGTATAGCCGGCCGTGTGCAGCGCGTTCACCTGCTGAGCGACGCCGAACGCCAGTTGATCGAGCCGATTCTGATAGCCGGGCACGAGCGTATCGCGGACCTCGAGCAACCCACCGACCGCGCCGCGTTTGATCTCCGAGGTGATGTCGACGCCGCCGCTGGTGACGGTCGCAAAGCCGCTGATACCGGCGGAGCCGATGCCGAGCGCGTACGTGTTGCCCCCGACCACCAGCGCCCGGCCGGTGCCAATCGACACGTCGGCGCCGCCGTCCGGCCGTTGCAGCACCGTCACATCGGCCAGCCCGGAAAGCGATTTCAAGGCGACCCCGAGCTGATCCCGCAACGTCTCGGCGTCGGCACCGTTCGCGTTGCCGATGGACGTGTTGAGTGCCGCGATCTGTGTCGCCAGCGAATTGATTTGCTCGACGCCGGAGCGGATGTCTCCGTCGGCGGAGCGCTGAGCATCGGCAAACGAGACGGCCATCGAGTTGAACGCGCGCGCGAGCTGCTGCCCCTGCAGCACGACGCTGTCGCGCGACACCGACGACGTCGGATCGAGCGCGAGTGTCGCAAACGAATGGAAGAGGGCGCCCAGCGCGCCGTCGATCGACTGGCCCGGCGTCCCCAGAGACGACTCGACGATGGCCAGCGACGTGGCGATGGCGCCCTGCTGCTCCTCGGCGGGAAACTGCTGACGGATGCGGGCTTCGAGCAGCGCGTCGCGCACCGCGCGCGCCTGGGCCACCGCAACCCCGCCGCCGGAACCGGGAGGTACTTCCACGAAATCCACCGTGCGCCGCGCGTAGCCGACGGTGTTGAGGTTCGCGATGTTCTGGCCGGTCACGTTGAGTCCGTACTCCGCCGCGGCCAGCCCGCTCGTCGCCGCCGATAACGTGTTGATCAACCCCATTACATCCTCGCCTTCACGTGAGCGCCGCAGCGGTCCCTGCGCATGGTCCGCGAACCGGCGCGGTCGTAGTCGGCGCCGCGTCCGTGCGAGACAAGCGTCGCCTGCGTCACGTCGTCGAGCACGGATCCGAGCGCCCGGCAGCGCACCAGGGCGGTCCGCATCCGAAGCAGCTCCTCCCGCATCGCCGCCCGCTCGTCGGCGTCGACGCAGCGAACACGCCCCATCGCGTTGAGCGCGGCGCCAAGCTCCTGCTCCACGGCGAGCAGATCGTCGAGATCCGGCGCGAGCAGGATGCCCGCGATCGCATCGAGCGAGGCGCGCACGCGTGCGGTCGCGTTCAAGGCAGACATCGTTAGCCGTTGCTCATTGATGGTTAGCCGTTCTTGAGAAGGCCGTCGATGATCGCGTCCGCAAGGCGCTGCGGATCGTTGCCCACTTTATCGTCGGCAAGCAGGGCTTTGGCGCGCTCGACGAGGTCGAGGCGAATGTCCGACGTGTTCGCCACAGCCTCAATCGCCGCGCTGGCGAGCTTCGCATCGGCCGAGACGCTGAACTGATCAATGCCGGACGACGAGGATGCTTTGCCGGTCTTCAGGCCGGCAGTCCGCGCCGCCGCGACCTTGTCAGCTGGTGTCGTGTCGACGCTTGGGCGATTGCCTTCGATTTTCATGATCTGTTCCTCACTCAGGCGGCGGTCGCGCGCCGCATCGATCCTTTGCGTGCTACATCAGCGGAATCGGCCGCCGGCCTGATTCCTTTAATGCAGCAGCTGCCCCATCGTCTCCGGGGCCACCGCCCGCCCGTTTTCCAGCACCTCGAAGTGCAGATGCGGACCCGTGGATCGACCGCTATTCCCAGAGCGCGCAACACGTTGCCCGGATCCGACGGTCTCCCCGACCTGCACAGTCGCGTGTGACAGGTGCCCGTATCGCGTCTCCAACCCGTTCCCGTGGTCGATCTTGACCACCAGGCCGTACCCCGACTGCTCACCCACGAAGATGACCCGTCCGGCAGCGGCGGATTGCACGTCGCGGCCGTATGCCATCTTGACGTCGGTTCCCGAGTGAAAGCGCAGCTGACCGTTGAAGGGGTCGGCTCGCCATCCATAACCTGAGCTCACACGGCCTTCCGGCAGCACCGGCGCCGCTGATGGGGCGGACGACCCGCCGGTCGCATCCGAACGCGACGCCGGGAGCGGTACAGCGGCCGTGGCGCCTGTCGAATCGGGCGACGGCACCATCGCAGGCGCCGAGCTGATGGCTGCCGGCGCAACGGCCGCGCGCGCGGGGGCTGCGACCGCAGATACTGGAGACCTCGCGGACGGCGTGGCGATTTCACCGGACGATACCGGCGCGAGCGGGCCCGCCGCCGCAGCCGGTTTGCGGCCGGTTGCCTGGCGATCGAACGCTTTTATCAATACGTCGGCCAAGCCGAACCCGCCTGTACGACTGAGTGCGCTGCCGAGCTCGACGTCGATGGTGTCGGTCATCGCCGCCGCGCCATAGCCGCTGCCGGCTTCCTCTTCGGTGAGCATCGACTTGCGCATTTCGCGAAGCATCTGCGTCATCAGCATCGACTCGAACTGACGCGCGAGCTCCGCGACCTTGCCGCGCTCGACGTCGGAGAGCGCGTTCGGAGCGGATGCCGGAATGCCGGATTGGATCGGGTCTGTCATCGGTCCTACAGGATGACGATATCGGCCCGCAACGCGCCCGCGGCCTTCAGGGCCTGCATGATGGCGATGATGTCTCGCGGCGACGCACCCAGGGCATTCAACGCCCGCACCACCGCGGCGAGGGTCGTCCCTTCCTCGAGCGAGACGAGCTGGGCGCTCGCCTCCTTGACGTCGACCTGAACATTGGGCACGACCTGAGTATCGCCAGTCCTCGAGAACGGTGACGGCTGCGACACTTCGAGTTTCGTGCTGATCTTCACCGACAGGTTGCCATGAGCCACGGCGGCCGCGCCGATGCGCACGTTGCCGCCGACCACGACGGTGCCGGTCCGCTCATTGATGACCACGCGCGCGGCGGCGTCCACGTCGACCGGCAGGACCTCCAGGCGCGCCATCAGTTCGGCGACGGACGAGCGATACGTTGCCGGCACGGTCAGCGAGACGGTCCCGGGATCCACCGCTCGGGCGCAGTCGGGCCCAAGCTCGCTGTTGATCGCGCGCGCAATGCGCGAGGCGCTGGAGAAATCGGGCTCGTGCAAGGTCAGGGTGAGCGTGTCGGTCGCCGGGAGTGTGGCGCCACTGCCCACCTGGATGAGGCCGCCGGCGGGTACGCGACCGACCGTCAAGTGGTTGACCGTGACGCTGCTGCCGCCGCCGCCGCCGCCGAAGCCGCCGAGCGACAGCGGCCCCTGCGCGATGGCGACGATGTCGCCGTTCGCCCCGCGCAACGGCGTCACGAGCAGCGTGCCGCCTTGCAGGCTGCGCGCATCGCCCACCGACGACACGGTGACGTCGACGCGGGCGCCTGCCCGGGCGTAGGTGGGCAGCTCGCCGGTCACGAGCACGGCCGCGATATTCTCGATCTTCATCTGCGCGGCCGGCACCGAGACGCCGAAGCGCTCGAGCATGTTGGCCAGCGTCTGCGTCGAGAAGATCGTCTGCTTCTTGTCGCCCGTCTTGGCCAGGCCGACGACAAGACCGTAGCCGAGCAGCGGGACCGAACTGGGCCCCTGCAGCGTCGCAACGTCTTTCAGCCGCGTTCCGGCCTCGCCGGCGGCGGCGGGGATGGCGAAGGCGAGGGCGACGATGAATGCACCGGTCAGACGCATGGCAACCACCTTCAGAAAATCTTGTTGAGCAGCCGGATCAGAAAGCCGGGCGCGAGACTGTCTTTGATCAGGCCGCGTCCGAAATACTTGATCTGCAGCTGGCCGAGCGTCGTCGACAGCACGACGTTGCCGGGACCGACGTCGGCGGTGCGGGCGACACCGGTCAGGACGACGATCTGCCGGTCGCCGTTGATCTCGATCTCGCGGACGCCTTCGACGACCAGGTCGCCGTTGGGCAGCACCTCGGAGACGCGCGCCGTAATCGTCGCCGTCAGCTCGCTCGCGCGGTTGGTGGCGCCGGCGCCCTTGAACGTGGTGTCGTGTTTGAGGGAAGCCAGATTCGTCGGGTCGATCATCGCCGGCAGCTTCTTTTCCAGGCCGAACAGGCTGGGTACCCCGACCGACGCGCTGCCCGCTTTGGTCACGGCGGAGTCGGCGCTGCCCGAGGCGCTGATGCTTTCGACGACCCGCACGGTGATCAGATCGTTGACGTGGCGGGCGCGCTGGTCCGACATCAGGCTGTTCATCCAGCTGCCGGGATTGGGCGCCGTCACGACCGGCTGACGCCGCGCCGATTCGAGATACTTGGCCAGCAGCTGGTCGTAGTTGTCGGCCGCGACCGGCTTCTTGTCCGCGCCGAACACGACCGTGCTGCACACAACCGACATCACCGCGACGGCAAACAGTTTTTTAGTCATGAATGATCTCAACGATCTCGTTCGATATGATGCGGGCGCGCAGGGCGCGCCGGGTATCACGGTTGACGACTCGAATGATCGATCCCGGATTGCCGCTGTCGGCGGCCACCATCGTCGCGGACACTTCGACGCCGAAGGCGCGGCTCACCGCGGTCACGGTCTGGCCAGTACGCACCGCCAGTTTCGCCATGACGCTGGCGGCGGTGATCGCGGCACCGGCCTGAATGTCGCGCAGCACACGGCAGCCGCTGACTGCCGACGCGCTGGGCGGCACGCGCAGCGGCCCTTCGAAAATCTCATCGCGCCGATCGACGATGTCGCCGTCGCCGAGGGTGGCACCGCGCGGCACGAACCGCGCGGCCCGCGCGTGCAGCGCCACGACGTGCAGCCGCGCATCGGCGTGGCCGGCGCGCCGGCCCTGGGCCGTGAGCGCGAACCGCAACACGCCCCCGAGCCGGGCATTCGGCTCCGGCACGGCGTCGATGGCGGAGACGTCGCCGGCGCTGAAGATTTCCAGCGTCTCGACGATTACTGCTGCGTCGGCACCCATCTTCTGGCGAACCGCGGCGACGACCGCCGCGCTCACCCGCTCCTCGAGCGTGGTCTCGGCGGCAGCCGGCCACCCGGCGCCGAGCAGGATCAGAGCGGTGAGACAGAACAGGCGTCGCATGTCAGCGGACCAGGCTGTTGACTTGCTGGAGCATCTCGTCGGCGGCTTTGATGACTTTCGAGTTCGCTTCGTACGCGCGCTGACCGAGGATCATGTTCACCATTTCCTCGACGACCGAAACGTTCGAGTCCTCGAGGTAGCCCTGCGCCACGCTGCCGCGCGAGTCGGTGCCGGGTGCGCCGGTCTGCGGCTCGCCCGACGCCGTCGTGACGGTGAACAGGTTGCCGCCCATCGGCTTGAGCCCGCCCGGATTCTGAAACGTCGCCAGCTCGATGGTGCCGAACTGCTGCGCCGCGCTCTGGCCCGGCATCGCGGCAGACACGATGCCGTCTTTCGAGATGGTGATCGCCGTCGCGTTGGCCGGAATCGAAATCTGCGGCTCGAGCGGATAGCCTTCGCCGGTCACGACCTGGCCCTGGCCATCGCGGTGCAGCGATCCGGCGCGCGTATACCCGGTGATGCCGCTGGGCAGCGCGACCTGCAGAAAGCCATCCCCCTCGACCGCGATGTCGAGCGGACCGCTCGTCTGGCGCATGTTCCCGGCGCTGAAGTCGCGGGACGTCGCGACCGGACGCGTGCCAAGGCCCATGTCCAGGCCGGCCGGCGCTTCGCCGGTGGCCGACGTCGGCGCGCCAGGCAGCTTGGTCTGCTGGTAGACGAGATCCTCGAACTCCATGTGGCTTTTCTTGAAGCCCGCGGTGTTCACGTTCGCGAGGTTGTGCGCGACGTTGTCGATGTTGGCCTGCTGCGCGTTCATGCCGCTGGCCGCTGTGTAGAGTGCCCGGATCATTTTTGCTGCTCCTTACCGTCTGCCAAGAACTTCAATCGCACGGACTTCGACGTCGTTCATGAGGATCGACACCGACTTCTGCAGGGCCTCGAAGCTGCGCGTGGCGTTGGTGAGCTCGGCCACACGCTCGACCACCGATACGTTCGACTGCTCGAGTGAGCCGACGCGGACGGTTGCCTGCGACGCCGGAGTCGGCGGCAGGCCATCAGCGCGCAGGATGGAGCCGCTCTCGCGGACCAGACTGCCCGCATCCGCAAACCGGACGATCGCCAGACGTCCCGCGGCCGCGTCGCCGCTCATCACGGTCCCGTCCTCGTCGACCCTGGTCTTGCCCGAGCCGAGCTGCAGCGGACCGTTGGTGCCCAGCACCTTCGAACCGTCAGGGGTCGTCAGAAACCCTTCCGCGCTCCGGCTGAAATGGCCGTTGCGGGTATAGCGAACGCCAGCCGCGGTCTGCACCGTGAAAAATCCGTCGCCCTCGATCGCGATGTCGAGATCGCGGCCGGTGGGATCGATCGCCCCGGAGCGCACGTCGAGACGACGGCCGCCGGCCGTGACGTCAATCGCCGACTGCAGGACGTCGGTGAAGGCCGGGCGATCAGCGGTCAGGTTCGAGCCGCGCTCCGACTTGTAGCCTGCCGTTCCGACGTTGGCGATGTCGTTGGCGAGCCGGTCGAGCTCGTCGAGTCGCGTCCGCATGCCGCTCAGTGCGATGTATTGGGCGCCAGGCATGGCATCTCCTTGTTCTCGCGTGTCATGGCGTGCGTCCCGGGCGTCATTCGGGCGCCATGCTGAGATGCAGCCGGATTTCGCTTTCCGACATCGCTTCGTTGGCTGCGATGTCGCCGATCGCCTGCCCGCGGCGCGCCGCGGTGACGATGCGCTTCGCCGCCGCGCCACGAGAGACCGAACGGGCCGCGCGTCGGTGTCCGCTACGCTCGAGCTCGGCTGCGACATTGCTCAGGCCGGTCTCGGTCGTATCGGTGAGCAGCGCGAGCGCCTCGGCGAAATGCGAGAGCCGCTCGTTCAGGCGCGCGGCGCCACGCAGCGCCCGCGACATCCGCCAGATCGCCACCGCCTGCGCGGCGACGGCGAGTCCAAGGACCAGAAATCCGTAGGTCACCATCTATCCCTCCAAAGCCTTGATGCGGTCCGACGGGCTGACCAGGTCGGTGATCCGCACCCCGTAGTTGCCGCCGGCAATGACCACCTCGCCGCGGGCAATCACCTGCTCCCCCACCAGAATTTCCACCGGCTCGTCGGGCGAGCGGCCCATGTCCAGAATCGAACCGGGTCCGAGTGCGGCAAGGGTCTTCAGCGTCATCAGCGTCCGGCCGAAACGGACAATCAGCGGCAGGTCGATGTCGAGCACGACATCGAGATTGGGCGCGGCAGCTGCCGGCGGCGCCTGCCGCGCGTGGATCTCGCTCGCGCGCGCCGGAGGCGCTGCGGCCGTGGTGAGTTCGGCCGCCCGCACCGCGCCGCTGACCGCAACCTGCGCGGACCCGTCGGCGGCGAACGCAATGGTGTAGGCCGCGAGCTGGCGATCGCCGGCGGCGGGGAGCGGCGGGCCATCGAGCGTCAGCCTGACGCCGGTGAAGGGCGCCTTCACCGACAGCGCGCCGGCCGCCTGCGACCACATCTCCTTCAGCATGTCGGCGACGACGGCGTCGTCGGGCGCGTCCGTGCTGGTCACCCGCTGCGCGAGCAGCGCGCTGCCAGCGCGATCCATCCACGCGGTGATCGTGCCGACCAGGTCGCCGGCGGCGGTGAAGGTCGCCGCCCAGCCGTCGCTCTGCGCCGGGGGACCGCTCGTCGCCACCACCGATCCGCCAAGAACCAACTCGAACGCCAGGGACAGCTCGGCGATCAGCGCGTCCCCGTAGGCTGCCATCGTGACTGTGGAAGACATTTATGCCTCGACCTCGACGCCAGCGCCGTCGCAACGATGTTCGATACGGAATCCGGTGCGGCCTGAGTCGACCGCCAGCCGTCCTTTGAACTTGAGGGTGCCGCCCACGCGCAGCTCAATCGGCTTGTAGATCGGGACGTCGAGAGAGACGACGTCCCCGGGCACGAGCGCGAGGAACTCGCGCGCGGTCAGCTTCACGTTGAACATCGCCGTCGTGTTCATCGGCACGCGGGAGAGGTTCTCCCACAGCCAGGTCTGCTCGGTGGCGGTCGGCGCACGACGCTGGCGGTGCCAGGCCTGGACGAAATGGGCGCCGGCGGTCTCGACAATGCTGGCGGGAATGCACAGATTCATCATTCCGCGCGCTTCGCCGATTTTGACATCGAAGACGATCATGACGACCGTCTCGTTCGGCGCCGCGACCTGGAGCATCTGCGGCCGCGTTTCGCGCCCACGGATGCCAAAGGCGAGCTCGACGACGGGCCGCCATGCGTCGGTGAGCGAGTCGAGCACGATCTTCACGACCGCGTCGACGATGTTCTGCTCGATGTCGGTGAGCCCGCGGTTGAGCGTCGTCGCCTGGCCGACGCCGCCGAGCATCCGGTCGATCATCGCGAATGCGATGCTCGGGTTGATCTCGAGCGCGGCCAGCTCGTCGAACGGCGGAATCGCCAGCGCGTAGAACGCGGTCGGGTCGGTCAACGACGTCAGGAACTCGGAGTACGAGAACTGCTCGACCGACACCACCGAGACCTCGGTCATCGCCCGCAGGTAGGCGGACAACGAAGTCGCGACGTTCCGGGCGAAGCGCTCGTGGAGGAAGTGGAGCGAATGGATCTGCTCCTTCGACACCCGGTCCGGGCGACGGAAGTTGTAGCGGGTGGCGCTGGAGAGCGGCGCCTCCTTCTTGACGCGCCTCTCCCGCGCGCCGTGCGCGCTGACGGCCGACGATGCGAGAAGGGCGTCGATCTCGTCCTGCGAAAGCATCTTGCTCATGGTCAGTGCTTCGTGGGCCGCAGGGACGCCGACAGGTGGGAGCGGAGGCGCGCGATTGCCTGGGTGCGCAGCTGCGACACGCGCGATTCGCCGACGCCGATCACCTGGCCGATTTCCGCCAGCGTGAGCTCTTCCTCGTAATACAGGGCCAGAATCTGGCGCTCCCGTTCGGGGAGCTCCAGCACGGCGCTGGCCAGCTGGCCGCGCAGCTCGAGACGCTCCAGGCGCGCATGCGCGCCTTCGGACGGATCGACCGCCACGTCCAACGTGGTCTGACCATCGGGGGCGACCGACGCTTGCCGGATGGTGGCCAACTCCGCGGAGCGCAGCTGGTCGAGCATCTTGGTGTATTCCGCCTCCGACACGTTCAGCGCCGCCGCAATCTCCGCCTCGACCGGTTCACGCATCAAGGTGTGCCGCAGCTGCCCCATCGTCGTATCGACGCTGCGCCGCAGTTTGCGGAGCGAACGCGGCGCCCAGTCGAGGCCACGCAGCGCATCGAGCATCGCGCCCTGAATGCGGCGACGCGCGAACGCGTCGAACGGCACGCCGGTCGACGCCCGGTAGCGGCCGGCGGCGTCAATCAGCCCGACCACTCCGACGCTGACCAGCTCTGAAAATTCCACCTGCGATGGGATCCGGTGCGACAGCCGGCTGGCCAGCAGCTTCACCAGGCCGACGTGTTCCATGACCAGCCGATCGCGCGTTTCCAGATCCTGTTCGGCAAGCATCATGCGCATCGCGGCGCCTCCATGGACTCGAGTTCGCGGGATGTCGTCGGCCGCGCCGCGAACGTGCCGCTCACGACGCCCTCTCGTATGACAACGAATCGCGGAGCACCGCGCCGGCCAGCAGCTCGGCGGTGGCGCGGTCGAGATCCTCGGGCACGCGCTGCCCGCCGGTGAAGTAGGAGATCGGCAAGCCGCGTTCGCGCACCACGCCGAGCAGAGGTGAGATCGATTCCGCCTCATCGAGTTTCGTGATGATCAGGCGATCGGGACGCGCGTCCTGATAGGTATCGAAAATGCGGCGCGCCGACGCCGCACTCGTATCGGCGGCGATCACCAGATGCGTGCGGACGCCGCGGCGGCGGCCGATGAGCCGGAGCAGGTCGCGGACGCCGCCGTCAGACGGCGACCGGCCGGCGGTGTCGACCAGCAGTGAATGGCGTCCGGCCGTCAGCGCTTTGTCGAGCTCTTCGGTGTTGCGCGCGACTTTGAAGGGCGCGCCGATGACGTCCGCGTAGACACGCAGCTGTTCGACGGCACCGGCGCGAAACGCATCGGCGGCAATCATTCCGAGGGCGCGCCCCTTGGCGCGCTCCTGCGCGGCGATCTTGGCGATGGTCGTCGTCTTGCCGACGCCGGGAGGTCCGACGAACACTTCGACCCGCGCGAAGGCCTCGTCGCCTGCCGTCGCGCCCCTCAGCTGCGCCGCCAGCGCCCGTGTCAGGGTTGAAAGCGAGGCGCCGCGGCATTCCGCCGGCGGCATGGTCAGGGCGACGCTCTCCGCCAGCGCGCGGTCCACGCCGCTCGCCACGAGGCGCGCCACGACGTTGCCGCGTCCGGGGTCGGTGTCGGGCTGCCGACGCTCGGCGCCGGCCGGCCGGTCGGCCGACACGTCCCGTGCGGCCCCGGCGGTCACCTGGACCTCGCGCGCGCCGAGCCAACCGCGCCAGCCGGCGCTGGCGATCAGCTCGGTCGAGAGCACCAGGGCGTCGGCCCCCAGCTCGTCGCGCACGGCGCGAAGCGCTTCACGGACAGAGGCTTTGCGATATCGCTTCAAATGCATGTCAATCAAGGGTCGCAATCGCCGCGACCTGAATCTGCGGTGGAATCTCGCTGTGTGACAGGACGCCCAGATGCGGCAGCACCCTGGTGAACAGCCGCCACACGTGCGGCCGAAGCATCGGTGTACACAAGAGCACGGGCTGTGCCACGGCTGAGCCGAAGACCTCGGCGATCCGGCCGGCCAGCCGCTGCGCCTGCGACGGCTCCAGCGCCAGGACGGCGCCATGGTCGGTCCGGACAATGGACGACAGCAGCCGCTCCTCCAGGCCGGGCGACATGGCGATCGCCGGCAGCTCGCCTTTCTCGTTCTGATAGGGTCTGCAGATCGCGCGTCCGATCGCGGTGCGCACCGACTCGCCGATCGCATCGGGATCCTTCGAGATCGAGGCGGCATCCGCGAGCGCCTCGAGGATCGTCGTCAGATCCCGAATCGACACGCGTTCGCGGAGCAACTGCCTCAGCACGCGCTGCACGTCGCCGATCGACGCGAGCTTGGGCACCAGCTCCTCGATCAGCTTGGGCGAGGTCAGGGCCACTCCGTCGACGAGCTCTTTGGTCTGTTGACGCGTGAGCAGCTCGGGCAGGAACGTCCGAATGGTCTCCGACAAATGCGTCGACAAGGCCGTCGTCGCATCCACGACCGTGAAGCCGGCGGCCGACGCCTGGTCGCGCTGGTCCTGGCCGATCCAGGTGGCGGGCAGACCGAAGGCGGGCTCGCGAGTCGGCGTGCCGTCGAGCGGCGAGTCGGCGGTGCCCGGATTGATCGCCAGGAGCCGATCCGCATACAGCTCGCCGCGGGCGACTTCGACGCCTTTCACGAGAATCGAGTAGCCGCGCGCGCCCAGCTGCAGATTGTCGGCGACGTGCACCGGCGGGACGACGACGCCGGTTTCGGCGACGATCTGGCGGCGGATGGCGCGCACGCGGTTCAGCAGCGTGCCGCCCTGCTTCTCGTCGACGAGCGACACCAGCGCGTAGCCCACTTCGACGCTCAGCTGATCGATGGCCGCCGCCTTGTCCGTGGAATCGGCGGACGCCACCAGTTCGTCGGCCGGCGCGGCGGCGCGGACCACGGAATTCCGGTTGGCATACGCCGCCATGCCGAGCACGGCCGCGACCAGCAGGAACGGGAGCTTCGGCAATCCCGGAATCAAGGCGAGCCCGGCGAGGACGGCCGCGGCGATGGCCAGCGGACGGGACTGCGCCAGCAGCTGCTCGGCGACTTCTTCACCGAGGTGAGATTCCGACGCCGCGCGCGTCGTGATCAAGCCGCCGGACATCGACACCAGCAGCGCCGGAATGGCGGTCACCAGCCCTTCACCGATCGTCAGGATGGTGTAGTTCTGCGCGGCCGTGCCCAGATCCATGCCGTGCTGGAACACGCCGATGATCAGGCCGGCGACGATGTTGACGGCGGTAATGAGGACGGCAGCGAGGGCGTCGCGCTGCGTGAAACGGATCGCGCCGTCCATCGACCCGTAGAAGTCGGCCTCGCGTCGGACCCGCTCGCGACGGTCGCGCGCTTCCTTGTCGTCGATGATGCCGGCGTTCAGGTCGGCGTCGATCGCCATCTGCCGGCCGGGCATCGCGTCGAGCGTGAACCGCGCCGTCACTTCAGAGATGCGGACCGCGCCGTGGTTGATGACCAGGAACTGGATCGCGATCAGCACCAGGAAGACGACGACGCCGACGACGAAATTGCCGCCGACCACGAACTGGCCAAACGACATGATCACGTTGCCGGCCGCTTCGACTCCGTCCTGGCCGTGCATCAGAATCAGCCGGGTCGAGGCGACGTTCAGCGACAGCCGCACCAGCGTCAGCATCAGCAGCAGCGACGGAAAGACGGAGAACTCGACCGGGTTGGTGATGTAAATCACCGTCAGCAGCAGCACCACCGACAGGCCGATATCCACCGACAGCAACAGGTCGAGGACGAACGGCGGCAGCGGCACGATCATCAGCAGCACGACCGCGAGAATGGCGGTCGGCGCGAGGAGCTGGCTGGCGCGGTGAGAAGCGGACAGCGTCTTGGATTTCATAAGGCGTTACAGCATCAACTGCTTGATTCGGACCAGGTAGGCCAGGATCTCGGCGACCGCGCTGAAGAGCGCCGCCGGAATCGAATCGCCGACCTCCGCGCCCTTGAACAGCGCCTGCGCGAGCGCGACGCTCTCGACGATCGGCACGCCGCGATCGCGCGCGATCGCCTTGATCCGCTGCGCCATCTGGTCCTTGCCCTTGGCGACCACGACCGGCGCCGCCATCGCGTCGCGGCGGTACTCGAGCGCGACCGCGTAGTGGGTCGGGTTGGTGACGACAACCGTCGCGTTCTTGACCGCGCTCAGCATGCGGCGCTTGGTCATCTCGCGCTGGATCCGCCGCACACGCTGCTTGACCTCGGGGCTGCCTTCGTTCGCCTTCGATTCGTCGCGGATGTCCTTCTTGCTCATGCGCAGCGACGACCGCTGACGCCAGAACTGCAGGCCGTAGTCGGCGCCGGCGAGGACGAGCAGCGCCAGTCCCGCGCGCCACAGCAGCGTGAGCAGATGCTGCCAACCGGTGATCGCCGTCGCCGCCGGCGACATCCAGATCAGGCGCGGGCTGTCGGCGACAATCTCGATCACGATCCGCACGGCGAGATAAGCGATCGGCGCGACCGACACGACCATCTTGATCATGTCGAGCCAGGACTGCGACGGCTTCAGCCGTCCGAGGCCCTGGGCGGGGCTCAATCTCGAGAAGTCGAGCGAGAGCTTGTCGGGCGCGAACACCCAGCCGGCCTGCAGGACGTTGGCCGCCACCGACACGAACCCCGCAACCAGCAGCAGCGGCCCGGTCACCATCGCGACCAGCGCCATGTCGCCGATCACCATCGTGCCGATGTCGTTGACGCCGACCGCGACCAGCGGCCGATCGCCGATGTGCGCCAGCCCGAACGTCATGCGCGTCGCCATGCGCCCGAACATCGGCGCGCCGATCGCGGCCAGCGTCGCGGTGATCGCGAGCGACGCGGCGGCGACGACGAGGT
>Ga0207711_10002359_pt1 | contig 16916 bp, 11 predicted proteins | sample KBSS34metaG_FD_184401 | JGI IMG/M metagenome (GOLD analysis project Ga0207711, IMG submission 184401) | Switchgrass rhizosphere microbial communities from Kellogg Biological Station, Michigan, USA - KBS S3-4 metaG (SPAdes) (version 2) | ecosystem: Host-associated > Plants > Roots > Rhizosphere...
TCTTAGTGCGCAAAAGGCGAAACCGAAGCTGACCTCAAGCGGAAAGGCCAAGCCGGCGATCTTCGCGGTTATTTATAACGGAGCTACGGTCGAACCGATCGCGATAGTCGACAATGGAAAGCTACTCTCGGGGGCGGGGGACCCGGCTTCGGAGAACAGCGATCTCGCGAATAACTATTATAAGGTCGGGACGAAATACACATTGATCTTCGGCGGAGTTCCGAATGGAACGGTTTCGATCACGAAGTCAAACGTTGGCACGGAGTGCGGCGGGGCATCGGCTGACATTTCGGTGCAGTCTGCAAAAAAGCTTTCTGGCTTTGTCATGGGCCTGGCGACGAATATTACTCCCAAAACAAAAGGCTCTGGCGTTCGTCGTACACCAAACGCGACCGAAAAGACCGAAGTTGAGGCTTTGGTTCGAGCGGAGTACGCGAAACATAAGGTTCCTGCGTCTGCCGCGAAGCAGCTTCGCTACCACAACCTGACGGCGATGGATGTGGACGGCGATGGCAACGTCGAACTGATTGGATCATACTGGGTCGCTCCGAAAACAAAAGAACGGGACCTTTTGTTCTTCATTGCTGCGAAAAGCGCGGCCGGCAAATATGCATTCAACTACTCCGATTTCCAGGTTGTAACGCCCGACAAGGTGATGAGCGGCGAATTGAAAGATATCGAGGACGGCGTTTACCAGACCTTGCTGCTTGATGCTTTTGATTACGACAATGATGGCGTCGCCGAGATCTTCACGTTAAGCAAGGCCTTTGAAGGCAACAACTACTCTGCCTTCAAGCGTGAGAACGGAAAATGGACGAAGGTGCTCGATGCTTACGACTATCGCTGCGGATATTAGGAGTTTTTATCCGATTTTTTTATTCTCATGGTGTTAAGTTCTTCGGGATTTAACACCATTTCCTTTTAATAACTCGCATATGAAAAATTTACAGCGTACACGCGCCCTTATTCTGCTTCTGTGTTTTACACTTGCCTCCTTTTCTCAGACCGTCCAGCCGCCGTTTCCTGTTAAACGTCCGGAAAGCGCCGACACCTGGCGACGGGACGGCTGGAACGCCATAGATAAAGCGAAACAGATCCAATACAAATACGGCAAAGCGAAGAATGTCATCCTATTCATTGGCGACGGCATGGGAGTAAGCACGCTGACGGCAGCTCGAATTTTCGAAGGCCAGCAGCGCGGTGAGAGCGGTGAGGAAAATCGGTTAAGTTTTGAGGATTTTCCTTTCTCCGCCTTATCGAAAACCTATAGCGCCAATCAGCAGACGTCCGACTCAGCGCCGACAATGAGCGCCATGATCACCGGCGTCAAAACAAACGAAGGGACGCTATCAGTAAATCAAAATATTGTCCGCGGCGACTATAGAACCGTGAAAGGAAACGAAACAAAGTCTTTGCTCGAAATGGCAGAACAAGCAGGGAAGTCCACCGGAGTTGTAACGACAACCCGTGTAACTCATGCGACGCCGGCCGCATGCTATTCACATACAGCGGACCGTGATTGGGAATCGGACAAGGATATTTATGACCGGCATAAGGATGCGTTCGGGGCGAAATTTCCGGACATCGCACGTCAGTTGATCGAATTTCCTTACGGCGATGGTTTAGAGGTCGCAATGGGCGGAGGCCGTTCGAAGTTTCTGCCTCGCGAAACGGCAGATCCGGAGATCTCGGCTCGCAAGGGCGAGCGCCTGGACGGACGCGACCTGACGAAAGAATGGGTGGCTAAGCGCAAGGGCTCAGCATTTGTCTCGAACGCCAAACAGCTGGCAGCGATCGATCCGAAGAAAACCAAGCACCTGCTCGGCTTGTTCGATCCATCCCACCTTGAGTTCGAGCTCGACCGGGAAAAGGGTCACCAGGAAGAGCCGTCGTTGGTTGATATGACGACGAAGGCGATCGACATACTTTCACAGAACCAAAAAGGGTTTTTCCTGATGGTAGAAGGCGGCAGAATTGACCAGGCGCATCATTACGGTAACGCATACCGGGCATTGAGAGATACCGTTGAGCTATCCGATACTGTTCGGGCCGCCGTCAAAAAGGTGAATCTGAACGATACTCTGATAATTGTGACGGCCGACCATAGCCATACCTTAACGATAATGGGCTATCCGGCCAGAGGTAATAATATTCTTGGCCTTGTTCGCGAAATTGGCGATGATGGCAAGATTGAACCCGACTATAAACGCGACCGTCTGGGGAGGCCCTATACGACACTGCACTACGTTGCGGGCCCAGGCTATCCGGGCGCGACGGCTGGACAGCCGGAGGGCCCGAAGAAATATCCTGAGGCTCAGCGAAACCTTAAGCAAGTAACGAACGGCAACCCTGATCTAAGCAAAGTCGACACCACAGATCCCAACTATCTGCAAGAGGCTATGATCCCTATTTTAGACGAGACACACGGCGGTGAAGACGTTGCGATATTCGCGACCGGCGTAAATTCGTATCTGATCCACGGCTCGATGGAAGAGAATTGGATATTCTATGTGATGGCCGATGCGCTTCGGCTTGGAAGATAAGTGAAAATAGTTTTTATGGGCACGCCGCAGGCAGCGGTGCCGAGCCTAGAAAGAATATTAATCGATGGCCACGAAGTGGTCGCCGTTTACACCCAGCCGGACAAACCCTCGGGGCGCGGAAACAAGATAACTTTTTCGCCAGTCAAGGAACTCGCTCTGGCCCGGGGCCTCGCCGTTTTTCAGCCGCAAAGAATCAAACCACCCGAGGCCCTGGAGCAATTTCAATCGCACCGGGCCGATGTTGCGGTTGTGGTCGCCTATGGCCGTATTCTGCCCGCTACCTTTTTGAATGCGTTTTCAAATGGCGCTATCAATGTTCATTTCTCGCTGCTTCCGAAATATCGGGGAGCGGCTCCCGTAAATTGGGCGATCGTGAACGGGGAAACTGAAACCGGTGTTACGACAATGAAAATGGACGAAGGGCTCGACACCGGTGACATTCTGCTCCAGCGATCCACCGCGATCGGATCCGACGAGACTGCGATCGCTCTGATGGAGCGCCTTTCCGTCGTCGGAGCTGAACTGCTTTTCGAAACGCTGAGAGAATTGGACTCGCTAAAGCCTGTTAAGCAGGACACTGATCTGGCCTCTCTTGCTCCCATTATGAAGAAAGAGGATGGATTGATCGACTGGAAAAGTTCTGCGACCGAGATAGCCGACCGGGTTCGCGGATTTCAGCCGTTTCCCACCGCTTATACTTACTTTCAGAGCAAGAGACTGACTTTGTGGCAAGCTGGAGCAACCGAATCGGCATCTGACAGCTTTTCTTTGGGTGAGGTCGTCGAGGCAAAGGGCAATCAGCTCACAATTTCTTGCGGCTTTGGGCTATTAAAGATCGGTGAACTCCAGTTGGAAGGGAAAAAGCGAATGAGCACACGCGATTTTCTAAATGGCGTTAAACTGAAAATCGGAGATAGTTTGGGATAGCAGTGAACGGGAAATATCAAATAATAACTTTTTACGAGTTTAAGGACATGGAGGCCGTCGCCGAACTCTCCGCGATCAAGGAGAGCTTACGCTCGATAATGAGCGACCTGTCACTTCGCGGGACCGTTATTCTCGCTTCCGAAGGGTTCAATTCTACCGTGAGCGGTTTACCGGAAAATGTTGGCCGGTTCGTCGAGGAGGCCGAGGCCCTTCTTAAAACAAAGCTCGTTTACAAATCTTCCTTTCACGATGAATTGCCCTTCAAGCGCATCAAGATCAAGATTAAGAAGGAGATAGTTACGCTGAGAAAAGACGTCGATTTATCACTCGGCCGCGGCACGCATGTCGATGCGAAGGGATGGAACGAGCTTTTGGCTGATCCTGAAACGCTGGTGCTCGACACGCGAAACGATTACGAATTTCGAACCGGTACGTTTGAGAACGCGGTAAATCCATGTACGGAAAAATTTAATGACCTGCCGGCATTCGTCGAAAAGAATCTCGATCCTGCAAGCCACAAAAAGATCGCAATGTTTTGTACTGGCGGGATCCGGTGCGAAAAATTTGCCCCGTATGTGAAGGGCCTTGGTTTTAAGAATGTCTATCAACTTGAAGGCGGGATCCTGAAATATCTCAAAGACGTCAACCCCGAGGACTCGCTTTGGAAAGGTGAGTGCTTTGTTTTTGACGAGCGGATCTCGGTGAGTGAGAGTCTGGAAAAGGGAAGTCTCGACGATTTTTCGCAGGCAAACGGGAAATGAAGATCTCGCAGGCCAGAACCGCAGCCTTCGACGTTTTGCTTCGCATTGAAACCGATAACGCTTTCTCCTCGATCCTCCTTCCAAAATATGAGGAGAAATTACCGGAAAAAGATAAAGGTTTATGTCATGAACTCGTCCTCGGCGTGCTGCGCCGGCAGATATATCTAGACAGACTGATAGATCAATTCGCTGCCAAGCCAAAGTTTGACCCGGAGGTGCGGATCGCGTTGCGAATGGGGGCATTTCAGCTTCTTTTTCTCGAAAGAATCCCGGCGTATTCGTCGATCAATGAGAGCGTAAACCTCGTACAGCGTGCAAAGAAATCGTCGGCCAAGGGGATTGTCAATGCTATTCTTCGCCGCATTCAACGGGAACCGGTAGAATTTGCTTTTACCGACGAGATCGAACGAATTTCGGTTAAGACATCACACCCTCGATGGCTTATAGAGAAATGGTTTGGACAAATTGGGGCGGCCCAAACGGAACAGCTTGCTCAGGCGAATAACGTCGTGGGTTCGAGTGCGTTTCGTCTCACCGAGAAGTCAAAAAAAACAGGGATGGTTCCGTCGCCTGAGTGGCGCAAGAGCGAGTTTGTAGAGGCCTGTTATTTCGCAGATCGGATCGATTCTCACTTGCTGAGGTTAGCGGAAGCAGGCGACATCTATTTTCAGGATGAAGCGTCGCAGATGGTCGCAGCAACTCTGACCTTGCCGGCGGGCTCAAGATTTCTTGACGTATGCGCCTCACCAGGCGGCAAGACTACTTTGATCGGAATGCGAAATCCAGATCTTCGGTCGCTGACTGCCGGCGACCTGCACTGGCGCCGTGTCACTTTGCTGAAAGCGAATTGCGAGCGGCAAGAAGCGCCGGTATCGGTCGTTCAGTATGATGCGGAAGACGGATTACCATTTGCGGACGAGAGTTTTGACGCGGTTCTGATAGACGCTCCTTGCTCCGGGACGGGCACGATACGGCACAATCCGGAGATCCGTTACTCATTGAAACTCGAGGATTTTGACGACTTAGCGAGGAAACAACTTCGGATACTCGAAAGCGCATCAAAACTCGTGAAACTGGGTGGACGGATCTACTACTCGACGTGTTCAATGGAAATCGAAGAAAATGAACAGGTTATCTCACAGTTTTTAGGCGACAACTCGCAGTTTTCGAAGGTTTGCGCTCCCTTAGACGACAGATTCCGGACAAGCGAAAGGTTTGCGCGGACCTTTCCCAATAGAGATAACATGGATGGGTTCTTTTTGGCCGTCCTCGAGAGGTCGTGAAGACCAGCGAATTTATGGTTTTCGGCGATTTATTGGCATTCTAAAACGTGTTAAACTATCGTCTTGTTTTTTGGATCATCTGAATGAGTATCTTCAAATCCGGATTGAATGCGATCGGCAGGTTACTTATAGTGGCCGCTCTGGCTGTGGCCTTTTTCTTCGGCCTGGTTGGTGTGGTCTATATGTCGCTCCAGGGGCATGTGATCCAGGTGCCTGACGTCACCGGAAAAAGCTTTGCCGAAAGCGAGAAGGAGCTTTCCGATCTCGGGCTAAAGATCCAGCGTCGTGCGGATCGGGTCAGCAATGACCCGCCTAACACCGTTCTTGAGCAACTTCCCCATCCGGGAGAGACCGTGAAAACGGGCCAGATGATCTTTGTTGTGGCCAGCAAACAGGGACCCGTCACTGAAACTCCGAGCACGCTTAAGAAATCGACCGAGGAGGACGACACAGAGAAGATCGAGGAAATGATCTCGGACAAGCCAAAGAAAAAGTCCGCGTCGAACTCTAATGCAAACGCCAACGCGAACACGAACAAGAAATTACCCGATACAACGCGGGATACTATCGGAAATGTAGCGACTTCAAACACGAGCACGACCGGCACCGACAACTCCAACAAGAAGGAAACGACGCCGGGGAATAATGGCGAGAAAGAGAATAAGAACCCGTCGACACCGGAGAAGTTGCCGGCAAATAAAGTGATCTTGATCAAACCGACCGGGCCGGATCCAAGGCCAAAGACGCCTGGCAAACCCAATAAGTGATACAACTGCGGGCGTTTTTGCGGCAACAAAGTACGAGAACTATCACCTAATGTTTGAAATCGCACCTTCGATCCTTTCGGCGGACTTTACGCGGCTGGCAGATGAAATCGCTGCCGTAAGGGATGGCGGGGCCACCATTTTGCACGTCGATGTCATGGATGGACATTTCGTGCCGAATATCACGATAGGATTGCCGGTCGTTAGATCGATCAGAAAAGAGACAGAACTTACGATCGACACGCACTTAATGATCGCAGAACCGGGGCGATATGCCGTCGAGTTCGTTAAGGCTGGTGCGGATATGGTTTCCGTGCATGTAGAGGCCGATCATCATTTGCAGCGAACTCTCGTCGCTATACGTGAGGCTGGGGGCAAGGCGGGTGTTGCGATCAACCCGGCAACTCCACTTGTAATGCTGGAGGAAGTTCTTCCTTATTCGGATTTTGTGCTTTTAATGTCCGTCAATCCCGGCTTCGGGGGACAAAAGTTTATTCCCACGTCACTCGACAAGCTCAGACGGCTTAGACGAATGATCGAGGATCGTGAATTGAGCGTGAGGGTCGAGATCGATGGTGGAATTGACGAAAACAATATTGCCGACATTGTCGGAGCGGGTGCGGAAATAATAGTGGCCGGCTCGGCCGTGTATGGAAAGGCATCACCGACGGAGGCCTTAAAAGGACTCATCGATAAGGCCACAGTTTGGGTCTAATTTTTGTTGAAATTGAGTTTTAGGTTGCCCGTTTTGATAACGGAAAGGAAAAAGTTATGTCATTAAGAAAAGCGGCGATCGCCGGAGCCTTGTCTACATACCTCTTGCTGTTGGCAGCATTTACAAACGCACAAGTTGGTGCGCAGAAGCCCGGCGACGGTTCGCCGGCACAAAGGCTTGAGGTAATGAGGTCACGACTCGAAGGCATGCGCCGTTCGGTTGAGGGAGCAATGTCGGCTCTCAAAACCGAGAATAAGGAGGAAAAAGCCAAAAAAGACGATAAGGAGAGTCTGGACACTCCTCTCGGGCGCCTAAACGGCTTGCATAAAGAGATCTCGTCTGCATTATCGGAAGTGAACAATGTCCGGGGAAAGGTGGACCGGGGCGAAAAGTATGAGATAAGCGATATCGACCAACTGGAGGGGACGACGGCGGATCTCAATACTCGTACCGAGGCGACCCTAGTTGAAACCGCTTCTGCCCGTGCCAACCCCGAGTCAAGCGTCGGAAAATCGCGTGACGTTAAGAAAAAGAAAAAGTTCCTCGGTATTTTCGGCGGCAGTGGAAATGACGAGTACGATGAGCTGATCGGCAATGTAACGCCCGGTCGTGACCGCGAGCTCTTTGTCGTAGCGGCTCGCGAGGTGCGCAAAAAGAATTTTGACGTAGGACGCCTTTTATTCCAGACGATCATTACGACGTACCCTGATTCGCCGTATCTGCCGATGGCAAAACTCGCTGTTGCCGATTCGTTCTTTCTCGAGGGCGGAACGAGCCAATTGATCCAGGCGATCGCGGCGTATAAAGACTGGCTGACGTTCTTTCCGACCCACCCGTTGGCGGACCGAGTCGTTCTGAAGATCGCCGAGTCGCAAATGCGTCAGATCGGACTTCCGGATCGCGATGCCACACGAGCAAAGCTTGCGGAGACAAGCCTGAAGAGTCTGCTTCAACAGTATCCCGATTCGATACTCAAGAAGGATGCGGAAGAACGTCTTTCTCAGGTTCAGGATAATCTTGGCTTGCACAATTTATATATTGCCAACTACTACTACTCGCAGGCGGTCGATCTAAAAAAATCCGGACTGAAGGGGGCTCAGTCACGCTACCTTGAGATCCTCGATAAATACCCGAACTTTTGCTTCATGGATGAGGCACTTTATAAAGTTGCTGTTACATATCAGCAGGAAGAAGAAACCGACCAGGCCGCACGTTACTATCAGCATCTGATCGCTGACTATCCCAACAGTACATATGTCGACAAAGCGAAAGAACAGCTTCAATTGATGGGTGCGACCGTGCCGCCGACAAACTCCGGGCGAGCCAATGTCGAGCCATGTGCAACTCCGTCGTTCTTTGCGAACGTTAAGAATCAGCTTTTCGGCATTTACCCCATGACGATCGACAAGGACGGCGTGTTGATGACTAAAGACTTTGATAAGTCGAAATTTGAACTGATCGACCAAATTATCGAGAACGGCGGCGACATCCTCCAGAATCAGATCCCGAAGGCGTTGACTACGGTTATTTCGCAGCGTCAACCGGCGGAAACAAAGGCGGAAGCGAAGCCTCAGACACCGCCGCAGAAATAATTCCACAAAAGGCTCGGTCTGGCAGTTACGGACCGCGCCGTCTGCATTCCTCGGGAAATCTTTTAATGAATTACTTACCGGCGAAGTACATCGCGATATTGCCGATTTTGGCTGCGTTTTCGGGCGCCTACGCACAAGCACCTTCCGCAACTCCGGCTTTGTCTCAAGGCGGCGTAACTGCGGAGCAAAAGCAGCGTGCTTATTCGAAAATGATGGAGGGCCAGCGATACCTCATTAAGAGCACGCCTGACCGCACTGCAGTCAACGCGTCGATCGACGCTCGGCTCGCCCAGATCGAGGCGCAGAAGACAAACATTCGCCTGGCGCAAACGGCTTTTCAGAGAGCCGTCGAGCTTGATCCAGACCTTGCAGAAGCATATACAGCCCTCTCGGAACTCGCTCTCAATACGCCGCCAAGCAATGTTGACGAAGCGATCAATTTGTCGTCATTGGCTACCAAGGTCGATGCGGACAATTTTGGCGGGCACCGTATCTTGGCTCGTCTTTATACCTTCAAAAGCCACATGAACTCCGATCGAGCGATTGACAAAGGATTTGCCGATAAAGCCACCGCAGAATGGAAAGAAGTGGCCCGGTTGGATCCTCGAAGCGCTGAGGCGTGGGCTTTTCTGAGCGAATTTTACTCCCTGGACGGTAATGCGGACGAACAAATAAGCTCTCTTCGCAAATGGGTTGCGGCGGCGGTCCCCGTAGACACTCAGTTCTACAGAGGCATAATGCGGCTGGGGGATCTATCGCCCGAAAGAGCATCGGTCAAACTCGGAAGGTCGTTGGTTGCAACCGGCAAAACGTCAGAAGCGATATCAGTCATCAGCGAGGTGATCGCGGACAATCCTGACTACGACGAGGCAATCGATATCCTGCAGGAGGCTATCGAAGGAGCAGGATCCTCGGCGACCGCATCAGCGATAAAGGCTCTCGAACCAGCGGTCTATGCGAATCCCGGTAATATCGAGCTGGTAAATCTTTTGTCGCAAATCCATACTAAGGCCGGCAATTCTGACGAAGCTCTTAAGGTTCTGCGAAATGCATACGATCGCGTCGTATCGACGAATAAGCCGGCGGCCGGCGCATACAGCGTTTCAATTGGTGATCTGTTTGCTTCGAACGACAAGGTTTCGGAGGCGATCGACGCGTATGAAAGAGCTCTTTCCCTGCGCGGTATTAGAGAAGGCCAAGCCGTTGCGGATAGGGATCGCGAGTTTGTCGTCCAGGTCTTTGACAAGATGATCAGAGCCTACAAGAGTGCGAACCGTAATGACGATGCGAAAGCAGTGATCGACAGAGCCAGAAAACTTCTCGGCAAAGATGACCTTTTTGCTGACAAACAGGTGATCGCGATGTATCGCGAAAGCGGTCGACGCCAGGACGCCCTTTCCGCTGCTCGTGCTCTTCGAAGCCGATTTCCCAGTGACTACGGCCTGCTTAGGCTGGAAGCGTCGATCCTGACTGAATCGGGGATGGTGGATCAAGGTGTTACTTTGATACGGAATTTGATAGAGGCCAAGTCGGTTTCGCCGGCGGGCGACGGTGATTCCTCGGTTCCTTCAGTACCTGCTCTGTTCGACGATTTTACGAATTACATTTTTATTTCACATCTGTACAACGAGGCTAACCGTGGAAATGATGCGAGGCTGGCTGCTGATCAGGCTTACAATGCCGCGGGGTCCGATGACAGGCGCCAACTTGCTAAGCTAACCGTTGCAACCAGCCAACAGGTTTCGGGTGATTATGCGGCTGCTGAATCCACCCTCCGAGAGATCCTTCGTCAGACGCCCGGTAACCCGATAGCATTAAATAATCTGGGCTACGTTTTGGTTGAAAGAAATGAGCGGCTTACTGAGGCCCTCACTTTGATCCAGAAGGCAATCAGAATTGACCCGACTAACCCTTCCTATTTGGATAGCCTCGGATGGGCGAACTTCAGACTTGGCAACCTCGAAGAAGCGGAACGAAATCTGCGAAATGCCGCTAGAATCGATTACGCATCCGCCACCATACAGGAGCACCTCGGCGACGTTTACGACAAGCAGGGCAAACAGCAACAAGCCCGAACTTTTTGGCAGCGTGCCTTGGACTTGTCAACAAACGAAGCTGATGCGAACCGAATTCGAATAAAGCTGCGGCAGTAATATCGTCCCTTGATCGAGAAGGACGCCATCTCTTAAGGTGGGACAAGCCGCTAGAAGAAGCTCCGAGTATTTGTTTATACGGGTTTGTTGATCAAATGAAGAAGGCCGTCAAACTGACGGCCTTTAATTTGTTTATTTCTCAGGTGACGGCGACGTTTGAGGTGTCGGCTCGTCTCTCTTTTTAAGTTTAGGAGGTCCATCTGACGAACTGCTGCTGCTCCCGCCGCTGTCCGGGTCAGCCGTAGTATCGGCATCCGGCTGCCGCTTCTTGAGAGTCGGCCGTCCGCTGTCGTCATCGCCTACATCTGCGACCACGCCTGCTCTGGCGTTAGTGATCTTCATCAGGTGATCTTTGACACGCTGAAATTCAGAGGTGCTGATTATATATTCCTCTTTTTCAGGAAAGCGGGCTACGAGAGCCAAGCTTGCGTCATGACGTTCGGCTGAAGGCGGATGTGTTGAAAATAACTTCTGGATCGTACCAGGTTTTTTCTTGTTCTGCGAAGCGAGTTTTTCAAACATACTCGCCATTCCTGTCGGATCATAGCCCGATGCATAAAGATATTCGGCACCCAGCATGTCGGCTTCTTCTTCGGCACCGCGTGAGAATTTCAGACCCGCTAGAGCCGTCAAAATTCCGCCGCCGTTATAAAGGACCTGGCTTACGATCGGACCGCCGAAAATAATACCAGCGAGAGCCGCGTAATTAAGAAACGTTCCCTTACCTTGATTTTCCATCGCATGGCGAGCAGCGACGTGGGCTATCTCGTGAGCCATAACGCCTGCCAACTCAGACTCGTTATCCGCGGCCAGGATCAATCCTTTGTTAACGAAAAAGAATCCTCCAGGTAAAGCGAAGGCGTTCACCTCGTCGCTGTCAATTACTTTGATGGTAAACGGAATCTTTGCATCCGAGTGAAGAACAATATTTTGTCCAACCCTGTTGACGTACTCCGTGACCATCGGGTCCTCGATCATTTTCGACTGCTGCTCGACCTCAGCCGCAAGCTGGCGACCTATCGCCACTTCTTTGTCCTTGGAGCCGCCCAGCCAGCCAAAAAACTTATCCGATCCGCTGTTGATGTTTCGTTTGCCAATTTGCGAAGGGTCCTCTTTTACAGAGAGCGGTTTTGCACCCGTCTTTGCAACGGCGGTTGCGGTTGAATCCGGCGTCGGCGCAGGCTCCGCTTTTTTCGATTTTTTCGAATCATCAGTCTTGGCACCTTTGGCGTCGCTCGACGACGAGCTATCACCCTGTTGCGCAAAACTGCTAACAGGCACCGCCGCCAGGGTGGCAAGCCACAGGCTCAAAACAAGCAAATATGAGACAGGCTTTCTAATAGAAACAACGGCCATACAACGCCTCCCGGATTTCAGGGATAAGTCAGAGTCTACAGTTTATCTCTAAAACATGCAGCAATCAACGAAATTAAGATGCCTCAGCCCATAATTTAGTTGCGAAAGCAGCGAAAAATATTAAGAGAGATGGACCCGGTTCGTGACCTGCCAAAAAAGGGTATTCTTTTTGTGACAAAATCCTGCTAAAATACCTCTGCGATCGTCTCGATGCTCATGAGACTACCCAGATCGCTCCCGTTTCTAAATCATTGACCTATATCCGCTTCGGGTTCCGCGCGCGTTTCTTTTCAAATGAAAAACATTGACGATAAAATTCAGGACATTGTCGACGTCCGCTCCTTTCTTCGCCTGATGGATTTCCAGGCGGACCCGGCCAGGACCCTTGGCAGGTACCATTTCACCGACGTAACCTCAGATTTGATGGCCAAATGGCTCGATCGGATCGCCAATCTACAAGGCCAGCAGGGGCCCGCGTTTGCCCTGGCCGGATATAGGGGCGTCGGGAAAAGCCACTTTCTGGGGGCCCTGAGCGCGATCGTCTCTCAACCAGAGCTCAGGTCGCGGGTGACAGATTCGCATGTTCTCGCCAGCGCCCAGCGCCTCCGACGTCGTCACTATCCGATTGCCCATGTTCGAAGAGGCACGCGCGACACGCTTTTTGAAGAGCTAAAGGAAGCGGTCGGACCGATCCTGAACATCGACCCCCAAAATATTGGGGAAGATATCAATGAGATTCTGCGGCTGGCATCGGAGAAAGCTGGTGAAGTACCCTTCATACTTATCATAGACACCGCCTACGAGCGCGAGATGCGCGTTTCACGTGAGGACGGCACCTTTTTGAGCGAGATCGCCGCCGCGGCTGCCACGCATAACGTATTTCTCGGCATTGCCCTAGACGACGATATTTCCGGAGCAGACGGCATAAATGCCTCGATCGTTAAATGCTTTACGATTGATTACCTAGACCAGGAACACCTTTATAAGATCGTCGATTCATATATCTTCCCGAAAAATTCACAGAAACTCGGCGTACTTCACGAAGTTTACGAATCGATAAAAAGCTCTCTTCCGGGATTTAAGTGGAGCGAGCAGAAGTTCAAGGCCCTATATCCGCTGCATCCGGTAATCCTTGAAGTAACTCCTTTTGTCCGGTTCTATATTCATCATTTCGCATTACTCGGCTTTGCGGCGGAGGCAGGTGCTAAGGTACTCTCCCGGCCTGCTGATTCTTTGATCTCACTTGATGAGGTTTTTGACAACGTTGAAGAACAGCTGCGGCAGATCGACGATCTAAAAGAAGCATTCGCTGCCTTTGACAAACTGAATGGCGATATTGTTAGGAAGCTTCCAGTCGTCCAGCGTCTTCATGGAAAGCTGATCCTTAAAGCCCTTTTGCTTCATTCGCTTGATGGCGAAGGAAAGATCGCCGACGACATTCGTTCGGCGATGCTTATCGTTGATGAACGCAATCCGGACACTTCGGCGAAATACGTTGCCGAGATCCTCGATAAATTCGCTGAGGCGATGCCAAAGGATATCAACCGGGTCGCCGAAAGCGGCCGTGAGACCAGATATTCATTTAAGTTGACCATCAAGGATGACCTAAACTCTGCCCTTACCGAAGCGATTCCGAACGTCTCACTGGAAGCGGTCCCGAAGATACTGCGTCGGGCGATGAGAGACCGATTTTCCGACTGCACGCTCTCCGATGATGAGAGTGAAAGGCTTGATTGGATGGACTGCCAGATAAACTGGCGCGGCGGACTTCGACGCGGGCGTCTCTTTTGGCGGAATGCCTCAGCGGCCGGCGAAGCCCTTAAGAGTGGAGCTGACCTGATCGATTGGGAAGTTGTTGTTAATCTGGGTGACCGGGATGACGATGGCGATAAATCGGATGATTGGCGAGTAATTTGGCGGTCGGCTTCGATGACCGAGGAAGAGATCGAAACGGTAAAACGCTTTCATATCTTGCTCACCGACACTGCGATTCGAGAGACCTTCAATACCCAGATCCGCTCTTCCATGCACGCGCATAAATTGGCGGCAGACAAGATCTTTCAAAGATGCTTCCTTGAAGATGGGACTATTACCATTGATGGAAAGGATAAGCCGCTCAGCGAGGAGGCGTACACCAGCGAACGCCTGTCAGATCTGTTTTCAGTCATGCTGCGGCCGCTGTTTGATGAACGGTATCCTGACCATCCGAAATTTGAACAGACCCTCGGAATGAACGAGGTATCGCTGCTCGCGACAGAGTTCTTCAGTGGAGGAGGACAGAATTCGACTGAAGTACAACAACTTGCCGAATTATTCGCTGTTCCGCTCGGACTGGCCGTGAGACGCGGCGGCGGATTAGTGCCGGAAAGCGAAGAGGCTCTCATGGCGCTTCCCGTGGTGAAGATGATCCTCAAACTGGTCGACGGTGCCAAGGATACTGTCGTGCCAATGAAGACAATTTATAAAGGCGTCAAGATCACGTGCGGAGGCCTTGTTCGGGAGGCTCAGCATCTGATACTTACGGCCCTTGTTTCGAGGCAGCAGATCGAATTTGTAACCTCGAAAGGCGATCGTATTAGTCGTCGGTCGTTGGATTTGAAGATAATCTGGGGAGATATCGAAGGAATTGCTCGCCCCGCCGGTCGGAATTATTCGGGCGAAAAACTTGTTCATTGGGTTAACACCCTCTCGGGCAAAAACTTTACTACGTCCTCCGGCAGTGCTGAGAACATGCAAGCGATCCGAGGGGCCTTACGCGATTGGCTTTCTGATTGGGAAAAGAATCGCGTCCTTGACCGTTTCAATGAACTGCCGGATGAGATCCTGAATACCAAGATCTGGCGACTTTCGATGCACACCAAGAACTCGTTCGGTACCGTCGCGGATGCCATCCGGTCGGTTCTCGAAGACTCGATCCAGCTTGATGAAGGGCTGCACCGTATTGCGGACGCTTTCTCTGATTCAAAAGAGGAGTACAAGCGTCGACAGACGGATATTATCGTGATCGAAAATTTCATTGCCGGAGCCGCACGGCGTGAAGAGATAAGAACCTATCTTGCTATCTGCGAATCGACCGACAGTGAGGATGTCGAAAAGCTCAGATCGGCGCTGTCAGACATTATCGACACCAGCTTTTATAACCCGAGTGAAGAGACCAATCAGGAGCTTGAGACCCTATGGACCGGATTTCGCGATAAGTTCGCCGAGCACTTTGCCGTCAAGCACGATGTTGTAATGCGCTCGCATTACCTACAGGAAAAAGTTGACGAGATACAACGTGGCGACCAGTGGTGGGAGTTTGAAAATCTCTCGGCCATTCCGGTTATGGAACGTTCGCACTGGAAAAATGCCCGTGAGATATGCCGCGAATTCCGTCAGCTCGATTGTCGTTTTGACATTCGCGAAATGCTGCAGATCCATCCCTTCTGCGCTTGTTCATTCACGCTCGCCAAATCTGACTACTGGGAACAGCTTCCGGTCAGGCTGGCCGGCTCGATCGACCGAGGGCTGATGTCATACCGAGAGACGTTCCTATCCCATCGAGAAACGATCGTACCAATGCTTCAGCATTTCGAGGCGACCACCAAAGACGATTCATCTTCGGCCGCGGCCTCAAATCTTATAGAAATGCTGACTGGAGGTGCTGGATGGCGTGCGCTAAACATGGACGAACTGCAGGTTCTGCATAGAATCTTCGAGCATTCGAACGCATCCGATCTTGTTATCGAAGTCGCGCCGACGTCAATCAGCATAATGAATGAAGACAGCTATGCCCCTAACGCGCGTAATGTTGACGACAAGTCGAACGATGATCCCCTAATGCTCAATTAACGAGCCGTAACTCTTTCTATTTAGGGATACTTGCCGTATATTTTGGGTATGCTTGACATATCCATCGTGGGAGCCGGACGAATGGGTGGTGCACTTGCGTTGGCCCTTGATCGAGCAGGGTATGACGTCAGCCGGATAGTCTTCCGCACCGCGCCTCCGGACGATGGATTTCTTTCGCAATTTACCCGCAGGCCCGACGTTTCTTCGATCAGCGAAGGGGGCAGTATCGCTTCGGATGCGGTCTTCATTACAACGCAGGATTCCGAGATCGCCTCAGCTGCGATCGAATTGGAGGCCTTGATACAAGGATCTTCCACGGTTTTTATAACCAGCGGGGCGCAATCTTCAAAATCCATCACGAATCTACGTAACAGAGGAGCAAGGATCGGTTCTATTCATCCGCTGGTTTCTGTAAGCGATCCGGTCCAAGGTGCCGACCGGTTAAAAGGGGCCTTCTTTTGTGTTGAAGGCGATCTTGATGCGGTGAATCTCGCTGAGGTTATCGTTCGATCCCTTGGTGGACGCTCGTTCACAATCCCCACCGACAAAAAGCCGCTCTACCACGCCGCTGCCGTAACATCGAGCGGACATCTCGTCGCACTGATCGACATCGCTATCGGTATGTTGGAAAAATGCGGTCTCGATGTTGAGCAGGGGAAGACGATTCTTCTTCCTCTGATCGAAAGTACCGTCGAGAACCTTAAAGGTCAGACGTTGGAAGAATCTTTGACTGGAACCTATGCCCGCGGGGACCTCAATACCTTTGAATCTCATCTTGCCGCGTTGAGAAACAACGAAGACGAGAAGGTAACGCGAACGTATTTGGATCTCGCGTTGCGCTCACTAGAGATCGCTGAACGGCGTCACGGTTCCAGGGAATCGCTTATGGAATTGAAGGAAAGAGTTTTGATAGCTAAAAGGGAAGTCGGATGATAAACTTGGGTTGTTAACTTGGATCTATGGCCAAAAAGACCGAAGAGTTCGCTAAGGA
>Ga0207711_10002360_pt1 | contig 16915 bp, 18 predicted proteins | sample KBSS34metaG_FD_184401 | JGI IMG/M metagenome (GOLD analysis project Ga0207711, IMG submission 184401) | Switchgrass rhizosphere microbial communities from Kellogg Biological Station, Michigan, USA - KBS S3-4 metaG (SPAdes) (version 2) | ecosystem: Host-associated > Plants > Roots > Rhizosphere...
AGCCGGCAGCGTTCAGGACCTGGATCGAGGTGGCGCCGGCGTTGGCTGTGCTGGACAGCTTCGTCCAGGAATTGGTCCGGTCACCGTGAAGATTGAGGGTTCCGCCCATGAGCATGATCCCGCGGTCCACGCGGTCCGTCGTTCCACCCACTCCACTGATGTCCTCGTCTTTGACGTTGTCGGTGAAGGTGATGGTCGCCTGGCGCGTATGGGGCTTGCCTTCCGTGCCAATCTCCAACTCCCCGTGGATCATGATCCACTCGGTGATCAGTTCGAGGTCTTTGTTGTCCGCGAAGCTAAGTTTGCCGTTGATCGTCAAACCGTGCAGCGCCGGCGGCGTGACGTCCAAAACAACGTTCATGTCCCTCCCGATAGTGACAAGGGCGTCTTTGCCTGGGACTTTCTTGTCAGGCCACGTGCCAGGATCCGACCAGCGCTTCGCACTAGCCGCCGAAGTCTTTTGCTGCGCTTGGAGGACGGCATATCCGCCGAGGCCTAAAAACCCTGGAGCCAGCAAGGAAAGGAACAAAAGGAAACGTTTTCGCATCGTTAAACCTCTGTAATCGATCATGTTACACTGCGTCCCGCGCGGATCCAAGGCCGTGTAGCCAGGGACAATTTTACACCTATCGTCGGCCCGACAAAATCCCTGGTTTCAAGTATTCGCCAGAGGATGGCCTTGCGGAGCGCTGCGGAAATGCACGGGGGCACCAACGACTTGTGTGTTGAAGAGTTGTCTGCGGGTGGTCGAACATTCCAAGTGGTTCCTGAAGACGTTCGGCACGACCCATCCCTTGCTCTACGTTTTTCCATTCGGCAAGCCCCAGCTTACTGATGCCACCCGTCACGTCACTACCTTTAGCACCGTCTGGACCAAGGTGAAGAACGCCTGCGGTATCAAAGGCTGGCACGATAACCGCCACACGTTTATCACGGATCTTGCTGAGCGCGGGGAAGCGGCAGAGGGGACGATCATAGACATCGCGGGCCACGTGTCCCACCGGATGCTGAAGCATTACTCGCACATCGGCATGGAAGCAAAACATCGGGCCGTGGATTCCCTAGCGAAGAAACCGGCCGGGGGCGCAATCCCCGCTTCGGAGCCAATCTTAAATGAGACTGCTAAAGTTTCCGCTAAAGTAGAGCTTTTGAACTTAGCGATATCGTTCGTAACTTGTTGGCTCCTCGGGTAGGACTCGAACCTACAACCCTTCGGTTAACAGCCGAATGCTCTACCATTGAGCTACCGAGGAGCAAGTTGGCGGGCAGGCTTCATTTTACACCAGCCCAACGCTTCCGGCCACTGCTGGGCCAGAATATCTATCGCTGCGTTAGAATAAGAGAACTGCCTTCCGGCGGCCGAACCCACCTGAAATTGCAGTCCGTGCCTAAGAATGTTCGATAATCTCAGCGACAAACTCCAGCGGGTCTTCAAGAACCTGCGCGGCGAGGGGAAACTCTCGGCCGAAAACATGGAAGTCGCCCTGAAGGAGATCCGGCTCGCCCTGCTCGAGGCCGACGTACATTTCAAGGTCGCCAAGCAGTTCATCGAGGCCGTCAAGGAAAAGGCCATGGGCCAAGAGGTGCTTACCGCCCTCTCGCCCACCCAGCACGTGGTCAAGATCGTTCGTGATGAGATGGTCAAGATGCTCGGCCAGCATCAGGCCCGCCTGCGGACCGCCAACGAGCCGCCCAGCGTATATATGATCGTGGGCCTTCAGGGCTCCGGTAAGACTACCTCTACAGGCAAGCTCGCGCGCTGGCTCTCCAAGAACGGCCACTCGCCAATCATGGTTTCGGTCGACGTCTATCGGCCCGCGGCGCGTAAGCAGTTAAGCGTGCTGGCGCGCGATCTGAAGCTACCTATATATGAGGGCGCTCCCGAGGAAACCAAGCCCGCCGAGCTGGCTCGCGGTGCACGCAAGGAATCCGTCCAGACCGGACGCGACGTCATCCTGGTCGACACGGCCGGCCGCCTGCACATCGACGAAGAGCTCATGACGGAGCTTACCGAGCTCAAAGACCAGCTCAATCCGGTCGAAATTCTGTTCGTCGCTGATGCCATGACCGGCCAGGACGCGGTGAAATCGGCCGACGAGTTTCACAAACGTCTGGGCATCACCGGCGTGATCCTGACCAAGATGGATGGCGACGCTCGCGGCGGTGCGGCGCTTTCGATCCGCGCGGTCACCGGCCAGCCTCTCAAATTCGTCGGCGTGGGCGAAAAGCCCGACGCCTTCGAGCCGTTTCATCCCGACCGCGTAGCCCAGCGCATTCTCGGCATGGGCGACATGCTCAGCCTGATCGAAAAGGTCGAAGAAACTTACGGGCAAAAAGAGCAGGAAGAGATGCAGCGCAAGCTCATCGAGGATGAGTTCACGCTGGGCGACTTCCGCGACCAAATGAAGCAGTTGCGGAAATTGGGCCCGCTCGAGTCGATTCTGGGGATGATGCCCCAACTGGGACCTCTCAAGGATCTCAAGAACGCCAAGATCGACGAGAAGGAAATCACCCGTCTGGTGGCCATCGTCGATTCCATGACGGAGCGCGAGCGCTTCAATCACATGATCATCAACGGCGCCCGCCGCCGGCGGATCGCCAAGGGTTCGGGCACCTCGGTGCAGGAAGTCAACAATCTGCTCAAGCAGTATGCGCAGATGCGTAAGATGATGAAAAGCTTCAGTGGCGGGGGATTCCTGGGCAAGAAGCTCGGGAAGCTCAAGCTGCCCATGGGCTTCGGGTCATAACATAATAAAAGATCCGGTAGATAATAGAAGATCCGGTCAAAATATACAGGATGGAGTTACCAGGATGCTGATGATTCGTTTGGCGCGATTCGGCGCAAAGAAGAAGCCGACCTATCGCGTGGTGGTGATCGATAAAGAACGGGCCCGGGATAGCACTGCCCTCGAAGTGGTGGGAACCTACAATCCCATCTCCAAGCCCAAGGCGGTGAATCTCAACCATGAGCGCATCGCGCACTGGATGAAGAACGGCGCCCGTCCGTCTGACACGGTAGCTCGTCTGATCCGGGTTTATCCGGCGGCTCCGGCGGCCTAGTTACCTCCCATTCACCCCAGGGACGCGGTTCCGGCATGCAAGTGCTAGAATCGATCCAAGCAGGAGGGTGAAACGGGTGAAAGATTTAGTAACGGATATCGCCAGAGCTCTAGTTGATATTCCCGATGAAGTGACGGTTCGCGAAGTGGAAGGCGAGCAAGTTACTGTTCTGGAGTTACGCGTCGCACCGACGGATCTGGGTAAGGTGATCGGCAAACAGGGCCGCACCGCGCGTTCCATCAGGACGCTACTCGGAGCGGCGGGTATGAAGTTGAACCGGCGCTTTACTCTGGAGATTTTGGAATAGCTCTGTTTGGATGACGCGAAGTGGATTGTGGTCGGCCGGGTCCTGCGCGAACGCGGCCGTGTCGGTGAACTGACGGCCGAAATCTACAGTTCGCAGCCGGGGCGAGCCGAGAAATTGAAAGACGTGATGCTGAGCTTGGGCGGCCTGAAACGGCCGGTCCAGGTGGAACGACTGTGGTATCACGACGGCCGTCCGGTATTCAAGTTCCTCGGGATCGACTCAATCTCAGATGCCGAGCGTTGGCGTGGAGCGGAGTTACTGGCTCCCGAAAGCGAGCGGGTGCGTCCGGAGCAGGGCGAGTATACCCACGCCGATTTGATTGGCTGCGAACTGACCTCGGTTGAGAAGCAGCCCTTGGGCGTCGTACGCGGGGTTGAAGAATATGGCGGCCAGACGCTTCTCCGGGTAGAGAAGTGCGCGGGCGGGGAGATGCTGGTCCCCTTCGCGAAAGCCATCTGCCGCGAAATTGACGTGACGCGGAAGATCATTCGGGCGGAGTTGCCCGAGGGTTTGGCGGATCTGTAAGAGAAGGCCATGACGTTCCATGTTCTGACGATTTTCCCCGAGTTTTTTCGCGGGCCGTTCGAGCATGGCGTGATCGAACGCGCGCATCGGGCCGGCTTGATCGAGATCAAGGTTCACGATCTGAGAACCTGGACGGCGGATCGGCACCGGACCGTAGATGACCGCCCCTTCGGCGGCGGCGAAGGCATGGTGCTGAAGCCCGGGCCGATTTTCGATGCTGTGGAATCGATCTGGCCTGATCGGATGCCGGAGCAGGGTAAAAAAGTTGTCCTGCTTTCCGCTCAGGGCCGGAAATTCGATCAGTCCGTGGCCCGGGAATTTGCCGGCCTGAACGGGTTATTGCTGATCTGCGGCCGCTACGAGGGCGTGGATGAACGCGTGGCCGAGCATCTGGCCGATGAAGAACTCTCGGTCGGCGATTTCGTGCTGAGCGGCGGCGAATTGGCCGCGGCGATGGTGATCGACGTGGTGGCGCGCTTGAAGGAAGGCGTGCTGGGGAATAGTGATTCGGCAGTATATGAGTCGTTCGGAGAGGACGGCCTGCTGGATTGCCCGCAGTATACCCGGCCGGCGGAATTTCGCGGATGGAAGGCTCCCGAAGTACTGCTGGGCGGGAATCACGAGCAGATCCGGCAGTGGCGGCTGAAGGCGGCGCGTGAAAAAACCGCGCGGCAGAGGCCGGATTTATTGAGAACCTAGGCGGGCCGCCGGACGCGGGGCGGTCTGTGAGAGTATTGAAGGTGGAATCTATTATGGAAAACGCAGTCTTGACCAAGATCACGGCCCGCAACTTGCGAAGCGGCCACCCCGAGTTTCGGCCCGGCGACACCATCCGGGTGCACGTAAAAATCAAGGAAGGCGACAAGGAACGGCTGCAGGCGTTTGAAGGCACCGTTATCGCCGAGAACAACAAGGGCGTCAGCCGGACCATCACCGTCCGCAAGGTCAGCTTCGGCCAGGGCGTCGAGCGTATTTTTCCGCTGCACGCCCCGGTAGTGGATCACATTGAAGTGGTGCGTACCGGACAAGTCCGCCGCGCCAAACTGTATTACCTGCGGGGCCTGAAAGGTAAGGCCGCCCGCTTGCGGGAACGCGAGTAATCGGTTCCCTGGCCGAGCGGAAGAATTAAGACCCCATGCCGACCAGCCGTCATGAGCGGGCCTTCCGGCGTGCTGGATACCGGGCCATCGCCGGAGTGGACGAAGCCGGCCGCGGGGCGCTTTTCGGTCCAGTATTCGCCGCAGCCGTGATCCTCGACCCCGACAAGCCCATTCGCGGCCTCGACGACAGCAAACAGCTTGCGCCGGAGCGGCGTGAGATCTTGGCACAACGAATCCAGGAGCGAGCGTGTTCCTGGGCCGTGGCCGCCGCCGACGCCTTCGAAATCGATCACCAGAACATCCTGCAAGCCGCGCGTCTGGCCATGCGCCGCGCCGTGGAACAGTTGCCGACCCCCTGCGATTTCCTTCTAGTGGACGCCGTCCATGTCGACCTGCCCTTGCCGCAGAAAGCGCTGATCCATGGGGATGCGCTGTCCTTTTCGATTGCCGCCGCTTCGATCCTGGCCAAGGTCGCCCGGGATGCCGCCCTGCGGGCTTGGGATGCCGTCTTTCCCGAGTACTGCTTCAAGGACAATAAAGGCTATGGCACGGCGGACCACCTGGCGGCGCTGGAACGGCTGGGACCCACCACCCTGCACCGCTTCAGCTTCGAACCTGTCCGCAACCTGAGCCGCTATCAGGCTTGGACCGGTTATCCGATCCCCGAACCCACTTCAGAGCAAGGCGAACTTTTCGCATGTCCCTAATGCCGGAATCGGCCTCTCCTCCTGATTCCGCCCCGGCCTCGACGAGCGAAGCCCGGCGGGCTTCCCGGACCCCGCGGTTGCTCCGCCTGGTTTTCGCGATTTTCACCTTCGAGATCGGCCTCTTCCTAACCGTTTTCCCCTGGGTGGACATCTGGAGCTTGAATTACTTCTCTGGATGGCTTCCCGCGCTTGAAAACGTGTGGGATGAGCCTTATTTTCGAGGAGCTATCACCGGCCTGGGCCTGGTAAACATTTACGTGGCCTGCGCCGAAGTGCTCCGCCTACTCCGGCGCTCCTCCTAAACGCATAATTTTCAATACGTTAACGTCAAAAGACCGCCTCTCTTCTACTCGTCGCCGCTAGTACCATCCGCCCTTTGGTCCTAGGGATAACCCCTATTGACCTAAACCCCTGTACTAAGTAATATCTAAGGTGAAGCTCTTAGCCAATTAGGTCTAGTGTGCATTAGGTAAAGGACCTGTGCTGAGGGGAAAGGTTCGCTTTTAAATGACAAAACTTCGTAGCTCGTTCCTTGTATGTGCTACACTTTGCGCAGTTCTTGTTTTGGCGCTTACGATGGGCGTCAGCGTGAATGGAAGCAGTCTCCGATTGATTTCGCACGGGCCGGTTGCTCCTCCCGATGGCGATGGCGATAACGGCGGAAACATTATTTCGCATGGGCCGGTTGCTCCCCCGGACGGTGATGGCGACAACGGTGGAAACATCGCCCATGGCCCGGTGGCTCCTCCGGACGGCGATGGCGACAACGGTGGAAACATTATCGCCCACGGCCCGGTGGCTCCTCCGGATGGTGACGGCGATAACGGCGGAAACATCATCGCCCACGGCCCGGTGGCTCCTCCGGACGGTGATGGCGATAACGGCGGAAACGTCCGTCTCGTCTAGTTCTTCCGTAAAGGCAAAGGGTCACTCCGGCCTCATGGCCGTTTATAGTGAGGTCGGAGTATGGCCCTAAGTCAGATTATCCTGGAGGCGGTAAGTATCGCCATTCAGGCGGCCGTTATCTTCTTCCTCCTCCGTCGTTCTGCTTTTCGCCGATACCCCCTCCTTCTTGTTTACTGTGTTCTCCAACTTGCCGCTACGGTAGCCGAGGAATACGTCTCCCGTATTTACGGGCAAACGAATCTCTTTCGGAAACTGTATTGGACCGATGAGATCACGCTGGATCTCCTGTTGTTCCTCATGGTGATCACCCTCATCTATCGAGCGTTGGAGGGGAGCCCTATGCGCGTCGCGATGGGGCGTCTGCTAGGGGCTGTCATGGCCATCGTAGTAGTTGTGCCTTTTGCGCTTTTCACGGCCCGCAGGTTCAGTACGACCTGGTTCGACGGCACCAGTCAACTTCTCAACTTCGGCGCGGCCATTTTGAATCTGGGTTTGTGGACAGCGCTGATTGGAACCAAGAAGCGCGACCCACTTCTGCTTACGGTTAGCGCCGGCTTGGGTGTGGCCGTAACCGGCGCAGCCATTGCGTACGGTCTAAGGCGGTTCAGCCCGCCCACCAGCACGCCTCAGCAATTGGCGAATTTGTTCAAGACTCTTACCTATTTGGCCAGCGTGGCGATCTGGTGCTGGGCCTTCCGGCCATCGGCGAAAAATACTCCGGCTCCTCGTGCGGAAGTCGGACCGCAGTCTGTTCAATTGTGAAACTCGGGCGCGCGGTCCGGTTCGAACTATCCCGGCGCGATCTTCTTAAAACCGCCCTCGTCTCGACCGGATCGATTGCCGTTCTTGCGGCGGGCCGTCCTCCCAAGCGAATCCTCATTGCAGGCGCCGGACTAGCGGGACTCTCTGCGGCCTACGAATTGGTCCAGTCCGGACACCAGGTCACCGTGCTCGATGCCCGTGACCGTCCCGGTGGGCGGGTGCTGACGCTGCGGGATAGCTTCGCCGATGGCCAGGTTGCCGAGGCTGGAGCCGAGACCTTCGGAGAAACCCACAATCTTGTTCAGCACTATGTTCAGTCGCTGAAGCTCGAAACGATTCCTGCTTGGAACTATGGAAAGCTGGCTTCATTGATCTTTCGCGACGGGCGGCGCTCCCCATCCAGTTCCGAGCTTTCCCGTAAGTACGTGGTGCCCGCCATTAAAGAGATCGGCGATCCTCTCACCCCGGGATGGCCTTCTACCGATTTGCTCCGGCAATTCGATCACATCTCAATGGCCGAGCTGCTGAAGAGCCGTGGGGCATCGCCGGAAGAGATCGCCCAGCTGCAGATCGTCTATAGCGATTCGTGGGACAACGGGACGACCCCCGATTCCGCTCTGTGCCTGCTGCGCGACGAAGCCATCGCGCGTAAGGGCGCGTCGTTCCGCATCCGCGGAGGGAACGACCAGCTTCCCAAGGCTCTGGCGCAGCGCCTGGGAGCGCGCGTCCACTATCGGACCACCGTCGAGCGCATCGAGCAGAACAACAAACATGTCACCGTGACCGTGCACACATCCGGCCGCCGCAGCCAGATTTCCGCCGACTACCTGATCTGCGCGATTCCATTCACGGTGCTGCGATCGATTTCCGTTTCGCCGGCTTTCAGTGAAGGCAAGCAGCGCGCCATTCGCGAGCTGAGCTACAACTCAGTCACCAGGGTGTACGTGCAAGCGCCAACACGGTCGTGGGTAACGGATGGACTCTCCGGCTTCGCCGCTACGGATCTCCCCGTCGGAACCGTGTGGGACTGCACCGAAGGCCAGCCCGGCGCGCGCGGGATTCTGGAATGCTACACGTCGGGCGAGCGCGCCCGGCGCCTGGCAGGACTTTCCGAACCCGAGCGTGTCCGCACGGTGGTCGAGAATCTGCAAAAAGTGTTTCCGGGGGTGAGCTACGAAAAGGCCGTGTCGATTGCCTGGGACGCTGATCCCCTGGTGAAGGGCGCGTTCGCGTGGTTCAAGCGCGATCAGATGTCGACGCTGCTGCCTCACGTCGCGGGTCGCGAAGGCCGGGTGTTTTTCGCGGGCGAACATACCTCGCCGTGGTTCGGCTGGATGCAAGGAGCGCTCGAATCCGGCAATCGCGCCGCACACGAAGTCAATGAAGCGTAGGGTCAGGCGTGCCCGACTCCTACTGTTTCTTGATCGTGATCCCGAGTTCGCGTAAATTCCGCTCAGGAACGTCACTCGGCGCCTCGCACATCAGATCCGTTCCCTTGGCCGTTTTGGGGAAGGGAATGACCTCGCGAATGGAGGTCTCGCCCGCCAGGATCATGACCAGCCGGTCGAGCCCCAGCGCGATGCCGCCGTGGGGCGGAGCTCCGTACTCCAGAGCTTCCAGCAGAAAACCAAAACGCTTGCGGGCTTCCTCTTCGCTGAAACTCAGGGCCGTAAACACCTTCGACTGCACGTCCTGGCGATGAATACGAATCGAGCCGGAGCCCAGCTCGGTTCCATTCAGAACCAGATCGTAGGATTTCGCACGGCAGCGTGCCGGGTCGGACGTGAGCTTTTCGATATCTTCGTCGTGCACCGAGGTGAACGGATGATGCGCGGCATTCCAGCGCTTTTCTTCCTCGTCCCATTCGAACATCGGGAAGTCGACCACCCATAGGAATTGAAAATTGGTAGGGTCCAGAAGCTTGTGCTTGTCGGCGTACTTCTGCGCGGCGAACAAGCGCAGATGTCCGCATGCCATCAGCACGGTTTCTTCGGGTTTGGGACCTTTCGGTTCGCCGGCCCAACCGGCCAGAAGCAGCAAGTCATCGTCAGCGGCGCCGATTCTGGCGCGCACGGCCGTCATCTGTTCCGGGAAGTCGCGCTCCAGACGCTTCGGGTCGTCGTACACACGCAGCCCGCGCTCCTGGCCGGCTGCCTTCAATTCGTCGCGTTCCTTGCGGCTGATCGCGCCGACTTTGGGAATGCGAATCGCTACTAGCGGCAGCCCGTCGGGCGTCAGTCCAGCGCCCGGAAACAGGTCCTCGACCGAATGGAACGGCGGGATGCGCATGTCCGGTTTATCGCTGCCATAGGAGCGCATCGCCTCGGCGTACGTCAGCCGGGGAAATTTCGCGGGTACATCATAACCGGCCACTTTGCAGGATGCGACGATCAGCGGCTCGATCACCTCGTAAATGCGTTCCTGCTGCGGGAAGGACATCTCCAGATCGATCTGAGTAAACTCGGGTTGGCGATCGGCACGCAGATCCTCATCGCGGAAGCAGCGCACGATTTGGAAATACTTTTCGAATCCGGCCACCATCAGCAATTGCTTGAAGATTTGCGGCGACTGCGGCAAGGCGTAGAACTTACCCGGATTGACGCGGCTGGGAACCAGGTAATCGCGCGCGCCTTCCGGAGTCGAGCGCGTCATGAAGGGCGTCTCGATCTCGAGAAATCCCATGTCGGTCAGGACCTGCCGCACCGCGAAAGCCATCTTCGAGCGCAGGATAATATTGCGCTGCATGTGCGGCCGGCGCAGATCGACATAGCGATACTTCAGGCGCGCGTCTTCCTTGACGTCGACGTTCTCCTCCATCGGAAACGGCGGAGTCTTGGAGGTGTTCAGGATCCAGATCTTGTCGACCACTACCTCGACGCCGCCTGTCTCGATAGCCGCATTGACGGTGTCATCCGCGCGGCGTTCGACAATGCCTTCCACGGCGATCACGTATTCGGCGCCGAGCAGTTCTGCCTTGGCGTGTACGGCCGGGTCGCCATCGGAACGAAACACGAGTTGCGTGACGCCATCGCGGTCGCGCAGATGGATGAATAACACGCCGCCCAGGTCGCGTCGCCGATGTACCCATCCCATCAAGATGGCGCGTTTGCCGGCGTCGGTTGCACGAAGTTCCCCGCAGGTATGCGTCCGGCGCAGCTCGCCTAAAAAATCTAGAGATACTTGTTCCATTGTCTAATTTGACTTAATTCGCGCCGCGAGCTCGGAGCGTGTGAGCTTCACTTGCTCGCCTGACGCCATGTCCTTTAATGAATATGTCCCGGTGCTGACTTCATCATCGCCCAGGATAAGCGCGTACCGCGCGCCGGTCTTGTTGGCGACCTCTAGAGCTCGCTTCAGCTTGCGGTCGGCTGACCGTTCGACCGAAAAACCTTGCGACCGCAGTTCGGCCGCGAGCGCTCCCGCATGCTGCTCCGCGGCTTCGCCCATTGTGGCCAAAAACACGTCGACAGCGGGCTTGAAGCGATCCGGATTCGATTCCTCGAGAATCATCACCAAGCGGTCCTCGCCGATCGAAAAGCCGATCCCCGGCGCGGGAACCTTCGAGCCGATGGCTTCCGCCAGTCCGTCATAGCGTCCTCCGCCGAGAACGGAGTTTTGGGCTCCCAGAGCGCCATGCGTGATCTCGAACGTCGTGCGCATGTAGTAATCCAGTCCGCGCACCATTCGCGGCCGCACTTCATACGCAATCCCGCGGGCGTCCAAATGCGCACGCACGGCCGCGAAGTGCTGCTTACAAGGCTCGTCAAGGTGTTCCAGGATCGAAGGCAGCGCGTCAATATACGGCTGATCTTCGGGAACTTTACAATCGAGCACGCGCAGCGGATTTGTTGTTGCCCTACGCTGGCAATCGCTGCACAGCTTCGGTGCGACATCTTTGAGCTGCTCACGCAGCAAGGCCAGGTAGGCTGGGCGGCAGTTGGCATCGCCCACAGAGTTAATCATCAGATGGAAATTTTCCATCCCCGCGCGGCGGAGCAAGTCCACCACCATCTCGATCACTTCCGCATCGACCACCGGCGATTCCGAACCGATAGCTTCCGCGCCGATCTGAAAGAACTGGCGGAAACGGCCTTTTTGCGGGCGCTCACGGCGGAACATGGGGCCCATGTAGTAGAACTTCTTGACGCCGGGAATCTGGTCCAGGCGATGCTCGATGTAGGCGCGCATCACCGACGCAGTAGCCTCGGGACGGAGCGTGAGCGAGCTTCCGTCGCGATCCTCCCAGGTGTACATTTCTTTCCCGACGATATCGGTGTCTTCGCCCACGCCGCGCGCGAACAGCGCTGTCTCTTCGAAGAGTGGCGTGCGGATTTCCTGATAGTTGTATGTACGGAAGACTTCGCGCGCCACGGTTTCCACGTGATTCCATGCGGCGCTCGCGGGCGGAAGAATGTCGCGGGTGCCTTTGACTGCGCGGATCATGACACACTCCCGCACAGCCTGAAGGCCTGTGCCACGCTCCAGAGTGGGTGGCACAGGCCTTCAGCCTGTGCTCTTAAGTACCTCATTCCAACTCTTCCTTGAACTGCTTGCCCCGCTCCATGTAACCCGCGACGCCTTTCTGAAAACGCTCCTTCTCGTCGGCGCTCACGGGACGGCGCGGCTTGGCGGGCGTCCCCATCACCAGTATGTCCGGCGCGACTTCCATCCCCTCGGGAACCAACGAACCGGCGGCCACTACCGCGCCGCGGCCGATCTTAGCGCCGGTCAACACGGTAGCGCCGATCCCAATCAGGCTGTCATCTTCCACCGTGCAGCCGTGCAGTACAGCAGCGTGACCCACGCTCACGCGGTCGCCGATGATCGCGGGAAAGCCTTTGTCGGTATGAATGATGGTTCCGTCCTGGATGTTCGTTTCCGCTCCCACTCGAATCGGCTCGATATCCCCGCGCAGGACTACGCAGGGCCAGACGCTCGAGCGTTCGCCGATCTCCACGTCGCCAATGACGTGGGCGCCGGGGTCAACGTAGGCGGAGGCGGCGATCCTGGGCTTAGTGCCTCGGAAACTGCGAATCATGATCGGAGGGGGTAACCATCATGCTAACAGAAGCCGATATCCTCAAGGTATGCGACGCTTGGTTCTGCTCGCCGCAGTCTGTTGTGTCTTGCGCGCCGACGAACGCACTCAGCGACTGGCGGCGAGCCTCAGTAAGGAGGCCGACGCGTTCCGTAAAATCGCAGCGGACGTCGTCGGCCAGGAAACCCTGTTCCAGCGCGCCATGAAGCCTTCCAAGGGAGGACTCCACATTCGTGTGGGCGCCAGCGTCCAGAAGGCTCCGGAGCCTGCTTGGCAGGAGCGCCGCATTCTGTCCGAATACAGCTTCGCGGCATTTGCTCGGGAGGGTGGTGCGTTGCATGAGCTGCGCCGCGTCACTTCCGTCGATGGCCGCGCGGTGCAGGATTCCAAGAAAGCCCAGCAGGAGCTGGCCGCGATCGTCACTGCACCAGACGACAAGCGGAAAAAGGAGCTGCTGGAGCAGTTCGAGAAATACGGACTGGTGGGAGCCGTCACCGATTTTGGGCAGCTCCTGTTGCTATTCAATTCGCAGGATGTAATGCATTACGAGTTCACCTATCGACGCACGGAAATGCAAGGCATCTCTCGTGTGCTGGTTTTTGGATATCAGCAAATCGACGGCCCTGGAGGCCTCACGGTCATAGATGCGACGCACCGCGGCGAATCGCAGCAAAACGTGCCCATCGGCGGGGAAGTGTGGGTGAGTGAGAACAGCTTTATTCCGGTCCGGATTACTCTCGCGACGGAAAGGGGTCCAGTACGCGAAGAAGCTTCCGTGGATTACTCGATGTCGGCTTATGGCGCGCTCCTGCCGGTCTATACGGAGCATCATGAATTGCGCGGGGGCAAAGTCGTGGTCGAGAACAAATTCAGCTACGCCGATTTCCATAAGTTCGACGCCGCCAGCCAAATCAAGTTTGGTCCTAAATAATGCGAGTCGTGTATCTTCACGGCTTCGCCTCCAGCCCGAACTCCAGCAAAGCGCAGTTCTTCCGCCGAAAGTTTGCCGAGCGTGGCATCCAGATGGAGATCCCCATCCTGGACGAAGGCAAGTTTGAAGAGCTGACAATTTCCGGACAGCTCGCGGTAATCGAGCGGGCCGTGGGCGATCAATCTGCGATCCTGATGGGCTCCAGCCTGGGCGGTTATCTGGCGGCGCTCTATACAGCCCGCCACCAGTCTCAAATCGAGCGCTTGGTGCTGCTCGCCCCCGCGTTCCAGTTTGCGCGGCGCTGGCAGGAACGCTATCCGCCGGAAGAGTGGAAGCGCCACGGTTCCTTAAAAATATTTCATTATGGCGATGCCCGGGAACGGGAGCTAGGATATCAATTCGCGGAAGATGCCACGCACTACGAAGACGAACCGGAATTTCCCCAGCCTGCTCTGATCCTCCATGGAACCCGCGATAACGTCGTGCCCGCCTCTATTTCCAGCGCTTACGCGTCCGCGCGACCCAACATTAAGCTGGTTCTTTTGGAATCCGGGCACGAGCTCACGGACGTCCTGGAACCCATGTGGCTCGAAGTCTCGACGTTCCTCTCAGTTCCAGAATCCATAGAGACCGTGTCTAAACTGAGGTCGTCTTAATTATGTGTCGATTAGCGCGTTGTTGGTCCTATGTTAGACTCACAATAGGGTTGAAGGCTGTGGGCGAAAGTTCCAGAAACTGAAACCCCTGGCTGGTTCTGAACGTCTTTAAAGCGACCCGATCCGGGCCCAAGAGAGTACAAGTGTCCGAGCAGCTTCCAGAAAAACCGGTAAACGCTGACGGCGGATCACCATCTAACGATCTGAAGTTTTTGGTGCCCGCTTCAGTCGAACTGCCTTGGTACAAGGGCATCGTTCAAGGGATCAGCGAACTAATCAATCCACCTAAGCTGGCCCCGCTGGACGTTACTTCCAAGCCCCTCGACCTGGATAATCCTTCCGCGGAGACCGACGTCCACTTGCAGCACTTTTTGGTGCCTGCTTCCATTGAACTGCCTTGGTATAAGGGCATAGTTCAGGGCGTCAAGGAGATGATCAATCCTCCTAAGTTGCCGCCGCTCGAACTCACTTCGAAACCGGTGGACGACCTGCCCTCCTTGAAAGGCCTGTACGGCGGTCATGAATCGATGGCCGGGGCCGGCTCCGTCATCATTCACATAGTAGTGGTAGCGCTGCTTCTGTTTGTCGGCACGCTCAAGCCGGTGCAGAAAGCGGTGAAAGAATTCGTCCCGATTTTCGCTCCGGATCTGAAGCCGCTGCAGCCCAAACCCAAGCCCGAGCAGTCCAAGGGCGGCGGTGGAAGCCCGCAGAAAACAGAAGTGACCAAGGGACAGCTTCCGAAGATCGCACCCAAGTCGTTCGTGCCTCCGATTCGTCCGCAGGAAGATCCTAAACTCGCGATGAATCCGACCATCGTTGCGCCCGAGATGCCGAACATCCAAGCCAGCAATTTCGGCAACCCTCTGGCTGGCGTCGGCCTGCCATCGGCGGGCAACGGGATCGGCACCGGCATCGGATCCGGAAGGGGCCCTGGCGTTGGTCCGGGCAGTGGCGGCGGATTCGGCGGCGGAGCTTATAAGATCGGCGGAGGCGTCAGCGCCCCTGTTCCGGTTTTCAAGCCCGAGCCGGAGTATTCCGAAGAAGCCCGCAAAGCCAAGTGGCAGGGCGCCGTGGTGCTGCAACTGGTGGTCGATGAAAACGGTGTTCCGCAGGACATCAAGGTCGTCCGCTCCCTGGGTTTGGGCCTGGATCAGAAGGCCATCGAAGCGGTGCAGAAGTGGCGCTTCAAGCCCGGCCTGAAGGACGGCAAGCCCGTTCCGGTCTCGGCCAACATCGAAGTCAACTTCCGACTGCTGTAACTTCCCACCTCCAATCTAAGCTACGCTGAAGATACTAACTGTGTCGGCGCGTCCGTATTCCCGCCGGTCTGGGCTGATTTTGTTCGCCGCAGCCCTCATCCTGCTCCTCATCTTCGGCGGATCTCTCTGTTCGCTTCTCATCGACTACAAATGGTGGGGCGAAATGGGCCAGGTCAATACCTGGCAGCGAATGTGGCTGTATCGCTACGTTCCCGACGTCGTGCAGTGGCTGATTCTTGCGCTGGTCCTGTGGATCGCGCATGCCCGTGGGATGAGCCACGCAGGCGCCAGCCGCCAGGGACGTCCGCGCTACTCGCTCCTGGCCGCCATCGCGATTCTGGTGGTTTCGCTGATTCTGGCGGCCGCCTCCATGGACGGCTGGGTCATTGCCCGATTCATCGGCGGGCGCGGCATCGAGTCTACCTGGCAGGATCCGGTTTTCGGCCGCTCCCTGGTCTTCTATTTCTTCGAGCTCCCGTTTTATACCCAGTTGATCGGATTCCTGGAAGTCTGCGCCGCCGCCGGCGCCGTGGTCTACTACGTCACCGCGCGCGTCTGGCAGATGCAGGTGCGGTTCCCCGAGCTCTGGGCTTCCGGACACGTCCAGTGGGACGACCTGCGCCGCCTGGGACGCCTCGAAACCGGAATATTCAAGGTGCTGCTGGCGTTTTTCCTGGTGGGGCTCGCGGCGTATTTCTGGTTGGGACGTTATGAGCTGCTCTACACCGATCATGGCGAGCTGATGACCGGTGTCGATTACGTCCAACAGCACATCGGCTTGCCGCTGCAGACTGCGAAGGCCATAGCGGCGCTTCTGGCCGCGATTCTGATATTGGCCGGCCGGCGCAAACTGGCGATCGCCTGCGCGATCGTGCTGGTGATCGATGCCGTCATCCCTTCGGCGGTCAATGCACTGCAGGTTCGTCCGAATGAGCTGGCGCTGCAGCGGCCCTTCATCGAACGGCACATTGAGGCCACCCGCTCCGCATACGGCTTGAACCGGCGCGCCACCGAGTCAGAATTTCCGGCGCGCAAGGAAGCGCCCATCGATTTCAAGCGCAACGCCTCCATGCTCGATAACGTTCGCCTCTGGGACTGGCGGGCGTTTCATGACACGCTCAGCCAGAGCCAGCCTCTGCGGCCTTACGCCTACGCCGACACCGACGTCGACCGCTACACCATCGATGGCCAGATGCGGCAGGTCTTGCTCGCCCCGCGCGAGCTGGATCTTACCCAGTTGGGTGACGCGCAAAGCCGCTGGGTGATCACCCATACCATCTACACGCATGGCTACGGTCTGGCGTTGGGCGAAGCCAACCATATCACGCCCAACGGCCTTCCCGAGCTGCTGATCCGCAACGCTCCCGCGGAAGTGTTGACGTCCAGCCTCAAGCTGACCCGTCCCGAGATTTATTACGGCGAAGAAGCTCGCGATCCGGTGTTCGTGCGCACCACGCAGCCCGAGTTCAACTATCCCTCGGGCTCCGAGGAAGTGCACACGCGCTACGAAGGCAAAGGCGGAATCCCCGCCAATTCCATGGGTCTGCGGCTGGCCTCGGCTTGGGCCTTCGGAGACCCCAACATTGTGCTGTCCGACGCGTTCACGCCGGAGAGCCGGATGATGATCCGGCGCGGCATTCGCGAGCGGCTGGGCACGCTGGCTC
>Ga0207711_10002363_pt1 | contig 16902 bp, 16 predicted proteins | sample KBSS34metaG_FD_184401 | JGI IMG/M metagenome (GOLD analysis project Ga0207711, IMG submission 184401) | Switchgrass rhizosphere microbial communities from Kellogg Biological Station, Michigan, USA - KBS S3-4 metaG (SPAdes) (version 2) | ecosystem: Host-associated > Plants > Roots > Rhizosphere...
GTACCAGTTTATGGGATCATGGAACGCGGCCTGCGGCGGCACCTGCACATAGTCCTGTGATGGCGAATAGAACGCCTCACCGCCACCAATGCGGAAATCGGCGCCACTGGCGGCAATCACCCGGTCGGCCTCGGCAATCGCCAGAATCGGATCGGGCAATGCCGGAATGCTGGTCAGCTCCTCGGGCAGCCCCTCGCACTGCGCCAGGTTGAACACGGTAAAACGCTTCAGGAAGGTAATCGTGCGTGCCTCGCGGTCTTCGCCCCGTGCCTTCTCGGCCTCGTCCCTGGGCGTGAAGCGGTCGGCATAGCAGATGACCGTTCCCTTCTCCCCGCGCCGGACATGGCCTCCTGCCTGCTCAGCCTGCCGATAAGTCAGCCAGCGCTGCGAGCCATATCCCTGTTCGATCCCAGAGGCCCACAGGATCAGCACATTGATCCCGGAATAGACCCGCCCCGACACGCCATTGTGCGGCATCGTGCAGGGACAGCGTGCGGCATCCCACGGCTGCACCCATGGGAGCCTGCCTTCCTCCAGTTCCGCTATGATCCTGGCGGTAACCTCACCAAAGGCTCTGACGCTCCGACGTGCTCATGGTCCTTCACTCCTTTCCTCAACCGCCATTGACCGGCGCCAGGGGGGCGGGGGGCGGCAGGAGGGGCCCCAAGAGCCCCGCCGGCTAAAGGCGGGGCGCACCCGAAGGGGCGGAACGAAGAGGAGCACCCGGGAGCGCAGCGGACGGGTTGCGCGCCGTCGAGGCGGGGCTACGGGGCAGCGACGCCCCCCGCCACCTTGGAGCCGAGGCTACGCCGCCGCGCCGCCAGCGCGGCGACCGCTGACGGGACGCAAGGCATCCCGACCGGCCCGCTCAAAGCGGGCCGGAGCGCGTCATGCGATCGTCACGGCCATGCCGACGAGACGCCGCAGGCGGCTCGGCTGGAGCGAAGCGCAAGTAGAGCGCGATCAGGCCGAGACGGCCTGAGACGCCCTCTCGAACTCTCGTCGAAATTTATTTCTCGCAAGGGAGGGATCGCTTTGGATATCAACGGACATCCTGGCGCAAGTTCGGCTCAGAAGGGATCTTTTCGGAGCCTTGACCCTGAGAAAATCGGTCTCAATCCTTGGCGTATCCCAACAGGACGACCGATCATAACTCAGGAAATTGCACGATGACCGACCAGCCTCCCGACCGCATTCTTCGTCTCAACACCGTGCTCGACCGTACCGGGCTCAGCCGCGCCACCCTCTACCGAAAGATCCAGGACGGCACCTTTCCCAGACAGGTGCGCATCGCCACGCGCTGCGCCGGGTGGCGGGAGTCGGCGATTAACGAGTGGATGCGCAATCCGATGTTCTATCAGGTCGAGGAGGTCCGATAGCGGCTGCACTTTGGTCTCGCCCCTTTGCCGTCCAGCCCGCCGACACGAATTCTGCAGCGGGCGCTGATCCGCGCAGGGGATGTCGAGGATCGGTCTTCAGCGGGCCTGCCGGAACCGGCGGCTCAGAGCTGGTAGGCGGCGCGAAGCCGGGCGGCGACATCCTCTGGCGTCATGCTGACTTTGAACTGCCTGGGGTCGTAGTCGGTCTCAGCCGTCGCCGCCTCGACGAATGACCGCATGTCGGTCGCGACGGTGTCGGGTAGCGGATAGCGGGCTTCCGGGCTCAAGACCTGCAGCAGCCGAGCCACGTCGTTGCGATGCTTCCTGATATTCTTCTCATCAACCTTGCCGCCGGCTTCGCGCTCGCGGGTGAGGTCGATCCACGCACGCGCCTTGAACGGGATGATGGCTGCCTCGTCGAGTACGGGGATGCCGCCGGCATCGCGCACCATCGACTTGAGGAAAGCGTAATAGCGATCGTCGAGAAGGATGGCCGACAGGCTCGCGGCCGCCTCGTCGATCGGAAGCGGCGTGAGATGCGCTTCTGCAGCAAGCTTCAGTCCTTCGGGGCCTCGTGAGAACAGTTCCAGCATTGCGGGAAAGTCGGACGCCGTGGGCTTCTGGAAGCGGTAGAGGATTTTCTCTCCTGTACTGCGCTCCCTGATCTCGTAGCCTCCCTCCTGGACGAAAGCCCAGAAGCGCTCTGCAAAGAGCGCCATCCAGAGCTTCGACGACCAGTACGATGTCGAGATCCTTGGTGGCACGAAAGTCGAGGCCGACCTCGTCCATGATGAGTTCGCAGGCTGCGCCGCCTATCAGCACATATTGATGCTCATGGCCTGCGAAATGGGCGCGGAAGCGGTCGATCCCGTTACCATTCAAACCCCTCCAGTAATTCCTCCGCTGCTTGCGCCACGCGCTCGTCCGGGCTTTCGCGAACACTGAGATAAAGCGAGAGCTGGTCGACGACTGCGATGCTCGCTCCCGACCCTTTGGATTCCCGAACAAACTGTGGGTCATAGGTCCAGGTCTGCACTTCGAGCCGGTCGTCATCGAACGCCGTAGCGGGTCGGAGCAGGGACTTCTCTGCGATGCGCTCCCAGCTCGCCGCAAGAACGGCGCGCGTCTTGATCCGCGGCGCTGCCAGCATGGTGTAATGGGCCAGCGCGCTTTCGCCAGCGAGCGGCCCGATCGCTTCCGCATCCTGGCCGCTGACTATGCGAATCTTACGCACGGGAGACTGCAATCGCGCCTCGGCTGCGTCCCATAGCTTCCGGCCGCCCAAGAGCATATGTAGCCGGCGTTGCCGGCCGACGTGCTGGGCCTTTGCAAATTGCAGGGCCTCGAGCTCATCCAGGGTGCGGCTTATGCTCATGATCGACACGCCGAGCTTGTCGGCAAGTTCCGTCAGATTTTGATCAGCAAGATCGCGATGGTGCAGGACCGCAAGGATCATCAATTGCGTAGTGGGACTGATCCGGTCGGCATGGGCAACCGCGAAAGCCGGCGCCCGTTCACGAGGTCGAGAAATGCTTCCGGAACATAGAGCTGCGCACCGGGCGCAATGAAGCCGAGACGCCGATCCACCATCTGTCGGCGGATAGTGGCCGGCGCATGGTCGAGCAGCAACAGGACGAGATCGACGCCAAGCTGGCGACGAACCAGGTCACGATGCTTGAGATATTCCGTAGTCGCTCCCTGTCGCGGCTCGCGAATGGCCATGAGGACCAAAGAGCGCCGATTGAGCGATCCCTGCCACAAGGCGTAGCGGTCGCGCACGAAATGCGGGACATCGGTGGGCGCCACTGGCACTAGATCGAGCCGCTGCCCAAACGCGTCGTAGACATACGCTTCCGCAGCTTCGGCGAGCGCTTCCAACCGCGCGGCAGGGATGTGATCTAACACCATGTATGCCATTTAATATCGACACTGTTAAAAGTCGATCTACTGTTATATCGCGGGAGAAAGGCCTTGCGGACGGGGCCTTCCGGTGCTGGGAAAATCCTTAGGCCGTGGGGATGCTCACTTGCCGTGCCGTCAACAGTCGAAAGATGGAAATGACGCTGCTCGCGGTGCAGCCGAAAATCCGCCGACCAGACCTCACGATCCACTATGGCCGAATTTCGGGCGCAGGATCGTCGCGCCATCGCGCAACTGGTCGAGGTGATCGGACCAGTGCTGCATCATGCGGACGCGCTCTTCCCAATACTGACCGCGCGCATAGGCCCGGCGGATGGAATTTCCGTCCGCGTGGGCAAGCTGTCGCTCGATGGCGTCGGGATTCCAGCAGCCCATTTCATTGAGCAGCGTGGCGGCCAAGGCGCGAAAGCCATGGCCGGTCATCTCTTCCTTGCCGTAGCCCAGCCGCCGGAGCGCCGCGTTGATTGTGTTGTCGGACATCGGTCGATCGACCGCACGCAGGGAGGGGAACAGGAAGGGGCTGTAACCGGAATCGTGCTCGATCTCCGCCAATATGGCGAGCACCTGCCTGGTGAGCGGAACCGCGTGAGGGCGGCGCATCTTCATCTTGTGCCCTGGGATCGTCCAGACGCGCTTTTCGAGGTCGAATTCGGACCATTCCGCCCAACGCAATTCGCCAGGCCGAACAAACACATGCGCAAGCATTCGCAACGCCGTTCGGGTCAGAGGGTGCCCGTCATAGTCGTCGATGGTGCGCAGCAGAGCGCCAGCCTCGACAGGCGTGGTGATTGCTGCCCGATGGGTGGTCTTGGGCGTGATGAGCGCCCCCCGCAAATCCGAGGCGATATCGCGCTCGGCCCGCGCGGTGGCTATGGCATATCTGAAAACCTGGCTGGACGCCGTGCGCGCCCGATTGGCGGTGTCATAGCGTTTCGTCGCTTCGATCTTCTTGAGCGCCAGCAGCAGCTCATGCGCAGAGATTTCGCTGATCGGGCGACGTCCAATCGCCGGGTATAGCTTTGACAGAAGCCAACGCGCTTTCTTGATCGTCATCGGCGCGGCGCCTTCGGCGGTTATCTTGTCGAGCCACTCCTTGGCCACCGCTTCGAAGGTGTGCGCTGCCGCCAGCGATTTGGCGATCTTTTCGAGCTTGGCCTGCTCGACGGGATCAATGCCCTTGGCAAGCAGGCGCCGGGCATCAAGCAGTCGCTCCCGGGCCTCTCCGAGCAGCAGTTCGGGCCACCGCCCGAAAGTTATGGTTCTCTGCCGGCCGTGGATGCGGTAATTCATCCGCCATACGCGGCCACCGCTGGGCTCCACCAGCAGATAGAGGCCGTCGCGATCGCTGAGCTTGTAAGGTTTGTCCTTGGGCTTCGCACGCGACACCCATGCCGCTGTAAGCCCGGATTTCTGCCGCTTTCCGCTCGACATGATGGTATGTCCCCATCGTAATCTCGGGGCCTACCATCAAATCGTCCATCATTTGGGTGAGATTTGATGAAACGTCCCTGAACTGACGGAGCCACTATAGCAGTTAAAAGTGCTGAAAAACAGCTACTTACGGGACACCCTCAGACACTCTGAGAGGTTGTAATGGAGGCCCGAGCCGGAATCGAACCGGCGTATACGGATTTGCAGTCCGCTGCGTCACCACTCCGCCATCGGGCCATCCGGGGCGAGCCCCGTGTCGGGGAGAAGCGCGCCTAGCAATCCTGCCGCGCCGGCGCAATCGGATTCGCTGGACCGGCCGGCGAACCTCCGAAGTTCGTTAGCGTGAAGCCGTCCGCCCGTAGAGGACATTGCCCGCCGGGTCACTGGCGTAGCCGTCGTAGACCGCGCGCGCGATCGAGGCGATGCGCTGCTCGCGGGCCAGGCGGTTGCCCTGCCCGGTCACGTAGATGGCCACGGCGAATGCACGGCCGTCGGGCGTCTGGATGACACCGACGTCGCTCGAGGTGTTGGAGAGCGAGCCGGTCTTGTGCGACACGGCGGCGCCGGTCGGCAGCATCGCCGGGATGCGGCGTTTGCCCGTGGCGCAGCGGCTCATCGCGCCCAGCAGCACCCCGCGGCTGGAAGGGCTGAGCCAGCGGCCCTGGTAGATACCGGCGACCAGGTTCGCCATCGCCAGCGGCGTGGCGCTGTCGCGGGTGTCGATCACGGTCGCCGGATTGATCGCGCCGTCGTCCCGCACCAGGGTCGCGATGTCCCGATCGATATGCCAGTCCGAGATGCCGGCACGGCGCACCCAGGCGTTGACCGCCTGCGGACCGCCTACGACGCGCAGCAGAGCATCGGTCGCGAAGTTGTTGCTGCGCGTGATCATCTGCTCGATCAACTCGCGCGCGCTCAGAACGGCTCCGGCGCGGACCGGCGCCACAGCCGTCGAGAACGGCGCCGAGGGCAGCGGCATCATCAGGGGGAACTGGTCGTTCAGGCTCCAGCGGCCCTGGTCGACCCCGTCGAGGAACGTCGCGGCAATGGCGATCTTGCTGGTGCTGGCCATCGGAAAGCGCTGGCTGCCCAGAACGTCGGTCGTGCGGCCGGTCGCCAGATCGATCGCAGCGACGCCGATCCGGCCGCGAGAAGCCTCCGCCAGATTGGCGAGCTGACGTTCGAAGCCGGAATTATACGTGCGAGGCGCTCGGACCTGCGTCCCGAACAGACTGTCGAACGCGGTCTGCACCTCGTCGATGTTCTGCCCGCTCTCACGGCTGCCCGCCTGCGAGGGCGCCAGAGGCATGAGCACGGCTGCCGCAGCGGCCATAGCCCGGAAAAATCGCGTCATAGATTGTCCCGCCAGCCCGGTCTTACTGGGCCACCCTAGTTCAGCCCACCTTGGCAAAGGCTTAACTTGGTGGCGGTAAAACGCCACGGGCTAGCGACGAAACGCCAAGTGCGTGCGGCAATTGCCGGAACTTGTATCATTATGTCGCGATCGCGACCGCTTGTTAGGTACGCTGCGGCCGGTCAGATGGCATACTGGGCGCCCAGCTCAATTACCCGGTTGTGCGGGATGCGGTAGTAGTCGGTCGGATCCGCGGCGTTGCGGTAGAGGGTGAGAAACAGGATGTCCTGCCACAACGGCATGCCCACCTCGGCCGACATCGCGTAGTTGTTGCGGCCGATGAAGAAGCTCGCCTTGGCTGCCCCGGGAACCCGGTCGCCGGCGGCGATCAGGTCGTCGCGCACCGCCGGCGACTCCATGAAGCCATAGCGCAGCATCAGCCGGGCGAAGTTGTCGTCGATCCGCTCGATGGAAAGCCGCTCATGCGGCTCGCAGTAGGGTTTGCGCAGCGTCTTGACGGTGGCGATGTAGTTCATCCGGTGCAGGACGTGGTTGTGCTTGATGTTGTGCAGCAAGGCGTGCGGAGTCAGGTCGTTGCGCGCGGTGAGGAAGATCGCCACGCCGTCGACCCGGGCCGGTGCACGGGCAGCGAGGGCGCGGGCCATGTCGGCGATGGGGATCGCCCCGTCGTTCTCCAACGCGGCGACGATGCGGCGGCCGCGATTCCACGTCAGGATCAGCAGCAGCACCCCGGCGCCCACCAGCAGCGGCACCCAGCCGCCCTCGATCACACGCAGGATGTTGGCCCCGAAGAACAGCGTGTCGATCGCCAGGAACGGCGCGATCAGCAGCGCGGCGGCGGGCAGACTCCAGTTCCAGCGGCGGCGCAGCACCAGGAAGGCAAGGCAGCACGTGACCACCATCGTGCCGGTCACCGCGATCCCGTAAGCCGCGGCCATCGCCGAGGAGGTGCGGAAGCCGAGCGCCAGCATGATGACACCCGCGAGCAGCAGCCAGTTGACCGCGCCGATGTAGATCTGGCCCGAGTGCCCGGGCGAGGTCTGGCGGATCGCCAGGCGAGGCAGCAGGCCCAGCTGGATCGCCTGCTGCGTCAGCGAATAGGCGCCGGTGATCACCGCCTGGCTGGCGATGATCGTCGCCGCGGTCGCCAGCAGCACCATCGGCAGGCGCACAGCGTCCGGGATCATCTGGAAGAACCAGTCCTGGTTGACGAAGGCATGGCCCGAACGCTCCGCCTGCTCCAGCATGCGAATGGCGAAGGCCCCCTGGCCCAGGTAGTTGATCGCCAGCGCGGGGAAGACCAGCACGAACCAGCCAATGCGGATCGGCCGCTTGCCGAAATGGCCCATGTCGGCGGTCAGCGCCTCGGCCCCCGTCACCGTCAGGAACACCGCGCCCAGCACGAAGAGGCCGAGGATGCCATGGCCGGCCACGAACAGCACCGCATGCCAGGGCAGGAACGCGGCCAGGATGCCCGGTCCGTCGGCGATGTGGATCGCGCCCAGCGCGGCGAGTGCCAGGAACCAGACGATGCAGACGGGCCCGAACAGGCGCGAGACGGACTCGGTGCCGCGCGACTGAACCGCGAACAGGCCGACCAGGATGACGATGCTGATCACCAGGATACGCTCCTGCGTGACGATGTGGCTGAAGGCCGGCAGCGAGCGCAGGCCCTCGACCGCGGAGAGCACCGAGAGCGAGGGCGTGATGATGGCATCGCCATAGAACAACGCTGCGCCGATCGCGCCGAGCACCAGCACGGTGCCGCCGATGCGCGCCGACTTGCCGCTCGCCAGCGCCAGCAGCGCGAGCACGCCGCCCTCGCCTTCGTTGTCCGCGCGCATGAGGAACAGGACGTACTTAACGGTGACGATCAGGATCAGCGCCCAGAGCATCAGGCTCATGACGCCGACGATCTCCTCACGCTGGAGGCCGTCCGACGCCGCCTGGGCGAGCGCTTCGCGGAAGGCGTACAACGGGCTGGTGCCAATGTCGCCGAACACGACGCCGATCGCACCGACCGTCAACGGCAACAGCGGTCCGTGCGACAAGGTCTCGGCCGACGTATCGTCGGAAGGTGCGACTAGTTCCGGTTCGGCGGGTAAAGACGCACTTGCCATGATGCCACGTCCTGTAAGACCCGCGAGCAGCAGGCGGGGCGCTTTACGCTCGCGATGATCGCGCGCAATCCCGATAAATGCAATCAGACTTGCAGTGAGTGCAACTCAGAGGCGATCAAGTGCTTTCGCGAGGAAAGCCGCGCGTTCTCGGCGCCGACCTTGCCCCTCGGGGCATGTGCTACAGCCAGCCCTCGGCGCGGTACCAGTCGGCCGTGGCCTTTAGCCCGGTGCGCGTTTCGATCCGCGGCTCCCACAAGCTGGCCGGCGCTTGCGCCCCGCGATCGGCCACCCAGTCCGGGTGGCTAAGATAGGCGGCGCGGTCCGCCGTCATCCTGGCGCCCTTCCCGCGCAGGAACATGTCCAGCTTCGCCGCGCGCAAGAGGGCCGCCTTCGACAGTCCCACCACGCGCGGCCGCCGGCCCACTGCCCAGCCGATCGCCAGCGCCAGTTCCCGGTGCGTCCACCCGCCGGGTCGCCCGTCGTCGGGCTCGAAGACCCTGCCGCCCACCGTCACGGCGGACGGCAGCAACGCCAGGAGCAGGTTCGCCAGATCGTCGACGTGGATGACCGAGGCGCTGCCCTCGCGCGGCACCGGCACAAAGCCCCACTTCGCCGCGCGGAACAGCTCGAACAGCTCCTTGTCGCGCGGCCCGTAGATCGCCGGCGGACGCACGATCGTCCAATCGAGCGCACTGGCGCGCAGCACCTTCTCGCCCCGCGCCTTCGAAGCGCCATATACGGAAAGATTCGGCTCGCGCGCCGAGAGCGAGGAGACGTGGACGAAGCGCGGCACCCCCTCGTTCAGCGCCGTTTCGACGAGGTTCAGCGTGCCGGTGACGTTGCCCGCCTCGAAGCCGGCCGCGTCCGGTGCGTTCACCACCCCTGCGACGTGGACCACCGCCTCGGCCCCGCGCACCAGCTGCGCGAGGGCGCCGCGATCGGCAAGGTCGCCGCGCACCCATTCGACGCCGGGGCGCGCCACCTGCTCGGACCGGGCGAGCGCGCGCAAGCTCAGGCCCGCCGCGAGCGCACGGTCGACAAAGGCCCGGCCGACAAAGCCGGTGCCGCCGGTCAGCGCGACGATCACTTCAGGACCAACTGGTCGCGATGGATCACCGCCGGCCGCGGCGCATAGCCGAGCAACTCGGCATGCTCGCTCGAATGGTGGCCCATCAGCCGGGCGCACTCGCCGGACTCATATTCGGCCAGGCCATGCGCCAGGACACGGCCGTCCGCGGCGCAGATCGCCACCGGATCGCCCCGTTCGAAGATACCCTCGACCGCCACGATCCCCTTGGCGAGCAAGCTGGAACCCCGCGCCAACGCATCGGCCGCTCCGGCATCGACGATCAGCTCGCCCTTGAGGCGCAGGCGGCCGCCGAGCCAGGCCTTGCGCGCGCCAGCCTTGCGCCGGGGCCGGAACAGCGTGCCGATGCTCTGCTGCGTCACCCGCGTGATCGGCCGCTCATGCGTGCCATTGGCGATGACCAAGGCGATGCCCGCCAGTTCGGCGATCTCGGCCGCCTGCAGCTTGGAGGTCATCCCGCCCGAGCCCATCCCCGAGGCGGACTCGCGGCTCGCCATGGCGTGGATCTCCGGGGTGACCCCGTCCACCTCGCGGATCAGCTGCGCGCCCGCTTCCCGGGGGTTGCGGTCATAGAGGCCATCGACGTCGGACAGCAGCAGCACCGCGCTCGCCTGTGCCGCTTGCGCCACGCGCGCGGCGAGCCGGTCGTTGTCGCCGAAGCGGATCTCCTGCGTCGCCACCGAATCGTTCTCGTTGATCACGGGCACCGCGCCGGCATCGAGCAAGCGCGTGAGCGTCGCGGTCGCATTGAGGTAGCGGCGGCGGTCCTCAAGGTCGTCGAGCGTCAGCAGCAGCTGGGCCGCCGTCAGGCCCCGCGCGGCCAGCAACTCGGCCCACAACCCTGAGAGCGCGATCTGCCCGACAGCCGCCGCCGCCTGCGCATCCGCCAGGTTGCCGCGTCCGCCCTTGTCGAGCCCCAGCCGCGCCGCGCCCAAGGCAATCGCGCCCGAGGAGACGACGATCACTCGCTGCCCGCGTCCGTGCGCCGCGGCGATCTCCGCGACTAGACCTTCAAGCCAGTCGCGCCGCACACCCTCGCGCCCCACCAGCAGCGAGGAGCCCACCTTCACGACGAGCAAGGGGCAATCGGCGGCTTCTGCAAGCTGGGAGAGACGGGAAAGTGCCATGGAGGCGCCAGCCTCTAGGCGCATCGCCCCTGTCTGAAAAGCGCATCCGTTCGACAACAGGCACGCACTGTCGCGCCTGGCGGCGGTTCCGCGATCAGGCGACTTGCGCGAGCTGTCGGTGATGCCCCGGTCGCGGCATCTGCCGGCCGGCGATCTGCTTGCCGAGCCGGATGAACGGCCTTTCGACATGCCGGTGCAGGATGACGGCGACGCCGATGCTGAGCGGATAGGCGGTGGCGAAGAGTATCGCCGCCTGCGCCGGCACTCCCAGCGCGGAAAGGACGGCTTGCATCGCGTGGATGCAGATGAACTGGAACAGATAGATCGCGTAAGTCAGCCGCCCCAGCGCCGGCAACGGCCCCCAGGACAGGAAGCGCGCCGTCGGCAAGTCGCGGCGGAACCACAAGGTGGCGATGACAAAGGCCGCGCTCCAGGAGATGGCAATGTTCCACCAAGGTGATTTCGCCAGGGTGATCGAGCCGAGGTAGGCCGCCGCCATGATCGCGAGAAATGGTGCGGCGACCGCGCGCTCGCGCAGCCAGTTGCGAAACCTGCGCTGGGTCATCGCGGCATAGGAGAGCGCCGCGCCCGCACCGAGCCCCAGATACCCACGCAGGACAAAGTCGTTGCGCGGCGTCAGGGCCAGCATCACCGCGATCCCGGCCGCGCCGACGAGGGCCGTGCGCTCGGGCTTGCGCGCCGTGAGCACCAGGATCAACGGCCACGCCAGGTAAAACTTCTCCTCGATGCCCAGCGTCCAGGCATGAGTGAAGATATGGCCGACCTCGGCCGGCCGATACTCGACGCAGAACGTCACGAACCAGATCAGCGAAGCCTTGAAGTCCTCCGCCGCCCCTTCCCGCACGCCCGCGAACGACAGTGCGCCGTATGCCACGACCGTCAGGACATAGAGCGGCAGGATGCGGAACCCGCGTCGGATGAAGTAGGGCCGCAGCGCGATACACCCGCTCTCTTGCTCTTCGCGAAGCAGCAGGGTGGTGATCAGCCAGCCGCTGAGCGCGAAGAACACGTCGACGCCGACGGAGCCGTTGATCCACCGAACAGCCGGTACGTGGTTCAGGATGGTGAAGACGATGCAGAGCGCGCGAATCCCGTCGAGCTCGGGCCTGTAACGCTCCTGCGCCGCGCGGTGAGGTGCGCTGATCGGAGCGCGGCCGCGCCTATCCCCGTCGTCCGCGTGCCGATCGTTCTGCGTAGTGGATGCCAAGCTGCGCCTCTTCTTGCCGATCCGCTCCGAGGCTTGGGAAGAAACGTGGTCGCGGCAAGCGATTAGCGGGGAGCCGCACTACAGCGGCGACCAGGGGGTCTCATCCGCCTCTTCCTTTTCCCCCTGCGGGCGCTCCGTAACGGTGGCGGCGGGCAGACGGGCGATCACTGCATCGAGCAGCGCCTCCAGCCCTTCGCCGGTCGCGCCGGAGATCGCGAAGACCTGGTCCGCGCCGGCCTCGTTCAGTTCGCGGGCGAAGGCGGTGGCAAGCTCGTGGTCCGCAAGATCGATCTTGTTGAGCACGATCAGCCGCGGCTTCTCGTCCAGCCCCTGGCCATAGGCGGCGAGCTCGTCTTCGACGATCGCCATCGCCTCGGCCGGATCGGTGCCGGCGATGTCGATCAGGTGGATCAGCACGCGGCAGCGCTCGATGTGGCCCAGGAACCGGTCGCCGACGCCCGCCCCTTCCGCCGCGCCCGCGATCAGGCCGGGGATGTCCGCCAGCACGAACTCACGCCCCTTGTGGCGCACCACGCCCAGCTGCGGGTGCAGCGTCGTGAAGGGATAAGCGCCGACCTTGGCCTGCGTGTTGGTGAGTTGATTGATGAAGGTCGACTTGCCCGCGTTCGGCAGACCGACCAAGCCAACGTCCGCCAGGAGCTTGAGGCGCAGCCAGACGTAGGCCTCTTCGCCGGGCAAGCCGGGCTGATGCTGGCGCGGCGCTCGATTGGTGGAGGTCTTGTACGAGGCATTGCCGCGCCCGCCCAGGCCGCCCTCGAAGAACACCACGCGCTGGCCCGCCTCGGTCAGGTCGGCGAGCACCGTGTCGCGATCCTCGTCGTCAGCGATGATCTGGGTGCCGACCGGGACCTTGATGACCAAGTCCTTGCCGGCCGCCCCCTTGCGGTCCTTGCCCATGCCATGGCCGCCGCGCGGCGCCTTGAAATGCTGGGTATAGCGGAAGTCGATCAGCGTATTCAGCCCGGCGACCGCCTCGAACACGATGTCGCCGCCCTTGCCGCCGTCACCACCGTCGGGACCGCCGTACTCGATGTACTTCTCGCGCCGGAAGCTCACCGCGCCGGGGCCGCCCCCGCCCGCGCGGATGTAGATCTTGGCCTGGTCGAGGAAATGCATGAGCCGTCGGTCCGATACAGCAGGCGGCCGGATACGGGCCGCACAAATGCCAAAAGGCCGCACTTGGGTGCGGCCGATCGGCGTTGGGTTCAATCACTGGTGGAGCCGAGGGGGATCGAACCCCTGACCTCGTCATTGCGAACGACGCGCTCTCCCAGCTGAGCTACGGCCCCGTTCCAGCAATCGTGCGAAGCGGGTGCCCCGCGTCGCGAGCGGCCCCCTTAGCGAAGAGGTGCCGCCCATGAAAGAGCTAATTTGCCAGTTGCGGACTGGAGTTGGTGACCGGGCCTGCCGGCTTAGCGCTCGCCTGCGACGGCGCGATCACCACGATGCCGCCGTAGCGTGCCTGCCAGGCCTCGAGATCGCGGCGGTACTGCTCATAGGCGTCGAAGAAGGCCATGAACGGCGCCTCTAGCTTGGCGAGTTCGACGGGCGCGGCGGCTTCGAGCCCGCCGGCGGGGACCAGCGCCAGATCGGCGGCGACCTGCATGGCGGCATCGCAGAACGGCGCCGTCACCGGCGGCACCGCGAAGTAGTTGTAGACCTGCGTCTGGTAGGTCTCGCGCCGGCGGATCGACTCGCTGCCCCAAGTGCTCTTGAAATCGCGGCCCAGCGAGGCGTTGGCGATATCGAGCGACTTGTCGTGGACCTTGAGGAACTGCTTGTACCCGGCGAGGATCGGCGCGTACTGCGGCGCGACGCAGTTGAGCGCCGCGACATTGTACGCAGAGCGCAAGTTCCAGACCGCTTGCGCCGTCGACAGCTCACTGTTGACCGTGCGGCGCTTGCCGTCGACCGCCACTGCGGGGATCGTCATGTTCTCCGGCGCGCCTTGCGGCGGAGTGGGACGCGGCGGGATCACCACGACAGGCGGCGGCGGCGGCGGCGGCGGCACCTTCTTGGCGCAGCCCGCCATCACGCTGATCAGCACGACGATCGCCGCTGCCTTCAGAAAACCAGAAGTCGGCCTTTGCGACATACGACCTGTCACCAACGCTCTCCAGACTGCAAGGCTAATCCTCTAAACCGTTAACGACTCAATGCAAATGCCCGGCGGGCCGTACGCGCGCCGGGCATTGCTTTGACCTGTGGATGTTTCGCCGGCCGTCCGCCGGTCGGTTAGACGATTAGCGACGATCGCCCATGAAGCTCAGCAGGAACTGGAACATGTTGATGAAGTCCAGGTAAAGGCTGAGCGCGCCCATCACCACGGCCTTGCCCGCATATTCGGTGCCAGCAAGAACGTAGTACTCGTTCTTCAAGCGCTGCGTGTCATACGCCGTGAGACCCGCGAAGATCAGCACGCCCAGCACCGAGATCGCCATCGCGAGCGCGGGCATGGGGAAGAACATGTTCACCAGCATCGCGATCAGCAGGCCGACCACGCCCATGATCAGGAAGGTGCCGAAGCCCGACAGGTCCTTCTTGGTGGTGTAGCCGAACAGGCTGAGGCCCGCGAAGGCGCCGGCAGTCGCAAAGAACGTCGCGGCGATCGAGGGGCCGGTGTAAACCAGCAGCAACGAGGACAGCGACAGGCCCATCGCGATCGCAAAGCCCCAGAACAGGAGCTGCACCGTCGAGGTCTTCATGCGGTTGATACCGAAGCTCATCGCGAAGACGAAACCGAGCGGCGCCAGCGCCACGACCCAGCGCAGCGGCGTCACGAAGACGGCCGCGGCCGCACCGGACATGACGAAGAGCAGCGCGACGATGCCTGACAGCAGAACGCCCGAGGCCATGTAATTGTAGATCGACAGCATGTGGCGGCGCAGTCCGGCATCATAGCCGGCGCGCGAGGCCGTACGGCCGCCAAGGCTCGGAGACGCTCCGAACCCCGAGCGGGGCTGGGGATCGTTCCAGTTCGCCATTTCAAACTCCCTATCCCGGCACCGCCCGATGCGGTGGTTTCCGGACTGTTCGAATATCGGCCGTCAAGCGGGATTTTTCAAGAACAACCGACACCGCCAAATTGTGACGAAGTGTGTCACCCGCCGCGTGCTTCCCTGCCCATTTCGGCCGATCTGCGGGCCGCCGCAGCAATCGCCGCGGCGACCACGCGGACCAGCGCATCGCCCGCGTCGAGCACGTCGAGCCCGGCCTGAGTCGAGCCGCCCGGCGACGCGACGCGACGCGCCAGTTCGCCCGGCGGAACCGGCGCGGCGCGGGCGAGCATCGCGGAACCCTCGGCGGTGGCGAGCGCGAGGCGCTGCGCCTGATCCTCGGGTATGCCGAGCGCGCTCGCCCCGGCGGCAAGCGCGTCGATGAAGCGATATACGAACGCGGGCCCGCAGCCGGTGAGCGCGGTAACCGCGTCGAACAGGTCCTCGCTCTCCAGCCACTCCGGCGTGCCGAGCGGCGCGAGCAACTCGGTCACGGTCGCGCGCCGCGCCCCGTCGAGGCCGTGGCTCACCAGCGCCAGCGGCGACTTGCCGATCGCGGCGGACAAGTTGGGCATGATCCGCACGATCCCTCCCGCCGCCGGGAAACGCTGCGCCAGGGTGGCAAGCTCGACGCCCGCGAGGATCGAGAGCAGCACCGTGCCCTCGGTGACGGCCGGGGCGACACCCGGCGCGACCGCGTCGAGGCTTTGCGGCTTCACGCCGAGCAGCACCGCATCGAACCGCTCGGCGGGCACGGTGGCAACGAGGCGCACACCCTCGGGCGCCGAAGTCATGCGTGGATCGGCGATGGTGAAGCGTCCCGGGGGCAGCCCGCCGGCCAGCCAACCTTGCAACATGGCCCCGCCCATGTTGCCGCAGCCGACGATCAGGATGTTTTCGAAGTGGGTCATGCACGCTCCCTAGACGAGACCGCTCATGGATTGAAGCGCGCGTAACGCCGCTCTGCGCCTCTGACCAAGGGCCCCGCGCGATGCGCAAGTTCGGACCGGCTGACGATCAAACCGCCGTCAGCCCCGCCAAAAGGAGATCGCCGGCTATCGCCGGCTCACCAAATCTGCATCTCGGCGTCTTCGGCGGAAATCTGACCACGCTCATCCATCATTTCGCGCGTGATGTGCGAGACATAGCCACCGAGTTGAGGGTCGTAGGCAAGGTCGGCCCAGGGCACGCGCACGTAGCGCGAGCCGCCCAGTCCGAAGAAGCCGCCGTCCGACACGATCACATGCGCCACCTGGCCGGTGCGCTTGTTGACCATGAAGTTGTGCACGTGGCCCAGCTTGCTGCCGTCGGTGCCGTGGACGCTCGTACCTTCGACCCGGTCAGACGCGATCAGGTCGTGATCGCCGACGGTCTCGATCGGAGCACCGGGGCCGGTGGTGTCGACTTCGCGTTCGGGCATGGATGGTCTCCTGCTTGACCCGCTGTAAACGCGCGTCACGCTCTTCGGTTCGCGTTGTCGAGAATTCGATTGAAGCCGAAACGGAAGATCCTCGCGGCTCAGCCTTCCTGAGACTTGCGCGGCTTCTTCTTCGCGGCGGCCTTGCGGCCGGCGACGAGGCCGAGCTCGGCCCAGCGCATCATCTCCTCGGGATAGTCGTAGACGTCGTCGGGCGCGCGCCGGTAGTTCATCGAGGCCGGCTTGCCGTCGCGATCATAGGTGAACCTGTCGCAGCCGGCCGAGTCCCATTCCGCATCGGTCTCGGGGTCACCCTTGAACCACAGCTCGCCGGTCGCGACGATCGCGAAGACCACGCCGTCGCAATAGAGCGTTTGCCCGCCCATCATGGCGCGCGCGGTGACCGTGCCGAGCGGTTCCAGGCACTCGCTCACCCAGTCGACGATCTCGGCGTGGCGCGCCTTCTGACTGGCGGTGCTCATTGCGGTCTGCCCTCCTCGACGCGGCGAGCGCGCAAGCGCGGCCTTTGGCGGGTGCCCGTGAAGAGGCACCCGCCCTGAGCCAGGGCCTTACCCGACCGTACGGTCGCGGTGGCTGACTTCGAAGACTTCCAGCTGGTCGCCCGCGCGGATGTCGTTCGTGTCGGCCAGCACCACGCCGCACTCCAGGCCGGCGCGCACTTCGTCGACGTCGTCCTTGAACCGGCGCAGCGACTGGATGGTCGTGGCCGAGACGATGACGTCGTTGCGGGTGAGACGCGCGTGGATGCCCTTCTTGATGAAGCCCTCGACCACGAGCAGA
>Ga0207711_10002369_pt1 | contig 16871 bp, 11 predicted proteins | sample KBSS34metaG_FD_184401 | JGI IMG/M metagenome (GOLD analysis project Ga0207711, IMG submission 184401) | Switchgrass rhizosphere microbial communities from Kellogg Biological Station, Michigan, USA - KBS S3-4 metaG (SPAdes) (version 2) | ecosystem: Host-associated > Plants > Roots > Rhizosphere...
CAGCACGAGTGCCTCGGCAGACCGCTCCCGGCTGGGAATATCGGACAACTCCTGCGAGGGCCGTGCCGAACGAGTCCGATCCAGGCACAGGTTCACCGTCACCCGATACAGCCAGCCTCCGGCCGCCGCGTCATTCGCAAATACCAGTCCGCGCCGGTGCAGGCGCAGGAACACCTCTTGGGCCACGTCTTCGGCATCCGCCCAATTACCCAGAATGCGGAATGCGGTTCGCAGCACCTGGGCTTCGCGCTGGCGAAGCACTTGATCGAATGACGACGCTGCTTCGCCCCGAATCCCGTGCATGAGGGCTGCTTCTAACATTCCTCTGCCAGATGAAACGTGCGGGAAGGGTAAAACGTTGACTGGATGTTACTTCAAACCGGCTTGGGCCAGAAACTCCGCAGCCACCGTGGCGATCGGACGTTGCATCAAATCCACTTGGGCATTCAGCTTCTGCATCGTCTCTGCGCGGATCTTCCCGGATAGTTCGGCCAGGGCGGGCTGCACGCCGGGTTCAGCCGCGATCAGATCCTTCCGGACCATCAGGCAAGCCTGGTAGGGCGGAAATACCTTTTGGTCGTCGGCTAGGACCTTCCATTCCGGCGTCAGATGGCCGTCGGTTGCGCGCGTTGCGATCATGTCTACGTCGCCTTTGGCGAGCGCGGCAAAGAGCTGCTTCGGTTCCAGGGTACGCGGCGAATCCAGCGGCAGGCGGTAAGAAACAAGCTCCTGGAACCCGTCGGACCGCGACTGGAATTCGTAAGGAAGACCCAGCTTCCAGCGCTTCGCAACCTTAGCGGCGTCGCTCAAGCTAGCGATCTGTTCCGCGCCTTGCGCGCGAATGACCATGGCGGAAGGGCTATCGAATCCCAAAGGATCCAGAACCTCGATCTGCATCATGCTCATCTGGCCCCGCACACGCGCCAGTACGATCTGCGGATCGGGATTGGCCTGCTCCTTGAGAATCTCGGATTCGATCAGGCCGGTGTACTCCGGATAAACGCCGACCACACCGGAGAGAAGCGACTGGTACAGGATAGCGGTATTGCCTAGCCCCGAGCGCCGCTCCACGGGCCGGCCCAGGCGATGCTCCAGGTGCTGGGCCACGATTTCGCCCAGCAGCATTTGCTCGGTTTCGTTCTTCGAACCGACCACTATGGGCTTTTTGGAGTTGCAGGACGCCAGGAACACGGCGCACAGCAGGGCAGCCGAGGTCACGCGCAGCATGGCGAGCATCTTTCAACATATCATGCGCGGCATGATTGTAAGCCTCCCGCACGCAATCCAGCCCTCTACCTGCTATTCTCAAATTCTTTAGCCTAGCAACGATGTCTTTTCAGATTCGTCCCCTCAAGGAATTTCTCGTCAAGCCGGCGCTGCCCCCGGCGCTCAGCAGGCTACCCGAGCTCGGCCTCAACCTGATGTGGAGCTGGCACCATCCCCAGCGCGCGGTATTCCGCCGCCTGGACCCGGCCATCTGGAAAGCGTCGAATCATAATCCGGTGGTCCTGCTGGGCCGCGTTCCGCAGGACACGCTGGAAAAGGCGGCGCGGGATCCGCGCTACCTGGCCTTGTACCGCCGAGCCTGTGAAACGCTGGATGCGTACCTGGCGCCTCAGAGCATGCCTGCCTCAAACATGCTGGTGGCCTATTTTTCGATGGAGTACGGCCTGCTCGATTGCATGCCCATCTACTCCGGCGGTTTGGGCGTGCTTTCCGGCGATCACCTCAAGGCGTCCAGCGATGCGATGCTGCCGCTGGTGGGTTTGGGCTTGCTGTATCAGCGCGGGTACTTCCGGCAATCGCTCGACCCCAACGGCTGGCAACAGGAGCGGACCCCGGTCAACGACTTTTACTCCCTGCCCATTACACCAGTGACGCGCGCGGACGGCAGCGATCTTATTGTGGACGTGCTGGCGGGCGAGACCGTGGTGTACCTCAAAGTCTGGCGCATCGATCTCGGACGCGTACGGCTGTACCTGATGGATAGTAATATCCCCAACAACGCCGACCCGTTTCATCGCGATATCACCGGCCAGCTTTACGCCGGCGACCACCACAAGCGGATTTGCCAGGAAATCGTCCTGGGCATCGGCGGGCTGCGCGTGCTGAAGGAACTGGGGCTGCAGCCGACCGTCTATCACATGAACGAAGGCCACTCGGCGTTTCAGGCCATCGAGCGGATTCGCCTTCTGATGGCAGAAAACCGATTGAGTCTTGAAGAAGCCCTGGAAGCCTCGCGCACCAACAACGTGTTCACCACGCACACTCCCGTGCCGGCTGGCATCGATCTGTTCGACACGGGCCTGATGCACCAGTATTTTGAAACGTATTGCCGGCAGGCGGGAATCGGCTTCGACGAACTGATGTCGTTGGGACGCCGCAATCCGCAGGATGAGCAGGAGCCATTCTCCATGGCCATCGCGGCCATCAAGGCATCCGCTTACCGGAATGCGGTCAGCCGCCTGCACCGCATCGTTTCGCAGCAGATGTGGGAAGGTTTGTGGCCCAAGCTCCCGGTGTGGGAGATCCCCATTACCTCCATCACCAACGGCGTCCACCTGCCGTCCTGGATCAATGGCGACTTCGCCGCTCTCTACGATCAGTATCTGCAGCCGGATTGGCGCGAAGGCCACGCCGAACCGAAAGTCTGGGAGCAGATTGCGGACATTCCGGATTCCGAACTGTGGGAGGCGCACCGCCGAAGAAAGCGTCGCATGGTGGCATACGTACGGGAGAGCGTGATGGCCAGCGCCGTGGCCCGCAACGCGTCGGCGCCGGAGGTCCACCGGCTGCAGGACGTGCTGGATCCCGAAGCTTTGACCATCGGATTCGCGCGGCGCTTCGCCACCTACAAACGGGCCACGCTGATTTTCCGGGACCTGGAACGGCTCAAGCGGATCCTGACTCATCCCACCCGGCCGGTGCAACTGGTCATCGCGGGGAAGGCTCATCCCCAGGACATCCCCGGCAAGAGCCTGATCCGTGAGATTGTGCAATTCTCACGCGATCCGGAACTCGCCGGGCGGGTGATCTTCGTGGAAGATTACTCCATTCAGGTGGCGCGCGAACTGGTCGGCGGTGTCGACATTTGGCTGAACACACCGCGCCGCGGCGAAGAAGCCTCGGGCACCAGCGGCATGAAGGCCGGCATCAACGGCGCCTTGAACATGAGCATCCTGGATGGCTGGTTCGATGAAGCCGAGGACGCGGCGGGGGGCTGGGCCATCGGTGATCGCGAACCGTATTCCCCGGATCGCGACGATGCGCATGCGGCTGGGATCTACTCGGCTCTGGAGAACGAGATCGTGCCGCTGTACTATGAACGGGATCATGGCGTACCAGAGCACTGGATGCGGCGCGTCAAGCAGTCGCTGCGGCAGCTGAGCGCGACATTCAATTGCCAGCGGATGGTCGAGGAGTACGCCACTCAGTTGTACGATCCGGCGCACCGCGCCTTCCAGATCATCTCCGAGGGCAGCTTCCGGTCGGTCCGCGAGCGGGTTCAATGGAACCGTGAAGTGGTGGAGGTTTGGCCCCGCGTACGCTTCACCAATTGCAGCATCGATGCCGATTCCGTTTCTACGGGGCGGCCTGTGGCCCTGCGTGCCGAGGTGGATCTAGCGGGTCTCAAGGCCGACGACGTCCGCGTCGAAGCCCTGGTAGGCAGGGTCGGGCCGGAAGGAGAACTGGAGGAAGTCCAGGTACTGGTTCTCGAACCACGCGAACAACATGGAAGCGCGGTTCTGTTCGGGCGCGACATGGTCCCCTATGCCACCGGACGCCTCGGTTTCTCTGTCCGGATCGCTCCCAACCACTTTGACGACCCCATCAATCGGCCCTGTAACGCCCTGCTAAAATGGGCTAGTGAGCCGGTTGTGGAATAAAACCGGCCTAAAGCCGTTCACTAGTACTGCCGAAGGAACTGGTGAGCCCAAAAAGATTTAAGATTTTAAGATTTTGCTGGATTCTGCGCTCAGTTCGTGGTACATAGTGGTTTAGACGTTCTCGCGGGTATCCCAAAACTCAATTGTTCCCCGTCTGGATGAAACCCGCCGTCTCGCAGATTCCGCCGACCCTATTGATTCCGTCGAATCCCAGCACCGCTGTTCGCCCAAAGTGAACGACAAAGGAGTAAGCCAACCAGCATTCTATGGAAGGCGACCGCAAGTACCGGCAACGGGGCTATAACGACTCCGACCGTCCGCATTCTGACAACGGTTCATTTAACCGGGAAGACCGTCCGCGACCGCAGGGTCCACGCCCGCCCCTCGATATCACTGGGCCGCGTTTACCGCGGATGGTGCAGTCGGTGACCGCGTCGCGATGCTACAACTGTTCCACCATGTTGGGCGAAGGGTTCGACTTCAAGGAGTGCCCCAAGTGCCATGTAGCGCTGCATTGCTGCAAGCAGTGCTCCTACTTCGAGCCGTCCACGCGCTTCCAGTGCCTGAAGCCCATCACCGTCCGCATCGCGGCCAAGGACCAGGCGAATGTGTGCGAACTCTTTAAGGCGCGCGTCACCGTGGCTCGCGACGTTGCGCATCCGGCCCCATCGGCGGCCCCTCCGGCCGGCACGAATGGTACCAGCCTCCCCGAGCCTCGCAACGCAACCGATGCCCGCGCGGCGTTCGACAGTCTGTTCCGCAAGTCTGAATAATAGCCGCGGTTACGGCCAGTACTCCCAGCGGCCCGCGAAAATCACATAGGCGCTTAAAACCGCGTTGGTGATTCCATGCGCCACAATGACATCCCCCAGGCTTTTGGTTCGCACGATCCACCAGTTGTACAAAATCCCCGCAGCCAGACCGACATCCCACAAGGCTCCATGTTCGACCGCGAACAGCACGGCCACAATCCAGAACGCGCGCGCCGACCAGACCCCCAGAGGAACCTTGGTGAAATCCTGTGAAACGATCCAGCGCATCAGCCAGCCTCGCCAAAACAGTTCTTCGGCAATAGGCACGAACACGGCCGCACGCAGCGTCCGCAGGGCCAGCACGGCCCAGTCCCCGCGGCTCGACTCAGGTAGCGATGCCGCCACCGAACCGGTGATGGAATTCGAGAACATCCAGTGGGTGTGGTACCCGGGGAAAATAAAGTCCGGTCCGATCCAAATCGCGAAGACTGCGAGGCCCACCAGCAGCGACCCACCCCAGCTGCGGACCCGGAACTTCAAGACCGGACGCGCGACGGTAGCCAGAATGGCGGTCATCACCAGGATCCAAACCACCTGCTCCGCCAGCGGAGACAGCGACAGCAACGGGCGGACGGCAAGCAGGGCGATAACCGCGCCGAACGGGACGACGTAGGGAAGCGAGCTCAAACGAATCTTTCGTTACAGGTTTTTCAGCGCGTCCTGGATCTTGCTGGCTTCGGGTTTGGAGGGCTTGCTCTTCAGAGCGATCTCCAATTGTTTGCGGGCGGAGGGTTTGTCGCCCTTCTGTATCAACGCCAGCCCGTAGTGATAGTGGAAAGTGGAGTTAGTGGGGTCTTTATCCACCAGATCCTTGAAGATACGCTCCGCGTCCCCGCTCATGTTCTTCTTGATGTAGATCCATCCCAATGTATCGGCCATGGCGGAAGCATTGGGCGCCAGCTGGCGGGCGCGTTGGGCCATAGTCAGCGCGGCATCTAGATCCGATCCCTCATCCGCTTTGCGCATCGCCAGATTGTTCAGGGCGACCGCATTATTGGGCTCAAGCTTGAGGATCTGCTCATATATCGGCTTGGCCTGCTCGGCCGGGCCGACCGTTTCCAGAATGAAGCCCAGTTGCACCAGCGGGGCCGTCCAGTTGGGATTCGCCTGGCTGGATTTTCGAAACGCTTCCGCCGCTAGATTGATGTCCCCCTTGCGCTTGTAGGTTTCTCCCAGTTGGTAGAGCATAGTTGCCGGATTCGGCTGCTTTCCCACCAAATCCTTATACGTCGCGATGGCTTCGTCGTAGCGTTGGGAGCGCACATACAGATTGGCGCGGGCCACCATCAGGTCCTGCCGATTGGGCTCGGCCGCGATGGCCTTGTCCAGTTCCTTGATGGCGTCGCCGATGCGGTTTTGAGCCGCCAGCGTTTCGGTGATGCCCAATAATCCCCGCATATCATGGTTCTGGTGGTACAGCGAGTCGAACGTTTGTTCCGCCTTCTTGTAGTCCTTATCCTGCCAAGCCAGCACGCCTACTTGATAGCGGGCATCCGGGTTCTCCGGAAATAGCTTGATGGTCTGGTCCAGCTCCTCACGGGCCTTGGCGACGTTATTCGTAGCTAATAGCGCAGCCGAGCGTGTGATATGACCGGTTACGTTTCTGGGGTCGTACTGTAACAGCTCATCGGCCGCCTGCAGCGCCTTGGGCGCATCCTGCTTGGCCAGATAGACCCGGGTCAGCAATTCTCTTGCCGCCACGAAATCCGGACGCGTCTTGATAGCGTCTTCCAGTTGCAGCCGGGCCGGCTCGATCTGGCCCTTGGCAAGCAAGGCTCGGGCATAGTTGAGACGCAGCAGGTGGTTGGTGGGGTTCTTCGCAACCAAGCTTTGCAGATCAATCGCCGCCTGATTGATTTCAGCCGGCTTCCCGCTGGTCAATAAGAGCGCGGCGTGCATCGCAATCGCGTCGGAATCCTTGGGATTATCTTTTAGAAGTGCGTCTACCAACTGATTCGCCTGTGGAAAATTTCCGGAATTCGCGTACAACTCCACCAAGCGTTTCTGATACACCGCTTTGTCCTTGGGCAGTGCAGCCATTCCCGCCTCGTACTGTTGCTTCGCCAGCTCTGTCTGGCGCAGGCGGCCATAATAAAAGTCGCCCGCCATCAGATGGCCGTCGGGGAATTGCTTTTCATCGGCCAGCTTCCGGATGACCGCATCCATATCGGCACGCCGGTTAACGATTACGTAGTGCGTTGCCAGCTGGATCAGGTAACTGGATGATTTGGGATTGTTCTCGACCTTTAGCTTCAGGATCCGCTCGGCATCGTCCGGCCGCTTATCGATCATGTACTGGTAGTACAACCGATCATAGGCCGGGGCGAAGTCTTTTTTCTGGTCGAGGAAATCGCGAAGTAGTTTTTCCCCTGCCTCTTTTTGGTTGTTGCGGACCAGCGCCTCGTAGTACACCAGCATGATTTCCGACGAATTCGGCTTGATCTGATTGGCATGCTGCAATTGCTCAAGTGCAGTTTTGAAATCGTTATTTAGCAGCGCAACCTGGCCGGAGATCCGCAGACCATCGAAGGAATTTGGGTCCTTGGCGAGTATCTTCTCAGTGAGCGTGGAGGCTTCCTCCAGAAGCTGCGGGGCCTGCTTGGCGTTCTGTGTGGCGGCGAACAGGTAGATATTCGCGAGCTGCACGGGGGCGTCGGTATTGTCGGGCTGCAGTTCCACCGCGCGGCGGAACATTTGGACCGCCTCTCCCAGCCCGCCCAGCTTCATGTCGGTCAGGCCCATGCGGTAATACGCCTCGCCAAACAGCGGGCTCTTCGCGTACGCCTTCCGATACATAATGCCGGCTTCTTTATACAGGGCCCGGCCGAAAAACTTATTGCCTTGATCGACGTAACGTTGCGCTTGGGCTTTCGGATCCGTGCTGCAGGAAGCCAATACCAGCATTAACAGGGGCAGGCATAGGAAGAGTGGACTGCGTTTCATAGCTCTATCTTGATCCTAAAACCCGGGGGTTGCAACGAACCCCCAGTCCTGGGACGGTCCTAGGAGAATAGTCCTGTCTGAGCAGCCTATCCCTTCGCTCTAACGGGTGTAGACAACCCGCGTTCCGCAGATATGATCGTGCAGCGAGCGCTTTTCGCGGTCGAAAGCGGCGATGAGGAAACCGATGCAAAGAGTTAGGAAACTGAGGTATTTGGCGAAATACCGGCCCACTGCGAGGCCTACCGATATTGGCCCGCCATCCGCGGTCGTAACTTTCAGGCCCAGGGCCATTTTTCCGGGGGTCGCTCCCTTGGTGGTCAAGAAATACACTTCATAGGCCAGCGAAAGGACCAAGCGAATCAGGAAGCCTAATCCAGCCACGCCCATGATCGCCGGGAGGGCCGCCATCACCTGGGCTGGGTCCGGATTGTTGCCCAGTCGTAGTCCTGCGCCCCCCAAAGCCAGTCCAAAAGGGATGGTAATGATGGCTCCCACCACCCCCAGGATGATCGCGTCGATAATGATGGCCAGGAATCGCATCCAGAAACCGCCGAAATGTCGCGCCCCGGACAGGCGCTGGGAATAAGCAGGCTGGCATTGCGCACAGACCGATACGTCCCCATGGACGGTGAGCTGGCTGGCCGGCACCCCACGGCCGCACTCCGAGCAATAACGAATGTCCGTTCCGGGCGGAGTTGCCGCAGCGGCCGTTAAGGGTGAAGGCGGCTGCGGTGGTCCAGCCGGGTTGGCGCCCCCGCGAGCCGCGGAATGCTTTTGCCAGGCGGCCATGCCTTCTCGCCATACTAGAGTGTCATCACGCACGACACCCTGGCGAACCAAGTCGTCCAGCGCGGACTCCTCCACTGGACCAATCTGTTTCCCGCCTTCCGCGTAATACCACTTCATAGTCCTCCTCCGCGCGCACGGCTCCCTTGCAGCAACCCGGCTGCGCACATAGAGGACAGTGTACCCGTTTTAAAAACAAAAACCCCCGCCGGGTACTGCATGGTTCCGGCGGGGGGTTCGCTCCGGCAGGGTGCGTAGGAAGATCGATAAGTAGCTTAGGGCGCCGCAGTCACATGCGCGCGACGATTCTTCTGCCAGCAACTCTCCGATTCGTCGGTGCAAACGGGCCGTTCCTTGCCATAGCTCACAACGGCCAACTGAGGTCCGGGAATGCCTTGCGAGGACAGGAATTCCTCGACAGCGTGCGCCCGGCGATCGCCCAGCGCCAAATTGTATTCAGATGACCCGCGTTCGTCCGTGTGGCCCTCGATAACCAGCTTTTGATTCGGATAATCCGCCAGAATGCCGCGGATCACGTTCACGTCGTCGCGCAGAGCGGCACTGGCGTCGGATCGGATGGTGCTCTGGTCGTAATCGAAGAGCGCGTCCTCGAGCTTGGCCAGATACTCGTCAAGCTTCTTGCGGACGTCGGGCGGCATCGCCGACTGCTTCGCCTGCTGCGGGCGAGCCTGCCCAGGAGGCGCGGGCGGGACGATGTTGGTATTGGTGGGCGTGCGAGTGGGCTGTGAAGAAGGAGTGGCTGCCACCGGGGTGATGTCGGGAGTTTTGTTGGCCAGAGGGTGTGGATGTGAACAGGCTGCGGCGGACAAGATCGCGATTGCAGCCAGCCCCGTTACGAGAGTGTTCGCTTGTGTCATAAAGCTTTCCTCCATTAAGGCATTCGGCGGCCAAGCCGGCAATCCTGTGTAGACAGTATTCCTTATGCGAATACGCAGGTTAGACTTAATTCGGATGTCGGTATTACCCCGAACTGCGCGACAGGCCGGTGGACGTCCTCTCCTATTGGCAGGCTTCGGGAGCCTTCTTCTGCTGATGGTCGCGGCCGGCGGCTATGCGCTTCGAACACTGGAACAAGTACGCGGCAGCGACCTGGAAGAGCGAAACGTGCACCTGCGGCGCGATCACGCGCTCGATCGGATTCGGACTGGAATCTACCAGTCGGCCATCATCATGCGGGATTACCTGCTGGCGGTGGATGAGAAAAGCGGCGCCGCGCAGATCGAACGGTTCGCCGAAACCCGGGACCAAACCGACCGTGCCTTGGACGAATGCGCCAGCGTGATCGATCCCGCGGAAAGCGAGGCCTTGCGCGAGCTGCGGTCGGAACTCCAGGTGTACTGGAGGCTGCTGGCATTCATCTCCGAAATCCCGGCCGAAAACCGTGCCCTCCGCGGCTCCGAGTATTTGTCCAAACAAGTTCGCCAGCATCGTTCCGAGCTGATCCAGATGGTGGACCAACTGGATGCTCTCAGCGCTCGCCAAATGGCGGCCTCCGATGCCCGCATGAACGAAACCTTCGGCCGCCTGCGCGGGCGCCTGACTTTGATCGTCGCTCTGGCGGTGAGTATGGGACTGCTGCTGGCCGGATTTACGATCTGGCGGACCCTGCGCCTGGAACAGGAGCTGGAACAGCGTTATCAGGAAGTCTTGAAGACTCAGCAGGAGCTGGCGGAGCTATCCGCGCGCTTGGTTTCGGCCCAGGAAGAAGAGCGGCGCAGTATTTCACGCGAATTGCATGATGAGGTCGGCCAGTCCCTTTCGGCTTTGCTGATGGAAGCCGGAAACGCCGCCGCTCATGTCGCTCCGAATGACGCCCACGTCCGGCAGCACGTGGATTCGATCAAGAAGCTGGCCGAAGCCAGCGTGAACATCATCCGCAACATGACGCTGCTGTTGCGGCCCTCCATGCTGGACGATTTCGGCCTGGTGCCGGCGCTCGAATGGCAGGCGCGTGAGGTTTCCAAACGCACCGGGATCCGCGTGCAGGTGGCCGCGGCCGACTCTACCGGGGAACTTCCCGATGCTTTGAAGACCTGCATCTACCGCGTGGTCCAGGAAGCCCTGCATAACTGCGCGCGGCACGCTCAGGCGCGCTCCGTGCGAGTAGTGGTGCGTCAGGAGGAGTCCAGGATCGTTCTTTCGGTGGAAGACGACGGCCGGGGCTTCGACGCCCGCCGCGTGCGTGGCCTGGGCCTGGTGGGCATGGAAGAGCGGGTACGTCACTTAGGAGGAGCGTTCAATGTTCGTTCGACGCCCGGCGCCGGAACCAAGGTCGACGTGGAGTTGCCCCTTGCCAGTTGAAGCTTGTGACTTAAAAATGATTCGTATTCTGCTGGCCGACGATCACACCGTCATGCGCAACGGCCTGCGCCTCCTGCTCGAACGCCAACCGGACCTGCAAGTGGTCGGCGAGGCCGCGGACGGACGCCAGGCCGTGGACATGGCGGCGGCTGAAAACCCCGACGTCGTGATTATGGATATCGCCATGCCGCAATTGAACGGCGTCGAAGCCACGCGCCAGATCGTCAATCGAAACCCGAATGCCGCAGTGGCGATCCTCAGCATGCATAAGGACGAGAGCTACGTGATCCGGTCGCTCAAGGCCGGCGCGCGCGCCTATCTGCTGAAGGATTCCGCGGAGGCCGATCTGATTGCCGCCATCGCCGCGATTACGGAAGGCAAATCCTTCTTCAGCCCCGCGGTCCGGAGCCTGCTCAAAGAGGATTACATGCACCAATTGGACGAGCTCGGCGCGGAAGATAGCTATGAGCTGCTCACCAATCGCGAGCGCGAGGTCCTGCAACTGGTGGCCGAAGGCAAGGCCAACAAGGAAATCGCCGCGATGCTCAATCTCAGCCTATATACGGTGGAAACCCATCGCACGCATATCCTGCAAAAGCTAAACCTGCACAGCGCCCCGGAGCTGATCCTCTATGCGGTGCGTAAAGGAATCATCAGTTAGAACTCGGCCCGCAGCATGAATTCGATGCGCCGCGGAGCGCCGGTTCCCACGGCGCCGTCGTTGATGATATCCGTGATCCGGCCGAAACTGCCGCTCACCGGTGTACTTCCGGTAAGCGAGCCGATACTGCCAGAAGGGGTCTTGAAAATCGGGTGGTTCAAGAGATTGTACGCCGCCGCGCGAACATTGAGCGCCACGCGCTCGGTAACCTTGAAGCGTTTCTGAAGCGAACTGTCGATTTCGAACATACCCGGTCCGTTGGCAATGTAGCGGCCCAGGTTCCCCCAAGTTCCGTTGGCAGGAAGCGAAAACGCTGCCGGGTTGAACCAGTTGTTAATCGTCTGGTTGGCCGCATAGATCGGAACACCCGGAACAAGATTAGGGCGCTGGCTGGACGTATTGCCGTCGAGCACCTGGTTGGCCTTGCGCGTCATCGTGATGTTCACCGGCAAGCCGGTGCGCGCCGTTCCGATACCCGCCAGTTCCCATCCGCCGAAAATCTTCGATGCGGTGTCGCCACTCAGGAACGGCTTCCCGTGGCCGAACGGTAACTGGTAAATGGCGTTGGCCGTCAGGTTGTGCCGGACGTCAATGTTGGTACTGCTGCGGTCGCAGGCTCGGCAGGCCATGTCCTGGATGGCCACAGATTCGCCGGAACCGATAGACGCGTCCGTAATACCGTGCGACCACATGTAGTTCATCTGGAACAACAATCCCCGCACTAGCCGGCGTTGCAGAGATACCTGTAGGGAATTGAAATTATCATTTCCGTCGTTGGCCTTAAAGCCGAACGAGCCGAATCCGGCCAGCGGGCGCTTGCCAGTAAGCGGGTTGATCAGGTTGATGGTGTACCGATCGAACAGATGATGCCCTTCGCTACCGGTGTATCCCACCTGTAGCAGCCATTCCTCGGGCAACTGCTGCTGCACCATGAAGTCCCAATTCTCATAGGACAGATCCTTGCGGTGGCGATCGATCGCTTTGGGACTGAAAAGCTGGTTGGCAGGATTGAGAAACGCGGTCAGCGGAAACGCCAGCGCGGGAAAGTCCGATGACGAAAGCGAGTACCGCGGCACCGCGCTTTCGGCCGGATCGCTGAAATCGTCATTCTGGTTGCCGCCGTAGAAGATACCAAAGCCGGTCCGAATCACTGTCTTCCCGTGAAGCGCGGAAGGCGCCCACGCCAACCCCAGCCGAGGGCCGAAATCCTTAGTATTGGGATCGTAGTACGGCGTCCCTTTCGGGCAAAAACCGCCGCATCCCAAAATATCGACTACAGCCGACCGGTTGAGGATCTCGTGCGCAACGGAATAGAACTCGTAGCGCAGACCCATGCTAAGCGTCAAATTCGGCGTAACCCGATACTCATCCTGCACATACCCTTGATAGAACGTGCGCCGATTGCCCACCACGCCTTCGCCCTGCAAATAAGTAGCGGAGTCGGCGACGTTGTTGATGAAATCCTGGTTGGTGGCGAAAGTGATGCTCGAAGTTGTCAGCGTGTTGCCCGAGTTGTTCAGCCGGATGCGGCGGACATCCACGCCAAATTTCAGCGTGTGGCGGCCCCGGATCATTGTCAGGTTGTCGATCGCGGAGAAGGTGGTACCCACTTCGGTATCAAGTGAGGTGTCGCTCACGCTGTCGAACGTCCCGATATTGGCGGCGACCGGCGAAGTTCCGTATCCGAAGTTGTGGTAGTTGGCGCGATTCACGCCAAACTTCACCTCATTGATAGTGGTGGGCGAGATCATGCGCTGGTATTGCAACACCACGTTAGTGGGAACATGCGGAATCACATTGTGCCCGCCCAGCGCGTCCGTGGGATTGTCGATGTAGGCGTTGTCGATGTTGTAGCGGAAGAACATCGAATTGGTGTCGTTGATGTGGTAGTCGAAGCGGAACATACCGGCGTCCTCGCGGGTAGTGTTGGTGGCCACATTCGTCACCTGGTCGGTGACGCTGTCGATGTGTATCTGGCCCACGGGATACGCGTCCAGAATCGGCTTGAGCACGGGGGACGTCTGCAGCACTTGCGTGCGGAAGGCCGCGTTGGGAACGAAATTGATGAACGTCTGCCCCAGGCTCTGGTGAAGATCTTCGAAATTCGCATAGAAGAAAGCCTTGTTCTTCTTGATGGGACCGCCGAAAGCGGCGCCGGACTGATGCAGGGTGAACGGCGGCAGCGTCGGACCGTTAAAGGGCGAGCGGGCGTCCAGCGCGTCATTGCGGACCGCGTAGAAGAGGCTTCCGTGATACTGGTTGCCACCGCTCTTGGAGACGACGTTGATCTGCGCGCCACCCGCCGCACCCGATTCCGCCGAGTAGTTGGAGGTGCTGACGCGAAACTCGTCGATCGCATCCAGCGCGATGTTGAGGCGGGTATCGGATTTCTGCGTCTGTTCCTGCACGCCGGTGGTATCGATGCCATCGAAGGTGAAGTTGTTGTCGTCCAGGGAGTGTCCCGCGAAGCGAATGCTGCGCTGCGCGCCGTCTCCATAATTAATCGCGCCCGGCGCGAGGATCATCAGGCTCGCCCAGTTGCGGCCGCTGACCGGAATCTCCTTGATCTGCGGCGACTCGATCACGCCCCCGACCTCCGCATTGGTGCGATTCAGCACTTCTGCCGTAGCGGTCACTTCCACGATCTCCGAGGTGCCGCCCACCTCCAGTCGCGCATCAATGGTCCTGGTCTCTCCGTATCGAACGTCGACTTGCTCCACCGTTGTGGGCTTGAATCCGGGCTTGGTAATGGTGATGGTGTAGGTACCGACCGGAAGGGCATTCACTTCGTAGAGACCTCGTTCAGTGGTTACCGTGACATGGCGAACTCCGGTCGCGTTGGACTTAAGTTCAACCTCGGCCGCAGCCACCAGAGATCCCGAAGCATCCGTCACGGCGCCGCTGATCGCAGCGCGATCCTGCGCACTCAAGACTGCAATAGAGGAAAGACAAAACAATACAACAACTCGGTTGGACCAACTAAAGAAACCCATGGCAGAGACTACTCAGTTGGTATTGCAAGCCTGTGACGGGCGCATAACAAACTGGCCAATCCGCCGCAACCCGGCGAATGCTAAAAGCGGTCTCGGATTTGTAGCGAAACATTCATCAGATCGGAACCTCGGCAGAGGATGCTAAGGAAACAATCTATGACACGTCGAACTGCCGCGCTGTTAATCGTCCTTCCGATGACTCTGATGTGGAACGACGCGCCGCGCGCCACAGCGCAGCAAGCGTCTGGCGACAAAATCGTCGGCGGTCCGTATGCGGTCAATGTAGGGCCGAAAGCGGCAACTGTCGTATGGGTCGTGCAGACTGGCGAAACATCGCTTGGCACTCAACCCGGCAAACTGGATAAAACATCCCCGGTCCTGCGCGCCGAGACAATGTTGTTCCCAGGTTTGAAGCCAGGCACAACCTACTACTACCAGGCGTTCCCCGGTGAGGCCGGCAAGGGGTCATTCAAAACGCCCCCCGCTGGTCCGGCGCAGTTCCAGTTCGTGGTCTATGGCGATACGCGCACGCGCCACGACGTCCACCGCACCGTGATCCAGGGCATTCTCAAGAACAGCAATCCGGACTTCGTCATGCACACGGGCGACCTGGTCGCCGACGGCTCGGATGCGTCCCTATGGCCGATTTTCTTCGACGCTGAACGTGAGCTACTGCGCCACACCGCATTTTTCCCGACGCTCGGCAATCATGAGCGCGACGCCAAGAATTATTTCGACTTCATGGCCGCGCGTCCCTACTATTCGTTCAACTGGGGGAGTGCGCATTTCACCGTGTTTAATAGCGACATTGAAAACGCCGGCGCCACCCAGGCCGAAAAGGACGCATTCTGGACGGAGCAAGCCCACTGGCTGGAAGCCGACCTTCGCGACGCCCAAAGCGCCGACTTCCGCTTCGTTTTCGCACACCATCCTCCGGAGACTGCCGTCATGCGGCGTCAAGGCGAGAATCCGCGCATGACGGAGCTAGAGCCGATGTTCGAAAAGTATCACCTCTCGGCGGGCTTCTTCGGACACGATCACAACTATCAGCACTACTTAAAGAACGGCGTCCATTACTTCACCACGGGAGGCGGCGGCGCGCCGCTGTACGATGTCGACACGCCTCCGAAGGACATTACCGTCAAGGCGGTCAGCACGGAAAACTTCGTGACGGTAAACGTAGACGGCAAGAAAGCTCGCGTCGAAGGCAGAAAGCCCTATGGCGAGCTATTGGAAAGCGTCGAACTATTCCACTAGCCGCGGTTTATTGCTTCCGGAACTCCCACGCGGCGTACATCCAGTCCGAGGAGACCTGCACGCTCATCGCCCGCATCAGCGCTTTGTGAGTCGAAGAAAACGCCACGTAAGGATGTAGTTGTCCCCGCCAGGACTGTCGCAGGTCCGCCTCCAGCCGCTCGAGTTGATGACCGGGCGTCACATCGTGAGGATTCCGCAAAAGCCATACATGCCGGATCGCGGGATTGGCGATTTCCTGCCGCGCCGATTCAGCGTCCTGCGCGGTAAATATTTGGCGCGCGGGATAGCCCGGCAGATAGTACTGGAGCACCACGCCGCTCAAGTTCGGCCCATCGACCAGCACGATCGTGTCAGCCGGGAAGGAACTGGTGGCGATGTCCCGCGCGATGCGATCCATGGGCGCCAGATATCCGATGTTCAGCAGATCGCGCGCCTGGAAGTAGCTTCCGATGCCGATGACGTTCGCGGCGAGGAGCGCTGCCGCGATCAGTCCCCCCGCGCGCGGACTGGATTCTGCTCCTTTGGCGATGGCGAGCAAGACCAGCGGCAGCAAAAACAGCAGCCGCGCAGGACCGAACGCGTAAGAAACCCAACCGGCCACACCGGCGAAGCCGATGAGGGCGGTAACGGCGGCGGGCAGGAACCAACTTCGTGCGGATCTTTCTCCCGAGACTCCCCTCCACAGCAGCCAGACGACAGGCATTGCCAGCACCGCGGTCACCGGGAGCATCCACACCGGAATAGCTTCGCCATAAAAAAAGGAAAAGACCCAGTAGGCCAGTTTGACCACCGATTCGAGCAGACTGCTGCCGGTGAGCAGGAGCAAGGTCGGCTTGGCGCGCCACACAGCGAGCACCGATGCGAGTGTCATCAGCCAGGGTAGATAAGCCGCCAGCACGATCCCATTGCCGATCAGCAACCGGCTCGGCCGCTCGCGGGCGGTTCTGAGGAGCAGCAAGTTGGCACCGGCCCACGCTGCGATTCCCGGAACGTAGTGCGTATAGAGCAGCGCCGCGAGTGAGCCGGACCAGATCAGCAGCCGTTTCCAGGACCCAAACTCCTGGCTCCAGCGCCACACTGCCCAGCATACGACGATGAAGCCCAACACCTGCAAGCTGTAGGATCGGGCCATGCGGGAGTACAACAGCAGGCATGCCGATAAGGTCCACAGCGCTAGACACCATGCGCGCAGGCGTCCCGGAACATGCTT
>Ga0207711_10002377_pt1 | contig 16843 bp, 14 predicted proteins | sample KBSS34metaG_FD_184401 | JGI IMG/M metagenome (GOLD analysis project Ga0207711, IMG submission 184401) | Switchgrass rhizosphere microbial communities from Kellogg Biological Station, Michigan, USA - KBS S3-4 metaG (SPAdes) (version 2) | ecosystem: Host-associated > Plants > Roots > Rhizosphere...
TCATGACCGCCGGCTGAAGACCGGTATGCGCCTGGTTCGCCTGGCTGATGACCGCCTTGTCGGAGGCGCATCCGACGCCGAGCGACGTGAAGACGGAGAGAACGAGGACCACGACGAACGTCACGCCGATCACACATGTCGCGGCATGAGGCGACCAGACGCGCCGCGTCACCAGCACGAGCAGATGGCGAGGCAACGGCGCGGTGCGCTCGACGAACAGCGGCCTGACGACTCGCACGACGGCGAACGCCGAGGCGACCGCGGCGAGCCACGCCGGCCCGTTCAGCAGCGGTGATGCGTTCGGTAACGGTGCCGGCGCCGCGCCAGCAGGAAGCCATTGGACGATTACGCATCCGACGTAGAAGCCGAGCGGCGTGAACGCGTACGCCCATTCTCCCGATCCAAGCCTTGCGATCGCGCCGAACACGCATGCGCGATTCACATAGGCGCCGAATCCGAGCAATGCTCCGCCGACAAATGTCGGTATGCCGAGCGGATAGCCCGCGGGCATCGTGTGCGCGAATCCGAGCGCGTGGGCGAGCAGCAGGCCGGCGACCACCCACAGCGACGCCTCGATCATGCTCGCCAGTCGCGTGGCGCGGCGACGCGTGACCCACTCGTCGACGGCAGCGACCGTGCACGTCGCACCGCGCTGGATGGCGAAGCCCATCAGGCCAACGCAGATCGCCGAGATCACAAATGCGAACGTCAACACCTGACCCATAGCCCCCACCCTGCAGCGGTCTCGACAAATGCAAAGGCGCGCCCGTTCGCGCGCCTCTTCGCCTCCTGCCCATCGCAACCGGGTGGGCGCAAGGCGCTCTTTACATGTGCTGCATCATCGTCTCGGGCTTGCGGTCGTTGACGATGTCCGCGATCGTCAGCACGACGGTCGTCTTGCCCTCGTTCTTCCACCAGTGCTGCGTGCCGAGAAACTCGCGGGAGATGTCTCCGGCGCGATGCAGGATCGGCACCAGGCACTTGCTGCTGTTCTCGTAGATCTCCCCTGCGTTCACCATGATGAGCGCCGGGCGATCGGCATGCGAATGCAGCGGAACGACGCCACCCGGCTGGATCTCCATATGCCGAAAGCGCAGCCGGCGCTGGTCGAGCTTGACATTTTCCTTGGAAAGGTCGATTGCGGCGAGCTCGTTCTCGGTGACGCCGACCGGTGCCATCGCAGCCCCGGTGAGCGGGTTGCTGCCGATCTTGTCGGCGGGACATTCGCCCGCGAAGGCCGGCGCAGCTGCCGTCAATGCAAACGTTGCGAACAGCGCCGCACGCAAGGCGCGGGGAGCAAAGACCGAGTTCATTTCGTTTCTCCTTGACATGATGGAAGGGAATTCATCCGTTGCGTCGGAGGGCATTCGATTGCCAACGCACGCAGCACAGTTGTCGGTCGGACGCGCCGCTACTTACGCGTTTCGTGAACCGATTTTGATCACCGCGTCCTGCCGGCGAAACCGTCGACGCCACGCACCGGGTCGTGCGCACGACGCATGGGATCGTCGTGAATGATGACGCCTTCGATCGGATCGGCGGACGTCCGCCACGGTGCCGCGTCGAGCATCCGCTTCGTGTCTTCGTAGCCTGCGCGCCACCTCGAGCGAATGCCGGACGGCGTGAAGTCGATGTCCTTGGTGTGATCCTCGCCGTCGATCCTCGGCGCGACCAGTCGCGCCACGTGCATCGTCGTCCCGCAGCCCCACGACGCGAGCTCCTGCACTTCCGCCGAGCCGCGCGCCGATGCGGGGATCCGCTGCGCCAACTCCCGGATGATGTGCCGCAAGTGGTGAATCTGCTTCTGCCGGGCGATGTGACTGTCCGCGCGGCTCGCATACTGGATGTCCTTCTGGCGGCCCATCACCTGCCATAACGTTTCGGGCTCGGCGCCTTCGGGATTCCACATCTGCACGGCGAAGATGACCGAGTCCTTGCGCGGCTTGTCGTCGAGCACCGCTTCGATCGGCGTGTTCGAGTAGATGCCGCCGTCCCAGTAAGGATCGCCGTCGATGCGCACGGCCGGGAACGCGGGCGGCAATGCGCCGGACGCGATCACATGGTCGAGGGTGACACGCTCGTCGCGGCTGTCGAAATAACGCATCGCGCCGGTGCGGACGTTGACGGCGCCGACGGTGAGCCGCACGTGCCGCGCGTCGATGTGGTCTAGATCGATCAGGTCCGACAACGTCGTGCGAAGCGGTTTGGTCGAGTAGTAGCCGGCGGATTCGACGCCGAGCGGGACGTGCGAGCCGAACCACGCGGGACCATGCGGCTGGAAGAACGCCGGAATTCCGCGCATGACGGTCGTCAGATTGACGGACGCGTTCGCGAGGCCGGTGAAGAATTGCAGCAGGTCGGGATGCAGGACGCTCGCCTCCATCCGCGCCCAGAACTCGACGAGGCGCGACAGACGCTGCGACGGCGCGTTGCCTGCGATCAGCGCCGCGTTGATCGCACCGATCGACGTGCCGATGACCCAGTCAGGCTCCGCGCCATATTCGTGCATCGCTTCATACACGCCCACCTGGTACGCGCCGAGCGCGCCGCCCCCCTGAAGCACGAGCACGATCTGGCCCGGAAAGTCGCTCGCCGGGGCTGCGCGCCGTGACGAAGCGCGGCGCGCCCGGTGCGGCGTGGCGCCGCTCGCATGACCCACGTTTGCCGCAAAGGAACGATCGTTCATGGCTTGCTTCCGTTCATTGGGCGGTCCAGCCGCCGTCGATGGGAATGATGGCGCCGGTGATCGACGCCGCGTCCTTGCTTGCGAGGAACGTTGCCAGCGCGGCGACTTCGCTCACCTGGACGAATCGCTTCGTCGGCTGCGCGTGCAGCAGCACGTCGTTGATGACCTGCTCTTCCGTCAATCCGCGCGCCTTTGCCGTGTCGGGGATCTGCTTTTCGACGAGCGGGGTCCAGACGTAGCCGGGGCAAATGGCGTTCATCGTGATGCCCTGTGCCGCGACTTCGAGCGCGACGGTCTTCGTCAGTCCGGCGATGCCGTGCTTGGCCGATACATAAGCCGACTTGTAGGGGCTGGCGACGAGCGCATGCGTCGAGGCGACGTTGATGATCCGGCCCCACTTCTTCGCCTTCATGGCAGGCAGCGCCAGACGTATCGCGTGAAACGACGCCGACAGGTTCAATGCGAGGATCGTGTTCCACTTCTCGACGGGAAATTCGTCGACGGGCGATACGAACTGGATTCCGGCGTTGTTGACCAGGATGTCGATGCTGCCGAACTCCTCGATCGCGTTGCCGATCATCGACTCGATTGCCGGAACCTGCGTCAGGTCTGCGCCGTCGTAGCGGACGCGGACGCGATACTCGGCTTCGAGTTCAGCGCGGAGCGATTCGACTTCCGCTCGGTCGCCGAAGCCGTTCAGGATGACGTTCGCGCCGCGGGCCGCAAGTGCCGTCGCAATCCCCAATCCGATACCGCTGGTCGAGCCCGTGACGAGCGCGGTCAAGCCTTTGAACATTGGAAGCTCCTTCGGGAACGTTGCAGGTGCGGGGTTAGTCAACGCGATGCGACGAAAACTTACTGCTGCGGAAGACGCTCCGGCCGAGTAATGAATCGCCGTGCGCGGCGACCAACGGAGCAGCGGACTGCACGGCGCGACGCGCGGCGTGCGGTTCCTGCCCATTCGTTCGGACGTGGAGGGAGCGCATGGACGCCGATGAAGAGGATCGTCGTCGACTCGCGGCCGAACGCGCTCGTGGAGCGCATGCTGTTGCCGACGATGCGCGGACGCATCGTCGTCACCGCCGCTCTATCGGTGCGTGTTGCGCCGGGCTCGAGGGCCGTTGGGGACCGCGCGCTCCCGCGCAATGGTCGCGACATTCACGCGAAGCGCGGTCCTGCCTTCGTGACGGAGCCTTCCAGGACTACCCGCGTTCCATCGCAAAATCCCGGCGGACCGCCCGAGCGCGAAGGCGGTTCAAGCCGCGTGCGGTATGCCGAGCAGCAGATTCGCCGGCACGGCCACGTCCATCAGCTTGGGACGCGGCAGCTTGAGGTTGCCCATCAGCTCGACGAACGCCGCGCGATCGCGTCCGACGAGACGCGCGTTGTGGCGCTTCTCGTGCCCGATCGTCGACACGGTGTTGCCCTTGTAGTCGTGCGCGGGCCACACGCGCGTGTCCTCCGGCAGCGTAAACAGCCGCTCGTGGACGCTGTCGTAGAGCGATCCCGCATCGCCGCTCTGGAAGTCGGTGCGGCCGCAGCCGTCGATCAGCAGCGTATCGCCGGTCAGCACATGGTTGCGCCACAGATAGCTGGTGCTGCCCGACGTGTGTCCCGGTGTGTGAATCGCCGAGATCGTCTCGCCTGCACCGAACGTCAACGTGTCGCCGTGGACGAGCTGGACGTCGGCCGAAGAGATCCCGCACTTGAACGGGGCCGCCGCCTTCGCTCCCGTACTTTGACGCAGCAGGCCGGCGCCCGTCACGTGATCGGCATGCGCGTGCGTTTCAATGAGGTACCGCACGGTCAGTCCCAACCGGCGAACCAGGCCGAGGTCACGTTCGACCAGATGATCCACCGAATCGACGACCACCGCCTCCCGCGTGGGAAGATCGACCAGAACGTAGGTGAACGTGGAAGATTCCGGGTCGAACAGTTGATGAATCTCGTGCGTCATGAAGGCCTCGCGGACGTGAAGCCGCTACGCTAACCGCACCCACGGCAGGACGCAATGAGCCCGGCCGTGGCCTACAAACCTCTTCGGGGGGCCGGTCGAAGCCCGCGGTCGGTCAGCGTGCGACAATCCGCGGTCCCCTCGTTCACCGCGCCGATATTGGATCACCCGACCGTCCTCGTTGCACTGATCCTCGGCGTCGTCGAGGGTCTCACCGAATTCCTTCCCGTTTCATCCACCGGGCATCTGATCGTGGCCGGCTCGCTGCTCGGCTATACCGGCGAGCAGGCAAAGGTGTTCGAGATCGTCATCCAGGCCGGAGCGATCCTCGCCGTGTGCTGGGAGTACCGCGCGCGTCTTCTGGCGGTCGTTGCCGGCTTGCCCGGTAAGCGGGAGGCACAGCGCTTCGTGCTGCACCTGCTGATCGCGTTCCTGCCGGCGGCGATCCTCGGGCTCCTGTTCTCCAAGCTGATCAAGAGCCGCCTGTTCGCGCCCGTTCCCGTGGCGCTCGCTTTCATCGTCGGCGCGCTGATCATTCTCTGGGTCGAACGCCGGCAGCGACGGGCGCCTTCGACGATACGCATCGACAACGTCGACGCGATACGCTGGCCCGATGCCTTGAAGATCGGCATTGCGCAGGCATTCGCACTGATTCCCGGCACATCCAGGTCGGGCGCGACGATCATCGGCGGCATGCTGTTCGGGCTGTCGCGGCCGGCCGCCACCGAGTTTTCATTCTTCCTCGCGATCCCAACGCTGCTCGCCGCTTGCGCCTACGAATTCGTGCGCAACCGCACCTTGTTGTCGTCCGCGGACCTCACGGCCTTCGGCATCGGATTCGTCGCCGCGTTCGTCTCGGCATTCCTGTGCGTCCGATGGCTGATCCGCTACGTGAGCCGACACGATTTCGTCCCTTTCGCGTGGTATCGGATCGCGTTCGGCCTGCTCATTCTGTTCACGGCGTGGAGCGGCACGGTTCGGTGGGATTGAACGCATGGGTCGGACCGCTGTTCGCGGTCGCCGGCGTTCTCGGGTTCTCGTTCAAGGCAATCCTGATCAAGCTGGCGTACGCATGGGCGCCCGTCGATCCCGTTGCCCTGCTGACGCTGCGCATGCTGTATTCCGCGCCGTTCTTCGTCGCGATCGCATGGTGGTCAGGGCGCAGCAAGTCCGCAAAGCCGATTTCGATGCGCGACTGGCGACTGTTGCTCGCACTGGGATTCGTCGGGTACTACCTGTCGAGCCTGCTCGATTTTCTCGGGCTGCAATACGTGAGCGCATCCCTCGAGCGCCTCGTGCTGTTCCTCTACCCGACGATCGTCCTGCTGCTGTCGGCGCTGTTCCTGTCGCAACCGGTGACGCGCCGGGCCGCGGCTGCACTCGTGCTCTCCTACACGGGCATCGCCCTCGCCGTCTGGCACGACGTCCGCATCACCGGTGACCCGTCGTCGATCGCGCTCGGCAGTGCGCTCGTCTTCGGAGGCGCGCTCGGCTACGCCATTTATCTGGTGGCGGCCGGCGGCATCATCGCGCGGCTCGGCTCGTCGCGCTTCATCGCGTGGGCGATGCTTGCATCGGCGTTCTTCGTGCTGTTGCAGTTCGCGTTGACCAGGCCGCTCTCCGCTTTGCGACTGCCGATGTCCGTCCAGGCCATCACCGTGGCGATGGCGGTGTTCTGCACCGTGCTTCCTACCTGGATGATCGCCGAAGCGGTAAGGCGCATCGGCGCCAGCACTTCATCGCTGATCGGCTCGCTCGGACCGCTGTTCACGATCGGCTTCGGCGCGTTGCTGCTCGATGAGCCCGTGAACCTGCTGCAGCTGATCGGGGTGGTTCTCGTGCTGAGCGGCGTCGTGCTCGTCTCCCGCGCGCCGCGGTCGCCGCGACAGGCGGTCTGACGTTCGTGGTGCGCGCAACCCGCGGCGGCTCCATCCGCCCATCCCGGTTCAAGTGACGGGACACGTCCTACAATGGCGGCACGGGCGGATGCTGACGCCGCGCCGGCGCCGGAGTGCGGGCTGCGATGGGTCAGGCGGTGCTCGTCGCGAACGATTGATCGACCAGGCGATCGAACAGCGACAGTTCCGCGCAAGATGCGATCGAACGTGCGACAGCCGGCAAAATGCGGTTGAACATTCGACAGCTCCGCGCAAGACACGATCGGACAATCGCCAGCTCCGCAAAGCGCGATCGGACAATCGACAGGCCGGCCGCGGAACGTGATCTGACAATCGACATCCCCGCCGCGAAACGGTCGCCTCCTATCTGCTGCTCCTATTGAACTCGGAAACGGATCCCTCCCATGCCTCCCGATACGATCGAACGCTCACCGCTTACGCTCAAGGACCCGTCGCTGCTGCGCCAGCAGTGCTACGTCGACGGCAAGTGGACATCGGCCGACGATGCCGGCTCGATGCCGGTCGTCAATCCGGCAACCGGTGCGCCCATCGGCACCGCTCCCGTGTTTCGCGCCGTCGAAACGGAGCGCGCAATAGCGGCGGCGGGCCGCGCGTTTCCGACGTGGCGAGCGAAGACCGCGAAGGAACGCTCGAACATCCTCCGCAAGTGGTACGAGCTGATGCTCGCGAACGTCGACGACCTCGCGCTCATCCTCACGACCGAGCAAGGCAAGCCGCTCGCCGAAGCGAAAGGCGAAGTGACGATCGGTGCCGCGTACGTCGAGTGGTTCGCGGAGGAAGCCCGGCGCATCTATGGCGATGTGATTCCGACGATCGGCAACGACCGTCGCCTCGTCGTCGTCAAGGAGCCCGTCGGCGTGTGCGCTGCCATCACGCCGTGGAACTTTCCATGCTCGATGATCACCCGCAAGGTCTCGCCCGCGCTTGCCGCGGGATGCACGGTCGTCATCAAGCCCGCCGAAGCGACGCCCTTTTCAGCGTTCGCGCTCGCCGAGCTCGCGGACCGCGCGGGTTTCCCGCCGGGCGTTCTCAACGTGATCACGGGCGATGCGCCTTCGATCGGCGGGGAGATGTGCGCGAATGCGACCGTGCGCAAGGTGTCGTTCACCGGCTCGACCGAAGTGGGCCGGCTGCTGATGAAGCAGGTTGCGCCGACGATCAAGAAGATATCGCTCGAGCTCGGCGGAAACGCGCCTTTCATCGTCTTCGACGACGCCGATCTCGACGCCGCAGCGGAAGGCGCGATCATCTCGAAGTATCGCAATGCCGGACAGACGTGCGTATGCGCGAACCGGTTCTTCGTGCAGCGCAAGGTCTACGACGCCTTCAGCCAGAAACTGGTCGAGCGAGTGCGGGCGCTCAAGGTGGGCCCCGGCACGGAACCGGGCGTCACGCAGGGCCCGCTGATCAATGCAGAGGCCGTCGCGAAGGTCGAGGAGCATCTGGCGGACGCAACTTCCCATGGCGCCAAAGTCACCACCGGCGGGAAACGGCACGCGCTCGGCGGGACCTTCTACGAGCCGACGGTCCTCACGAACGTTACGCCGCAAATGCAGATCTTCCGCGAGGAAACCTTCGGTCCCGTGGCGCCGCTGATCCCGTTCGAGACGGATGCGGAGGTCGTGGAGCTCGCGAATCGGACGGAGTTCGGTCTTGCGTCGTACTTCTACAGCCGCGACATCGGTCGCATCTGGCGCGTTGCCGAAGCGCTCGAATACGGGATGGTCGGTGTGAACACGGGACTCATCACGACCGAGGTGGCGCCCTTCGGCGGCATGAAGCAGTCCGGCCTGGGGCGCGAAGGCTCGAAGTACGGCGTCGAGGAGTTCGTCGAGGTGAAGTACGTCTGCTTTGGCGGCATGGACAAATAGGCGACGGTAGCGCCAGCCGTCATCCCAGCCTTCTTCGAATGCAACGGGACAGGGCGGGGGAGGGTCGGATGCTTCAGCATCGCCGGATCGCCTGGTGAAGCCGAAGAAGGCTGGGATGACGGGACACAAGCCCAGTCTAGGGGCCCTGGCCCGCGGAGACTACGGAAAATTCCCGTGGCGGCTGCGGAAAATTACCAGCCGGTCGGAAGCTTCTTGACGATCGTGATCGTGCGCTCCTCGACGGCGAGGTAGCCGCCCGCGATCAGGTCCTTCATCAGCTTGCCGATCATGTCGCGCGATGCGCCCACACGGTCCGCGATGTCCTGCTGGGTAAGCTTTTCCGGCACGACGAGCTTGCCGTCCACCTCGCGCGCGAGCGTATTCAGCAGGCGCACGAGGCGTCCGTAGACGTCGGAGAGCGCGAGACTCTTCAGGTTGCCGGTCGTGACGCGGACGCGGTGGATCAGCCGCTCGATCAGGTGCATGGCGAAGTCGGGATGCGCGAGGACGAAATCGCGGAACTGCGCGCGGTTCACGACCGCACAGGTGGTCGGCTCGACCGTCATGACCGAAGCCGAGCGTGGCGCGCCGTCGAGCGACATTTCTCCGACGTATTCGCCGGGACCGTGGAAGTCGATGACGAATTCCCGGCCTGCCTCGTTGCTGGAGTAGACCTTCACGCGGCCCGACAGCAGCACGTAGAGCGCGTCGCCGACGTCGCCCTCGTTGATCAGCACCGTGTTGCGCGGAAACGTCCGAATGACGCCGGACGCCGCGATGCTGCGCAGCGTCTCGTCTTTGAGCGGCGTAAGCGGGTCGCCCCGCGTGGCTGCGCGATCGGCTGTCATGGCGTGCCGCCGTCGGCGATCACCGGCATCGGAGCCGCGACCTCATTCGAGCTTGCGCAGGTCGTCGATCAACTTGCCGTCGTTGGGCAACTCATCGACGGCGCGGAACGTCACTTCGCCGCGAAGCTTCGTCACTTCGCGTATCGATTCGACGATCTCTTGGGCGAGCGGGGTCTCGACGCCGCATACCTCGACATGGAGCACCAGCCGGTCGTTGCCTTCCTGATTGTCGACGACGAGCCGCGCACGCCGCACTTCGGGATGCCGTTTGACGATCGCCGCCACCTGCGACGGATGCACGAACATGCCCTTGACCTTCGTCGTCTGGTCGGCGCGGCCGAGCCAGCCCTTGATGCGCTGATTCGTACGACCGCACGCCGATGCGCCGGCGAGCATCGCGGAGAGGTCGCCCGTACCAAAGCGGATGAGCGGATAGTCGACATTGGCAAGCGGCGTGACGACGACCTCGCCGACCTCGCCGGGGGTCACGAGGTCGCCAGTCCCGGGTCTCACGATCTCGACCAGCACGCCTTCGTCGACGACGAGGCCGTCGCGCGCCGAAGTCTCGTACGCGATGGCGCCGACATCCGCGGTCCCGTACACCTGGTAACCCTCGATCCCGCGCGCCCGAAAGGCGTCGCGCAGCGACGACGGAAACGGCTCGGCGGACACGAGTGCCTTCGTGAGGCTCGGAATCGAAATCCCCAGCTCGCCGGCGCGCTCCAGGATGATCCGCAGGAACGACGGCGTCCCGACATACGCATTGGGTCGCAGATCGGCCATCGCGGTCACCTGCTGCTCGGTCTGTCCTGTGCCGCCGGGAAACACCGCGCATCCCAGCGCATGGGCTCCCGTTTCGAACATCGACCCGGCGGGGGTCAGGTGATACGAAAAGCAGTTGTGGACGAGATCACCGGCGCGGAATCCCGCGGCGAACATCGCGCGCGCCATCCGCCAGTAATCGTTTGCCGCGCCTTCGGGCTCGTAGATGCCGCCGGGGGACGCAAACACGCGCCGCGTCGTGCCCCATCGCGTCGTCGCGAGACCGCCGAACGGACGCTCCGCCTTCTGCAAGTCGGCAAGCGCCGATTTGCGCATCACCGGCAGCGTGGCCAGCGCTTCCCGCGACGTGACGGCGGATGCATCGACACCGCGCAGCGCATGCGCCAGCGCGGGCGAGTGCGCCTTCGCGTGAGCGATCTGTCGCGCGAGCTGCGCCATCTGCTCGCGTTCGCGGACCTCGGGGTCGCGCGTCTCGAGTGCATCGTAATGGGACGTCATGCCGACCTCGCTGCCGAGATCTACGCAAGCCAGCGCTTGCGGCGCCGGTAGTGCTTCACCTCGCGAAAGCTCTTGCGGCCGACGGTGGACAGTCCGAGGTAGAACTCCTTCACGTCTTCGTTTTTCGCGAGCTCGTTCGCCACGCCGTCCATCACCACGCGCCCGTTCTCCAGGATGTACCCGTAACTCGCATGGCGTAACGCCACGAGCGTGTTCTGCTCGGCGAGCAGGAATGAGACGCGCTCATTGCGATTCAGATCGCCGACGATCTCGAAAATCTCCTCGACGATTTGCGGAGCGAGGCCCATCGACGGCTCGTCCAGGAGGATCATCGACGGCCGGGCCATCAGCGCGCGGCCGATGGCCGTCATCTGCTGCTCGCCGCCCGATGTATAACCCGCCTGGCTGCCGCGGCGCTGCTTGAGGCGCGGGAAGTAGTGATACACCTTCTCCAGCGCCTGCGCGATGTCGGCGCGGGACCCCTTGCGCGTGAACGCGCCCGTCAGCAGGTTTTCCTCCACGGTCAGGTGCGCGAAACAGTGGCGACCCTCCATCACCTGGCATACGCCGCGCCGCACGAGATCGTTCGGCGTCAACCGGTCGATGCGCTCGCCGCGATATTCGATCGTGCCCTTGGTAACCTCGCCCCGCTCGGCGCGCAGCAGGTTCGAGATTGCCTTCAGCGTCGTCGTCTTGCCTGCACCGTTCGCGCCCAGCAGCGCGACGACGCCGCCTTCCGGGACGTCGAGCGAAACGCCCTTGAGCACGAGGATCACATGGTCGTAGATGACCTCGATGTTGTTGACGGTCAGGAACGCCGCGGCTGCAGATTGCGGATTTGCGGACATGATCTTTGATTGATCGTGAATGCTTTCAGGAAGGTGGCGACCCCCGGGTGCCGGGGGTCGCGCACGGCAACGGCTCAGCCTTCCTTGGTGCAATCGCGTACGGGCAGCTTCTTCTCGGTCGCGTATTTCGCCGCGGCTTCCTCGACCATCTTGCGCACCATTTGCCGGTCGCCAGCCATGAACGGCGCGACCTGCTTGAACTCGTTGCCATCCCAACGCTGGAACTTCACCATGCCCGAGCCCTCGTGGTCGTTGCAGCTGGTCTTGATCGCGGGGAAGAGGCCGGGCGCACCGAGCTCCTTGATGCGCGCCTCGGTAAGGTTCAGGTGCTCGAGGCCCCAGCGAAGTTGCTCCGGCGTCATCACCTTGCCCTTGCCGAACTGCGCCTGCGCGACACGCAGCGCCTCGACAAGGATGATCCCGTACACGACACCGCGCGTGTACATGACGTTGCCGAGCCGGTTCGGATCCTCGAGGTTGCCCTTCTTCGCGCCGTAGACCTTGTTCTTGATGTCCTGCATCACCGGAAAATTCATCCCCGATGCAGTGAACGAGGCGCTGACGTACCCCTTGGACGCGTCGCCTGCCGGGACGACGTCCTCTTCGGACCCGGCCCACCAGACGCCGAGCAGCTTGTCGCGGGGATACCCGACCTTGGCCGCCGTCTTCAGCGCAACCGTGCTCATCACACCGTAGGTCCACACGATGACGTAGTCGGGCTTCGCCTGGCGGATCTGCAGCCACTGCGATTCCTGCGTGTTGCCGGGCAGCGGCACGGGAATCTTCAGCGTTTCATAACCGATCTTCGACGCGAGCGCGTCGAGAACGGGAATGGGCTCCTTGCCATAGGCCGAGTCGTGATAGAGGAACGCGATCTTCTTGCCCTTGAGCTTCTCCTGCCCGCCCTCCTTCTGTGAAAGGTAAGCGATCATCGCGGCCATCTGGTCCCAATACGTCGTTCCGATCGGAAACACCCAGTCGAACACGCGGCCATCGGCCGAGCTTGCCAGCCCATAACCGAACGTCGTCATCGGGATCTTGTCCTGCGCGACGCGCTCGAAGAGCCCGTACGCGATGCCCGTAGACAGCGGCTCGACGGTGGTCGCCCCGCCGTTTTTCTTCTTGAGGCGCTCGTAGCACTCGACGCCCTTCGACGGGTTGTACTCCGTTTCGCACTCCTCCCACACGAGCTTCACGCCGTTGATGCCGCCCGTCATGTTGGTAAGCGTGAAATAGTCGATCGCTCCGCCGTAGTAGCCCGAGCCGCCGGCCGCGTACGGTCCGACCCGATACGACAGCACGGGCAGGTATTGCTCGTTCTGCGCCTGCGCCGCGGTTGCTGCGGTGACGAGCGCAAGGGCGACCAATGCCGACTTCAGTTGCTTCATGTTGCCTCTCCTCCTCCAAAGTAGGTTCCAAGTCCGCGCCGGGGACGTCGCCCTGGTTCGCGCAGCGAAAGTTCGCGCTTTACACCCCGCATCGTACCGCTGTCCCGAGCGCCCCGGCCATTGCCTCCGCCGATCGGCGTTCAATGGGGGAACGGCCAGAGCCGAAGCTTCTCCTTGGCGATCTGCCAAAGACGCGCGAGGCCGTGCGGCTCGACGATCAGAAAGAAGATGATCAGCGCGCCGAACGTCATCAGCTCGAGGTTGCTGATCGTGCTCTCCGCGATATGCAGTCCGAGGTTGCGATCGAGGAACCGCACGGTGACGCTCAGGAGCACCGGCAGCAGCGTGACGAACGCTGCGCCCATGAACGACCCGAGTATGGACCCCACGCCGCCGATGATCACCATGAAGAGCACGCGGAACGAGAGATCCAGGTTGAAGGCTTCCGGCTCCACAGTGCCCAGATAGGCATAGGCGAACAACGCGCCCGCAACACCGCAATAGAACGAGCTGACGCCGAAAGCGAGCAGCTTCGCGCGCATCAGACGTATGCCGATCACTTCGGCGGCGACGTCCATGTCCCGCACCGCCATCCACGATCTGCCAGCATTGCCGCGCGCCATGTTCTTCGCGGCAAGCGCCATGATGGCGACGATCGACAGGACCAGCAGGTACTTGTCCACCGGTGTGGTGAATGCATGCCCGAGAATCACGACCTGCTGCGCGGTGATGACGCCCGAAGTGCTGTGGTTCGTGACCCAGCCGACCTTGGTCAGGAACCAGACGATGAAGAACTGCGCGGCGAGGGTTGCGACGGCGAGGTAGAAGCCGCGGATGCGAAGACTCGGCAGGCCGAACGCCATGCCGACGAGCGCAGCGACCACACCGCTCAGCGCGAACGCGACGAGCATCGGGATTCCCGGCACGCGCAGGATGAAGTTGTACGACGCGAACGCGCCCACAGCCATGAACGCGGCCGTGCCGAGCGAGAGCTGCCCCGCATAGCCGGTCAGGATGTTGAGGCCGAGCGCGGCGAGCGACAGGATCAGGAACGGAATGAGAATGCCGGTGAATACGTACGGCGTCGCGACGAATGGCACGACGACGAATGCGCCGATGACGACCAATGCGATGACGATACGGTCCTGCAGGATCGGAAAGATCGCCGTATCGGTCGCATACGACGTCTTGAACTGGCCTGCTTCGCGGTACAGCATCAGTAAATAGCAGAAATAGAGTGGGAGACGCGTTTCATCGTCACGCCGTCAAGGGACGAAAAAGTGCTCGCACATGAAAGTCGTGTCTCACCGATCAGATCCGGCGAATGATCTTTTCGCCGAAGAGTCCCTCGGGCCGGACGAGCAGGAACGCCAGCGCGAGCACGTAAGGGAACCAGCCTTCGATGCCGCCGCCGACATAGGGCCCGAGGTAAACCTCCGCGAGCTTCTCGGACGCACCGACCATGAGCCCGCCGACGATGGCGCCGGGAATCGAGTCGAATCCGCCGAGGATCAGGACCGGCAAGGCCTTCAACGCGACAAACGTGAGCGCGTACTGGACGCCGTTGCGCGCACCCCACAGCAAGCCGGCGACCAGCGCAACCGCACCGGCGACTGCCCACACGATCGCCCAGATGTGCTGCAGCGGAATGCCGACGGCGAGCGCGGCCTGATGGTCGTCCGCGACGGCACGCAATGCACGGCCGATGCGCGTGCGGCTGAAGAAGAGCGCAAGCGCCGTGACGAGGGCGGCGGCCACGCCCGCGGCCACCAGGTCGAACTTCGACACGCTCATTCCCGTCTTGTCGGTGATCCATTGGAGCGGCTCGTCCTGCAGCCCGAGGTCGAGCGCGCGGACGTTCGCGCCCCAGACCATCTGTGACAGCCCCTCGATGAAGAACGTCAGGCCGATCGTCGCCATGAAGAGCGCGATCTGCGGTTGATTGACGAGCGGCCGCAGCACCGCGCGCTCCGTCGCAAGCCCGAAGAGGATCATCACGCCGAGCGCCAGCACGAGCGCGATCCAGAAATTGATCCCGTAGTCCTGCTGCAGGCCGACGAACGTTGCCGCGGCGAAGAACACCATCGCGCCCTGCGCGAAATTGAAGACGCCCGACGCCTTGTAGATCAGCACGAAGCCGAGCGCGACGAGCGAATACATGACGCCCGCGAGCAACCCGCCGATCAGCACTTCGATGAAAAAGCTCATCGCGCGGCCCCGAGGTAGGCGTCGATGACCGCCTGATTGGCGCGGATCTCGCTCGGCGTTCCGTCGCCGATCTTCTTGCCGTAGTCGAGCACAACCACGCGATCCGAGATATCCATCACGACACCCATGTCGTGCTCGATCAGCACGATCGTCGTGCCGTACTGCTCGTTGACGTCGAGCACGAAGCGGCACATGTCCTGCTTCTCCTCCACGTTCATCCCCGCCATCGGCTCGTCGAGCAGCAGCAGCGACGGCTCGGCAGCGAGCGCCCGCGCGAGCTCGACGCGCTTCTGCAATCCGTAAGGCAGGCGGCCGACCGGCGTGCGACGGATGTGCTGGATCTCGAGGAAATCGATGACCTCCTCGACCTTGCGGCGGTTCTCGAGCTCCTCCCGCCGCGCGCGGCCCCACCAGATCGCCTGCTCGACGAACGTCGCCTTCATCTTCAGGTTGCGGCCCGTCATGATGTTGTCGAGCACGCTCATGCCGCGAAAGAGCGCGATGTTCTGGAACGTCCGCGCAATGCCGTGCGAAGCCGCGTCGTACGTGTTCATGTCGCGCCGGGGCCGCCCGCGGAAGGTGATCGTGCCCTGCTGCGGACGGTAGACGCCGTTGATCACGTTCAGCATCGAGCTCTTGCCCGCACCGTTCGGCCCGATGATCGCGCGGACCTCGTGCTCGCGCACGTCGAACGTGATGTCGGTCAGCGCCTTGACGCCGCCGAACGCAAGCGAAATGTGCTCGAGTGAAAGGATGACGTCGCCGATGCGACGCCGCGCGCCTGCGTGGCTCGCCCCGTCGCTCGCGGTCGCCAGTCGATCGATCGCGGCGCTTGCGGTTGCCATCACCCGTTACGCCGCCGCGGCGAGTTCCGCCGCCGGAAAAACGCGCACGTCCTCGATGCGCAAATCGGCCGCCACGACGCCGCTGCGGCCATCCTCGAATTTCACGACCGTCTCGATGTGCTGGACATCGCGGCCGGCGTAGAAAGCGTCGATCAGGACGTCGTATTTTTCCGCAACGAAGCCTCGCCGCACCTTGCGCGTGCGCGTCAGCTCGTCGTCGTCGGGATCGAGCTCCTTGTGCAGGATGAGGAAGCGCTTGATCTGCGACGGCGCGAGTCCCGGTTCCGTCGCAAGCTCGGCGTTGACCTTCTCGACGCACTCCCGAATCAGTCCGTACACCTCCGGCTTCGCGGCGAGATCCGTGTATCCCGAGTAGGGAATGCCGCGCCGCTCGGCCCAGTTGCCGACTGATCCGAAGTCGATGTTGATGAACGCGCACGCGTTCTCGCGGCCCGCACCGAACGCGACCGCCTCCTTGATGTGCGGGAAGAATTTGAGCTTGTTCTCGATGTAGTTCGGCGCGAACAGTGCGCCTCCCGCCATGTTCCCGACGTCTTTTGCGCGGTCGATGATCTTGAGCTGCCCGCTCGGCTCGATGATGCCCGCGTCTCCGGTGTGAAAGTATCCGCTGGCGTCGATCGATTCCGCCGTCGCGTCCGGTCGCTTGTAGTATTCCTTCAGCAGCATCGGACCGCGTACCAGCACCTCGCCGTTGTCGCCGATCGCAAGCTCGACGCCGGGCGCTGCCTCGCCTACCGTGTCGAAATGCACGCCGCCGTCCGGCTGCAGGCAGACGTAGGCGCACGTTTCGGTGGAGCCGTAGAGCTGCTTCAGGTTCACGCCGATCGATCGATAGAAGCGGAAGAGGTCCGGGCCGATCGCGGCGCCCGCCGTGTAGGCCACGCGGATACGGCTCATGCCGAGCACGTTCCGAAGCGGCCCGTACACGAGCAGATCGCCGATCGCGTACAGGGCACGGTCGCGGAGTGATGTCG
>Ga0207711_10002380_pt1 | contig 16827 bp, 17 predicted proteins | sample KBSS34metaG_FD_184401 | JGI IMG/M metagenome (GOLD analysis project Ga0207711, IMG submission 184401) | Switchgrass rhizosphere microbial communities from Kellogg Biological Station, Michigan, USA - KBS S3-4 metaG (SPAdes) (version 2) | ecosystem: Host-associated > Plants > Roots > Rhizosphere...
CAGGCCGGCACACGCTAAAAGGTCCTATTTATAAATGAGTAAAGCAGTCTCCACACTCACCCTTCAGAAATACAAACGCGACGGGCGCAAAATTGTCGCGCTCACCGCCTATGACTATTCGATGGCCAAGATACTGGATCGAGCGGGAGTGGACCTCATTCTTGTGGGCGACAGTCTGGCTATGGTGGCACTCGGACACCGCACCACACACGCGGTGACGATGGACGAAATGCTGCACCACACTCGCGCTGTCACCCGCGGTGTCACAAACGCCATGGTTGTTGCCGACCTGCCTTTCATGAGCTACCAGGTGGATATCACCCAGGCCATTACAAACGCAGGCCGCTTCGTCAAAGAAGCGCAGGCGCATGCTGTAAAACTTGAAGGGGCAACAAGACTGAATCTGGAAATTATAGAAAGACTTGTGGGCATGGGCATCCCCGTCATGGGTCACCTGGGCTACACACCGCAGGCCATTCACGGCCTGGGCGGCGCTAGAGTACAAGGCCGCTCGGCCGAAGACGCCATCAAACTTATCGATGACACGCGGGCGCTGGAAATGGCCGGTTGTTTTTCTGTGGTACTGGAAATGGTGCCGACCATCGTAGCCAAAATTGTCACTGAACGCGTGAAAATTCCGACAATAGGAATTGGCGCGGGCAATGCTTGCGACGGACAGATCCTTGTTACCGACGACCTTTTAGGCAAGTTCACCGATTTTTTGCCGCGCTTTGTGCGCCGTTATGCAGAACTCTCACAAGTCTGCGAAGACGCCGTCGGCAAGTACGCAGAAGACGTGAAAAGCAAAGAATTTCCCAACTCCTCCGAGGCATTTCTTCTGCCCAAGGACGAAGAGGAGCTTCTCTACAAACTACTCAAGAAGGAAGGGGCTTCGGCCGGCGAAGTCTGCTGATTTAAGGGGCCCAGAAGGCAAATAGTTAGCCATTTTTCTATCACGTGTTTTTCACCCTGTGCCTGCGATTGTATGTGCATCAAGAGCAGTTTGGTAAAAACTCTCTGATCGGTGCTCACCCCCTGCATTGAGACGAAAGCCATGGTTAACACAAATATGGAGACGGATAAGCATTCGGGCGTGCAAGATAACGGCACAGCCCTCACCTCCAGCAAGTTTTTTGCCGATGCCTATATCGCCTCAAGCGCCGGTAACGCAGCAGACACAAATGCCGGGGTCAAAGACTGCTCAGGCAAAGACTGCTTCGGCAAAGCAACAAATCTGGCTTTTGAACCAGACAATGGACACACACCTAAACTGGATTTTGCCGCGGCAAAACCATTACAGATGAACGGTCCGGACATAGGCGGGTCATTCAAAAAGGCAGACAAGCTACTGCCACAGCGCGCAGGCAGCAGCAAGAAGAGTGAAAGTTATCTTCCTGATATGAGCGATGCTCTGGCCGCCTTAAACGTCTACTTTTAGCTGAACACGCTCAGCAAGTGCCGCACGAATGCGAACTGCAAGAGCCGCAGCCATGGCCACCAGAGGACGAAGCAGCAGATTTTTTGGAACTCTGACCGACATCGGGGGTGGATCCGCCCGAGCGCAAAATCATATTCCAGATGCGAGTCACATTGGTCGAACCGCAGGCAAGACAGTTGGTGTCCGAGCTGTCGGTCATCGAGCGCTCGACGGTGAACGGTTCACGGCATTCCTGGCAACGATAATCATAGCTTGGCATAAGTCCTGGTCCTGTTTGTTGATTGAGCCCTATTTGGCCGGTTCAGCGCTGGGTGTGGTGGTGGGTGTCGCAGTTGGAGCTGCGGCCGAGGGAGGAGCTGAAGAAGGAGCCGGAGCCGTTGTAGCGGCGGGAGCAGGAGCAGTCTGCGTGGCAGCGCCCTTATCCTTGTCCTTCTCGTTTTTCATGTCCAGCTTGCCGGTGACGAGCGCGGTTACGTCATTGACCATAACCACTACCATCAGAGCCAGGAGGCTGAGGAAGCCCCATTTGACTATTTCACCTTGATATTTTTCATCCATGGGCTTGCGGCGGATGGCTTCCAAGGTCATAAAGGCCAGGTGGCCACCGTCCAGTGCGGGCCAGGGCAATAGATTAACTATGGCCAGGTCCATTGAAATCAGAATTGTGAACATGTAGAGCTGGCGCCAGTCCTGCTGGGCGATATCAGCTCCGATCTTGATCACGGCCAGGACCCCGTGAAAATCCTGAAAACCAGGCTGAGGCTTGGGTTTTTCGCCCTTAGGCTGGGGTTTGGGAATGAGATTGGTGAAGAGCTGCCCCATGGCCTGCATCATCATCCAGGTCTTGTTTGACAGTTCGCTTGCGGCCGTTCCGGCCATCTGCAGCGGGTTGCCTTCGACCTTTTCATACTTAATTTTATCGGTGCCGCCCAACTGCATGCCGACCCGACCTTCGTCGTTGGTGGTCATGGAGAGGTCGAGGGGCTGCCCGTCTCGCTTCAGGTGCAGTACCACCGGAGTGTTCTTGCGGCTGCCCAGGTAGGCGACTACATCTTCGGGACTGGTCACGGCAGTGTCGTTGATGGCCAAAAGTTCGTCTTTGGGCTTCACACCAGCCAGAGCGGCGATTGTAGTGGGCGAAGGCAAGGCGTTGACCATAGCGCCGGGGATTGGTTTACCGATGCTGTAGAGCATCACAAGCATCACCAGATAGGCAAAGATGATGTTGAATCCCACCCCAGCCGCCGCCACAATCGCGCGCTGCCAGATGGGGAATTTTTTGAAGGGCTCGAGCTTGAGGCCGAATACTTCGTCCGATACGCTCGTTTCGTCACCCAGCTCAGGAATGGCAACGAAGCCGCCTAAAACAAGGGCGTAGATGCGAAATTCAGTCTTCCAGCGTTTGCCTATAGAGACATAGGGGCCGAAAGGCAGACCGAAGCCGAAGACCGGAGTCTGAAAGCCGAAGAGGCGGGCTAAAAGAAAGTGCCCACATTCATGAACGATGATTAAGATGCTCAAAATGGCCAGCATCGTAAAAATGGCAAACGCTTGTTGCGGCAAACCTAAATCCTCGTTACAGCAGCAGTCGGGGCGGAGGGCTCTGGCAGAAGGACTAAATAGAACTAAATAGAACCGTTGGTCCCAGATTCGCCACTAGATCCGCTACCGGGTACTACAAAGAGCCCGCCCATAGATTCTATCGTCACATCTTTATAGTAATACGAGAGAATCTGTCCTGCATTATAACCCTTGTCGGCAAGGGCTTTGGCTCCCCATTGCGACATGCCCAGGCCGTGGCCGAAGCCCCGACCGCTGAAAACATAGGCCCCGTCAGCCTGTAAGACACTAAACTGGGTGCTGGGAAGGTTAAGAAGCTTGCGCACTTCGGTGCCGGTTAAGAATCTGGTGCTGCTGCTACCAACTGCTATCATGTGTTTGACCCGCTGGCCACTACTTTTGTGCCGGCCGACAACAAAAAGGGCGCTCAATTGGTCCGAGTCAAGGCCCAGCATTTTGTTAAGCTGGGTGACTGTGAAGCTGCGCTGCCAGGTAAAAAGGGGCGCTTCGTCGTCAAAATCGGGGACCGATTTGAGATACGGCAGGGGCTTACTCCAGACGTTTTCGGAAAGCTCGGTACTACCGCCGCTGGTACTATGGAAAAAGGCCGAAATAACCTTGGTGTTCTGCTTCAATACCAGGCCGCAGGTGCTGGCGCAGGCGACATTGGTATCGTCGTTTTCAGAAACAACACCGCGATATACCTGGTCTTCAACCGTGTCCTTGACGTCGTAGCCATCGGCTTTGTGTTTATTGAGATTGGCCACCACATAAGATCTTGCGGCAATTGCCTGGGCTTTTAGAGCTTCCTGAGGCCAGGAGCTGGGCACCTCGGATGGTACCACCGAGAGCAAATAATCTTCGATGCGCACTATATTGATGACGGCGATGAAAGTGCTCTTCTCCGTGCCGTCGGCGTTAACCGCGACACTAGGTTTGAGCAACAAAGAACCGCGATAGAGCTTACCATTGAGTCCCACAAGGGGCACGGCAGATTCGGTGCTGCGGGCTTCGGGCACGACTAAATAGCCGCCCTCACCGGTCAGGGCAAAACGATTTTCGGGTGGTATTGCCCCACTGGGCACAAAGGCAGCGCGTTGAATTAGCTGCGAAACAGGGGTGGACAGGTCTTGTCCGCTACCAGCCATTCTGGTGCTGGCAATATCAAGCTGACTCTTGCCGACAAAAACAAGCCTGGTGCGTTTCTTTGCCGCCGATGCCACCTGACTGTCGGTAGCGGCGGGTAATTTGGCCAGATTTAAAGTCCATGAACTGCGCGGACCGACTCTGGCCACAAGCGAACCATCGGAGGCGTAGATGCTGCCGCCGTCGGGCAATTCCAGATCCACTTTTTGACTGGGTGTGCCGATCAAGACGCGCACGGTCTGGCCTTCTTCTTTATATGACCAGGTGTTATAAAAACCGGAGGGACTGGGTGGGGCGAGACTGCTCGCCGCCTGCGCCACCGCCTTTGGTGCAAAAAGAATTGACGCGGCCGCCGCTGATACTAGAGAAAGCGCAAATAAATTACGCCAGAGAGTAGGCTTGCCCGCACCTACTTTGGACCATGAAGCGGAAACGGCACTAGACCTGGTGCCTTGTAGTCGACCGTCGGCCAACCAGGCAGATAAATTTTTATCAGCCTTATCCTCTTGCATATACAACTGCTCGTCGATGGCTATATAAGCTTCCACAGCCGCAGCAATGGCGACCATCTCATCCTCACTGGCGCTCTGGAGCGAAGCTTGACTGGCGGGCGTTTCGGGCGCAGCGGTAGGAATCGATTTGACCATGGTTGCAATTATATCCCTGCCGGCCACTTTGTCGAGGCCCCAAGCAGTGGAATTGCATCAGGCCAAGCGAGCCTTTGACTTATAGGTTGTATTAGCCCTTCAGAGCTTCGGCGCCGCCGACGATTTCCAGCAGTTCCTGGGTGATGCTCGCCTGTCTGGCCTTGTTATAGATCAGAGTCAGTGAGCTAATCAAATCGCGAGCATTGTTCGAGGCATTGGTCATGGCGTTCATACGAGCGGCCAATTCGGATGCCGAAGCTTCGAGCAACGCCTGATAAATTGTGTTCTCGATGTACTTGGGCAGAAGTTCGCGCTGCATAACATCAATGATGTCGGGCTCAAACAAACGGATCGGAGCAAGTGGTTTGTGCTCTTCGGCCTTAGGCAGCTGAATGGGCAGATACTGGGTCTTTTTCACTTCGGATCGCAGGAGCGAAATGAAGTCGGTGCCGATGATTTCGATGGCATCGACCTGTCCAGAGGTGAAATACTCCGAGGCCTGACCGGCGATCAATTTTGCTTCTTCAACAGTGGGAATGGCCGGCAAAAGAGTAAAAGGTTTGCCCAATTTTTCAATTTTGATATTTTTGAAAAAGGACACTGCCTTGAGGCCAACCAGCATCAACGCCACTTCTTTGCCTTCGGCTCTGAGGGCGGTGACGCGCTGCAGCACGTCTCTAAATACGGTGCCATTGTAAGAACCGCAAAGACCGCGATCTGACGACAAAACAATGATTGCCACTTTTTTGATCTCGCGCCTGTTGAGCAGGTAGAGTCCCTGCAAATCAACCGGGCTGACCTCGGCCATTACTTCGCGCAGTATGCGGACGATACCCTGGGTGAAGGGGCGGGCGGCGATGACTCGCCCCTGGGCGCGTCTGACTTTTGCAGCCGCCACCATTTTCATAGCCCGGGTAATTTTTTGGGTTGATTGGACAGATTTGATTCTCTGTCTAATTGCCTTTAGGTTTGCCATCGTCGCTTTCTATCTCTCTTTAAGCCTTGAAGAAGTTTTGTTTGAACTTGTTGATCGCCTCGATGATCGCCTTTTCGTCTTCGTCGGTGATTTTGTCACCGGCGTCGAGCTTGGCTTCAACGGGCTTGGCCTGAGCGGCGAGATATTTGAACCATTCGCCTTTGAACTTCTGAATGTCCTTACCTTCAACATCATCAAGGAGACCTTTGTTGGCGGCGAAGATGATAGATACTTGCTGAGCCTGTGAGAGCGGCTGATATTGCGGCTGCTTCAGTACTTCGGTCAGCTTCTGTCCACGGCGGATTTGGTCCTGGGTGGATTTGTCGAGGTCGGATGCAAACTGGGCGAAGGCTTCCAGTTCTCTGAACTGAGCCAAGTCGAGACGCAACTTACCGGCGACGGCTTTCATAGCCTTGGTCTGGGCCGAACCGCCTACGCGGCTGACCGAGATACCGGCGTTGATAGCGGGGCGGACACCGGCGTAGAACAAGTCGGTTTCAAGGAAAATCTGACCGTCTGTAATCGAGATAACGTTTGTCGGAATGTAAGCAGATACATCACCGGCCTGGGTTTCGATGATAGGCAGAGCGGTGAGTGAACCGGCACCAAGCTTGTCTGAAAGTTTGGCGGCGCGTTCGAGCAAGCGGCTGTGCAGATAGAAAACGTCTCCGGGGAACGCTTCACGACCGGGCGGACGACGGAGCAGAAGCGACATCGTACGGTAGGCGGTGGCGTGTTTGGAGAGATCGTCATATACGAGCAGAGCGTGTTGGCCCTTCTTCATAAAGTACTCGCCCATGGCCACACCGGCGTAGGGAGCGAGGAATTGCAGAGCGGGAGCGGCGGTTGCCGGAGCGTCCACGATGATCGTGTACTCCATTGCACCGTGATCTTCCAAAATTTTCTGAATCTTACCGACGTTGGCGTTCTTCTGACCGATGGCCACGTAAATGCAGATAGGGCGGTTAGGCTGGTTCTTCTGGTTGATGATGGCGTCGATGGCGACGGCGGTCTTACCTGTCTGACGGTCACCGATGATCAGTTCGCGCTGTCCGCGGCCAATCGGGATCATACCGTCGATAGCGGCGATACCGGTCATGAGCGGCTCGTGTACAGACTTTCTCGATACGATACCGGGAGCCTTAACTTCGATGGCCGACGTTTCGGTAGCAGCGATCGGACCTTTGCCGTCGAGGGGATTACCCAGAGGATCGACAACGCGACCGAGGAGCGCTTCACCGACGGGGACAGAGGCAATCTTGCCTGTGGTGCGCACTTGCATGCCTTCATAAATTTTGCGGCCGTCACCGAGAACAACAACCCCTACGTTGTCTTCTTCAAGGTTCAAAACCATACCCATGGTTTTTTCGGCGTCATCAAACTCGACAAGTTCACCGGCCATGGCTTTTTCCATGCCGTAAACACGGGCGATGCCGTCTCCCACTTGCAGCACGCTTCCTACGTTTGAAACGTTAAGAGTAGCGCGGTACTTCTCTAGTTGAGACTTGAGTACGGAAGTGATTTCGTCGGGCTTGATTGCCATGATTGATTAGACCTCTACTTGGGTTTCTTTACTACAAACTAAACTGATAAAAGTTGTTTTTCGAGAGCTTTCAGTTGGCCGCTCAAGCTACCGTCGATAACTTGATCGCCCATTTTCAGCACGACTCCACCGATCAGGGAGGAGTCGACTTTGACTTCCAACTCTAAGGTTTTGCCGAGATGTTCGGCCAGTTGCGCTTTGATATTGGCCACCTGAGTGTCGGCCAGGCGCTCGGCGCATACGAGAGATGCGCTGACAATATTTTTGCGTTTGTTGAGAAGTTCGCGGTAGCTAGCTTCAATAAAAGGAATCAGATTGAGACGGCGTTTGTCGGCAAGCAGTCCAATCAAATTGGAAGTCAGTTCGGAAACTTTGCCTTCAAACAGACCTTGAATCAGACTTTTCTTTTCTTTGCCATCGATAGCCGGATGATTGATGATTACTGCCATCTCACGCTCGGAGGACATGACTGCATTAAGCAGTTGCAGTTCTTCAAAAACTTTGTCTTCCTGTGAGCCCTGGGCCGCAAGGTCGATAACGGCCTCGGCATATTTACTGGCTATACCTTGTAATTCGGTATTCATCTTCTACTCAGCTTCCTCTTACTTAGACACAGATTCTATTTATGTGCTGATTCCAGCGACGACGCAGTATGTCTTCCGGGGTTCATTGTCTCGAGCTGATCCATAAATTGATTGAGCAAATTAGCTCTCACTTCTGGAGTCACTCTAGAAGCCAATTCGCCTCTCGCAAGTTCGATAGCGGCTTGTACAGCCGCTTGACGCATCTGGGTGATGAGCACCTGACGCTCGCCGGCCAGTGCACCTTCAAACTTGTGCAACATGTCTTCGATGTCTCTCTTGGTTTGCTTCTCAATGGCCAACTGCATTTCAGCAGCGGCATGCTTAGCTTCCTTGAGGATGTTCTCAGCTTCGACTTCGGCGTTCGCTACTGCTGCTTTTTGTTTTTCCAACAGAGCCTGCGCTTCTTCTCTGGCTTTCTGAGCCTGGCTCAAGGTAGCGCTGATTGATTCTTCGCGACCTTTAAAAACCGGGGGCAATTTGGTGGCCATGATCCACCACAAAAAGGCAACGAGCAAAAGCCAGTTGATCAGGTTGTTTTCAAACATACCCATGAAGCCGGAAGTTTCAGCAACTTCTGTGGCAAAGTAAAACATCAGCAGGCCTCCTCGAGAGCTTTTTTCACGACCGTGCGATCTAGCGACGAGCCGGCCGCGCTGCCGATCAGCTTCTTCATCATCTGGTCAACGATTTGTATTTCGCTTTCTACAAGCTCGCCTATCAAGTCGGTCTTTTCTTTAGCGAGGGCCGTGCGTGCTGTTTCTATACGCGAACGGCCCTCGGCTTGCACTTTGGCAATCTCGGTTGCACGCACTTTCTGCGCTTCAACCACGGCATCGTTGATTGTGTTCTGTGCCTTGGTGCGCACATCAGCCAGTTTTACTTGATACTGACCGAGTACACCTTCCGCCTCTTCTCTAAATTTGCGTGAGGCTTCCAGATCCTGCTCGACCTTGCCGGCGCGAGCACTGAGGACTTTGGCGACAGGGGTGATGTATACGATATCGAGCAACTTCATGAATACGAGGAAGCTCAATATCATCACTATCAGGGTGCCGTTTACTTCGAGCATGTCTTGACTAACTCTCCAGGGACGAACTCAATAACCATGGACACAAGGGCGGTTTACTTGCTGCCCAATCCGTACAATTGCAGCGATACGAGGAAAGCGAAAAGGCCAAGAGCTTCCATCAGGGCGGCGAAGATGATGCCGTTGATGAGGAGCTTACCCTGCATTTCGGGTTGACGAGCCATACCTTCCAGAGCTCTGGAAGCGGCAATACCGATACCGATACCGGGCACGCCTACGCCGATGGCGCCAAGACCAGCTCCGATAAGGGCTGCAGATTTGATAATTGTCTGTCCGTCAATCCCGCCGGCAATGGTGCCTGCTTGGGCGATCAGTTGGTGGTCCACGTCAAATCTCCTTAGTTACTAAAATTTTTAAGCGTCCTTTGCCTGAACACTGACGACTAGGGCTCTTGAACGTTGCAGCTCGCGCGCCGCGTGTCCTGATCCTGCAAAAGGCCATCAAATTATAACAGGGCTCAATAAGCCACCCAGTCAGTGAAAGCCGCTTAAGAAGGGCCAAAAGCCTTTGTCGATGCGCCTTTTGAAATTGCGCCCCAGAACTGAGCCTAAAAAGAAGGCTTTAAAAGTGAACAATTTCCTAAACAAGTATGTGACAAAAACCGCACACGGCCTCATTGGCGCAGCTGCGGTAGCCAAGAGACCCGGGTTATCAGGAGCCCGGCAAGAGCTCTTTTACTGCGTGCGATATCACCTGTGGTGTCACAGTATATGCGCTCGAGTTTTTCTAGCGGCTGAACTAGATTTGGTTTTTTAGTGATGCTCAGCCACTGCCGCACCGACGTAGATCGAGGTGAGCAGGGTGAAGACGAAGGCCTGAACCAGGGCGATGAAGACCTCAAATCCCATAACGGCTGTCGGAACAATCGCCGGACAGATCTTGAGGAAAGCAGTACGCAACATTTCGTCGGCGGTTATTACAAGAAGAAGACGGAGAGCCAGTGTCGAAGGACGTACTACCAGGTCGAGCCATTCCAAAAGCATGATTGGCTTGATGGTAAACATCTTGATGTATTCGGCACCATGCACCATAACGCCCGATCCCAGATAAGTGAGGATGGCTATGGCGGCCAATCCGGCCGTAGTGTTGAAATCTGTGGTGGCGGCGGCGACTTCGAAGTGCTCTTCGCCTACGTGGGGCCAGCCGTGCATGTGTTCGACAACCTGCCAGGGCATAATACCCAGAAGGTTACTGACCAGAATGAAAAGGAACATGCCGGCCAGGAGCGGCACATAGGCCCTGTAACGGTGCTCACCGATTGAGCCCTTGGCCAGATTGGCGATGAAGCTGTAAATACCTTCGGCTATACCCTGATTGGGTGAACCCGGCCCGTCTACAACGAGCGAACTGGAGACCGAACCAAAGTAGAGCAGTATCAGGGCCATTGCCGACCAGGCGAGAATAACGGTGTCGGCGTGTATATCACCCACAGTGCCCAGGTTTAGGGGCCCAATCTGGGGCAGCTGGATACTGGTAATGGCCGGATCGTTTACTAAATTGGAAAGCGGTAAATTTTTGCCTAGCATGTCCTGAAGAGGGCTCCCAGCGCGCAGGTGATAATTAACCTCCAAATAGTAGCAGATCGCCTAATTGTGCTTCTCGGGCAACAAACAGGGTTTTAGCCCTCGTCGGAGGGCTCGTCCGACTCTTGGCTAGACCCGCTTTTGACCATGGGAGTGCGCTTGTCAAGCTGATTTGAACGCTTGACGACAAGCGCCAGACCCAGACACATGCCCAGCATCAAACCGCCAACCACCCCGTAGGGACCACTTTTGAGCATTCCATCCAGCCAATTGCCGGCAAAGTATCCCAGCACCACGCAGATGGCGAAAGCAGAGCCCAGCTCACTGGCAATCATGATCTGTGCACCGAGCGACGCGGATGAAGTATCGGAACTATTCTTCATATTTTTTTCAACATACTGAGTAGTATCGGCCCCCTGGCAACGGCTCCCAGTTTCAATTATGCGCCTTCTTTTACATAATGTAGAGGGGGCGATGCTTCAAATCCGGTCGGCTGGGTAAAATGGCCTCATAAGAAATAGGTTTAGTCATATAGAGCGCTCAGACCAAAGACCATTTATGCTATGAGTAGCGTCTAATTGCTACCCGAAAAAGGTAGCGAGGCTTGACAATCGCAGTTATCAGACCAGGGAGTTAACCAGAAGATGTTCGAACGACTTTTTAAAGTCATCCAGGCGGCCTTCAACAACTTACTGGGCAAGGTTGAAGATCCGGCAATCATGCTGGAGCAAACCTATCAGGACCTGCAGAATCAGGTTATTCAATTTCGCCAGGCTGTGGCCCAGGCCATTGCCACCGAAAAGCAGCTCGAACAGACTCTTACCAAAAACAAAGACCAGGCCGCTACCTGGCAAAATCGCGCCGCTATGGCCGTGCAGCAAAACAACGACGAGTTGGCTCGTCAGGCTCTGCAACGCAAACAGCAGTACGCGCAGGCCGCAGCTGACCTGGAAGTACAACTGAAGCAGCAAAAAGAAGCGACCAGTAAATTGCGTCAACGTCTGACCGAACTGGAAAACGAACTGCAAAAAGCGCAGACCAAAAAGCAGATGCTTATTGCCCGCGATAAAGCAGCCAAGGCCACTATGAAGGCCAACGAAATTTTGTCCAAGACCAACTCCACCGGTGCGCTCAATGTTATTGATCGTATGGAAACAAAGATTCAGGAACGCGAAAATCAGGCCGCCGCTCTCGGCGAGCTGTCCGGCGATACACTGGAAAAGCAATTCAAAAATTTCGAAGGTCAGTCCGACATCGAAATGGAACTGATGATGCTCAAAGGCAGTGTAGGCGGCGGTACTGCCGGCAACGACGGCAACAAGCTGCTGGCCCAGGACAAGCACGCCGGCAATAAGGATGCCGTGCTACTGGACGTGAAAAGCGACGACTCGGCTATTGACGTTCAAGATGTTCGCGAGCTGAAGACCAACGACTGAAGTATTCTTTGAACGTGCCTTCAAGAATGGCCTTGCGACAGAGCTGGGCTTCATTGATTAGATAGTGCACGTTGTGAATGGACATGAGAATGGCCCCGGCGATTTCTCGCTGGCGCATTAGATGATGCAGATAGGCCTTGCTGTGATTTTGGCAGGTGCTGCACTGACACTCGCTGTCAATCGGGCCCCAATCCTTGGAGTACTGGCCCCTGCGCATGCTGATACGCCCCTGATTGGAAAAGACCGAACCATGACGCGCCAGTCTTGTCGGCGAGACGCAATCAAACATGTCGATACCGCATTTGATGGCATAAATAATATCCCAGGGCGTACCCACACCCATTAGATAACGGGGCTTGGCGCGAGGCAGCCAGGGCGTCGTATAGGCCACTACTTCTTCAATCGTATTGCGGTCTTCGCCCACGGCCACACCGCCGATTGCAAATCCAGGCAGGTCGTGACTGGTCACTTCTTCTGCCGACTGTTTGCGCAAATCCTCAAACATAGAGCCCTGGACGATGCCAAAAAGCGACTGTTGATCAGGCCTTTCATGGGATTTGACGCAGACGTCCAACCAGCGGTGGGTGCGTTCCATCGCCGCCTTTGCTTCATCATATGTAGCGGGATTTTTCACACATTCGTCAAAAGCCATGATGATGTCGGCACCAATAGCGTTCTGAATGCGCATGGAGCGCGCCGGTCCGATGAAATGCTCCTTACCGCCGCGGTGATCTTTAAAATAGACGCCGTCTTCGGTGATGCGCCGCAGCTGATCCAGACTGAAAACCTGGAAGCCGCCAGAATCGGTGAGAATGGGCTTTTTCCAGTTCATAAATTTGTGCAGACCGCCGGCTTCCTCTATAAGATCGTGGCCGGGTCTGAGATATAAATGATAAGAATTGGACAATACAATTTGTGCGCCGCAATCATCAACTTGCTCAAAAGTCATAGAGCGCATGGCCGCGCTGGTGCCGACCGGCATAAATACCGGGGTTTCAATGACGCCGTGGCGGGTGGTAATACGGCCGGCTCGGGCACCAGACCATGGACACTCGGCTTCCAATTCAAAAGTCAAAGCTTCGCTCATTCGCCTAAGTATAGGCCAATTACTCCCGAGTGCCGTCAGAATGTGAGCTGTGCTAACAATAATGGCAGAGGGTGATGGTTAGGCTTTATAATCGCTCTTGATCATGGTTGAAAAAGACAAAAAATATATATCGTCGGCCGTGGGACGCATGTCCTGGGCAGTCCTAATGGCAACGGCCGTTAGCGCATTGACACCACTATTTGAGATTTCTAATAGCGCCGCATGGGCTGACGGTTCATTTATTTTGTCCAATCAGGCGCTAAAAAGACGTCTCGAACTTAATCACAAACTTGCATATGTAGACCTGTCCCCCGAACTGACCTATGTCTTCTTACCGGTACCAGTGCAGTCCCGGGGAATAGACATGATCTTTTTGCTGGGCATCTACAAGCCCGCCAAAGCTCAACCCGGCGCAAAAAATGAGAATACGGCCAAAGAAAATAGTAATGGCGGTAGTGGCGGCGGTGGCGGTCTTTTCAAGAAAAAATTGTCGCCCAACGAGGCCAAAATAAAAGACACGCGCCTTAACGCCGAAGCCCTGGTCATGGGCTCGGCTCGGGAAAATTTGCAATTGACGGATGAGTTTGGCGCACCGCCGGTGATAGAAGGCCAGAGCGCGACAATTAAGAAAATAAGCGCTCCGGACGCGCTATTGATCGAATCTTTTGACCTTGTGGCCAAGGGCAAATTGGACGAGGCCGAAGCCAAAATAAAGAAATCATTGGAACAGGCTCCAAACAGCATCAAAGGTAAAAATAATATGGCCTGCTTGATGGCCATGAAAGGTCAGTACGAAGCGGCTGAAAAGCTTCTGGAGTCACTGATTCCAAAAACTCCGCCCAATGGACCTCGCTGCAATCTGCCGTCAATAAATTTGGCAAACCTCTATACTCTGGCCGGCAACTTCCCCCAGGCAGACAAAACCTTGTACGCCTTCGACGTAGATTCCCCTGAAGCAAAGGCACTGCCACTGCGCCTTGCGCTGATCAAGCGACTGTTGCAGGAAGGCAAAAATGACGAGTCAAAAAAAGAAGACGCCAAAAAGATCTTGAGCGCCGCCAGACAGGCCTATCCTAAGAATCTTACCTTGATGGAACTGGCCGGGGATCTGGCTATTGAAGACAAAGAATATCAACAAGCAATCGATCTCTTGATACCGGTATCAGGTAAAGACGCCGTTGATCCGGTCGCACTTTTAAAAGTTGCCGATGCCTACAACCGGCTCGGTGACCTGGATACGGCATTAAAGAAGGCAATTCTTGCCACCAATAATTTTCCCGACGATCCCAGTGCTCATATCGCCCTGGGCAAATATTACCTGGCCAACAAAGATTTCCTCGGGGCAAAACTACAGTTTGAGCGCACCATGGAGCTCACGCCGCCATTTGCAATCAAACGTCAGATGTTTGTGCCCTACCTTAAAACCCTCGATGCCATGAACAATTACAAAGGCATGCTGGAGGTGTCAGCCGAGTGGCTGCGGGCTGATCCCAAACAATCAGTTTGCCATTTCAACAGGGCCTGGGTGCTTGAGACCTGCGCCAAAACAGTGAAGGACCCCAAGGAAGGCGACAAACAAATAGACGAAGCCATTGTTGAATACGAGCGCGCCGTGGACCTTGAGCCGTCCATGGGTTCAGCCAATTATAATCTCGCTCTCATATTGGACAAAAGAAAACGACGTGATGAAGCGATAAAACGCCTGCATCAGTTTCTTGAAGTTTCACCAAGCGAAGCGGACCGCAAAGATGCCCAGAGTCTCCTCAACGCCCTCGAAGCTAAAGACCCTCTAATCAATAATTAAGGCAAGGCACGGGCTTGGTGCGGTTAAATAGTCTCCTGACAATTAGCAGGTTCCAGGCATCATATATAGGTAGGCTTTGAAAGTTAGCCGGGCAATAGTCGCCGCTTCAATTTTTCTGGCAATAAATATTGCCATTCCCGCATCGGCCAATCTCAAGGGCCGGGGCGCCAGCATCAGCGGCGATACCATTCAGATGGCGCTCAGGCAAGCGCAGCAGAAACTGGCCCTGGAAAGCACTAAAGAACCGCCAGTAGTCTTCATTGGCTCGTCTCTTATTATTGCTCCGCTATGGAGCACCGACGTCAAACACGGCTATTTTTACCAGGATTGCATGCTGCATCACCAGAGCAAGGCCCTGGAAGACTTGCTCAAAAAAGACGGCATAACGGCACCGGTAGTCAGTCTAGCCACCGCCGGTCAGTTTGTTTCCGATGCCTATTTGATCATCGACAAACTCATTGCCGGTAATTCTAAAGGCGGTAAGAACGGAGACGGTAAGATCAGCGACTCTAAAAATCCAGCGCAAAAAGAACCGCTGGCATTGATCTATGGCATAGCGCCGCGTGATTTTATGGACGACACAACCGGCGGACTGGCTCTAACGTCGGTATTTGATGAGCTTGTGGACCTCTCGGACCTGCCCAAAGTCGGCAACCTATTCTTCAGCACCTTTGATGAACGGACCGATTTCTTACTCAATCGCTCCGTTTATATGTACCGCAAACGCGGCCGCTATCAAAATAAAATTGAACTGGCCCTGGAAAAAACTCTGGCCAGAGCCCTGCCTAATAAGGGTCAGAACCCAAACCAGAACCTACTAAACCAGGACCTAAATAAGGACCCAAATAAGTCACCGGGCCTGGCCTCAGCTGACGGCGATAAAACAGGTCCAGTCGATCCATTGGCCGGATTTTTACTGGGCGGCAACCGCAACGATATCTGGACAAAGAGCATCGCTGAGTACAGCCGCCGCTACAAATTTTTCAACAAACAGCAATTCGAGAAGCAAAAAGAATGCTTCAAAGCAGTGGTATCACTCTGCAAAGAACGCGGTATCAAACTATATGTGGTGGCTATGCCAATCACGGACGATAACCGCAAACTTATGCCCAGAGAGCTATACAGCAGTTATATAGATTGCATTTCTACAACCACGAGAGATGCCGGAGTGCCCTTTTTGGATCTGCAAAAAGACGGCGCTTATAAAAATGACGACTTTTACGACACCGTGCATCTCAATGGCATTGGCGGCGAAAGATTTCTCTCCGCCATGAGCAGCATAGTGAAAGGCGCAGCCGGAGCCGATTCGGGTATTGCTGCTGGTTCTGGTTCAGAAGCGGCGTCTATAGCCGCTAAGAAACCTTCCAGCCCAACATACTGAGTGTGGCAGCAAAATCGCCTTTGCTCCAGAGCCATACGTGTAAGACAAAGATCAATTGTTCAACCGTCATCTTGCCTTCTTCGACAAGCTTGTAGCCGATCTTGAGTGCTTGCAGCTTATCTTTGTCGAGCACATGTCGCTTAACGAGATAGTCTTCAACCACTTCCGGATCGCGTTCGGCGACGAGACGTACTTGCTCGATGTGTTGATTGGAGATCAATCCGACCATGTTCAATAGCTCGACAAAGCCGGAGGGAGAGGGTTTGTAGCGACTGCGCTTGAGCTTGACCGGCTTGATGGCGGCCAATTCCTCCACCGAAAGTTCCAGTGGGCGACCTGTAAGACTGCACTCGCGCAGCATTTGGCCGGCGCGCACGGGATCAACCGTGCCGTCCTGAATATATTTTTGCGCACGCAGAGCGTAGCCGACCATCTGCTCTGAGCAAATGCCTTCGTCTACAAGTATCTGCCCGAGCGGCTTTGCTTCACTCAGGGTGCGCTCGACACAGGAGAGCAAATCGAGTTCGGATATAAGTTCGGAGAGCACGAGCAATTCGCCCAAACGGACAAGATTCTCACTGCGGTAGCGTTTGAGGCCACCAAATTCCAAAATTT
>Ga0207711_10002387_pt1 | contig 16803 bp, 14 predicted proteins | sample KBSS34metaG_FD_184401 | JGI IMG/M metagenome (GOLD analysis project Ga0207711, IMG submission 184401) | Switchgrass rhizosphere microbial communities from Kellogg Biological Station, Michigan, USA - KBS S3-4 metaG (SPAdes) (version 2) | ecosystem: Host-associated > Plants > Roots > Rhizosphere...
CGCCATTGGGTCCGAGGATCGAGGCGACGTTGCGCATCCCGCCAACGTCGCGGTGCCAGCTACCCGCGACCAGGTAGCGAAAGGGAGGGACGCCCTCCAGCGCCTCGTCCGTAAGCCTGTGCTGGATGAGGCCGACGCTCGCCTCGGGCATGCTAAGCTCGCCCCAGACGATTGTTGTGCAGCCTTCAGCGCGGCCGCGCGCGAGATGCTCCTCGATCTCACCCGGCTCGACGCCTCCGAGCTTTTCCACTACGAAAGGGCCGGATCCCGGTGAAAGCTTTACGTCGAGTGCAGGGAACAGCGCCGCTCCATAGCGCCGCGCCGGTCCGCTTCTCTCAAGCGCCGCCGCCGACTGGCTGAGGGCCGCGGAGGAACGGTGCAGCCGCACTCGGAACGTACCGATGGCGGTAGGGATCACGCGGAAATGAAGGAGGGCGCGGCGCAGGAATGGCTTGTTGTCGACTGGGGCGAGGCTGGAGATCCGGGGTACGACAAAGTGGCGGCCGTCGCTGGTCACCCAATGCTTTTCCAGCTCCTCGTCGCGGTCGCTGTCGATGAATTGCATCCCCTCGACCGCCGTCGCTTCGAGCGCGCGGAGCAGCCGTGCCGCATCGAGCATCGTCTCTTGCTGGTCATCGTGGATGGAGATGGCGATGTCGCCCGCCGCGATCCGCCTGGCCCGTTCCATGCGCCTTACCGTCAGCGTCGCCTCGGGAAACGTTTTGAAGTCCTGTAGCTCTTGCCACGGCCTTGTCGCTAGCGCTTCGTAGACGGCCGCGATCGCATCCCTGAGCTCATGAGGCGCGTTCGCGTCAATCTTTGTAAGGAACGTATTGAGCTTCTCCCAATGGTCGCTCGGTTTTCTTACCACGGCCAGCTTCTCCCGGCGTCCAGCGTATGCCCGCGGCGCACGGTGGCGACGCTGGCTAGTCTAGTGGGGTCACGGGTCGCCGAAGCGTGCATTCGGGAGGGTTCTTCAACGGACAGCGATTCGGCGCCTGCTAAGCTAGGCCGCAGCCGAGGCTTGTCCAGCCATGCTCGAGCCCGGTCTCGCTCCCAGTGTTTCTTTTGCTCACTCCCTGGTCGGACAAGCGAGATGCCGGGCCCCCTGTTGTTGAACATCAGCGTCTGCGACAGTCCGGCGCTGAATCAGCGTCGGCTTAGTGGCTGCCTGAGCCAGCTTGGCACAGGAAGGTGAATGCCGATTCAACTGGACGGGAGCAAGCTGGTCTTGCCGCTGACCTGCGGCCCAGCTTAACGGGCATCATGCCTATCGAAACGATAGACCGCGCCATGCTCAAGGCGCATGCCCGGGCGATCGTGCACATGCGCGATCGTCTTCGAGACGATCGCCTCGGGCTGATCCTAGGTGCGGGAGTAAGCAAAACCGTTGGCTTTCCCACGTGGTCCGAGTTGGTGACCCGCATCGCTAAGAACCCCCGAGTGCTGGGAGAGCATCTGCTCGAAGGTGTAGGCAGCTCAGTCTCCGATACCGCGAAAACCCAAATGCTTCTCCAGCACTATCGCACCAAGCGGCTCGACGCCCTCGGGGAACTGTCATCGGCAAGGGTTTTGCGGAAGATTACGGGGGAGTGGCGCCGCATCGTTCAAGAGGCGCTGTATGAGGGTGTACCGCAGTCCGCCCAGAAGCTGAAGGACGCCCACCCCTACCTCCGCCACTTTATTCCCATCGTAACCAAGTCACCAATGACCGTGACTTACAACTTCGACGACATGGTCGAGCGCCTCATCAGGCTGGAACGACCGGAACGCGAGAAAGCATACGGCCGCAGCTTCGAGACAGTTTGGAACTCTTCGCTACAACCCCGCCCAGGCTCGGTGGTCATCTACCATCCGAACGGATACTTACCCCAGAACCTACTGGAGAACCCCAGTGACTCACTGGTTTTCTCAGAAGAGACATTCGCTGATCAGCTCATCGAGAGCATGGCCGGCCATCACGCCTCACTTCTGCATCACCTGTCCAATACGACCTGCCTACTCATCGGGCTGTCGCTCGCGGATGCAACGCTCAGGCATCTGCTGAGGCAGAGTGCCAGGATCAACCCCGGTCAGTATCACTACCACATCACGTTCTTGGGGGAGGACAAGCGGCGTGACCCAGTGGCCGAGGATGCTGTTCGGCAGACCAATTTCGAGGTTTACAACCTCATCACGCTGTTCATGACCAACTCGGAGATTGCCTCGCTGGGCCGACTGCTGAACGCCGAAGACAGCGAGTTCAGGCACGTCGCGGAAGAGGAAGGCGTCGAGCTCCGGTTCGTTTATTATCTCTCGGGCGCCATCGGCGCCGGCAAGACCACGGTTCTTTCTTACCTCGGTTCGCTGCGGACCTACGAAGAGTGGACTGAAGCTCGCAATGAGCTGCTCGCGAAAGCCTGGCCTGACCTGACGGCCGACGAGCGCATCGAGGTCGACGACTGGATCATGGGCCAGTTCGCCAAGAAGAACGTGGCACTGCTCGATAGAAGCGAGGGTCTGCTCGTCGTTGACCGTCCACCTCTGGACCCACTCTCCTTTAGCGATGAGAGCGATGTGGCGGGCAAGTCGCGCAAGATGCAGGGCGCATTTGCACCAGGATTCTCTAAGCGGAAGGTCTGCATGGGTAGCGTGATCTTGCTTACAGGAGAGCCTTCCGAGTTGGAGGCTCGCGTGATCGGAAGAAACAAGGAAAGCAGCGCTCCGATCATCAGCGACCTGCAGGCTAAACTCCAGCGCATCTATCCTGAACACCGCGTGGTGAACACTCACGGCGCCTCGGTGCACGAGGTCGTTCACGCTGTCTCAAAGATCGTCTTTCTCGAACCCTACAAGCCATGTGATTTGGCTAAAGTGTTGGAAAAGCTAGGCCGCGAGGGCCTGCCCGGCAGCGATGACGAACGTTGAAGAAGCCGCTCGTCTACATCGCAGCTCCTCTTTTCACCCCCGAAGAGCGCGCACTTAACGTTAGGCTAAGAGAGCTCATCCTCCCTCACGCGGACGTCTACTTGCCCCAGCTCGACGGGATCCTGTTCGCTGAGGCAATTCGGGCCGGCGCAGATCCCGTGACCACTTCGCAAGAGATCTTCAAGTCGGACACGCATGCGATTGCGGAATGTGACGCCCTCCTCATCGTTCTCAATGGTCGAACGGTGGATGAAGGCGCGGCATTCGAGCTCGGTTTCGCTCGGGCGTTGGGAAAAATCTGTGCCGGGTACAAAGAGGATACCAGGCAGCTTCTCGCCGTCGGCGACAACCCGATGATCAGCCAAGCCCTGTCCATCACCACCGTTACGTTCGAACAAGTTTCGGAGTGGGCGGCTTCGCTCCAGCGGGACTAAGCTAGAGAACTTACATTGCCTGTGAGTAGGACCTCCCTCCTTCAGCTGGATCGCTCATTCGTGCGCCCACGTCGAGGCCTGGGCCCGAGCCGCTAATCTCCACTCAGCAGCTCCATGGAGAGCAGGGCAGGGCTTCTGGTCTTCAGGAAAGCACGGCGTAAGCACCAAATAGTGGTCGTGGGCCCGCTGGTGGCGTAGATCTTCCGGCCCCGGGTCAGTGATTAGGAGATGTTGCGTTGCGGCGAGCAGTGGCTTTTGGACTCGCGAGTTTGTCCGTCAGTGCAGTCAGTGCGCCAGTCGTCTGCAAGGGCACCGTTTGCAAGTCGACGGGTAGCTTCTCTCGCTGGCAATCGGCGACGAGCAAAGCAGCGACCAGCGCGGGGGTAAGCTGTCCATCCGCATTCGTTGTGGATGGTGACACCTTACGCTGCGGACGGGTTCGCGTTCGCTTGCTGGGCATCGATGCGCCTGAGATTGAGCATTGCCCCAACTGGCGCACCTGCGCTCCAGGCGACGGCCAGGCGTCTAGGCGGAGCCTGATCGCGGCGCTGCGGTTCGGGCCGCTGACCTATGAACCGGTCGCGCAAGACCGCTACGGTCGCACTGTAGCCGTGGTGCGAGCCGGCACCACCAATCTATCCTGCTGGCAACTCGGGCAGCAGCAGGCGATCTACAAACGCCAATGGGATAATGGAGCGCGCGTAGAACGCGAATGTCGGTAACGTCGATCGGCATTCCCTAGAGTCAATGAGGCCCAGGCCGCCTGAGCCACCGCCGCCGTGACTAGTTCCTACGAACGTGCGACTGGACGTCCTCCAAGATCACTGTAGGCCGTTCATCTGGCTTCTCAGTTCGAATTCGCACATTGTTGAGCGTCAAGCCGGTGACATGCCGCGCGTAAAGCCCTGAGGCTGGTAATGGACCAAACATCGGTGCGTGCGGATAGTCGCCGGCCGCCTCAGGAACTGGTCGTCGCTCCTTCTTTCCCCCGCCAGCCATCGTAATGTCGATGTTGTTGAGCGTCACATTCTCAACGCTGTGGCCAGGGAGTCCGGTAATGGACGAGGCCAATGTCCCGCCAGATGCGACGATGTTGTTGAACTGGACATTCTTGAGAGTACCCGGAACCGGCTTGCTTTCCCCGCGACCCCGATTGCCTAGTCGCAAGAACAATGGAGTGGCAGCGTCTCGAATGATCACGTCCGAGACGATCAGGTTCTCGAAGTTCGCCCCGTCGACCATCGAAAAAGAAAGCCCCGCTGTCGGCGGACGGTAAATGCTTGGCGCATGGTACACGAGGACATCCCGGATCAGGATGTCGCGGAAATCCCCCTGGCTTTCCGTCCCGATCTTGATGCCCTGGTCATCCGACGAGCAGATTACGCCCGATATGATGACATTGCTCGTCGGCGGTGTCGGCCGACCGCGGCGCGCTGTCGTCTTCAGCACCACGCAATCATCCCCGGCTTGGACGTCGGCATCGCGGACCAGGACGTTGCTGCTGGAGTCAACGTTGATCGCATCCGTATTCGGCCCGCGCCCATCGTTGCGGATGGTCACGCCACGCACCTGGATGCGGGAGCTTTCGAGCGGATGGATCGTCCACCCGGGGGCGTTTCGAATGGTGACGTTCTCGATCCGCAGGCCGTCAGTCTGGACGGTCTCAATCAAGGGGGAGGGGCGCGCCCGGCGCGAAATCCAACCTCCTTTGCCATCTGCGTCCCAGAAGGATTGTCCATTTCCATCGATGGTCCCGCCGCCATCGATCGCGACATCAGTCGCGCCCTCGGCATGGATGAGATGGTAGGGGCCATTGCCCTTGTTCTGCGTGCTGCCGTCTACGAAAATTGACGGAACGTCTTCGGGAGGATGGGGGACATAGTCTTCGATACGCGAAGAGCCCTGCAAGACTGCTCCGGGCTGGATTCTCAAGGTGATGTGATCCTTGAGAACGATCGTCCCGCTGAGGAACGTGCCGTCAGAAAGCAGGACGACACCGCCTTTTGACGAACAATCGTCGATCGCGCGCTGGATTGCCGCCGTGTCGAGAATCCGTCCGTCGCCTCGAGCGCCATAACTTTTAGCGTCACAAGTTCCGGACAGACGCGGATGCGGCGCCGCGCCCATTGTGACCAGTAATGTGACCGCCAATAATCGTCGCACGCACTGACCCTAGGGCTACTGCCAACGGCTTTCCACCCGTTGCCGTACGAGCAGTCTGGACCTTTCGCTCAACGCAATTAGGCTGAGTGGATGAGGCGTCGAGGCAAGGTCATACAAGGCAAATTTGGTGATCGGCACCGCCGTGCTTCTGGACTTCCGCCGGAACTCGTCACTTTGCTCAATGTCGAGAGAAAGAAGCGCAAGTGGCACGGCTACTCGCTGCTCTTCGGCGGTGCTGTCGCCGTCGGCCTGGTCGTCGGGATTGCGCCGAGCCTCATCCGAAGCACGCCTTCTGTTTCACCCCAAGCCCAGCCGGCAGTACCCGTCCAACCTGCATTGGAATGGAAGCCTTCTGCCGACGACCAGCAGTGGGCATCACGCGGAGTTAAGTACGCTGATGCATCTTTGGCAGCCGGCTCGGCGCGCACGACATTTGGTTTCTGCCATACTGGCGGCGGCGCCAATTGCGTCGTCGATGGCGATACGATCTGGATTGAGGGCGTGAAGGTCCGCGTTGCCGATATCGATGCGCCCGAAACGCACGACTATCACTGCGCCCAGGAGAAGGGGTTGGGCGACCAGGCGACGCAGCGACTCATCCAGCTGGTGAACAGCGGATCCGTTTCGCTGCAGCCGATCGACAGGGATGAGGATATTTATGGGCGAAAGCTGCGGATCGTAATGGTCAATGGAACCAGTGTCGGCGAGACGCTCGTTAGCGAAGGCCTAGCTCGATACTACGAAGGCGGCCGAAAGCCGTGGTGCTAAGGAGCCGAATTCCGGTGTGCTCGTACTCGTCGAAGCGCACTCAAAAATGCGGCTGGAGCCCTCCGGCGTTCAGCGACCGGTAAGGCTCGCTCAATCACGTAAAGGCCAGACCTGTAAAAGACGGGACGCGGCGTGACAGCAGACCCGAGGCAAGTGGCGTACCAGGAAATCCAGGGCGGCTTCGACCCGGCTTCGGCCGAGCCAAAGACCCGAGATGAGGTTCACCTATCTAACATCGTGCGTCTCCATGTGCAGGGTCGCAGCTGTGACGGCCTATGGGTGCGATACGTCGCTCGCGGCCAGGAAAACTACCGCGTCGATGGCCGCGCCTATAGCGTCAAGGCAGGGCAGCTTTTCATTTCCACCCAATCTCACGGAGTAGAGGTGGAAATCACTCCGAATGACCGGTCCGGCACCCTCGGCCTCTGCGTCTTCCTCTACGGTGCAGATGCGAGTTGGCTCGCGTCTCCCTTGGTGGGCATCGCCGATTGCCACGAAGTCGGCACCCTGATGCAGAAGAGCGTGGGCCGGCTTCTGACGGATCATAGAGGCAAGAGCGAATTTGCAGTAAACATCGTGCAATCGCTCAACGCGGAACTGCCGAATTTTGCTCGACAGGTTATCGCGCAAGCCGCCGCGGGAGCTGCGGTGAAGCAGTCCACCAGGGGTGAAATGGTCCGCCGCGCGTACCTCGCGCAGAGTTATCTGCACGAAACACTCGATCGGCCGATCGAACTGGACGAGCTTTCATGTGCAGTGGGGGTGTCCCCGTTCGTTCTGCTCAGAAATTTCCAGCACTGCTTCGGCGAGACGCCAGCCAGTTATCATCGGAAACTGAGACTCACGGCAGCTGTACAGTCAGCGGCCCGCCGCAGACTTTCGTTGACGACAGTATGCGATTCCTTCGGGTTCGCCGGAATAAGCAGCTTCAGTCATGCCTATCGCCGCGCGTTTGGAGTGAGCTTGCGAGGGGATGACGCTCCTGGGGAGGTTCTCGTCTGCACCAAGAAGAGCACCCGGTGAGACTTGGAGCGCATCCGCGATCGCCGCGATGGTCTCGATCGTCACACTGGAACGCTTGCACTCGACCTGGCTGATAAACTCGCGCGCGAGCCCGGCCGCACGTCCGAGCTCCTTCTGCGTCAGACCCCGCTCCATGCGATAGAGCCGCACCCGCGCAGAAAACTGTCTACGCAAGTGCGCGGAGAGCGCAGTTTGCGGAGTGCGCCTCCTCACGAGTCAGCGCAGAGTAAAAAGCGCGTGTCGCTTTGCGGCCAGCGACTGCTCTACGAGCTTATTCGCTTGTCCTTGCATACTCGCGCGGGCGGCTGCGGTGCATTTGCGGACACGCTCGCGTTGTTCGATGAACATGGGGCCAGCCTCACCGCAGACTTGGTCGATGGCGCGGGCAAGACGCCGCTCCATCTCCGTGGTTCCGGCACCAGTGCTCAGGTCGAGATCGCCCACGAGCACGGTAGTGCTTCTCGGGAGTTGGGTGTTGGACTGGTCGCTTTCGCTAACGCCGAAGGCGACGCTCATCGCCACGAGTAATGCTATCATCATGGGCCGTGGTTTATCAGGCCCGGTTCTCGCGGTGTTGACGGTTCTTGCTTTTTATCTGGCGTGCGCGCGCCCTTGAGCGTCTGGCAAGGGACCGGTGAGAGCCGAGGGCAGGGGACCGTGTCCGACCTCTTTGACGACTATCTGAAGTTCAAGAAAAAAAGTCGTCTGAGGAGCGTGAGAGAGATCGAGCGCATCTTCAAACATGACATATTGCCCGTGCTCGGCAAGCGGAAGGCAGAGGAGGTCACGTCCCTCGATGTCACAAAGTTGCTCGACAGCATCGCAGATCGCTCCGTTCCCGTTGCAGGCGCGACCAGCCGCCAGCTTTCAGCGTTCTACAAGTGGGCGATGCCTCGCCTGCCAGTCGGTTCGACCAATCCTCTAACGAATGCCAGCCGTCCGCCTTCGCTAAAGGCACGGGATAGGGTGCTCACGAACGCCGAGTTGAAGAGATTGTGGGACGTCCTCCAAAACGAAAGTGACCTCTGGCGGACCGCGCTTCGACTAATGATCCTAACCGGTCAAAGGCGCGAGGAGGTTCTTGGGGCGGAATGGGACGAGTTTGATCTGCCGAAGCGAGTTTGGACCATTCCGGGCAAGCGAGCAAAGAACGGCAAGCCGCATATTGTCCCCTTGTCACCAGCCGTTCTCGTGCTGCTTAAGTCGCTGCCAAACCGCACCGGTCGCGTGTTTCCTGTGGGGACTGGGCTGACCAGCCGCGCTGCTGCTCGCATTCGCGAGGGCATGGGTCCGGGGGGTCCCGAATGGCGCTGGCACGATTTGCGGCGGACTATGGCCACCGGCCTCCAGAGACTAGGTATTCGGCTGGAGGTGACCGAAGCGGTCCTAAATCACGTTAGTGGTAGCCGCGCAGGGATTGTCGGTGTCTATCAACGCCATGATTGGGCCGATGAGAAGCGAGACGCACTCAACAGGTGGGCGGTTGAGGTCGACCGGATTGTCACCGGCAAAGGGGCGAAGAAGGTGCGGCGCGACAGTCGGACAGCAGCATTTAGTTAAATGCCCACCTTCGGTGGAAACCCCTTAGGCATAAGGGCATTAAAAAGCATAAGTGACCCGGTCACTTAAGAAAATACGCTATAGGAGCGAGTGGGTCGAACCCGATGGAAAGCGGCCACCGGATAATCTAGCCTGAACTCCTATCCAGTCTGGCGCGCCACGAGTGTCGCAACTGCTAAGGGAGCGACGAGTGAGCGTAGATCGCGGCGGGAAGGCCAATGGGGTCGGGACGGCCTTGGAAGTCACACAAGAGGGCCAAATCCGCAGCTACATCACGCCGTGGCGCACGGAGCTGTTCTTGGCGCTTGCGAAGGCGCAGCATGAACTCCTTCTCGTCTGCCCATTCATCAAGAGCACGGTCGTCCGAGGTATTCGGGAGATCCTGTCCCCGCAGGTCGAAGTACGGACGATCTCGCGCTTTTTGGAGCGTGAGTTTCGCCAGGGCGTATCAGATCTGGAAGCGCATTATTGGCTGTCCGGTCACGACGGAGCCGCAAATTTCGAATTGCGGCGGCTCGATAATGTCCATGCCAAGGTTTTCATCGTCGACCGACGAATTGCGTTCGTCGGCTCGTCTAATCTGACGCTGTCGGGATTATTGCGTAATTTCGAGAGCACCGTTCGAATTGAAGACCCCACAGCCGTTTCGGCGATCCTCAATCAGATGGAGGCGCTGTGGGAGCGTAGGCCTTCAGTCCATGCCGATGCGCTCGCCAGCATGGCCATGACTCTGCGTCGTCCTCCGGTGGAGGTCATCAGTCGCGAGGAGGAAGAGCACGTCTACGCCGATGTGCCGGGGGCTCCCTTTTCTCAAAGTGCGGAAATCGACTTCCGGCCTGTTCAGGAAGCGTTGCCTTTCGTGCCCGTCGCCGCCTCTCCGGTCGAACTTCCGGCAGTTCCGGTGGCTATTACGGTCGACGATCAGCCCGCTGCGCCAGCCGCGCGCGAAGCCAAATTGCAACCCCGATCACGCATTGAGGAGATCGCTTATCTTGTGAGCTCCTTCCAAGACGCGCTGCGTGCCCGCTTTGGCGCCATTGTCGAGCCTGGCATTGAAGAACTGGCGCTCGCCGTACGCACTGAGGACCTTCGAAGCTACGCTGACAAAGCCAAATCGATCGACGTGACATTTGACCGAGAGGCGTTTTTCAACGCTTCGCTAGAGTCGATGGAAAATGCTGGGCGCGCGGCATACGAGCTGGCTTGCTTCTCAGTCGCAATCAAGTCGGGGTTGCTAAACACATACGGTATCCCGGCGGTGGAGTACTTCCAGCGAGAGGCAGAACTGCCCGTCCATCTGCTTCGACACTGGGATCGAGCGCTGCTCGGTCCCATCCCTTCCAGCGGAAATTCTCCGGCTTCCACGGGGCAGCGCACCCGCGCCGCTCGTCGCCTATTTGGGCTGTTCGTAAAAGCGCTGGGTTTCGACCAAGCCATGGAAATCATCGAGGACGGGTTCAATCCGCTCGACGCAGTAGCGGCCGACATCGACAACGTGCTCTCCGTTCGCAACCCGAAGAGTACGCTGCAGGAGGTGGTCGCGGTGGCCGGTGGCAAGCCACCGAGCTACGATGATGCGTCAAGCGAGGGCCCAGACCACGAGCGTGTCTGGACGTGCCGACTGAAAGTTGGGAAGTTCTCCGCGGAGGGAACAGGCGACAACAAGGCTGAGGCGGAAGTTGACGCGGCTGGCCGCATACTTCGTCTCATGGAAGCCGATGAGGGATGGGGCATTCGTCTGGAGACCTTGCGCTCGAACTTCTTCGAGCGAGCTCGACGTGACCGACCAGTTCCACTTTATCCGCGAGTTTCAGTTCCGAAGGAGTTCGGCGCCGAACTGTCGGCCACCTTCCAGGCGCGAATGGGGTTCACGGTCAGTGCCGAGCAACTGGCGACCGCTGTAACATCGCCTGAGGCTCGTTTGCGCCTTCGTCAAATTGATGCCGATAACCGAACTTTGGCGGCGATTGGCGCTCGGCTTGTTCAGCTAGTGACGGCGCTTGTGGCCGACCGTGAACGCTTGGAAGGCATTCGTGTCGGCCCCACTTTGACGGAGACACTGGTCGAGTGGCTCGGTGTCGAACGACTTACCGCGCTCTTGCGGATGAAACAGACCGCACGTCAGACGCAAGAGGTCGCGCAGGCGATCATCGCCGCAGTCTTCCTTGAGCGCGGCTTTTCGTTCCTTTCGGAATGGCTAGGCGCGGAGATCAGCCGATGGGGGCGGTCACAGGCGTCGGAAATGCCGACACACGGCAATCTCAAAGAATGGCTGGTATCGCATCTCGTCGAATACCGGGACGGCGTTGGCTACACTACAGCCTTGCAGAACATCCAGCAGGCTGAACGGAAGCCTCCTGCTGTGTTCGTTGAGAGTCGCACTGGCCCCGACCATTCGCCAGTTTTCGAAGCTCGTTCCAGTTGGGACGGGCTTGTTGGTCGAGGCGCGGGTGCGAACCGAAAAGCAGCGCGGCAGCGCGCGGCATATGAGTTGCTGAAGCTGCTTCGAGATCGAATGGACGGCTGATCGAGCCAGAACAAGTGACCGGGTCACTTGCCGCGCAAGGTCTCCTCAAAGCTCCGAGGAACGTGTCTCTGAGGTCATCGCCAACCCGGCGGACAAAGGAGACGTTAATTGAGTACACTTTTGAACGAAGCAGCGGCAGCTCACTTCCTCGGGCTGCAACCAAAAACGCTATGTCGCTGGCGCTGGGAACGGAAGGGCCCTTCCTACTGCAAGGTGGGTGGAGCCATCCGATATCGCCATCAGGATTTGGAGGCATTTGTTTCGAACACGGTGGTGCAAAATGTCTGACCAGGACTTTTTCACCTCGGCCGAAGCGGCAGCTTACCTCAGGTACAAGGCCTCAACGCTCGCGATCTGGCGATCACAGGCGAGGGGGCCAGCTTACATCAAAGGACGCGGCCACATCCGCTACAGATTTGCAGATCTGGTGGAGTGGGCCAACGGCAGCGCTGCCGTTCAAAGGCGAATTGAGGAAAGCTCGGAGTGCCACGTCGCGAAGCGTGGAGAGACTCGACGGCTAAGAGGACGAGCGGCTGTCGAGTTCCGTGAGCGTCATATCGCAGCAGAGCCAAACTGCCGCGATTGCTTAGAGAGAGACGCGAACATTCGTCCGGCTGAGGAAGTGGACCACATCGTTCCGCTAGTCGATGGCGGGACTAACGAGCCGGACAACCTCCGCAGCCTCTGTCGGCCGTGTCATGCAGTCCGTACCCGCGACCGGTTGACCAAGAAGTCCTAATTTCGCGGCGATGGGGGGTGTACTCTTTGGGCTATGTCTCAAAGGACCATCCCCCGGCCATTTCCTGCTGATCTTCCCGGCGTAACGGTCGAATGGCTGGCACGCGCTAACAACTGCAGCCCACGTACGGTCCGGCGGTGGCGATCTTCGCTGCCGCCGGACGACTCCTCGACAAGCGAAATTCTGATGAACATGACGTCCGACAGTGCCCGGGAGATGGCATTGCTCCGGCCGTCCCGCGGCGGCCTTCCGTTGTGGTCCCGGATGGCGATTGCTGAGCTCGCCTCACGCGGCGTGGCGTATAGCGAGTTGATGCGGATGTTCCGAGTTGGCAGGAGCACCGTCTACCGGGCAATCAAGCGGCCCTCGAAAGCCTATTGTCCGCTTTCAGGCCGGAGACTCCTTTCCGACACTCAGAAAAAATGGCTGCGCTAGGGACTGGCGAGGCATTGCCAACAGTTCTGACGCATGCTCCAAAGTCTGATCTCGGCCTTTCGGCGAGACTTCCGTAGCCGAAGGGGTGGAGCGTAGGCCGGTCATGGGAATTCCTGCAGTCGTATCAGAACGCATCGAGCATTTCCGGCGTAATCGCGACGAATTTCGATCGCCGTCGTACAAAGAAACACGGCTCCGCATTGAGTTTGTTGACCCGTTCTTTGAAGCGCTCGGGTGGGACGTTTCGAATAAAGCGGGGTATGCGGAGGCATACAAGGATGTAGTTCACGAAGACACGGTCCGCGTGGACCAAAGCACGCGCGCGCCAGACTACGCTTTTCGGATTGGCGGAGTGCGAAAGTTCTTTGTTGAGACGAAAGCGCCCTTCGTCGACATCAGAAACAGTAGCCCTTCTGCATACCAGCTCAGGCGGTATGGGTGGAGCGCCAAGTTGCCCTTGTCGATACTGACGGACTTCGAAGAGTTCGCCGTCTACGACTGCCGCATCAAGCCAGCCGTGAGCGACAAGGCGAGCAAGGCGCGGACTCTTTATATTCGTTATGAAGAGTACGAGAGCCGCTGGGATGAAATAGCGTCCGTATTTGGTCGAGAAGCCATCTTACTAGGGTCGTTCGACCGCTACGCCCAGGCGTCAAATCGACGTGGCACTGCGGAGGTGGACACCGCTTTTCTAAGTGAAATCGAGGGCTGGCGATCCGCGCTCGCGAAGGAGATTGCCGCGAGCAACCACTCGATTTCCGTCTACGAATTGAATGATGCCGTTCAGAAGATAATTGATCGAATTGTGTTCCTGCGCATTGCGGAGGATCGGGGCTTTGAGCGATATGGCACACTCCAAGAATTGGCAGCGGGCCGCGGCGTTTATGATCGCTTGGTGACCTTATTTCGTGCCGCCGATGCTCGTTACAATTCAGGCTTATTCCATTTTGATCCGGCGGACGGCTCGGCCGAAACTTTAGACACGAACACGCTGTCGCTGGTCGTGGGAGACCGACCCCTCCAGAAGATATTCTCTTCGTTGTACTATCCTGACAGCCCGTACGAGTTTTCCGTCCTTTCGGCGGATATTCTTGGACAGGTCTATGAGCGGTTCCTCGGAAACGTAATCGTTCTGAACGGCCATGCGGCGACCGTCGAGGAGAAGCCCGAAGTTCGCAAGTTCGGGGGTGTCTATTACACTCCAACTACAATTGTGGCCCATATTGTGGCTTCCGCCCTTGGCCCGCTGCTGGCGGGAAAAACGCCTGCCATGCTATCGAGCTCAGACAGCAAACAAAAGAAGCCGAAGGCACTGAAGGTTCTTGATCCGGCATGTGGATCAGGTTCCTTTCTCATTGTTGCCTATCAGTATCTGCTGGACTGGTACCTCCAGCAGTACGTTTCAGGTGAGCCGGAAAAACACGCGAAGGCTAAAACGCCTCGCGTCTATTTGGCAGCGAAGAATGAGTGGCGCCTGACGATCGCAGAGAAACGGCGCATCCTGCTCACTCACATATACGGGGTCGATGTCGACGCCCAGGCGGTCGAGGTCACAAAGCTTTCCCTGCTTATGAAAGTGCTAGAAGGGGAAAAAGCTGACGCCGTCGCTGCTCAAATGGATCTATTCCACATGAGGGCTCTGCCCGATCTGGGGCGCAATATTCGGTGCGGCAACTCTCTTGTTGGTACCGACATATATTCAGAGAACAACGATTTTAGCTATGACGATGAGATCAAAATTAACCCGTTCGATTGGCAGCAATTTATCGACGAGGCGACAGACGGCAGGCGTTTTGACGCTGTAATTGGCAACCCGCCGTACGTGCTTCTACAAGACGAAAACAGGCAACAGGTCCTCCGGGACTATTTCTCGGCAAGATACAAAGTGTCTGCATTTAAGATGGACTTGTATCATCTGTTTATCGAGAAAGGGATTTCACTACTATCGAATGACGCCATTCTCTCTTTCATCACGCCTTCCAATTTCCTGACAAACAATTACGCTGTTCCTATCCGCGAACAGTTAACGGGCGACGGTCATCTGTTGGAGATAATCAACATAAAGGGTAGGGTATTCCAAGCGGCTAGTGTGGACACTTGCATATTTAAGTATGAGTCAGGCAAGAAACTATCGAAAATTAACTTCATAACTGCGCGATATTTGCCGAGCGGCCTTTCTAAACTGAGTTCCCACGAATTGCCCCTGAACCGCATCCTTTCAGACGAGGATCGCTTGCTTGTACCCTCAAGCCTGAACGATCAGGCGCTGCTGGAAGCAATCGATCGTGGGGGCCGGCCGCTGGGCGAGCTTGCACACGTTAACTTCGGAAAACAGCTACGCGACCGCACAAAGTTCCCTGGAGACGTCATCGAGCTCAAGAGCCGCGCCGTGCCGGACGGATATGCTCGCTGTTATACGGGGCGCGACATTTTCCGATACCGTGTGCGCTGGTCGGGCCTGGCGTGCCTTACCGACAGAGTGGCTCAATCCGGTGGATGTTGGGACGAAGAACGGCATAGCGCGAACCCCAAGTTGCTTTGCAGGCAAGTGGGCGCCTTTCCCGAGTTCGGCATAGACGAACGCGGATATCAGTGCCTGAACACGCTTTTTATGGTCGGATTGTTCGACAGCAACGCAGCTCATTTCACGCTCGGCGTGCTCAACTCAGCCGTCGTGCGATATTACTGGAGTAAGAAGTTCACTGACGGGCGCGATACATTTCCAAAGATCAAGGGAACGTACCTGAAACAGCTACCGGTCATCGAATTTGACTCCGGTAACAAGCAGCATCTCGCTGTTGCGAGCGCCGTGGCCAAAATACTGACCGCTTTGGATAGCCTTGCGAAAGCCCGCACGGAAAGCGAGCGAAGGATTGCGATCAGGAAGGTGACGGGCCTGAATAGCGGATTACAGGCGCGGATTGGCTCTCTCTACGGTCTCGATGGAGAGCAGATTGAAAGCATCCAAGAAAGCCTAAGGGGCGACTCGGCACCTCAAACGCCGTAAATTACCCCGGCAGTTTTTTGGGGTGATCCACTGTCAAGGGCGAAGTCTGGTGACGGAAAAAGGTGGTACCCTTCTACCACTACCTATTTGCTACCTAGCCCACCACGGCATTGGAACTGACCACAAGGGTTCATCCAGCAAAGTCTTGTTATTACAGAGGAAAAAATGGTGGACGCACTAGGGCTCGAACCTAGGACCCGCTGATTAAGAGTCAGCTGCTCTACCAACTGAGCTATGCGTCCACTGCCGTGAGGCGGATGCTCCGGGCTTACTAGCGCTCTGGAGCGGCGGCGCCGGTAGCATGGGACTATCTGGTACGCAACCGCCCTCTTTCAACTCTTGCCTCGCTTGTTCTACGTGACAGGGGTCGTCCTCGTCGTTCAGGAACATACCCGTGAGCTTTAGAACCACGTTGCTGGCTGCGGCCATGCTGTTGCCTCCTGCCGCTGCTGCCCAATCTCCAGTGGTCGACCCAAGTCTCTTCAGCGACTTGAACTGGCGCATGGTCGGACCGTTTCGTGGCGGCCGCGTGCTGGCGGTCGAGGGTGATCCCGTAGATTCGAGGAGATTCTATTTCGGGTCGGTCAACGGCGGCGTCTGGCGTACCGACGATGCGGGGCGGACGTGGCTACCGATTTTCGATCAGGTGAATGTCGGTTCGGTAGGCGCGATCGCGATTGCGCCGTCGAACCGGAAGATCATCTACGTCGGCACGGGCGAAGCCGATATGCGCTCCGATATTGCGCAGGGCATCGGAGTGTTTCGTTCGAGCGACGGGGGCTCGACTTGGCAGGCGATCGGCCTTTCCGACACGCAGCAGATCGGCAAGATCCTTGTCGATCCCCGAAACCCGAACACGCTCCTGGTCGCGGCTCTCGGTCATCCATACGGCCCGAACGAGGAGCGCGGCGTTTTCCGCTCCGCGGACGGCGGAAAGCACTGGACTAAGACGCTCTTCAAGGACGCCAACACCGGCGCGATCGACATGGCCTTCCAGCCCGGCAACCCGAACGTCGTCTATGCGGCCCTGTGGCAGACGCGGCGCCCACCATGGAACACCTATCCGCCCTCGAGCGGTCGCGGCAGCGGTCTTTACAAATCCACGGACGGTGGGCGCAGCTGGACGCATCTCAGCAGCCGCGGGCTGCCGGCCGCGCCGGCGCGGATCGGCATCGCGACGTCCCCGGCCAAGCCGCGGCGGGTCTATGCCTTGATTGACGGGAAGGAGAATGAAGCCGGC